>OQVS01000544.1_pt1 | contig 25870 bp, 16 predicted proteins | sample 1691601 | NCBI WGS metagenome assembly OQVS01 (sample SAMN03418268, study PRJEB22391) | human gut metagenome | biome: human-gut; feature: organic feature; material: feces | host: Homo sapiens | place: Tanzania | collected 2013-01
ACACAAAAATAAGCATATACTTCTGACATAAGTGAATTTTGCTGTAAGATTGCGTTAATAGTTAAGATTCATTTAACGTTAATTTCAGCTAATCATACATTTTATTGTTCAATATCTTTGGCATTAACATGCGCAATCTACAAACCAAATTTCTGAAAGAGAAAGATGGAATATGATGAGTTATTGCATCAATCCACAACATTGCCATGTATTAAAATGATATTGGGGATTCACCTTATTTATATAATACGCATGAATTGAATGTGCCGCAAAATATCAAGGGTTGATGCAAATATGCGATATTATTCACAATCCATATTAGGAAGATTGCCTAAAATGGTCCCTATATTAGTGTAAGAATAAAATTACCCAAATCAAAATCTTTCAGAATTTATGAATAATACTAACCCTAAAATTATTGTAGTAGGAAGTACGAATGTGGATTTCTGCTCGCATGTAGCTCGACTGCCACGTCCTGGTGAAACAATAGGTGGCGGTAAGTTCATGCAGGCAAGTGGTGGCAAAGGGGCTAACCAGGCTGTTGCTGCAGCTCGTCTTGGAGGCGATGTTAAATTTATCACGGCTGTTGGTAATGATAGCTTTGGACGAGAACAAATATGTAATTTCCAAAAAGCGTCTATTGATTGTAGTGGAATATATTGTGCTGAAGATGTAAATACTGGTATTGCTCTTATCATGATTGATGAGCATGGCGAGAACTGTATCACGGTCAATCCTGGGGCTAACGCCATGTTGACTCCAGAGCGACTGAGTGCCATAGACGACAGCATTAATGATGCAGATGTGCTTCTTATGCAAGCAGAAATATCCTATATAACAATAAAACAAGTGGCCCGCAAGGCCAAAGATGCCGGAGTATCAGTAATATTCAATCCGGCTCCTGTATGCGACATTGACGCAGAACTGATGTCTATGGTTGATGTTCTTATTCTCAATCAGACTGAAGCGGCTATACTCTCTGCTAAAGATACCGAAGCAGAGGCTGCACGCGAATTGATAAATAGAGGTGTTAAAAATGTAGTAATCACCCTTGGTTCTAAAGGCGCATGTTATTATAGCAGCAATGGGGATGTTGAGCGTATCTCATCGTACAAGGTAAATGCCGTTGATACGGTCGGTGCAGGTGACACATTCTGTGGAGCGTTGGCAGTGGCGTATGCCAAACATCACACTTTAGATGTTGCAAGTTTGCAGTTTGCATCAGCAGCAGCTGCATTGTCAGTAACTCGACGAGGAGCTCAGCCATCTATTCCGACGATAGAGGAAACAACGAAATTCATGCAAGAAAATAGTAATTATAATGTATCGCAGTATTATTAAAACATTCCGCATTCTGTTTGTTCTGTCCCTAGGTTTAGCTTCATGCGTTTCAAACAAAGAGCAACAAGTCTCAGCTCCGCTTCAGGTAATCTTCGATACTGATTTGGGCAACGACATCGACGACCTGCTTGCCTTGCAGATGCTGATAAACTATGAGCAGGCAAATAAATTGGATATTAAGGGCATAAGCGTCTCAAAAGCCAATCCACTAGCTATGCTATTCACAAAGACCTTTTATAATAAATATGGTAAAGGCCGTCCGGAATTTGGCTATGTGTATGATGGGCCCAATCCTGACGAGGGCAACTTTTTGAGAAACGCTTATGCTTCATTGGCCGGATCGGCAGATTCTGTTGAAGTTAACGACCAAGAGTCGTACGTTATGATGCGAAAACTTCTTACACAGAGTGCTGATGCTTCAATGAATATCATTGCAGTAGGCCCGATGACAAATCTCGCACGTCTTCTCTCGAGTAAGGCCGATTCTATCAGTCCGCTGACCGGCATGGAACTGGTAAAGCAGAAAGTGAAGCGTCTTGACTTCATGGGCGGCAATTTCTCTTCAATTCATGAACCCGAATGGAATCTGCTTCAAGACAGCACGGCCGCCCGTTTTGTTCTTGAGTCATGGCCGACGCTGATGGTTGCCAGCGGATTTGAGACTGGCAATAAAGTGAAATTCCACGCAGATGATGTCACGCGCGGGTTTGACCAGCGCCATCCGCTGCGTGTAGGATATGAGAACTTCCTGAAGATGCCTTACAACCGTCCTTGCTGGGATCTTATTCCTATCGTTAATCTCGTTGAACCAACCAACGGTTTCCTTCATGAGTCTGAGAATGGATTCATCACATTCGACTCTGCTTGTTGCACCCGCTTCACTGTCGATGACAACGGACGTTGCCGTTTTGTGACACTGACAGCCGATGGTCTGGAAGACCTGATTTCAAAAAGAATAACAAATAAAGACTAAAGAAAATATATACATCTATGTTTATCGTAAACAGTTACGGCCTTGCCGTTATGCTCTGTATTATCACTATGATATGTTGGGGCAGTTGGGGTAACACCCAGAAACTCGCCGCAAAGAGTTGGCGTTATGAGTTGTTCTATTGGGACTATGCCATTGGCATTCTCTTGTTTTCAGTGTTGTTGTGTTTTACCCTTGGAAGTTATGGCGATGAAGGTCGCAGTTTCTTGCCCGACCTCATGCAGCTTGAAACCGACAAGATGGTTAGCGCCCTCATCGGTGGAGCCATTTTCAATGCTTCAAACATCCTGCTTGCAGCCGCCGTGTCAATAGCAGGAATGACGGTTGCCTTTCCGCTTGGAGTAGGCCTTGCCCTGGTGCTTGGTGTTATAATCAATTATATTGGCAACCCTAAGGGCGATGTGGCATTGCTTTTCATTGGAGTAGCTTTAGTGGCTTTGGCAATCATTGTCAACGGTATGGCTGCAAGTCGTAAGGTTGATGCCGCTCAGGGTAATTCTCGTAAGGGTATTATCTTAGCTGTTATTGCAGGTGTGTTGATGTCCTCATTCTATAGGTTTGTTGCAGCTGCTATGGATTTGGATAATTTCTCATCGCCAACTCCAGGCATGGCAACCCCTTACACAGCCTTCTTTATCTTTTCATGTGGAGTGCTGTTGAGTAACTTTGTCTTCAATACACTTGCAATGCGCCGTCCTTTTGTTGGAACACCAGTAAGTTACTCGGATTATTTCAAAGGATCTTTTGGTACACACTTCGTAGGTGTTTTTGGAGGATGTGTCTGGGGCTTAGGTACTGCACTTAGTTATATCGCAGCTGGCAAAGCAGGTGCAGCAATCTCGTATGCTCTTGGTCAGGGTGCACCAATGATTGCAGCCCTTTGGGGAATTTTCATCTGGAAGGAGTTTAAGGGTAGCAATGCTACAACCAATTGGTTGCTAACCCTTATGTTTGTGTTATTCATCTCAGGTCTCTCACTTGTAACATTAGCAGGAGCATAACAATGAAAAAATTAAGCATAGTACTTTTGGGCATGATACTATCAATGCCAACAATGGCGAAAGTGATTGAACTTCGTTCGCCAAATGCAAGAAATAGTGTATCGATAGAAAGCGATGGCCAGGTACGATTCTCTCTGCATCGTGACAATAAACCTATCGTAGTAGATAGTCCTCTAAGTCTCAATGTTGACGGCAATGAATGGGGAAAAGCAAAGAAATATAGTTCAGTAAAACGCTATTCAGTCAATGGTCAACGCAATGTCCCTGTGGCTAGACGTGCAACAAATGTTGTAGAATCGTATAATGCTGTCACCTTAAACTACAAAGACTATAGCATCGAGTTCCGAGCTTACGATGAAGGAGTAGCATACCGTTTTGTCAGCAACACATTGAAAGCAGACAAGGTAAAGGGTGAGAACGTGACAATCAATCTTGCAGGCGATCCAATGACATACTCCCAGATTACCAATCGCATGCAGCAATGGTTTGAGTATAACTACACAGAGCGTGCCTACTCTTTACTTCCTACTGATAGCCTGCTAATTCTCCCTGTGCTTGCTGACGTAGATGGTTGTAAGGTGATTCTTGCCGAAGCAGATGTTTACAACTATCCAGGCATCTATCTCCAAAAGAATTCTCAGAGCCTGAAAGGTGAATTTGCGTATTTCCCAGCTTCACACCGTTCAGAGGATAAAGGCAATAAGCGATATGTTGCAACTCGAGAAGACTATATGACCAGTAAAGTGGGCAAGCGCTCTTTCCCTTGGCGTATTGTTGCAACCTACGATGAAGAGAAAGACCTTCTCGCCTCAGAACTTGTATGGCTTCTCGGCAAAGAAGAGAAGGCTGATGCAGACTTTTCTTGGTTGCGTCCTGGAAAAGTACTTTGGGACTGGTGGAACTGCTGGAATGTTTATGGTACAGACTTTAAGGCAGGCATCAATACTGAAACTTATCTCTATCTCATAGATTATGCAGCCCGTCATGGTGTTGAGTATCTTCTCATGGATGAAGGTTGGTCAGCTCCTTTCGATTTGCTCACACAAGCAGAAAATGTTGATATGCCAACCATCTGTCGTCATGCAAATGATAAGGGTGTAGGCATACTGCTTTGGACAAAGTGGGTGAATCTGGATCGTCAGATGACAGAAGCTCTTGATATGATGCAGGAGTGGGGCGTGAAGGGAATCAAGGTTGACTTCATGGATAGAAACGATGCTGAGATGGTAAACTTCTTCGAACGCACTGCCAGCGAATGTGCTAAGCGTAAGATGATGGTTAACTTCCACGGATGCTATCCACCTGACGGCATGCGCCGACAGTATCCTAACATCATGACCCGCGAAGGTGTCTACGGTCTTGAGAATAATAAATGGAGCAAACTTGTCACACCAAAGCATGATGTCATGCTTGCCTACATACGTCAGTATTCTGGACCAATGGACTATACTCCTGGTGCAATGCTGAACTCACATATAGAACGCTTTGCAGCAATTCATGACGAACCGATGGTGCAGGGCACCCGTAGTCATCAGGTCGCGTTGTATGTCGTTTACGAGAGCCCTCTGCAGACCATGTGCGACTCGCCAATACACTACGACCAGAACCCCGCCAGCCGCGATTTCATCAAGCAGATTCCTACCGTATGGGACGAAACTGTTCCGCTTGCAGGAAAGTTGGGCGACTATGTAGCCGTTGCACGTAGAAGTGGAGATAAGTGGTATGTCGGTGCCATCAACGGAACAGACGCTCCGATACACCTCGACCTTGACATCAGTTTCATGGGCAATGGCGCGAAGCAAATCCTCTACCATGCAGATGGCAAGAACGCAGCCCGTCAGGCAAAAGATTATGTGGCGCTGACAATGACCACCTGCTCTTCAGTGCTGAGCATCGACCTTGCGCGTGGTGGTGGCTATGCAGCCATAATATCAAAATAAAAGACACAAGCTAAACTATAGGCATCGTTTCATAAAAGTTAATAGTTTGTTTTCCCATCATGCAGGGGGAGCTATGGCTACAATGCTGTAGTTCCCTCTATCATGATGGGATTTTTGCAGTCTTAAAGGATGACAATGCTTCATTTCACCTGCTATGGATGAAGCTAATAGAAAAAACAGGAGGCAAATGCTTAGCATTGACCTCCTGTTTTTTCGTGTCAGTTCATTATAAAAGAAAAAGCCACCGGATAGTGGTCAGAAATGAACGGCACACCATAATCCTTGGTTATCAGTTCAAGCTTCACGGCAGCAGCCCCTTTGAAGAAGATATGATCAATGATCCATTCTGACTGGTCTGGTTTTACGGTTCCAAAGCCATTATAAGTAGCTGAAAAGTCAGACTTAGGACTATCCGTTCTGGCATTACGCAATTCAAGCTTGAGTGGCGTGAAGATGTCATCGCCGATGGTGCTGTTGAAATCGCCCGAAAGGAACACCGGCCTACCCTTCGGCGCCAGCTCTTTCATCTTTTCAATGATGAGCGGTATTGAGTTTTTGCGCGCTTGCTTACCGGCATGGTCGAGATGAGTATTGAAATATGCAAATTGCTTCTTCGTGTCCTTTATCTCAAAAATTCCCCATGTGCAAGTGCGGTTGCATCCTCCATCCCATCCGAGCGATGGTTTTTCAGGCGTTGCCGACAACCAGAAAGTTCCGCTGTTGACGAGTGTGAGTTTTGTTGTGTCGTAATAGATGGCCATAGTTTCTCCTGCCTCTTTGCCGTTGTCTCTGCCTACGCCTATATGCTTATATTCAGACAAATAAGCATCAAGGTATTCGAGTTGGTCTGCACATGCCTCCTGCAGACCGAAGACCAGAGGCTGCTGATCTCTAATCATCTTTACAGATGCCTCTTTCCGGTTGTCCCAACAATTTCTGCCATCTTGTTCTGCTGCCAGACTGTATCTTATGTTATACGATATCAGTTTATGCTGCTTATACTCTACTTCAGACTCGGAGCCAGATTCTGGAATTATAGTCGAGCCTGTTGTGCCTGCACTACATGGTTGAAGAAATAATATTCCCAACAGGAAGCTGGAAATCTTTCTGATAGAATATTTTTGTATATTCATGATTTTTTCCTAATTTGATGTTTATTTAAGATAAAAAGAGATTATTCTTGTCTAAGACGTTCATCGTGAGGATTTATTAGAAAATATGTCCTAAAAGGGCGTCTCTAAACGTTGCCTTTCAGGACATTATTTATTAAGAGGAATGCAGTTTACAAATCCGACTTGTCATCTTCATAAAACTCCCAGATATTGTTTTGCTTTGAGAGCTGGGGGCCTCCCACCGTTTCAACAATGGATGATGGTGTATCAGAAGTCGCCATGATATTCGTTGGTGTAAGAACAAAAACCATTATATCAGGCTTGCAATATTTTTTCATTGTGTCTATTTCTTATTATATGGTTTCACAAATGGTTACTTATTTATAAATTTCTTGCCGTTCATTATTACGATGCCCTTAGCAGTTGGAGCCACACGCTGCCCGGCAATGTTGAAGCAGTCAGCACCTACGTATGCATTCTCGTGACAAGTAATGCCTGTGGTTTCATCATTGAGACGCAACATCTTTGCATATGCAGCAACTGCTGGCAGAGCGAGGTATGCTTTGTGAGCGGTATTGGTGAATGCGGTACCATTAGCAGCACCCCAGTAGAAACCGATTGTGCCAGGTGTGTCCTGCTCGTCGAGCGAGAGCTTGTAGTATCTGTCGCCGCCAGTTGTCTCTGATGCTGTGTCTGTACCACGGAGAAGATTGCTGATTGAAGCCCAACCGGTCTTTGCGCAACGCTCGAACTGGTAAGTACCTGCATTACCTTTCAGAATAACAGCAGTAGCTTCTGGCAGTACCTCGCCAGCCTGATAAGTCTTACCCTGAACGAGAGTCAGATCACTCACTTCGTTGTATGTGATAGCTTCTACACCTGTTGGCACCAAGAGATTGTATCCCAGATTGCCGTAGTACATTGTAGCATAGCCAGTCTCACCGATTACCACTTCGGTAGCTTCGCGCTTATCCAGACCTTCCACCTTGAGAGTCCAACCTACGTTAGGGTTAGCGCCGCCATTCCATGTTGCAGTCAATCGGAATGTCTTGTAGATGAGGTTGTTGAAATACTGACCACTAATAAGATTCTCTTGATCCTCAATGACCATATTGTTATATGTAAGCCAAGCTTCATTATTGTCAGCATCATTTACTACAAGGTTATACATTGAAGTATTTTGGCTAAAGCTTGACGCGTCAATGTCAACGGTGTAGGTTCCATCGTCATTTTTTGTGAAATGGTCTTTCCCCCAACTGTTGTAATCACCTGAGAAGAAACACATTGTAACTTCTGCATCTGCAACTCCGCGTGACTCAAGTCCCTCGAAATCTACTGTCCAACCCCAGCTGAGTGAAGGGTCTATATTCTTCAGTGTCACCTTGTAGGTCTTGAAGTTTGTGCGACTGTTGTCAAGCGTATTGTTTCCCCAACTGTCTTTATGCTTCCACCAGTAGCCTGGGCATACCCAAGTCTGATATGAAAGCTGGAACCAGTCAGACGCACCACGCACAAAGTTTATATCTACGTCGCCTTCTATTGCTGTAGCATCAAGAGTATATGTGTAAGACAGGTCATCCTCTACAGTCATTGGGTTAGCGTTAGCAGCCCAACTGTTGAAGTTGCCAGTGATGTACAGCGCAGGCATGTTGTTCTTATTCAAAGAGCCATTTGCCACGATGTTTGTCACATCAGCAATATTCTTTGTGTTTAGATCCCAAACGAAGTAAGCATCGTCTTTGTATCCATCAACAGGGTTATTGGTCCAGTTGTTGCTTGTTGTATGCAGATTGAAGCCTACACCCTTTTCGTGTGTGACATTCTTGAAGGTGTAGTAGTAGAACTCTTCGTCATGACCGGTTGACGCGTTCTTTACGAGAGTTGGCTTCATTGTTGCTTTGTCGCTTGAACCGTACCACGACTCGATGCTTGGCGCTGCAGCAGCCTTTACGTAGATAGTAACATCCTTGGCAGAGAGGTTTGCTGCAAAGCCAAGAAAGGCTGCGATGGCGATCAGCGTTTTTGTTGTTTTTTTCATTTTATTTTTTAAAGTTTCAAATACGTTCCACTTAACGTGGTTTAGTTGTTTGGCGTTTCGTTGTTTTACTATTAGAATTATAAGAAATTCAGAGTAAATAGTATCAACGAAATAACCAAACAACTAAACTATCAAATAACGCTAAGTTGTATTTATTACTTAACGATTTGTTTGCTTACCTTGCCGCCCTGACGAACGATGTAAACATTGCCATTCGCAGGAGCTGCAACCTTCACGCCCTGGAGGTTGAAATATTCTGCAACTGAGTTTTCTGCATTTGAGATTTCTATGCCGTTAGTGTTGCTGTTGTGCTCACGGATAGTAGGATAGAATGTAACGTTAACAGAACATCCTGTGGTGATTTCGTTAGGCAACTCAAGACGGATTGTACCAGTATAGTTTGCGCCGTCAGGAATAGAAGTGCCTTCAGTTGGATTAGTCTGCCATACCCATTCGTTTGCAGTTTCGCCAATAGCGATAGGAGCTACGCCTGGTGCCCACCATGCATTCCACTGCTTGTCCTTGATGATGTTGATGTTAGCAATATTGCTGAGTGCAGTAGTGATATCAAGCCAGTACACGTTGTCGGCTTCCTTTGCAAATTTGTATTCGTCGGCGCCGTCCCATCCAATGATGCCATCACCTACGAGGTGATAAGTGGTCTCTGGTTTTGTGGTAGTGGTGGTGGCGGTAATGGTCTTGAGGTCAGACGAGATGACCAGTTTCCAGTCGCCCTTCCAAGGAGCTGTGAAGTTCATATTGCCAGGACCAACCAGGTCAACAGGCTGACCAATGTTTGCTTCCTTTATTTCTGCGCTCCAGAGTCCGGTCATCCAGTCGCCCCAGCTTGCGGTACTCAGTTTCTTGTCGGAGATTGCGATGGTGGTGAGGTCCTTACAGTCGAGAGTGAACTTACCACGATTGAGTTGTACCTCAATGGTGTTGACGATGTCCCAGTCTGCCAGAGTCTGACCGTTGATTACTGTACCCTTTGCTCCTGCGATGTAGAGTGAAGTGACCTGTGCACTTGCTGTAAGACACAGAAATGCAGTTGCGATTAATGTAAAAAGTTTCTTCATAAGATAAAAATTTAGTTAGTATTTATATTATATTTAAGCTTTCTTCTTCAGTTTACGAATGTGCTCGACGAGAATTTCCATCACGTTTCGTACGGTTAGTATATTATTTAAGGGGGAATATAATTCAAATCTTCCTAAACGAAAAGCGTATTTTTTTTGAGAAAATCATTTTTTTTATTCATTCGGCTATGTATAAAGCCAAAGGGCATTTGTTTTAAGTTGGTAAAAGCACCGCTTTGATAGGGCTTTTTGCATTGCCGGATATGGCAATCACGCATAAACTGTTGATTTTCAACAGAAAAGCAAAACAAACCAAGATGCGCGTTTTTGTGCTCGAGATGGATATGGATTAGAGCGAATGCAGTATTTGGGTATTAGGATTCATAAAATATCTGACAAGAGCATGATGTGACGCTTATAAAAATCCCTTTAAAGTGTATTTTCTGCATATACACCTTATTAATATTATTATGTGCATATTAACCTTGATTGCTCTTATAAACACATGCAAAACAAAATATTTTCAGAAAAAAAGAGTTGTAGGTTTAGGATAATTCTAAAATATAAACCCATTAAATAATATACAAAGTTATGACCCCAAACAATCACACTATGTTATCAGATAAGGAAATTGCAGCATTGTTGCCAGAATACTTCTCAGGCACAATCTCAGAAGAGAACCGCCTCTTGGTTGACACTTGGCGCCATGAAAGCAACGACCATCAGCAGATGTTTGATGCCGTTGCAGACCTTTATATGGATTTTCGAGCCTTCGACACCATCCGCAGCATAGATGTAGAGGCAGCAATGAATCGTGTCAACACTCGCATTGGCATCAGTATGAGCATCAACTGGTTTCGCCGCATAGAGCGAGCTGCAGCCGTGTTAATACTGCCGCTTATCATGGCCACAGCATGGTTGGCCTACGAGAACTGGACAACAGAGCCACTCTATTGCGAAATGCACACCCAAGCAGGAATGATAGGCAGGGTGGTATTGCCTGACTCTACGGTGGTAATACTTAACGCAGGTTCCACACTTCGCTATCCTTCAGAATTTACTGGCAAGACACGAGAGGTTGAACTCATTGGTGAAGGATATTTCGATGTGACGAAAGACGCAAAACACCAGTTCGTGGTCAGTCTCGCCAATGGCAGCAGAGTCAATGTCTATGGTACACGCTTCAATATTGATGCCTACCCAGGCGACGACTGCGTGACTACTCTTGTTGAGGGTAGCATAGGTTTTAATTATGTAAATAATGTGGGCGCAGCACGAGAGACAATAATGGTGCCTAATCAGCAATTGACCTTGTCTTCTTCTGGACATGTTAGCATATACAATGTAGACGGTCCGAATGCCATTGCATGGAAAGATGATGCTATCGTGCTCGACAATACCTCGATAAAGCAGATACTCAAAGCTCTTACACGCCGATTTGGTGTGAGATTCCAAGTTGCCAATCCTGCTATTGAAGAATACACCTTCTCTGGCGGTAGCATGAGCATCAAGAGCATTGAAAATGTGCTCGAATCTTTACGCATATCATCAGGAATAAAATGGAGATATATTACATCAGAGCGCGATTCTGATGCCATTATCGAAATAACGGATTAAAAACAATAAAAAAATAACCTAAAACATCAAGAAATGAAAAAAACTTTATTCGTTGCGTTATCATTTATCATGATGATGCTTGGAGCTTGTTCTGACAAGATTTCCACCGAGATTGATCCAAACCCAGAGCCTAATCCAGAGCCTAAACCGGATGTTGAGGAAGTGGTTGCTCTAAAGAAGATTCCATTCACGAAAGGTCTCAACCTCTCAGACTGGTTCAATGTTTCTGAGGCATACTGGTTCAATCCAGATACCTATACAGAGAAGGACTTCGACCAACTGAAGAGCCTTGGCATTGACGTTGTGCGTCTGCCTATCAACTTCCCTATTTTCATGGGCCAGGCTCCATCATATGCCTTCGACCAGAAGATGCTTACCGCATTGGACAAAGCCGTTGAATGGGCTGCAGCAAGAGGTATTTATGTTATTCTCGACCAACATAGCTACTATGGTTCACGTGTATTCCCTGAAGGATATGGTGAGGAACTTGTGACTTCAGGTCTGCGTCAGCTTGCCATGAGATATAAAGGAAAGGAGAACGTGGTACTGGAGCTCTTCAATGAGCCTGGCGGCAACTACATCAACCAGCATTGGAACGAGATACAGCAGCGCCTTATTGCAGAAATACGCAATGTAGACAAGAATGTGATTATAGTTGCCACAGCAGTAGGCTGCAGTATGAAGAAACTGACTGAACTGCCAGAAATCAACGACAAGCGCATTATCTATACCTTCCACTTCTACGACCCTTTCCTTTTCACTCATCAGGGAGCAAATTGGGATAATCTTGCTATCGAGAAGATAAAGAATGTGCCTTTCCCATACGAGGCAAGCAAGATGCCTGCTATGCCTTCAGAGTTCAAGGGCACAGAATTTGAGGAAAACTACAATACCTACAGCGCACAGGGCAACGAGAAGTTCATCGGTGAGGAACTGATGCAGGTCTACAGCTGGGCTTTGGAAAAGGGGAAATTGCTCTTCTGTGGAGAGTTTGGTACACTCACCACTTGTCCAACCGAAGATCGCGCACGTTGGTACAAGACCGTTTGCGACTACTTCTCAGCCTACGGCATAGCATGGACAGCATGGGAGTATCGAGACACAAAGGTGCCAAACTTCGGCATCTTCAACGGAGCCAATATCTTTGAGTCGAATCTCGACGTTAACCTCATCAATGCCATGGGGCTCACCCTCCCTCCAGGCTATGAGAGTGGTTGTCCTGAGGTGGTTTATTATGACGACGACATCCCTTCATGGTGGACCCAGGACAGCAAGTGGGACGGATATGAGCCAAAGATTGATTTCGCCTGCAAGGTGAATCCTTATAATGGTTCGCTCAACTGCATCCGCTGGGATATTGACAACATTTGGGGAGGTCTTGTCATGACCACATGGCCAGTGGCAGACTTTACCACTCAGCTTAAGGCTGGGGCAAGTCTGCAGTTTGCCATCCGCACCACCGACACCATAGATAAGCTTGTTGTCAGACTGACACAGTATAAGAGTGGTGCCAAGTATCAGTGGAGAAACATGACTGAAATCAGCACCACCGACGGACAGACCACTCCATATCAGTTTAAGAACGATGGCGAGTGGCATCTCATCAGCATCCCTCTGGAGAAACTCTGGGTACATGGAACTCAAGGCGAATGGAAAGATGCACCAGATGAAGGTGAGGAAGGATTTGCATGGGATTGCATCAACCACCTCGAGATTGTGCCAGAAGGCAATAATGCAGTATTGGATAAGACAGTTTACATTGATAACATTGTTATAAAGAAATAAAAAAACTATATTATGAAGCGACTCTTTTTATTTGCATCGCTCTTTATGGGCGTCATGATACAGGGCATGGCACAGACCAAGGTGACGGTCAACGCCACAAAGCTCCCCGTGAGGTCAGTACTTGCCCAGATAAAGAAATCGTCAGGATATGAAATAATATATCAGGACGTCCATCTGCAAGGATTAAAACCTGTCACCATCAAGGCTAACGACGAAGACCTGAGCTCGGTTCTTGGCAAGATATTTGCTGGCACACACGTGTACTATACCATCCGAGGCAATCAGGTCATACTGAGCAGAAAAGAAACTGCCACAGTTACTACTACTGCTGGCAAAAACAAGAACACGCAGCAGACTGCAACAAAAAAAACCGTGACTGGTGTAGTGACCGACTCCCAGGGTGAACCACTCATCGGTGCTACCGTGTGCGAGAAGGGTACCAACAATGCTACCGTCACCGACATTGACGGACAGTTCACGCTCTCTGTGCAGAAGCCTAACGCAATGCTTGAAATATCCTATGTGGGATTCAAAAACCAAACCGTCAAGGCTGTGTCGGGAAAGTCAATGAAGGTACTGCTCGATGAAGGTGGCGAGATGCTTGAAGACCTCGTGGTCATCGGTTACGGTTCGATGAAGAAGAGCGACCTCACCGGTTCGGTGTCGCAGGTGAAACTCAACGAGACAACCGCTGCCACCGTGTCTTCCGTGACAAACGCCCTTGCAGGTAAGGCTGCAGGTATGCAGGTGTCGCTGCAGACATCGCAGCCAGGTGCAGCTTCTACTATCCGCATCCGTGGTGCGGCTTCGCCAAACTGTGACAACTCTCCACTCATCGTTATTGACGGATTCCCTGTCAATCCTACAACAGATAGTTATACTGCAGTAGGAAAATACGACAGCGGTAGCAACGACAACTTCTTGGGCTCTATCAACCCAAATGACGTTGAATCTATCGAAATCCTCAAGGACGCATCTTCTACAGCCATCTACGGTGCACGCGCTGGACATGGTGTTATCCTCATCACCACAAAGAAGGGTAAGGCCGGCAAGGCCACCGTTACTTATTCGGGTAGTGTGTCGACACAGGTTATGTCGAAGAAATATGAGATGCTTGACGCTCGTCAGTTCATGATTGAGACCGAGCGTTATCGTAAGGAGAAGTGGCGCATCGACAACTACGTTGGATATTATGGAGGTGAGGATGAGGACGCAATGATGCAGAGCACTCCTTACATTGCAAAATACACTCAGGACCAGATTAACAACGCAGGTGAGACCACCGACTGGTTTGATGCAATCACTCGCAACGGTTTCCAGACCCAGCACAATCTCAATGTGCAGGGTGGTGCAGAAAACACCCGTTACCTCGTGTCGGGCAACTACTTCAAGCAGGACGGTGTAGTGAAGAACAACGATCTCCAGCGTTTCACCTTCCGCAGCAATATCAGCCAGAAGTTCAATAAATATTTCTCTGGTGGTGTGAATCTCACATTCTCTCGTATCGACCAGAACAGCATACCAAGCGGTAGCTCGTTCAACGAGAACGCCGGTGTGATGGTGTCTGCTGCTCAGCAGAGTCCACTCAGCCCTATCTATAACGAGGATGGCACATACTATATTAATCCAGATGCAGCGCAGTATCCTAACCCAGTTTCTCTGCTCGAGATAACCAACCAGAATCGCCGCGACCGTTTCCTCGGTTCTGTATATGTGGAGTACAAACCTATTCAGGAACTCGTGTTGAAGATGAGCCTCGGTATCGACCGAAACGAAAACAAGCGTAGTGTGTACCTGCCAAAGACCACACTCTATGGTCAGAAGGTGAACGGACAGGCCGACATCGCACAATACGACCAGAACGACTATCTGGCTGAGTTTACTGCTTCCTACGTGAAGGAGTTCGGTGGCATTCACTCCATCAATGCCGTGGCAGGTTGTTCTTATCAGGAGTTCAACAAGGAAGGACTCAATGCCGGTAACAGCGACTTTCTCTCAGATGCGTTGCTCAACAATGCCTTGGGTTTTGGCCAGTACAGCAAGCCTTGGGTCGGTTCGTTCAAGGATCATGATGAGATGGCATCAGTCTTCGGCCGTGTGAACTACACCTTGATGAATCGCTACCTGCTTACTGCCACACTCCGTGCCGATGGGTCTTCATACTTCGCTAAGGGTCACCAGTGGGGTTACTTCCCATCAGTAGCGCTTGGATGGCGCTTCTCGGAGGAGGCATTTATGAAGGGCATCAGCTCTGTAGTTTCTAACGGTAAATTGCGACTGAGTTGGGGTCAGACCGGTAACTCAAGCATCGGCTACCAGTCTATCAGCCTTTACCAGGACCGCGACCGTTGGGGCAATCGATTCAACCACGCCTTTGGAGGTGTAGAGCATATGGGATTCCAGTTGACACAGCTTGGTAACCCAAACATCACATGGGAGACATCAACTGAATTTAACGTAGGTATCGACCTCGGCCTCTTCAACAACCGCCTGAACCTGACCGTTGACTACTTCAACCGTGAGATTTCAGACCTTCTCAACTGGCGTCCTCTGCAGCATATCAACGAAGTGTTGTCAATCGCCGACAACATGGGTAAGACACGCAGCCATGGTCTTGAGGTTACACTCAACACCACAAACATCCAAACAAAGAACTTCTCGTGGACATCTGACTTCACATATTCTTTCTATCGCGACCGTTGGGAAGAGCGTGCAGAAGGATGGAGCCCAGCAGCCTACGACCGGTACAAAGGTGCTGTGCGTCCTGTATATGGCTACTATGTAGCCGACGGATTAGTGCAGCCAGGTGAAGAGGTGCCATGGATGCCAAACGCTCTGCCAGGTCAGATTAAGGTGAAGGATAACAACGGATACATATACAATGAGGACGGAACCTTCAAGACCGATGAGCATGGGCTGCCAATACTCTCTGGTGAACCAGATGGTAAAATCAATGATGCCGACCGCATTTATATTGGTTCGAGAGATCCAGGATTTATCGTCGGCCTGAATAACTCCCTGCGCTATAAGAATCTCGACTTCAATATTTATTTCTATGGCCATTTCAACCAGTGGACTTCAGGAAGCTATTATGATTTATGGCTTGGCTCAATTAGTACAATCGACAACGGCCGAAGCGCACCAATAAGCGCTTCAGAGATTTGGAGCACAGACAATCCTAACGGTTGGCGCCCTGGCTATGCTCAGATGTACAATACCTACGATGCCGGTGCTACAACATTCTATCTGAAGAAGTGCTGGTTCGTACGTTGCCGCAATATATCTATCGGTTACACCGTACCGGTGAAGAAGGGTATTCAGAGAATGCGCATATATGCAGACGTGAACAATCCATTCATGTTCTCTAACTATAAGGGACTCGACATGGAGACTGATGATTCCGCATGGGCAGTTCCTAACGTGAGAAGTTTCAATTTCGGTGTAGAATTAACATTTTAAAAGCCAAAACATAATCAAATATGATTAAGAAAATATTATATTCATTTACGGCTATTGCTGGTGCTATGATGATGGCCTCGTGCGAGTTGGAGTCAAGTGTATACAATGCATACAACACCACAGTATTCCCAAAGACAGAAGAAGATGTCAACACTCTCCTCGTGGGTGGCGTGTACGCTCCTTTCCGCTCTAATATGTTCGAGGGTCTCTTCTGCTCAAGCAATCGTGGCGTGCAGATATATAATGATATGTGCACAGACCTTGGCGACTGCAGATGGTCGGATGTATATTGGTTTGACCTCATCAATGTGAATTTCAATACAAATCAGCTAGAAGCAGCACCGCTCATCTACAGAAATAATATCTCAACACTCTCGCGAATGACCAACATCATTCGCACCGTGCAGGAGATGAAGACTATATCTGAAGAGCGAAAGAACAAGTTGCTGGCTCAGGCATATTGCGGATTAGGCTGGATGTCATACATTCTGTATGATATGTTTGGTGGCATACAGATTCCTACAGAGGAGTCAATGGCTAATCCGGCTGCCAACATCATCGTTCCACGTTCATCCAACGAGGAAACTGCGAAATACATTGAGACTTCGTTGCTGAAGGCTGCAGAGTATCTGCCAAAGACTATCAAATATGGTACTGCAGACTATGGCCGTTTCACTGCTGGCGCAGCTTACACCATACTGATGCATCTCTACATGCACGAGGGCCGTTGGGCTGATGCAGTAGAGGTGGGTAAGGAACTCATGAATCCTGAGTATGGCTATGAGCTTGTGCCAAACTACAAGGATATCTTCACCCTTCAGAACGAAGGCAACAAGGAGACCATCTGGGCTTGCACCGAAGACCATGGTATCAACACTCAGTTATGGTTGTCGGAGGTGTTGCCATCATCATATCCAAGAAAGAATCAGAATCTACAGTGTTGGAACGGATACCGAATGCCATGGCAGTTCTTCCATACATACGAAAAGGGTGACCGCAGATTGGAGACCATTATTTCAAGTTACACCAGCACGGCTGGAGTGCTTTATAACGAACAGACTCCTCGTGGCGAGTTAGAACTCGGCGCTATTCCAATGAAGTATGGCGAGGATCCTGAAGACACAGGTTCTGGTTCGGCCATCGACTACATTGTGCTTCGCTATGCTGACGTGCTGACCCTGCAGGCAGAGGCTCTGGCTCGTAAGAACAATGCCATTACTCAGGAGGCTGTCGACCTACTCAATATGGTGAGAAACCGTGCAGGTCTGGCATCTTACTCTGTAGGCGACTTCGGCAATTTGGACTCATTCCTCAATGCTGTACTCACAGAGCGCGGACACGAGCTTTATTTTGAGGGTTGGCGTCGTAGCGACCTCGTGCGTTATGGCAAGTTTGTGGCTTATGCTAAGCTCTACAAGAAGAGCCGCACCGCTGCTGCTCACCATGTTTTGTTCCCTATTCCTCAGGAAATTATCAATGAGGGAAGAGGTAAGGTGTTGCAGAATCCTGGATATTAAGGTAGTGATTAGTGGTTGACTATTGGATTTCATTATTGAAACCAACTGAACACTTAATGATTTTAGTTAATAATTGGGGGGCTGTATCTTGTCATACAGTCCCTTTTTTACAAATTATGATAATGAAAAAACTGTTCTTATTCTTTTGCTTTCTGTCGCTCTGTGTCGCTTTGCAAGCCGCAGAGCATCGCTTCTATGCCAACGAGGGACATGGCGACTGCTACTCTCCCGAAGGCATTGAGTGCGTGCTCTCCTCTGAGACCACGGGCAAGATAGAGACCATCACCATCTCGCTGAAGAACCTGCGCCACACTCCGTTCCAACCCGTCAGGGCTGGATTACAACTGGGCATCGACACCTACATGGATAGTTATCCTGAGTGGAACGAGAAGTTCTTCCCAACCATGATGATGTGCGAACCACATCACTTCTACGGTTATCTGCAGTCGCCATCGGGCAAGATGAAAGCCGTGGCTTCAGCTGATGCCATTGCGTCGTGGAGCCTCGACTATAACCTTGGCTATCAAGACCCAGCGCCACATTGGTTTATGGGTCACCGCATCAAGTCGCTACGTCTTGACTTGCTTGCAGCCCTGCCTCTGCCTGCTCATCATCCGCAGCATCTCTATCAGTTGCTGCCAGGAGAGCAACGCTCGTGGACTATCCAGCTCATAGACGTGGCCGATGCTTCCGACTTCGAACAGATAGTGCACAACGTTTGCAACGTTCCTATGCTTCGCCTTGAGAAGACTTCTGCCGCCTGTGGTCAGAAGACAACCATCGAGGTGTTTGGTCAGAAACCAAGACTCAGCATCGAGGGCAAGACTCTCTCGCTCGAAAGAAAGAACGGCAACCTCTGGCAGGCTGAGTTCGCTGCTGCCAAACCTGGTATATATAATATAGAGGTGGAGGACGGGGACCGTTCGACTCATGGCACCATCAACGTGCGCGAGCCTTGGCGAAAGACCTTGGAGTTGGCTCGCGAGGGAGCGTTGCACTATAAGCAGAAAGCTACATCGCATGTAGAGAGCTGGTATGGATTCCATACAGCCTTTCTTGCAGCCCGCTATTTCCCTTGTGAGGAGATAGACCGACAGTTGAACGAGCGCTTCGACATGATAATGCAGAATCTCTACGACGAAACAGGTCGTCCTCGTAAGATCGAATGGCGCATCCAGAACACTTCTTCCACCATCGGCATGCTCGTTGATAGATATGAGGCTTATGGCAACAAGGCCGACCTCGACCGTGCATGCCAGTTGGCAGATTGGATGATTGCATTCTCGCAGAAAGAGAATGGAGCCTACATGAGTGGCAAGACCGTATATTCGAGTGTGATTTATCCTGCCAAGAGCATCCTCGAACTTGCTGATGCCGAACTGAAGGCTGGACGCAAGAAGGATGCTCGTCGTCATGAACTCTCAGCAAAGCGCGCCATCGACCAACTCGTTGCATCTCAAGGCGACTTCAATACCGAAGGCGAAATAACCTACGAGGACGGAATGGTCAGTTGTTCGGCGTTGCAGATAGGACTCTTCGCCCTTCGACAGAAAGACCAGAAACTGCGCAAGCATTATGCTGATGCGATGATGGACATCCTGCGAGGTCACGACTGTCTGACTCAGTTGCGTGTAGCCGATGGTCGTCGTCGTGGTGGTACGATGCGCTATTGGGAGGCACAGTATGATGTGCATATGCTCCCTAACATGATTTCCTCTCCTCATGGCTGGAGCGCATGGCGCGCCTACGCCACATACTACGCTTATCTGCTTACGGGCGAAGAGCGCTGGCTGCGCGAGACCTTCGATGCTGCTGCGTCGTTTGCTTCACTCATAGATTATGAAACAGGCAAGCTCCGTTGGGCATTTGTGGTTGACCCACAACTGCAGGTACGCCAGATTGCAAAGCCAGACACAACCTTCACAGCCAACATGCCTAGCTATGGCACGCCTCATCCAGATATGTATTCCAACCGTTCGTTCACTATTGGCGAACAATACGTAGATATGATTTCTGACTGGCAGACGATTGTCTCTTCCGACAACGATGTGCATGAGGTGTTTAAGTTCATAGTAGAGGCTGTGCTCGATAAGGCTTACATCGTAGAGCGAGAGGATGGTACATTCAGTTGCTACAACTGCCGAGTAGTCTGCGATGGCGATGAGCTGAAAGTCGTTGCAGATGAGGCGCAGATGAAAACCCTCTATGCCAGTCTGAAGACAAAACGTAAGGTGCAGTTCGAGGGCGAGGTTATTACTAACATCATTAAATAATAACTGAAGTTTCGCATGTACGGAAGTTATAGTAGTTAAAGAAGTTATCATTCCCTTCGGTCGTTAGAAGTTATAGCCAATAGCCTTTTTTGTTGTATATTTAGCAATAAAGCATATGGCTTTAACTTCTCTAACTTCTTTAAATTCTTTAACTTCCACATTTGCGAAAGTTGAATAATAATAGGTTATGAACAGAATATTATTTTCTTTATTCCTTGCTCTTCTGCAACTGACTTCAGCTTCTGCCAGTCATCGCTATGAACTGTATGAGGTGTTTGTTGCGCCATCAAATGGCAAGTGGACGCTTGATGTGAATGAGAAGGCTGCGTTCGAGATAACTGTATTGCACAACAATATAGCTGACGCCGACTTCGAAATCAACTATGAGATATCTGAGGATATGATGCCTGCACGAGCAACTGGAAAGGTTCGACTGAAGAATGGACACGCCGTGGTGAAGGCTGGTACAATGAAGGCACCTGGCTTCCTCCGTTGCAAGGCATGGGTGAAGGTGGGCAAATACGATTACTCTTCGAGTGGTACAATCGGATTCAATCCTGAGAAACTCCAGCCCTTGACTGAATATCCTGCTGACTTCCTTGATTTCTGGAACGAGAACATAAAGTGGGCTCGCAACTGCGACCTTACTCCACGAATGACTCTCATCCCAGAGAAGTGTACTGATAAGGTCAACGTCTATATGGTGTCGTTTGCTACAGAGCATGTCAACAAACGCATCTATGGAATGCTCTCTGTGCCAAAGGCTGAGGAAAAATATCCTGCCGTAGTGGCTTATCCCGGAGCGGGCATTCATCAGATTGCTCCCGAGGTAGGCATGGCCGAGAAAGGAGTTATAACTCTCAGCATCGGCATTCATGGTATCCCGCTGAACATGGAGAAGGAGGTGTATCAGAACCTCGACTGGGGCGCGCTGCAAAGTTATCAGACCCACAACGTCAACAATCGCGACAAGTATTATTATCGTCGTGCCATCCAGGGCGCAGTACGTGCCATTGACTTTGTGAAGCAGATGCCTGAGTGCAATGGAGTGATTGGTACTTATGGCGGAAGTCAGGGAGGATACCTCTCCATAGCTGCCGCTTCACTTCATCCTGACGTGAAAGCGCTGGTAGCGTTCTTCCCAGCCATGAGTGACCTTGTAGGCTACATGCATGGTCGTGCAGGAGGATGGCCTCACATGATGAATAAGAAGGAGTATCAGAACGCAGAGGTGGTCAACACCTTGAAGTATTACGACACGGTGAACTTTGCACGAGACATAAAAGTGCAGGGATTCTATGCCTTCGGCTACAATGATGAGGTTTGCCCTCCTACAACCACCTATTCCGTCTATAACACTATTGATGCTCCAAAGCAACTCTTGCTTGCTCCTACTACAGAACACTATACCTTCACGGAGCAATATCGTGATGCCGTGGACTGGATAGTGGAAACTCTCAAGAATATCCAATAACTCACAATACTTCATATCCTATGATGACATCTATTGTAAAAAGGCTTGCGGGAGCTGCGCTGGCCGCCGTGGTATGTTCTACTGTCACGGCTCAGACAGTATCGGTTGCAAAGTATAAGAATGATTGCCGTTGTGCTATCTCGTTGACATTTGATGATGGACTGAAAGAGCATTATACGCTTGTAGCTCCACAACTCGAGAAGTATGGACTCAGAGGCACATTCGCCATTAATGCTTCAAGCATAAAAGATGCTGACGACGACTTGGCGTTGACATGGAACGACGTGAGGGCTCTAGCTACGCGTGGTCATGAAATAAGCAATCACACTTGGTCGCATCCAGATTTGACGAAGTTGAGTCATGAGGAAATGTCGTACCAGATTGACCATTGCGATTCTGTGATATACCGTAACACAGGTTCATTCACATCCACCATGATTCTGCCATTCAACGCATGGAATGACAAAGTACTGGAGGAGTGTATGAAAAAACATATCGCAGTAAGAAAGGAGCATTTCCCTCTTGGTCAGCATAACAATGGACAGACCGCTGAATCCATAGCCGGATGGCTTGACAAGCAGATAGAGGATGGAACGTGGGGCGTGACTATGAGCCACGGCATCCATACCGGTTGGGACCAATGGTATGAGCCCGAGGTGCTTTGGCGCTTCTTCAGTCAACTAAACGAGAGGCGCGATGTAGTCTGGTGTGGAACCTTTGCTGAAGTCTCTGCATATGTTGTTGAACGAAATGCTCTGTCATTAGAGATAAAAAAACATGCCGAATCCAGCAAAGGATTTCATCTTACAGTTATTCCTTCACTTAGTCTTAACCCTGTTCGATACAATCAGCTTCTGACGCTCTGCATTCGTGAAATACCGAAGGGGGTTAGACCGCTGATTATGCAGGATGGCAAACGTATTGACTGTCAGCGTAAAGAAGACAGATATATCTTCGACATAGACCCTTATGGTGGAGAAATAACAATAACGTCAGACAGAAGAGCTTTTCTGGATGAAAGTCTCGGCATGGAAGAGAGAATAGACGATGCTATCTGCAAGATGACGCTTGAGGAGAAGATTGCGATTATTCATGCACAATCAAAATTCTCATCGCCTGGCGTGCCTCGACTGGGAATACCTGACCTCGTTGTGAACGACGGCCCTCAAGGTGTAAGAGAGGAAATACTTTGGGATAAATGGGATGCTGCAGGTCATACCAATGATTCCTGCACGGCCTATCCTTCGCTTACTTCATTAGCTGCAACGTGGAATCGCGACCTGGCTTATCGTTATGGACAATCTATAGGTGAGGAATTCCTCCAACGTGGTAAGCATGTGGCCCTTACGCCTGGCATCAATATCAATCGTCATCCATACTGTGGTCGTAACTTCGAATATATGGGCGAAGACCCGTACCTGGCTGGCGTGATGGCGGCAGAGGCCGTGAAGGGTATTCAGAGTAATGGCGTTGCCGCTTGTGTGAAGCACTTCGCAATGAACAATCAGGAGAAAGACCGTCATAAGGTGAACGTTGTGGTGAGCGACCGCGCCCTGCACGAGATATATCTTGAGGGTTTCCGTAGAGCCATCATCGACGGAGGCGCCTGGACGGTGATGGCTGCATACAATAAGTATCGTGGTCAGTTCTGCACTCACAACGAATATCTCAACAAGATACTCAAGACAGATTGGCGGTTTGACGGTGTGCTAATGTCGGATTGGGGAGGAACTGAAGATACTCGCGAAGCTATCCATAACGGACTGGATTTGGAATTTGGTACTTACACCGATGGCCTTACTGCAGGCAAGAGCAATGCCTACGACAACTATTATCTTGCACGCCCATATCTGCAGATGATAAAGTCGGGCGAAGTGGGTACGGAGGAACTTGATGATAAGGTGCGCCGAGTGCTCCGCCTAATGTTCCGTACGTCGATGAATCGTCAGCATGGCTTTGGTTCTCGCAACTCTGCAGAACACTCTGCCGATGCACTTGCAATACAACAAGAGGGTATAGTGCTATTGAAGAATAAAGGGGCAGTCCTGCCTATTGACAGAGAGAGATACAAACGAATTCTTGTAGTAGGAGAAAATGCGGACTTCTCGCTTACTCGCTATGGAGGCAGTTCGGGCGTGAAGGCTCGCTATGAGATAATGCCTATCGACGCCATACGTGAGATGGTTGGCAAGAACTGTGTCGTAGAATATCAGAAGGGCTATACCTCTGATTGGCCTAGAAACCCTCAGGTAGAGGACTCGCTGATGGTGGAAGCCATAAAAGCGGCAAAGGATGCAGAACTGATAGTGTTCATCGGAGGACATAATAAGCATCCGGGACAGGATACGGAAAGCTACGACCGTAGTTCGTCGAATGCCCCATTCCGACAGGGTGAACTATTGTCAGAATTAGTGAAGAACAAGGTTCCTCTCATACTCGTTACCATGGGAGCAGATCTGTTTGATATGCCATACATAGAAAGAATTCCTGCGATGCTTCACACCTGGTATGGTGGTAGTGAATCGGGTACGGCATTGGCTCAGGTGCTTTTTGGAGAGGTGAACCCATCTGGTAAACTGCCTGTGACATTCTACAGGAAAGCATCTGATTGTGGTGCCTTCGTCATGGGAGAATATCCTGGTGATGGGGAAGATGTGCACTACGATGAGGACATCTTTGTGGGCTATCGCTATGTAGAAAAATATGGAGTTAAACCACAGTTCAGTTTTGGCCACGGATTGAGTTACACGAATTTTGAATATGGAAAAGCATCATTAAGCAGAAATATCATTGCTCAGGATGATAGCATTGAGGTTAAGGTTCCGATAACTAATATTGGAAAGCGGAGCGGAAAAGAAATTGTCGAATTATATGTCCGTGATGAGAAATCTACGGTTATTCGTCCTGAAAAAGAACTGAAAGGATTTGATAAAATAGAATTAACACCTGGTGAAACAAAGGAAGCACGATTTATTATATCTGTTCGTGACCTCAGTTTCTATGATGAGCGTCAAGGCTGTTGGATAGCCGAACCAGGCAAATTTGAAGCGCTTATTTGTTCTTCATCAGATAATATAAAGGCTAAGGCTGTTTTTGAACTTCAATAAATTTTTATATAGAATTAGAAAAGCAGAACGTGCATGAGGTGTTTTTTCACTTCATGCACGTTTGGCTTAGGTATTCCATCACCACCATGAGGACGACGGCTGGCAGATATTCTCCCAGATCCTGGCGCAGTTGTTTCAGCGCCTTTTGTATACGATAATCTATGGTTTTAGGAGACAGCTGATAGATTTCGGCTATCTCCTTATAGCTTTTACCCTCGAAGCGATGCAACAGGAAGGCATTGCGATATGTCTCGGGCAAGGCATCGATGGCTACCTTTATTCGCTCGCGCAGTTCTTCGGCTTCCACAAAGTCGGTCTCGTTGAGTTCGTGGCGACGGCGGTATTCCTCCATATGGGTGGCGGTGGACTGCGCCAGACGGTTGCGCATGGCCAGTTTGGTGGCGCGGTGGTAGACCATGGTGTAGAGATACTGCTTGAAGGTGGTCTGGATGAAGAGCCCTTCGCGCTTCTCCCATAACCACGACATGATGTCGTCGGCCACGTCTTCCGTCTCGTCCACATCCACAAAGCGGGCGGCATAGCCACAGATAGGCGCATAGTATCTGCGAAACAAGGTTTCGTAAGCCTTATGGTTGCCTTGTCTTATTCGCTCCACCAGCGTCTCGTCATCAAGTTTATGGTTTGTTAGTAGCATATCCAATTCAAGTAAGATATCGTATAAATCATTTTTTCGCTTCAAAGTTACAAATTATTTTCAATAAAAAGATGATAAAACACCAAAAACAATAATTTATATTTAGAAGAAACTATTGCTTCCTGTTTTTTATTAAGATAGCTGATAAATATATGAAAATTAAAAAGCATTCCATTCTTTGCAGGCAATCTACCATAAGGTTCTCGTTCCACGTCAGTCTGTAATAGTTTTCGACGAGGTTCAATCTTGTCCGTTGGCTCGGCAAACCATCAAATACTTTGTGGCTGACTGACGATACGACTACATTGAAACAGGATCGCTCATCTCTATTCGCAAGAATATACAGTCAATCACCATTCCGAGTGAAGAGGACCGACTGCAGATGTTTCCGATGGACTACGAGGAGTTCCTTTGGGCTCAGGGAGACGAAGTGTCATAAATAAAGCTTAAAAAATGAAGCCTGCTTCGATGCCCAACGAAG
>OQVS01000548.1_pt1 | contig 25845 bp, 27 predicted proteins | sample 1691601 | NCBI WGS metagenome assembly OQVS01 (sample SAMN03418268, study PRJEB22391) | human gut metagenome | biome: human-gut; feature: organic feature; material: feces | host: Homo sapiens | place: Tanzania | collected 2013-01
GAGCTGCTTTAAGAGGAGTAACGGATATAAAGTTCTTTCTTTTCAGACTTACAAAACTATATGCCTAATCCCCTTGGTTTATCGGGTGAGCCAGCCTCGCGCTCAAAGGCGAGGTTGGCATAGCTCTTGTAGCCGTCACGGCAATAGGCCAGACGGAGCAGCCACTCGACGGCATACCACAGGTAGAAAAAGATGTAGAGCATCTCGCGCTGCTGCAGGGTGTGTATATACTCGTGACGGGTACTGACACTATTCAGCGGACCTTTAGCGAAAACGACGCCAAAGAGGTTGATGGCATAGAAACTCTTACCTAAAGGCAGGTGGTTGACACAATATACTCTCATGACAATAACTTTAGCCTTGCGGCGCAATACACATTCATTGAATACACTGCTGCAAATGTATTACTTTTTTGTGAAACCGCTCCATTTTTCCCCTCTTTTTTTCTATCCATCATTACTTTTATCGTGTAGGGGAATGGGGTGGGCGTGGAGATCATCATCGCTGTGACGGCGATGATGGCGGCCGCGATGTGTGCAAGAGTGTTAAATTTATCGTTAAACGATAATAAAACTGGAGTTTTGCTTTGTGGTTACAGAGATAATCTCTACCTTTGCCATATCGTTATTCGATAAATAATATACAATTAACAATAAGTTATTAATAATTATCAAGAAAACAGATGAAACGTAAGTTCAACTTCTATTGTATTCTGCTGCTGATAGCCGTGGCTTTCTCTCTCTTCACGGCTGCCCAGCACTTTGTCGAAGGCTTTAACAGCGGTTATGCCGATGCCACCCTTGAGTTTCAGGACCGTGCCACGGGCAAGACCTGCAAACCCTACATTCTGGACTTGCGTTCGCACAACCCGGCACGCCGCGAACTGGCGATGACTAACACGATGACTGGCAATACCGACTCGCTGCGCGTGAGCAAGGTGACCGCTTGGGTGGTCGCCGAAGGCACGGGTAGCACGCCGGTGCTGGTCACCATAGGCAATATGCTGGTGCTGCTGGTGATGTCGGGTTGTTGTTTAGCTTTCTGGGTAGTCTTCATCCGGCTGGTGCTTGCCGTAAACCGAGGTGAAGACTTCGGCGAGTCAGCCACTCGTCGGCTGCGGCTGATGGGTTGGTACATCATAGCCATCTATCTGGGCGAATGGCTGTTGCTGGCCTTTGACACTACGCCCGCCGTGGCCTATGCCGGCTACGACGTGAGCTTCCATAGCGAGATAGACAGTATGCTGCTCGTCATAGGGTTGGGCTTGCTCATGGTGAGCCAGCTCTTTGCCGTGGGCCAGAAAATGAAAGAAGAAAACGACCTTACCATATAAACAGTACCAGTCATGGCAATCATAGTAAATGTAGACGTGATGATGGCCCGGCGCAAGATGTCGTCGGGCGAGTTGGCCGAGCGGGTGGGTATCACTCCCGCCAACCTCTCGGTACTCAAGACGGGCAAGGCCAAAGCCATACGCTTCACCACCCTCGAAGCCATCTGCCAGGCTCTCGACTGCCAGCCCGGTGATATACTCGAATATCGTGCCGACGATGACGGTCAGCATGCCCCTTGAAGTCAAGTCAGGTGAAGTATTCACCAGTTGACCGCCAGCAGTTGCCTCAATGGTTTTCCTCTCCACGCCGACCACCCCGTCAACCATCATTTCCGCCAACTGAGGAAGCGAAAACGCGCCAACTGAGGAAGTGAAAATGCGCCAACTGAGGAAATAAAAACGCGCCAACTGAGGAAATAACAGAAAAAAGATGTATATTTGCAACTGTAAATCAAATCATTTGAAGATATGGAGTACAAACATAGAATCGCAGACCAAATGCTTGCAAAGAAGTTGGCAAGCAAAGGAGCCATATTGATAGAAGGTCCCAAGTGGTGCGGGAAGACCACCACCGCCGAACAGCAGGCAAACAGCATCTTGTATATGGATAATCCTACATCGTTGGCAACCAATCTGGAGATGGCGGAGATTGACGCTTCCGTGTTGCTGGACGGCGATACTCCGAGGCTGATTGACGAGTGGCAGTTGGCGCCGAAGCTATGGGATGCCATAAGGTTTGAGATTGACCATAGGCGCGAGGTTGGGCAATTTGTCTTGACAGGCTCTGCCGTTCCCGCGGAAGAAAAAGAGATACACCACTCGGGCACAGGACGGTTCAGCTGGTTGACCATGCGCCCAATGAGCCTCTATGAGTCAGGAGAGTCAAATGGCGGTGTTAGCTTGGCTCATCTGTTTGGAACTCCTGAAAAAATCGTCGCCGTAAACAAGCTGAAGATAGATGATATTGCCTTCTTGATTTGCCGCGGTGGCTGGCCCTTCGCATGCAATTTGCAAGGCGAGGCTGCCCTGGCGCAAGCGTTCGATTATGTGGATGCCATTATCAAAAAAGATATTTCCCGAGTGGATGGAGTTAACCGCAATAGTACGACAACGAGGCTGCTTTTGCGTTCATACGCCCGTAACCAGGGTTCGCAGGCAACCATAGGAACTATAGTGGCAGACATGATGACCAATGATGAAAATGAAATAAGCGTAAAGACGGCAGGCGGTTATTTGGAGGCATTGCGAAAGATATTTGTCATAGAGGACTCTGAGGCATGGAACCCCAACCTCCGTTCAAAGACAGCCATCCGCACGGCCAACACCCGATACTTCATAGACCCTTCGATAGGCACCGCAGTATTGGGACTTGGTCCAAATGACCTTATTGGCGACCTCAATACTATGGGGCTCTTCTTTGAGACCCTGTGTATCCGTGACTTGCGGGTATTTGCAGATGCGCTGGATGGCGCGGTGTATCATTATCGAGACAAGAACGGGCTGGAATGTGATGCCGTGATACATCTCCGTAATGGGAAATACGGACTTGTTGAGGTTAAGCTGGGTGGTGACAGGCTCGTCAATGAAGGTGCAGCCAATCTGTTGACGCTTAAGGGAAGAATAAATACAGAAAAGATGAACGAGCCCTCCTTCATGATGGTGCTTACAGGTACTGGCGATTATGCCTATCGAAGAAAAGATGGTGTATTCGTAGTTCCCATTGGATGTCTGAAAGACTGAAGCAGGCAAGAAAACAATCTCATAAAGGCCCACCCTGACGAGGATAGCCTCTACCATCATCGTGGCGCGCTGGACGGAAACAATTAATCAACAAAATAACCCTACAAATGAAAATTAAAATGTTAATCGCGGCACTCGCCATCTCAGGAATGACCTCTGCCCAAACACTCAAAAGCGGCATTGACAAGGCCAACATGAACCTTGAAGTCAAGCCCGGTGAAGATTTCTACCAGTTTGCTGCCGGTGGCTGGCTCAAGAGCCATCCACTCGACGCCGTACACCCCATGAACGGTTCGTTTACCGATTTGGACGAGCAGAACAACGACCGCATACGCGACCTCGTGAAGGAGTATGCCGAGAAGCACATGCCCCAGGGCACAGTGGGCCAGAAAATTGGTTCGCTTTACCGTATGTATATGGACACGGTGGCTCGCAACCGTATGGGCTACGAACCCATCAAGCCTGCCCTCGCCAAGGTGGCTGCCATCAAGAACCGCAAGCAGTGTGAGCGCGTGATGTACGAGCTGGGCGCCAAGGGCTACGGCACCATGCTCTTCGGCTTCGGACTGGGCCAGGACGCCATCAACTCTGACCAGTACATCTTCGGTGCCAACCAGGGTGGCATCGGTCTTGACCCCGAATACTATACCCAGCCCAATGAGCAGCAGAAGGCAGTGGTGGCCGCCTACAAGAGTCTGATGAAAGACCTCTTCAAGATGGTGGGCAACAGCGAGGCCATGGCTGAGAAGAAGATGCAGGCAGCCTTCGCTATCGAAGACCAGATAGCCCGCCAGAGCTACGACCAGGTGAAGAGCCGCGACCCTCAGGCCAATATCCACAAGATGAGCTGGCAGGATCTGCTGCGCGACTATCCCGGCATCGACTGGAAGCAGCTCTGTCTGGCTTATGGCTATCCTTCCGACATTGACTCTGTCGATGTGGGTCAGCCCGAGCCCATCCACGAGGTAGAGAAGATACTCGCCACAGCCGACCTCTTCGCCCTCAAGGCCACTCTTGAGGCCAGCGTCATCAGTTCGTCTGTGAGCCTGCTCTCCGACGACTTCGTCAACCGCCGTTTCGAATACACCAAGGCCGTCTATGGCGTCAAGGAGCAGCAGCCCCGCTGGAAGCGCGGACTGGGATTTGTCCAGGGACTCATGGGCGAGTCTATCGGCAAGCTCTATGTCGCCAAGTACTTCCCCGAGAGCAGCAAGCAGAGAGTGGTGGAGATGGTACACAACCTGCAGGACGCCTTCGCCCAGCGCATCGGCGAGAGCACATGGATGACCGATGCCACCAAGGCCAAGGCCATAGAGAAGCTGCGCAGTATGCGTATCAATATAGGTTATCCCGATAAGTGGCAGAACATGGAAGAGTACGTGCAGATAGACGAGAGCAAGAGCCTGCGCGCCAACTACGACGAGATTATCCCCGCCCTGCGCCGCCGCAATCTGGAGAAGAAGTGGCGCAAGCCTGTCGATAAGACTGTCTTCGCCTGCAATCCCCAGATGGTCAACGCATTCTATGCCCCAACCTTCAACAGTATCAACTTCCCGGCAGCCATCCTCCAGGCTCCGTTCTTTGACGCCGAGGCCGACGACGCAGCCAACTATGGCGCCATCGGAGCCGTCATCGGCCACGAGATGAGCCACGGCTTCGACGACCAAGGCTGCCAGTTTGACAAGGCCGGCAACCTGAACAACTGGTGGACCGACGAGGACAAGGCCAACTACAGCCAGCGCACCAAGGTGTTGGCCGACTGGTTTAGCGCACAGGAGGTACAGCCCGGCCTGAAGGTCAATGGCGAGAAGACCCTTGGCGAGAATATCGGCGACAACGGCGGTATCAACGTGGCATTCCGTGCCCTGCAGAACGTGATGGCCAAGCAGCCTCTGCCCGAGAAGGACGGCTACAGCGCAGCCCAGCGCTTCTTCCTCTCCTATGCCCGCATCTGGGCCAGCAATGTGGCTCCGCAGTTTGTGGCTTACCTCGTCAACAGCGATGTACACTCGCCCAACCATCTGCGTGTCAATGCCGCTCTGCCCCATATCGACGCTTGGTATGAGGCTTGGGGCATACAGCCTGCCGACCGCCTCTACCTGGCTCCCGACAAGCGCGCCCACATCTGGTAATCACTCGGTGTGAACTGACCGCATAAGTATGGCTCCCGTCTGCCCCAAGAGAGGCAGCGGGAGCCTTTTTGGTAGCCATGCAGGTGACGGCGCGGCCATCTATACCTTATTTATAATAATAGGGGAAACCCTATCGCGATTTAGGGGAAAAACCATGGCGGTGACGGTGGAATTGGTTACTTTTGCAACCATAACAGTAACTAAAACCAGTGAAGGGAATGAGGAAACAATACGCAGCAATAGCCGCTTCGACGCTCCTGGTGATGAGCGGATGCGGCACCTACGCCGGACAGGGCGCCTATACCGGTGCCACCTTCGGCTCGATATTGGGTAGTGCCATCGGTGGCATTAGCGACGGACCGCGCGGTCACGACGTGGGTACCATCGTGGGCATGGCGGGTGGCGCCGTGTTAGGAGGCATCATCGGCAACGCCGCCGACCAGCAGCGACAGCAGGGCTATGACAACGGCGGATATGCCAGCCGTCGCCAGCGTCAGCGCGACTATGGCGATGACACCTATACCAGCCGTCAGCGGCGCCAGCGTCCACGCGCCCAGCAACCCGTGACCACACAGCAGAGCGAAGCCGGATATGGCAGCGGTTTCGACGAGAACAACGGCGGCGACGACCGCATCGAGTTCACCCCCGGCGATGGCGCCAACAGCGAGAAGGGCACCAAGCCCACGCAGGTGCTGCCCGGTTCGTCGAGCGTGGAGAATATCGCCGAGGGCATAACCTATACGCCGACGATAGAGATACGCAATGCCCGGTTTGTCGATGCCAACGGCGACAACCGTATAAGCCGCAACGAGCTGTGCAAGGTGGTCTTTGAGGTCTACAACAACGGCCGTCAGGCCATCTATGACATACAGCCCATGGTGGTCGAAGCCACCGGCAACCGCCATATCTTCATCTCGCCCGGCGTGCATGTAGAGAAGATTGCCCCTGGATGCGGCATACGCTACACCGCACTGGTCAAGGCCGACAACCGCATTAAGGCCGGCAACGTGAAGTTGTGCATCTCGGTCATCGAGGGCAACAACCACAAGATATCCAAGGTCAACGAGTTTAATATCGCCACCTGCAAATAGACAGGAGGCCGAAATAACCACACGGCGTGCCCGGGACGTGAAGATAAAAACGTTCCGGGCATGTTGTTTTTCGCCCCTTTCGTTTGGGGATTGATGATTAAAGCCTTAACTTTGCATAACAATCTAAATTAAAGACGTAATGAACAAGAAAATCATCACTTTGCTGATACTGGTGGGACTGTTTATGACAGCGCTCACCGCCAGCGCCCAGGTGGCCTTTGACTGGCCCTACAAGACAGTGGATGGCACCATCGTCACCCAGGTTCCCGAACGTCCTGCCGGCCAGCAGCCCGCACTGGGACTCACCGCACCCAAGCTCAAGGTGGTGCGCGTGGGCTTTGTAGGACTGGGCATGCGCGGTCCCGACGCCGTGCGCCGCTTTACCCATATCAACGGCACCCAGGTGATGGCCCTCTGCGACCATGAGCGCGAGCGCGCCGACACCTGCAACGCCATTCTGCGCGCCGCATCCATGCCCCCGGCAGATATATATTATGGTGAGGACGGATACAAGAAGTTGTGCGAGCGCAAGGACATCGACCTGGTGTATATCGCCACCGACTGGCTCCACCACTTTGTAGTGGCCAAGTATGCCATGGAGCATGGCAAGCACGTGGCCATCGAGGTGCCGTCGGCCATGAACCTGCGCGAGATATGGTCGCTCATCGACCTCAGCGAGAAGACCCGCCTGCACTGTATGATGCTCGAGAACTGCTGTTATGACTTTTTCGAGCTCAACAGCCTCAATATGGCGCAGCACGGAGTGTTCGGCGAGGTGCTCTATGTGCAGGGTGCCTATCGCCATGACCTCTCCCAGTTCTGGGATATGTACTGGAAGAAGGACGCCAATGACCGTCTGGGCTGGCGCTTGGACTTCAACCAGAAATTCCGGGGTGATGTATATGCCACCCATGGTCTGGGCCCCATCGCCCAGGTGCTGGATATACACCGCGGCGACCGCATGAAGACTCTCGTGGCTATGGATACCAAGTCGGTGAACGGTAAGGCGTGGGCAGAGAAACTCTCGGGCAAGCTCTGCGAGAAGTTTGCCAACGGCGACCACACCACCACCCTCATCAGCACCGAGAATGGCAAGGTCATCGAGATACACCACAACACCATGACGCCCCAGCCCTACAACCGCATGTACCAGCTCACAGGTACCAAGGGCTTTGCCAACAAATATCCTACTGAGGGCTACGCGCTCTCGGGCGATGAGATGAAGAACAGTGGCGTACGCCCGTCGGCCGACAATCTCTCGGGCCACTCCTATATGCCCGCCGCCGACCGCCGTGCACTCACCAAGAAATATGAGAGCCCCATCGTGACCCGCTATCTGGCTCAGGCCAAGAAAGTAGGCGGCCACGGCGGTATGGACTACATCATGGACAGCCGTCTGGTCTACTGTCTGCAGCACGGGCTGCCTTTCGACATGGATGTCTATGACCTGGGCGAATGGTGCTGTCTGGCAGAGCTCGGTTCACTGTCGATGGACAATGGCAACAAGCCGGTAGAGGTGCCCGACTTCACCCGCGGCCACTGGAACGAGGTGAAAGGCTACCGCCACGCTTTTGCCACACCCGAGGAGGAGGCACAGGTAGATGCCGAGTCTGCCGCCTTCACCGAGAAGCTCAAGGCCAAAGGCGCCAAGTACTGGCAGAAACACAGCAAGTAGATAACCGGGCGCAAGTCCCACGATGATAGCCACCGCAGCCAGAGGCTCCGGTAGCATAGCATTATCCGCAATGCCCATAGACAGGCATTGCGGATATTTTATTAGGCCCAGCCGCCCGCCCCCAATTCTCCCGAAAGCTCTGCCGACCGCAAATAACCTGACTTCGCGACCTGATATGACCAAATCGTGGCACGCAAAGAATAAATACCGTCACGCAATGACTAATTCCAACCTCGCAATCAATATGGAGAGGGTCGTGGCATGCACAAACTGAGCCTCATGGAGCCCATGGATGGCCTCGAAATTGCAAAAACAGCCAAAAATGGTACAGAAAAACAATAAAAAGTTTGTTTACTGTACCAGTTTTGACTATCTTTGTGGCATGATTATGGACTTAGAGCATATTGGCAACATTCCAGTAAGCACCGCCACGATGGCATCTCTATTCCCGGAAATGTCGGCAGGTAATCAAAAGGTGCTTCAACTTGAGACGGCAGGCAAGGTAATACGTCTTAAGAGAGGGCTATATGTGATAGCCCCCAAGGTATCGCGGGTGAGCCTGTCAACAGAGTTGATAGCCAATCATCTCTATGCCCCTTCGTATGTGTCCAGACAGACAGCCTTGCGCTATTACGGACTGATACCCGAGGCCGTCTATACCACCCAGTCGATGACGATAAAGCACTCCCGCCACTTTGATACCCCCGTGGGGCGCTTCGAGTATCAGATGATTTCGCGCGAGGCCTTCTCTGTAGGCGTGACAAGCATCAACCAGCATAGCTACTCGTTTCTGATGGCTACACCCGAAAAGGCGCTGTGCGACCTGATAGCCAATTCTCCTAACGTCAACCTCCGCTATCTGAAGGATGTTGAGGCTTATCTGGAAGGTGACATCCGCATGGACATAGATGACTTCCTGCGTATGGATGTAGGTGTCTTTGAGCGGTATGCACAAGTCGGGAAAAAGGGAAAATCGATAGAAACTCTGATAAAATATATGAAGAAATGAGCACAAACGAAATATACAATCAGATGTTGTCGGTCTATGAACTTACGACCGAACAGCAGAGGCGCAATGCCATCTTCGAGGTCAATCAGCAGGTAATCCTTGCAGGGCTGTATAATGGGGGCTTCTTTGACGAGGCAGCCTTTTATGGCGGCACCTGTCTGCGTATCTTCCATGGTTTGCAGCGCTTCTCTGAAGATATGGACTTCTCGCTCGTCTCTCCCAATGACCACTTCGACTTTACCCGATACTTCCAGCCGATAGTCAATCAGTTTGCCCTCGTCGGTCGCGAGGTTGAGATCAAGAAGAAAGACAAGAAGAACTTTGGCAAAGTGGAGTCTGCCTTCTTGAAGGATAACACTGATGTCTATGATATCACCTTCCAGACGGAGAAAACGGTAAAGATAAAGATAGAAGTAGACACGCAACCACCATTGAAGTTTGATACCGAACAGAAACTGCTTCTCCAGCCACAGTCATTCATGACACGATGCTTCACTCTGCCAGACCTGTTTGCAGGCAAGATGCACGCATTGCTGTATCGGGCGTGGAAGAACAGGGTGAAAGGCCGTGACTGGTATGACTTCGAATGGTACGTTCGCCACAATATTCCTCTTGACTTTGCCCACCTGCATGAACGGGCTTTACAGTTCAATCAGGAGGATATCACCAAGGAGTCGTTTTTGGACAAACTGAGCGAGCGACTGGCATCGGCAGACATCAAGCAGGTCAAGGCAGACGTGCTGCCCTTTGTCCGCAATCCCAAGGAACTTGACATCTGGTCAAACGACTATTTCCTGCAACTGGCCAAGATGGTGAAATGGACCACTGAAGACTGACGCCACGGTCATGGCGATAGAGGCTGCCTCTGTAACGAGAGGTATGCCAAGGGCCAGGCTCGCCCCCCGAAGCCGCAGCAATAACAATAAAGGCAAGCACCTCTGTCATGGGTGCTTGCCTTTATTGCTGCTGTGGTCTGGAGACTATGGATGGTCAGCCAGGTGCCGTCGCTGCCGTTGGCGGGGTGATGGCGGACGGGGCGGAGGTGTGGGGTAGCGGGCTGTTATTTCTTGGTCTTCACGCTGCCGTTCTTTCCCAGCACGAGGGTGGTGGCTTTCAGACTGCGCTTGGTATGGTCGAAGATGGTGGACGGATTGATGCGCACGCCACGGTACTTGACCTCGAAGTGCAGGTGCTCGGTGGTGGCCCGGCCCGTGCGCCCCGTGAGTCCGATGACGTCTCCGGCCTTGACCTTGTCTCCGGCCTTGACCAGATTCTTGTACTGGTGGGAGTAGAGCGTCTCAAAACCGAAGGCGTGGCGGATGATGATGCAGTTGCCGTAGCCCGAGAAGGGGGCGGAGCGGGTGACGACGCCGTCGAAAGCAGCCACGATGTTGTCTTTGGGCTTGGTCTTGAGGTCAACGCCACTGTGGCGCCGTCTGCCGCCATAGGGGCTGATGACCTTGGCGCCTGGGAGCGGGTAGGCCCAGTGCTCCTCCTCTATCTGGGTAAGGTCGAGCTCGAAGCTGCTGCTGTTTTCAAACGGGTTGGTTTCCTCGTCGGGGTCGAGGGTCAGTCCGCGCTTCTCGTTGTTCTCTCCTTCAATGTGGGTTATACGGATATTGGCACCGCGCTTCTCGAACGCCAGTACCTGACGGTAGAGTCGGTGGTTGCGGGCATTGACGATGGTGGTAGGGTTGACGCGTGAGCCGTTGACCATGATGAAGAAGCGGCATAGACCCTGCTCGCCGTCGTTGCCGATGATGGCGATGGTCTGTCCGGCCTTTACCGTCTGTCCGCTCTGCACCAGGTTCTGCGCATTGTTTTCATAGACAGTCTCCAGGCCATTGTCGTGGCGTATCACGATGACATTGCCGTGGCGGTCCATCTTTCGCGCGAGTCGTACGCAGCCGTCAAACATGGCCTTGACGGCATCGCCCTTCTTGGAGGTGATTTCCAGTCGGTCTTCCTTGTCAGAGAGCGTAGCCTTTCCCACGGGCAGCGGGAAGCTGTAGGCTCGGTCGCCCATGCTGGTGAAGTCGATGCTGAAGGCTTTGCTCTTGTCAAAGAGTCCGGGGGTGCTGATGCTTATCTGCTGGGTTTCGGCTGGGGTGAACTTGATGTTGGCTGGGGTGGATGCCGACAGCAATGTCGCCAGCAGGGCCCATGTCAGTGTATGCTTGATGTTCATATATATAAAGGTAGACTTTTAGGAGTAAGGGTTAATGGTCGGGGTGCGGGATGTCATCGCATCAGGATGCCGGTGTAGATGCGTCCGGAGTCGATGCCGAGACGGCGCGCCGAGAAGTAGTCGTCGGCATGGTCGAAGGTACAGATGTCGGCATGGTGGATATGCTCGGGCGCCACGCCGCAGCCGATGAGCTCCCGGATATTGATGCCGGGCAGGTCAAGGTGCCACTTGGTGTGCCACTCGGCGGTCTCGGTAAGGTCGAAGCCGGCCTGCACGAACTGGTCGTAGACCTCCTGTCCCACTTCAAAGTTGGCGAGCGAGATGCCTGGTCCTACCACGGCGCGCAGCCTGTCGGGGGTGGTGCCGTAGTGAAGCTGCATGGCCATGACGGCACGCTGGCAGATGCGCTGCAGGGTGCCGCGCCATCCGGCATGGATGGCGGCGGTGGCGCGGGCCACGGGGTCGTAGAGCAATACAGGGATGCAGTCGGCGGTGGAGACTCCGATGCACACGCCGGTCATCGAGGTCGTCACCATGTCTACTCCGTCGAGTATCTTGTCGCGCACGGCGTCGCTCATGTCGAGCAGTTCGGGCGCCACGGCGCGGTGCTCGATGCCGTGGACCTGGTGGGGGAGGACGATGTGGGAGGCGGGCAGTCCGAGCCTGTCGGCCAGCAGCTGGCGGTTGCGAGCCACGTGGTCGGCGCTGTCTCCGCAGTAGGGGTTGATATTGAACGAGGCGTAGTTGGCCTCACTCACGCCGCCATGTCGGGTGGTGGAGAAGGCTGTGACCCCTTCGCCGAGGTCATAGCAGAGCAGACGGGGTTCAGTCTTGCTGGTCATCATGGTCCTCCTCGTCGTATTCGAAGTCTTCCAGGTCTTCGATATCTTCGATGTCGTCTTCATCGACATATTCGATGTCCTCGCCTTCGTCGTGGAGCTCTTCGGCAAAGCGGCTCATATCCTTGTCGCGGTGCACCAGCGTGTCTTCGGCCGTGATGCCTGCCAGCTTGTTGCTCTCGCTGTTGAGCTCGCGCCACAGGATGTCCTTGAGCTCGGGCAGTCCCTTTCCGGTGACGGCAGAGATGAACACCACGGGGAGGTCGTCGGGCAGAGTCTCGCGCAGCATGTCGATGAGCTCGTCGTCGAGCAGGTCGCACTTGGTGACCGCCAGCACGCGGTGCTTGTCGAGCATCTCGGGGTTGAACTGCTGCAGCTCCTTGAGCAGCACTTCATACTCGCGCTTGATATCGTCGGTGTCGCCGGGCACCATGAAGAGCAGCAGAGAGTTGCGCTCGATGTGGCGAAGGAAGCGCAGTCCCAGTCCCTTGCCCTCGCTGGCACCCTCGATGATGCCGGGGATGTCGGCCATGACAAACGACTGGTGGTCATGATAGTCCACGATGCCCAACGAGGGCTCGAGGGTGGTAAAGGGATAGTTGGCTATCTTGGGCCGTGCGCTCGAAAGCGACGAGAGCAGGGTGGACTTTCCGGCGTTGGGCAGACCTACCAGTCCGACGTCGGCAAGCAGCTTGAGCTCGAGGATGATGGTCATCTCCTCCATCGGTTCGCCCGGCTGTGCGTAGCGAGGAGCCTGGTTGGTGGCTGTGCGGAACTGGAAGTTGCCCAATCCGCCGCGTCCGCCCTTGAGCAGCAATACAGTCTGTCCGTCGTAGTTGACGTCGCACACGTATTTACCCGTCTCAGCGTTGTAGACCACAGTGCCGCAGGGCACGTCGATATAGATGTCCTTACCATCGGTGCCGTGACACTTGTCGCGGCCACCATTGCCTCCATGTTCGGCAAATACGTGACGCTGGAACTTGAGGTGGAGCAGCGTCCAATAGTTGTGATTGCCACGCAGATATATGCTACCTCCGCGTCCTCCATCGCCACCGTCGGGGCCACCATTAGGGTTGTACTTCACGTGGCGCAGGTGCATACTGCCCCGTCCGCCCTTGCCCGAGCGACAACAGATTTTTACATAGTCAACGAAATTGGATTCTGCCATAATTATAATAGATGATAAGGAGTTGGTGAAAAGTGGAGTCTAATAAAACGAAAAAAAGGTTGAAGCGCCGTGTCGTGCTTGTCGTATCTATCTGCATAGGTACGTCTGTCGGCACGCTGCTTCAGCCTTTTATGATATTACAAATTGTCGATGACGGCAGTGATGTCGCCAAAGATGCGGTCGAGCTCACCCAGACCGTTGATGTGATGGTGTATGCCTTCTTTGGCGTACCATTCAATGAGGGGAGATGTCTGGTTGTGATAAACGTTGAGGCGCTTCTTGATAGTCTCTTCGTTGTCATCGCTGCGTCCGCTCTGCTGTCCGCGGAGTACGAGACGCTTCATCAGCTCGTCTTCGGGAACGTCGAGCTCAATCATGGCAGCCACCTTGTGTCCGCGCTCAGCCAGCATCTTCTTGAGGGCTTCAGCCTGGGGGATGGTGCGGGGGAATCCGTCGAAGATGACGCCTTTGTGCTCTTTGCCGAAGCTGTCGTATACGCTGGCAAGGATGTCTATCATCAGCTCGTCGGGGATAAGCTGTCCCTGGTCGATATAACTCTTGGCGGTCTTGCCCAGCTCGGTTCCGTTCTTGATTTCATTGCGCAGCACGTCGCCGGTAGAGATGTGCTCAAAACCGTACTGAGCAATCATCTTGTCGCTTTGGGTGCCTTTGCCCGAACCGGGGGCACCGAAAATAACTATATTCTTCATCCTTCTACTAATGTATAAATGTCTCTGAGGTTACGACCCTCCTGGTCGTAGTCAAGTCCATAGCCCACGATGAAATCGTTGGGGATTTCCATGGCTGCATACTCTATGTTGAGGGGTATCTTCAGTTTATCGGGTTTGAGCAGCAGCGTACAGATGTGCAGCGAGTTGGGGTTGCGGGTGCCCAGGGTGTCGAGCATGCGCTCCATGGTCTTGCCAGTGTCTACGATGTCTTCGACGATGATGACGTCGCGTCCGGTTATGTCTTCGTTGAGTCCCATCACTTCGACCACCTTGCCTGTAGAGACGGTGCCTTCATACGATGCCAGCTTGACAAACGATATCTCGCATGGGATAGTGATGTGGCGCATCAAGTCGGCGGCAAAGACAAACGAGCCGTTGAGCACGGCCAGGAGCAGGGGCTTCTTGCCCTCCATGTCATGGTTGATCCTGTCGGCGACGGCCTTGACGCGTTGCTGGATTTCGTCCTCGCTAATAAACGTTTTGAACCTTTTGTCCTTAATCTGTACGATACTCATGAGTATGAATTTAATAATTTCTCGGCAAAATTACAAAAAATATAGGAAAACAGCTACGATAGTTAGTCATTTTTTCGTATTTTTGCAAGGTATGAAAATATTTACGAGCAGACAGATAAAGGAGTGGGACAGATATACCATCGAACACGAGCCCGTGAAGAGCATCGACCTGATGGAACGCGCGGCGTCGGCAGTGGCCGATGAGATAGCCCGGCGCTGGGTGCCCATGAGGGTAATCGTCTTTGCCGGACCCGGCAATAATGGCGGTGATGCCCTGGCTGTGGCGCGCTTGCTGGCCGAGCGCAGTTTTGCCGTGTCGGTCTATCTCTTCAACATCCACAACAACCTCTCGCCCGACTGTGCCGCCAACAAGAAACGGCTGGTCGAAAGCGTCAAGGTGGAAGAATTTGTCGAGGTCAAGGTAAACTTCGACCCGCCCGTGCTCGATGCCGATACGCTGGTTGTCGACGGACTCTTCGGGGCCGGGCTCGACAAGCCTCTCGCCGGAGGGTTCTCCTCGCTCGTCAAGTATATCAACCAGAGTGAAGCGCCCGTGGTGAGCATCGACCTGCCTTCGGGCCTGATGCCCGAAGACAATTCGAGCAACGTCAGAGCCAACATCGTGCGCGCCACCCTTACCCTCACTTTCCAGCAGCTCAAGCTCTCGATGCTCTTTGCCGAGAACCAGCCCTATCTGGGCGAGGTCAAGGTGCTCGACATCCGTCTCTCCAAGTCTTTTGCTGAGAGTAAAGAGAGCCGCTTCTCGCTCGTCGAGGAGGGAGAGCTGCGCTCGTTTCTGCGCCGTCGTTGGCCCTTTGCCCACAAGGGAGAGATGGGCCATGCGCTGCTGATAGCCGGCAGCTACGGCATGTCGGGAGCGGCGATACTGTCAGCCCGAGCCTGTCTGCGCTCGGGAGTGGGCAAGTTGTCGGTGCATACGCCCAAGGCCAATTATACCGTCATGCAGATGGCGGTGCCCGAGGCGGTGATGCAGATGGATGCCAGCGAACCCAGGTTTACCGAGGCGGTAGACACCACAGCCTATTCGGCTATGGGTGTAGGTCCCGGACTGGGTACCGACGAGACCACGGCCCTCTCGCTCATATCCCAGCTACGCCGAGCCAACTGCCCGGTGGTCATCGACGCCGATGCCATCAATATACTGGCTGCTCATCGCGCCTGGTTGCAGCAGTTGCCCAAGGACTGCATCCTCACGCCCCATCCCAAGGAGATGGAGCGCCTGCTGGGGGCGGCGTCGCACGACAGCTGTGAACTGCTCAACCGCGCATCGGAAATGGCAGCGCGCCTCCAGGCATACATACTGCTCAAGGGACACTACACCGCCCTGTGCCTGCCCTCGGGACAGGTGATATTCAACACCACGGGCAACGCCGGAATGGCTACTGCCGGATGCGGCGACGTGCTCACGGGCGTCATCACCGGCCTTCTGGCGCGGGGCTACCAGCATCAGCAGGCCTGCATGCTGGGTATGTATCTCCACGGACTTGCCGGAGACCTGGCAGTGCGCACCAAGGGAATGGAGAGCCTCGTGGCGAGCGACATCGTGGACTCCCTGCCCGCAGCATTCCGCTACATCGAAGACTGATAACATCATAGACAATACAAAAGAAAATTATAACACACGCAATGAAAAAGTATATCCTTTCGGCGCTGATGCTGCTTGCCGGCATGGGCGTTTCACTGGCCCAACAGACTGTGGCCGGAACCACTTACTTTCTGCCCAAGACGGCGCTGAGATTTGCCGTCAAGGTAGAGAAGACCATCTACACCCCCGGACAGTTTGCCATGTACGCTTTCCGCTACATGAAGAAGAAGGACGTGGCGCTCCATCCCGCCGAGACCTATAGGGTGGTAGACATCCACATGAACACCATCGGAGTGCCCGATTCTACCAAGCAGTTTACCCTCAATCTGGACAAGAAACTCAGCATCAGCGAGATAGACCGCGACGAGAGCGGACTGCTGCTCGCCATCAATGCCAAGGGACGCCAGGTGGCGCTGCCCGAGCGGTTTGTGCCTGCTCCCAAGCAGCCGCAGCCCAACCCCAACGACTATATGAACGAGGATATCCTCTCGGCTGGAAGCACCGCCAAGATGGCTGAGCTCACCGCCAAGGACATCTATGACATCCGCGAGAGCCGTAACCAGCTCGCACGCGGCCAGGCAGACTTTATGCCCAAAGACGGCACCCAGCTGCGCATCATGATGGAGAACCTCGATGCCCAGGAGCGTGCGCTGTTGCAGACCTTTGAGGGAACCATGGTGAGCGACACCATCGAGACCATCATCACCTTTGTTCCCCAGCCCGACGAGGAGCGTAGCGTGCTCTTCCGCTTCTCCCAGCATCTGGGTATCACCGATGCCGACGACCTGGCGGGTACACCTTATTATATAATGGTGGCTCCAGAGGGCAATGTGCCCGAAGGCGAACCTGCCGAGAAGGAGTCCAAGGACAATTTCGGGCTCTGCGTCAACATCCCCGACAAAATCCAGGTCACGCTCACCCACGACAGCCGTATCGTGAAGACCTATGAGTGCTACGCCGGACAGTTTGGACGTACCGAGTATCTCAGTGCCGAGCTCTTCGGCAAGAAGAATACCAGCCATATCCTGCTCAATCCTATCAGCGGAAGCATCGAGAAGATAGAGAGCGAGACGCTGAAGTAGCCCAGCATCCCCAGCGGTCATCGGCTGAAGGGCGGTCATAAAGTCCTCCGTCAGCCCCTTGCCAACGGGCAAAATGAAGGCCATCGACACGCAATAAGAGATTTTTAATATATTAAAATCGGAAAATGCTATGCATATTTTGTAAAAAGTATGTAACTTTGCAGTCGTAATAGTGAAACAAAAAAGAAGCATTTATATGAAGTGTGTAACTATTTGGTTGAGAAAATGATGTAAAGATTTGAAATTCTGTAAACTTTTTAATCAGTCGGAGGACTGGAGGCGACGGGCAATGCCCACAGATGTTGTGATAACATTGCGTCGGGTGTTAAGGTGGTTACTTACAACCGCTCGTTGTTGATATTAAAAAGTCTTTTTCCTTAAACAAAACAAGTTTTTGTCCCGCCGAAGAGTATGATGTCGAGAGACATGGGCTTTCAGGCGGTTTTTTTATGCCCTTACGTGTAGCCTCCGCTGCGCCCTCATGCCCTTTGCTTTCTTTCTTTTCCCTTGTCGTCGGGCGCCAAGCCAGGTGGCAGGCTCTGGAAACTGCTCCCATTCTTTTTCCCGTTATCCATACAACATTTGCGAGGCTCGCGCGTTACTATTATAATAGAACTATACAACAAATACTGCTTATGGATTTTGATGAATATCAGCAGAAGGCACTCGCCACCGCCATCTATCCCCATCCCATCGTCTACCCCACATTGGGATTGACCGGAGAAGCCGGCGAGGTGGCCGACAAGGTAAAGAAAGTGATACGCGACAATCAGGGAGAGTTCAGCGACGAGCGCCGCCTCGAGATAGCCAAAGAGATAGGCGACGTACTCTGGTATTGTGCCATGCTCGCCCACGACCTCGGCTATACCTTTGACCAGATAGCCCAAATCAATTGTGACAAGATAGCAGCCCGCAAGAACGCCGGAACGATACACGGTGAGGGCGATAACCGATAGGGTGGAGACAGGAGGACAGAGCGTGACGCGTCTTCTGCCATTGCGCTCGAATTAGGCTATGGCGCGCGGATGCAGTGGTGTCCTGTACAGATGTAGAGTGTACTACTGAAAGCCCAAAGTGCATGATTAACAAAAAAAGAGGAGAACTTATCGTTCTCCTCTTCGTGACTCGCATGGGGCTCGAACCCATGACCCCAACATTAAAAGTGTTGTGCTCTACCAGCTGAGCTAGCGAGTCGCTCGCAGCTATCATTTCTGAAAGCGAGTGCAAAGTTACTAATATTTATTTTACTGTGCAAATAATTTCCTTACTTTTTTACCCGTTTCGTATTGTGATGGGTAACAGGGAGTTTATGTCTATTCTTGTTCTGGTCATTTGGCTCGCTGTGGGTGGTAGCGGTGGTATGTCGTTGTGCCTGACCGGAGCTGCCGGTGTCGTGGCATCGCTGGCGGATGTCATGGCGGTAATGGCGGGGAGCCTATTGCTGCTGAGGTTGTTGACTCTCAGCCTGGCTGGCGGGCTCACCAGCCTTCTCCTTGGTCACATAGCGTTGCCAGTAGGCGATGATGAGGGTGGTGAGGGGCAGGGCGATAATCAGTCCGATGAAGCCCAGTAGCGCACCCCATACCGACAGCGACAGCAGCAGTATGGCAGGGTTGAGGCCCATGGCCTTGCCCATAATCTTGGGCGTCACTATCATGTCGGTAATCAGCTGTACCACAGCAAAGAGCCCCACGGCCAGTCCGAAGATGAGCCAGAAGCTCTGTCCCGTGTCGGCGGCTTTGAGCATGGCAAGAAATGCGGTGGGGATGAGGGCGAAGGTGTGGAGATAGGGCACCAGGTCCATGATGCCGATGAGGATGCCCAAGCCTATAGCCATGGGGAAGTCCATGATAGAGAAGCCTATGCAGAACATCACGCCCATACACAGTGCCACGAGACCCTGTCCGCGGATATAGTTGTTGAGTTCGCGCTCCACGTCTTTGGCCAGCACGCTCCAGAAGGGGCGGTTCTTCTTCGGGAATATGCGTATCCAGTTGGTGGTGAGGTATTCGTAGTCGAGCAGGATGAAGAACATATAGAGCAGCGTAATCATCGAGGCGATGATGCTGATGATGACGTTGGCGGTCTGACCCACAAAGCTGAACAGCTTGGGCATGGCGCTCTTGACGGCATTGTTGAAGTCGTCGCTGCGGAAGAAGCGCTCCACCTCGGTATGGTTTTCCTCGACCCATGACGAGATATATGCCGTGAGGTCATTGGTGTGGGTGGTCTGTCTCACCCAGCGGGCGAGGATGTCGCCGAGCTTCTGAAACTGCTCAATCATAGGCGGGATGATGAGGTAGACCACTCCGCCGATGACCGCCAGCACCATGACCATGGTGATGACGATGGCGAGCGCACGTACCCTTACGCCCATCTTGTGCTGCACAAACTTGACGATGGGGTAGAGCAGATAGGCGAAGAGCCATGCCACACAGAAGGGCAGCAGCACTCCGCTGAGATAGTTGACCAGACAGAACACACCCAGGGTGAGTGCCACCAGTCCGGCGCGGCGTATAAACAGGTCAAAGGTTATCTCCTTGCTCATATTCTTGTCATTCTTCTTGGTTGTCTTGTCCTTCCTCCTTGACGGCTTGCTGATAGCAGGCGCGGCAGAGAGGCTCGTACTCCTGGGCCTCACCCAGCATCACCCGGCGGTCGTTCTTGACCAGTCGGTGACTCACGTAGGCCAGCGCGCCACACTTCACACAGATGGCATGCACCTTAGTCACCTCGTCGGCCACGGCACACAGCGCAGGGATTGGGCCGAAGGGTACTCCCTGGAAGTCCATGTCCAGTCCGGCGATGATGACGCGCACGCCGCGGTTGGCCAGCTGGTTGCACACGTCGACCAGGCTCTCGTCGAGGAACTGGGCCTCGTCGATGCCCACCACGTCGATGTCTGACGACAGCAGCAGTATCGATGCCGAGGCGTCGATGGGCGTGCTGGGGATAGCGTTATGGTCATGGCTTACCACGTCTTCGTCTGAGTAGCGGGTGTCTATCGCCGGCTTGAAGATTTCCACCTTCTGCTTGGCAAACTTCGCGCGCTTCATTCTCCTTATCAGTTCTTCGGTCTTGCCCGAGAACATCGAACCGCAAATCACCTCGATTCTTCCGGGACGATGGGTTTCTCTGTATATATTCTCCATCATAATGCTACAAAATTACGAAGAGCTTTTTAGTGGAGCAAGAGAAACGCCGCTTTTTTGTCTCAATCACCACGTTTTAACGTTTTTTCCTTTTTCCTAATTATTTTTTTTGACCTAATGGTTATCGATACCGATATTTTTGTGTAAGTTTGCAACCATATATGGGTACATTATATATTATACCGACACCTGTGGGCAATATGGAGGATATGACGCTCCGCGCCATACGCATATTGAAAGAGGCCGATGTAGTGCTTGCCGAAGACACGCGCACATCGGGCAATCTGCTCCGCCACTTCGACATCAAGAACCATCTGCTGGCCCATCACAAGTTCAACGAGCACGGCACCACAGCCGGCATCGTTGAGCGGCTCAAGGCAGGCCAGACCGTGGCATTGGTGAGCGACGCCGGCACTCCCGGCATCAGCGACCCCGGATTCTATCTGGCGCGCGAGGCAGCCAACGCCGGTGTCGAGGTAGTGTGTCTGCCCGGCGCCACAGCCTGCATCCCCGCCATCGTGGCGTCAGGTCTGCCCTGCGACAGATTCTGTTTCGAAGGCTTTCTGCCACAGAAGAAAGGACGGCAGACGATGCTCGAGTCGCTGCGCGAAGAGACACGCACGATGATATTCTACGAGTCGCCCTACCGAGTGGTCAAGACGCTCCAGCAGTTTGCCGAAGTCTTCGGCGAAGACCGCCAGGTGAGCGTGGCGCGCGAGATATCCAAGCTCCACGAGCAGCACGTGCGCGGTACTCTGGCCGAGGCCATCGCCCATTTCACCGAGAATTCGCCACGAGGAGAGTTTGTTATAGTAGTGGCTGGTAATAATAAGAAATCTAAAAAGGAAAAACTATGAAGCAATTGAAGTTATTCGCATGCCTGGCACTCCTGTTGCTTGGCGCTTGTACAGGCAAGAAGTCATCGCCTGACCTGGCAAATATGGAACAAAACGACTCGCTGCAGCGCATCATCGCCCAGCGCGACAGTGAAATCAATGACATGATGAGCACGCTCAATGAAATCCAGGAAGGGCTGAGCGCCATCAATCAGGCTGAAAACCGACTGAGCATAGCCCGCGAGGGCGAAGGCGCCAACAAGACGGCGCAGATTAAGGAGAACATCAAGTTTATAGCCAATACCATGGCCCGCAACCGTGAGCTCATGAAGCGTCTGCAGCAGCAGTTGCGCGAGAGCCGCTTCAACGGCGACGAGCTGCGCAAGACCATCAGCAACCTCACCCAGCAGCTCGACGACAAGGCGCAGGAGCTGCAGCGACTTAAGGCCGAACTCGACGCCAAGGATATACACATCGCCGAGCTCGACGAGAAGATAGACAACCTCAACGACAATGTCGAGAACCTGCAGACCGACGCTCAGCAGAAGGCCCAGACCATCAGCAATCAGGACAAGCAGCTCAACACCGCATGGTTTGTCTTCGGCACCAAGAAGGAACTCAAGGAACAGCATATCATGGAGAATGGCAAGGTGCTGCAGTCCAACTTCAACAAGAACTACTTTGCCAAGATTGACATCCGCATCGACAAGGAAATCAAGTTCTACTCCAAGTCGGCGCGCATCCTCACTATGCACCCCTCGGGCAGCTACACCCTCACCCCCGATGTCAACAAGCAGTATGTGCTGCGCATCACCAATCCACAGCTCTTCTGGTCTACCAGCAAGTATCTGGTGGTGCTCGTCAAGTAACCCCATACACCCACACCAAGGCCCTCCCTCATCACGAGTGGAGGGCTTTTTTCGTCTATGATTATTTTCTGCAAGAATTATTGGAATCTTTGGAAATATCCTATACCTTTGTAAATACATAGATATTAATGACAATTCATGAAATAGTAAACTGCGCGATATGGAAAGTAACTCGCTGTCGGATAATGATAAAAGACGAATAGCCGAGGAGTTGAAACAACTGTTGAAAGACTCTTCCGGTCATTTGGATGATATCAGCCAAAGAGTTAATCAGTTGGAGGAGAAGGTAGGACGATACTCTGAGAGGGTGGAGGAGCTTCCTTCATTTATCAGAAAAACCAATGAGGAATTTGAGAAGTATACCTCCCTGACAGATACGGATGTTGGCTTCTTGATGTTTGCAGTCGCTCTACAAACGGCAAGGCAGGTCGTTGTCAATCTCTTTAAGGAGAGAATTTCTGACCAGGAGGCAGCCAAAAACACAATGGGACACCATAAAGAAAAGACCGACCGCCAGGGCAAAAAGTATTATGCCTCAGTAGACGAAATCATCAAGAACCCTGTCCCGTTTGATGCCATAAGGAAAGAGGAGAATCTCAAGAATAGCATCAATAACCCTAAAATCTCTGGATTTAATCATAGATTCAAGGCTCTTGGACACGACCCTTACCTTGGTCTTGTCTTTGGCACAGCAAACATCATGACCAGTACGATAACTGTGAATGAAGGATTCTTTGGTATATCCTCATACCATGTCTATACAGGTACTTACCTGCGTCAAGGCAAAGAGGTGCCTACTGATAAGATGTACGAGTCTGCAAGCACTATGGAAATCTTTGAAAACGTATTTCAAAGATTGCGGGAAGAAGGAAAAGAAGGTGTCAAGGCTCTTGCTGTATCGCTGTTCAAGGAATGTGTACATCTCAGGTCTGACCTCAGAACCAAGAAAAGTCTTCCATTACCGCTGTTGAGCCTTGCTTCTCCCAATTTGACAAGGGTTTTAGAATATTGCGAACTTGATTATCTGACCGTAAAGAATATTGAGAGGGAATATATTCTTTCCGTTATCATAGACCTGATTATCAGAATTCTATATTCATTTTGCTATAATGAAGAGAAGGATGTCTCGAAGGAACTGTATCGGGCAAGGATGTTGAAAATACTCATGTACTCCAACGAAATGGCCATGGTGAGCTCTACTGTGCAGACTGCGATAAGAATGTCAGTTGGCGATATAACCTCTGCAAAATACTTTGATTTTGGTGGAGCATTCAATACGATGTATAGAGTATTTACTACACCACAGAAGATTGCGCAGATAAAACATGAGTATTTGCTGTCTAAAAGCATTGAATATATAAAAATACAAAACGATGATTGAAAAGATAATGGAACCCGTTGCCAAGGCAGGGGCTAAAGCCGCTGCCAAATGTGCAGAGGTGGTGTCTAAAGAATGTGTGAAAAAGGGTGCTGAAATTGGTGGTAAGATTATGGCTCTTATGATATCTTACCTCATTACAATATGGCTTACGTCAAGATATAAAGACAACGTCCATAAAGAAATGTTAGACAAGCATGACGAAGAGACTGCCAACAGGCTGACCGAACAATTCAACATAGAAGTTGAAAAGCTCAAAAAGGAGATAGTGGAGTTGAAGACGGAGCTAAACATAACAAAAGAAGAGGCGGAGTCTCGTTTCAGAGAAGGGGTTATTGGTATTTGCAAGAAATTTGGCATATCGCCTGACAGCGTCCTTAAATAAGGCAGCCTGCAACTGAATGATATATTGCCCTCCGAGCCCATCGGGGGGCTTTTGGTATACGTTCGGCACGAGCATTGGCTGACGGGCAATATCGCTTTTTCCTTGAGGATGATAGGGGAAGACTCTATAGTAGAGATGGCATCCTCGACAGTGCTTTTTTCCCACGCCAATGCTGGCGGAGTTGCCATCGGCGGAGCGTCAGACATCACTGGCAACGCCGGGGCCATCATTGTTGGTTCGTATCGGACGATACGCGCATCCGCATCGGACGGTACGTGCATCCGTATCGGACGGCACGTGCATCCGCATCGTCCGATACGCGTCGGCAACAGTCATCTCCGCGCTGCTGAATGGTGTGAGCGTGAGGTTCTTTGGCGTCTCGTTGAGTGTGGGCGATATTGCCGTTTGCGTTGGCAGCGCGGCTGAGGGCGTCGACGGTTATGAAAACTGTCGGGACGATTTCGATGTAGGACGGCACGGTCGTGCCAAAGGAGACGGAGGCATTGGTAACGGCTCCGTACTCGCTTGGGGTCACATCAAACATGCGAAGACAGATTCTGCCAATCTTTTCCTTTTGCAGGAAGTCTTTTTCCTGCTCTGAGAGTTTGCATGCGGTCTTCCTGTAATAGACGGCATTGGCCTGTTGGTGCAGCCCTGTAGCCGGGGGGATGTCTATCCCATTGGTCTTGGCACTGCCGATGGTTTCCAGCGCGGCTGCAACCACCAGAAACATAGAGAGTAAGGGCGTAAGTCTGCTTCTTCTGCCGCTCTAACAGTTACTCCCCAACCAAGGAGTGAAAGTGGCAATGGCGCCGGGCTGAACGTCCAGACAGTAAATGCAAACTATTGAACATCAAAAAGAGCCGCTCGACCTGCAAAGTTTACCCATAATTCGGTCTTTTTGAAGAAAAAACATAAAAATATAATGGGTAAAAGGTCGCAAATAGCAATAAACTCGTTTTTTTTTGTTAGCTTTGCATCTATAAAGGCACCTCGTCGGCGCCAATGCCATGGCGAGGCAACTAACCTTAAGACAAATCGATGAGTAGAGATAATGACATATCCTATTTCGTATCGTTCTGCATAGAACAATACAAGAAAGCGAAAGGAATGGATGGTGCAGAAACGGCATCACTATTCTTCTCATCGGGTGTGGCATCATATCTCGCAGATAACTTTGATGTGCTGCACACCCAAAGCCGCCAATGGCTCATAGAGGAGATTGAGGCGAAAATAGAAGGGAGGGAATCGCGATGAAAGTATATCACAGAAGTCTTGAAATTGTATCCAAACCTGAGATACGCAAGCCCAACCGTACCCTCGACTATGGCGAAGGCTTCTATACCACCACCGATTATGACCAGGCAAAGAACTGGGTATTGCGCCACAAACATAAGGCGAGCATCGGGTATGTCAATGTCTATGAGGTCGATATGGACGAGGTGAAAAGGTTGAACACGCTTTGGTTTGATACTCCCACCGAAGAATGGATAGACTTCGTAGATAACAATAGGAATACCCTTGGTTTTACCCATAACTATGACTTTGTCTATGGTCCTGTTGCCAACGACAGGGTGTATGCTGCCTTCGCGCTTTATGAAGCAGGCGTCCTCAACAAGGAAGACCTGTTTAGGGAACTGAAAGTATATGACTTGGTAGACCAGCTGCTCTTTCATACAGAAGAAGCCTTGAAACTGCTCACCTATAAAGAAGTAATAACGATAGAACTATAGAGACAGATGAACTTAGACGTAAATCAAGACAACCTCTATCTCTTTCTGCCGGGAAAGATAGCCAACGTGGCATCTATCATCGCTGCCAACGCCCATTGCTCCACCCTCGAAGCGATGCAGCGCTTCTATGCATCGGTCACATATCAAGGACTTGAGAAAGAGGAAACCAAACTCTGGCATCTCGGTGCCGTTGCGCTATACGAAATGTACTGCAATCAGGTAGCCGACACAAGTGAAAACAAGTGATGTTTGCAGCCGGTTGTAGTCGCTGCCCGTGCTGATAGAAACTGAAAAAGGAGTTACGACTGCCGTAACTCCTTTTTCAGTAGCGGGGGTGGGACCCGAACCCACGACCTCCGGATTATGAATCCGACGCTCTA
>OQVS01000549.1_pt1 | contig 25832 bp, 19 predicted proteins | sample 1691601 | NCBI WGS metagenome assembly OQVS01 (sample SAMN03418268, study PRJEB22391) | human gut metagenome | biome: human-gut; feature: organic feature; material: feces | host: Homo sapiens | place: Tanzania | collected 2013-01
TTCTCCGTCATCAACTTTCAATTTGATAGTGGGTTTTAGTTTTTCAGTGCCCTCCCTTGGGGAGGGTTGGGGAGGGGGCTCGCTATTTCCCTCCCTTAATCCCCTTAATCACTGCGCGGGTGAAACCGGCGTCTTCCATGGCGTTGAGGCCACGTATGGTGAGGCCGCCGGGCGTGGTTACGCGGTCTATCTCGGCTTCGGGATGACCGCCGGTATGCTCGAGCAGCGCCACGGCACCCTTGACGGTCTGCATGGCTATCTCGCGGGCTTCGCTGGCGCGGAAACCCATCTCCACGCCACCCTCCATGGCAGCACGGATGTAGCGCATGGCGTAGGCTATGCCACATCCCGCCATCGATGTGCCGGTGGCGAGCAGGCGCTCGTCTACCGTCATCACGCGACCCACGGCGGTGAATATCCGCTCCACCTCTGCCGTCTGTGCAGCGGTGGCATTGGGCGTGGAGATAAAGGTCATCGACTCGTGGCAAGCCACAGCCAGATTGGGGATGACATGAAAGAGGACGGGGGTGGTGCCCTCGCGGTCCAACCATCCTAACAGCTCTGCCGAGGGGATGGCGGCAGCCATGTTCACGATAACCTGGCGCGAGTAGTCGAGCACGGGTTTCATCTCGCAGATGACCCGCTCCACCAGCCATGGCTTGACGGCTATCACCACGCAGTCGGCTGCGGCGGCAGCCTCGGTGTTGGATGTGGTGACCCGTGCGCCCATAGCGGCATAAGGCTCGAGCTTGTCGGTATGTGGATTTGCCACGACAATGTCGGCGGGGGCGAAAGCCGTGTGGCTGAGCAGACCCTCAGCCAGACTGCCGCCCATGGCGCCAGCCCCGATGATGGCTATCGTCATAACTTGGCAAGTGTGCGTCCGAGGCGACCGATGAAGTCGTCGACCTCGGCACGGGTGAGGCATAGCGGAGGGAGGATGCGCAGGATATTGGTGCCGGCGCAACCGGTAAAGCAATGCTCTTCGTGCATGAGTCGCGATCGCACCTCGCTATGGGGGATGTCGAGCACGGCACCCGCCATGAGTCCGCGGCCACGCACCTCGACGATATGCTGCGACTCCTGCTGCAGCTCGCGCAGTCTGGCGAGCAGATATTCGCCCACCTCATGGGCATTGTCCACCAGATGCTCCTGCTCGAAGACGTCGAGCACAGCCAGGGCGGCGGTACATGCCAGGTGGTTGCCTCCGAAGGTGGTGCCGAGCTGGCCCTTCACCGCCTCGAAGCTCGGCGCGATGAGCACGCCCGACATGGGGAAGCCGTTGCCTATGCCCTTGGCCACGGTGATGAGGTCGGGGCGTATGCCGAGCCACTGGTGGGCAAAGAACTTGCCGCTGCGGCCGTAGCCACACTGTATCTCGTCGCAGATGAGGATGGTGCCGTGGCGGTGGCAAGCCTCGAGCAGACCCTGGGCAAACTCGGCTGTAGCCATATTCAGTCCGCCCACACCCTGGATGCACTCGATGATGCAGGCAGCCACGTCGCCCTTGGCGAGTTCGGCTTCCCATGCCTCCAGGTCGTTGAGGGGCAGGAAGGTGGTATGTCCGTTGGCATTGATGGGGGCATTGTATTTGGCGATGTCGGTCACCTCGACGGCGAGCGAGGTGCGGCCGTGGAAGGCCTTGCCGGCGGCGAGCACGCGGGTGCGTCCGGTCTTGAACGATGCCAGCTTGAGCGCATTCTCATTGGCTTCGGCGCCCGAGTTGACAAGGAAGAGGCTGTAGTCGTCATACCCGCAGGCTTTGCCGAGACGCTCGGCGAGTTGCTCCTGCAGTCGGTTGATGACCGAGTTGCTGTAGAACCCCAGCCTGTTGAGCTGGGCTGTCATCATCTCCACGTAGTGTGGGTGGCAGTGGCCGATGCTGATGACGGCATGGCCACCATAGAGGTCGAGATATTGCTGTCCCTTGTCGTCCCAGACATGACAGCCACGGCCTTTGACGATGTTCACGTCCGAGAGGGAATATACATCAAACAGATTCATAGTCGCTATATATATAATAAGGTGTAATCAGAATGCAGAGGGCTTCAGCCGCAGTCCGGCGCGCTCGTCGAGCCCGAACATGAGGTTCATGTTCTGCACCGCCTGACCCACGGCACCCTTGAGCAGATTGTCGATGCAGCAGGTGATGAGCAGCTTGTCGCCATATTTGTCGCAGTGTACGAGCGCCTTGTTGGTATTGACCACCTGCTTCAGGTCTATCGCCTTGTCTACATAGTGGGTGAAGGCGGCATCGCGGTAGAAGTCGCGGTAGGCAGCCTCGATGGTCTCGATGTCGGCATCGGTGTGCACCACCTCGGTGGCAAAGATGCCACGGGCGAAGTCGCCGCGGTAGGGGATGAAGTCGATGGCAGCCTCGAGATGGCCCTGTGCCTGGGTGAGGCTCTGGCGTATCTCGGCGATATGCTGGTGGCTGAACGCCTTGTATATGCTCAGGTTGTTGTTGCGCCAGGAGAAGTGGGTGGTGCCTGTGGGCTTCTGGCCCGCACCGGTAGAGCCGGTGATGGCATTGACGCTCACGTCGCTGGTGATGAGCCCCAGCTTGGCGGCAGGCAGCAGACCCAGCTCGATGCACGTGGCAAAGCAGCCGGGGTTGGCGATGTGGCGCGCGGTGGTGATGGCTTCGCGGTTGAGCTCGGGCAGACCGTAGACATAGTCGTGGTCGGGAGCGGCGATACGGAAGTCTTGCGCCAGGTCGATGATGCGCACGTGGTCGGGGATGGTATGCTCCTGCAGGAAGGCTTGGCTCTTGCCGTGGCCGAAGCAGAAGAACACCACCTCGACCTCGTCGAAGGGCATCGCGTCGGTGAAGCGCATGGAGGTCTCGCCGTAGAGTCCCTCATGGACATCGGTGAGCAGATTGCCGGCATTGCTGCTGCTGTTGACAAAGACCAGCTCGGCGTCGGGGTGGTTGATGAGCAGACGGATGAGTTCGCCGGCGGTATAGCCGGCTCCTCCCAGTATTCCTATTCTTATCATGTTGCTAATTGGCTTTTGGTGGAATGATAATCCACATGATGATATAGGCCAATACTCCGCTGAAGCAGGTGAAGACGGTGAGCAGCGTGTAGGCCACTCTCATGGCGGTTGGGTCGATACCGAAAAATTCGGCAAGTCCTGCACATACGCCCGCAATCATGCGGTTGTTGCTTCTTTCCAGTTTCTTGTTGTTCATTGTCATGTCTGTTTAGATGGTTTGTATCATTATAGACGGATTGGGTACAACAATGGTTGCAGCCATTGGCCTTTTTCTTGTTCTCTGTGGAGCTTGCAGCCCGTTCAGAACTATCGTTTCTCGTCGGGGTGGATGCCGTAGAAGACACGCAGCGGAGTCGAGGTGACCTTGATGAAGCCCTTGGCGTCGTCGGCGGTCCATCCGTGCTGCATCTCGCCATACTCGCCGAGCTTGCTCTTGAGCAGGTCGTCGGGTGAGTCCACGCCCACGGTCTCAAATCCCAATGGGCGCAGCTTGAGGATGGCGGTGCCGTTGACGTGGCGCTGCGAAGATGTGAGCATGGCCTCGATGTCGGGCATTACGGGCTCCAGGTACTGGCTCTCGTGGAGGAACATGCCATACCAGTTGGCCACCTGCTCCTTCCAGTACTGCTGCCACTTGCTCAGCGTGTACTTCTCCAGCAGTCGGTGGGCCTCGATGATGAGTTTGGGGGCGGCTGCCTCAAAGCCCACACGACCCTTGATGCCGATGATGGTGTCGCCCACGTTGAAGTCGCGGCCTATGGCGTAGGCGGCGCCTATTTCCTCAATCTTCTGGATGGCGGCAATCTTGTCGTCAAACTTCTCGCCGTTGACGGCGGCTATCTCGCCCTTCTCAAAGGTAATCTTCAGTTCGCTCTCGTCGGTGCGGGTCACGTGCTTGAGGAACGCCTCTTCGGGCAAGCCCTGTGCAGAGTCGAGCAGTTCACCTCCGCAGATGCTGGTTCCCCATATACCCACGTTGTAAGAGTACTTGAGCTTGGTGAAGTCGGCATAGTAGCCGTGGGCGTTGAGGTAGTCCACCTCTTCCTGGCGTGAGAGCGCCTTGTCGCGGGTCAGGGTGATAATCTCCACGCCTGGTGCCATGACGAGGAAGGTCATGTCGAAGCGTATCTGGTCGTTGCCGGCGCCGGTAGAGCCGTGGGCTATGGCGTGGGCACCTATCTCGTTGGCGTAGCGGGCTATGGCGATGGCCTGGAAGATGCGCTCCGACGATACGCTGATGGGGTAGCAGTTGTTGCGCATCACGTTGCCGTAAATCATGTACTTCAGACTCTTCTCGTAGTACTCCTGAGTCACGTCGAGGGTCACATATTTTACAGCGCCCAACTTGTAGGCGTTGGCTTCATTCTCCTTGAGCTGTGCGGCACTGAATCCGCCGGTGTTGGCACAGGCGGCATACACATCATAACCTTCTTCAGTAAGTTTCATGACGGTGTACGAGGTGTCGAGACCGCCCGAAAAGGCTACTACTACTTTCTTCTTGCTCATAATGATTGGTGTTTTATTAGTTCTGTTCTTGGTTTCTCTTGTCTATCTTGTTGATTCTCTCGATTACCTCCTGCGGCAGCTTGGCGGGCAGGTGCTCCTCGGGGTCGTAGAGCATGGCGGTGCAGATGCAGTACTTGCGCCCGGTGCGCTTGAGCACGTCGACGTTGATGCAGCCCTCGCATCCGCGCCAGAAGGCTTCGTCGTCGGTCAGGTCGGCAAAGGTCACAGGCTGGTAGCCCAACTGCGTGTTCATCGTCATTACGGCGGCTCCGCTCGTAAGACTGAATATCTTGGCGTGGGGCCAGCGGGTGCGGGCGAGGGTGAAGGTGAGGTCCTTGATGCGCTTGGCCACGCCGTGCTTGCGGAAGTCGGGATGCACGATCAGTCCCGACGTGGTCACATACTGCTTGTTGCCCCATGTCTCTATATAACTGAAGCCGGCAAAGCGGTCGCCCGAGAGGGCTATGACGGCTTTGGCCTCCTTCATCTTGGTGGTAAGATACTCGTGCGTACGCTTGGCGATGCCCGTTCCTCTTACCTTGGCGGCGTCGGCAATGGTCTGTAAGATGGTGTCCACGTATTTCTCGTGCGAGGCGTCGGCCACCATTACCTTGATTTCTTCCATTCTTCTCTTCTTGGTTTATATCAGATTGGGGATTACCTGCATCAGCTTGCGCTCCAGCCTGCCGCGGTCGGCGCCCTCGGCGAGGATGGTGACGATGGTGTCGTCACCGGCAATGGTTCCCAATATCTCTATGATGTTACTGTTGTCTATGTTGTAGGCTATCGCGCTGGCGTAGCCAGGCCGTGTCTTGATGACGGCGATGTTGTTGGAGTATTGTATCGACACGAAACCAGGCGCCTGGAGCATCTGCTTGGCAGTCTTGGGACGGGTGACGCGCTTGTACATGGTCTCGTTGGGCAATACGTAGACATACTTGCCGTTCATGCTCGATGCCTTGGCTATCTTGAGCAGCTTCATGTCGCGGCTCAGGGTGGCTTGGGTCACCTCGAAGCCCTCTCTAATCAGTTCGGTGAGGATGTCTTCCTGGCTGCAGAACTCCTTGCTGGAGATGAGCATCTTGAGAGCCTCGATACGGTCTTTCTTTCCTTTCATGATGTGTATATTTATACATTTACGGGTGCAAAATTACACAAAAGATGCATATTCGCCAAAGAAAAATGTATAAAAATACGACCATGCTGTATATTTATACAATAATTTACATTATATACACACTTCTATTCATGGCCGTCGGACTGTAGGCATTGACGGCTGCGATGTGGGTGGCAAGGGACGCAAGTGTCGGTAAATCAGATGGTTGGCTTGGTGGTGATGACGGGCGTCGTGGGGCGCGGCGATGGGCGATGGGTAGGTTGCTGGGCTTGCGTAAAGTTGTGCAATATACAGTAAATGATGTATATTGCCTCGTTCCCCACCGCTTCCTTGTCGTTATACCGCCATCAGCACTACATATATTATATTGATGATGCCGGCAGCCATCAGCAACTTGTTGTAGGTGGCGCCCTTGGCGCGGATGGTGGCGGCGAAGAGGGCGGCGGCAGGGACGACCACCAGCATGGCGAGGCTCCAGCCCAGAGCCAGATAGGCGAGCACGGGCATCAGAGCCACCACGGTGCCCATCAGGCAGAGGGCTGCGCGGCGCCCGAACCTCACGGGGAATGTGCGCTTGCCCACGAGCCGGTCGCTGTCCATGTCGCGCAGATTGTTGATGAGCAGCACGCACATCGAGATGAGTCCGCTCACGCCTCCGGCACACCATACCGACCACGCAAACTGCCCCGTCTGCAGGTAGTAGGTGCCCGACGAGGCTATCACGCCGTAGTAGAGAAATACGAATATGTCTGCCACGCCCAGATACGACAGCGAGTGGCTCGTGGCAGTATAGAGCCAGGCGAAGAGCAGCGCTGTGACGCCAATGGCGAGGATTACCCAACCGCCGTGGACGACCAGGAAGAGACCGCAACCCACGCTCACCGCCAGTGCCGTAAGGCAGGCCCACTGCATCTGCCGCTTGCTCACCTCGCCTTCAGCCAGCGCGCGCTTGAAGCCCGCCCTGCCTTTCTGGTCGGTACCCCGCACGAAGTCGTAGTAGTCGTTGATAAGGTTGGACAGTATCTGCAGCGCCAGCGCGCAGACGATTGTCACCGCAGCCACGGTGGTCGAGGTGACGGGCGACGGCATGGCTATCAGCGCCGCCATGACAGGACAGAGCGAGGCTGCAAGCGTCTGCGGCCGCACTATCCTGAACCAGAGTCCTATAGTCTTCATCATAGTCATAGTCGTTGTCGGTGGTAAAACAAAGAGCCACACCCTTCCCCTTTATGGGGCGAGCGTGGCTATAGTTATGGTCGTCTACATGGCTGTATTACTTGTGGGTGTCCAGTCCTATGCGCACACCGTCGTAGTTCTTGCTCAGGTCGCCCATGGTCTGCAGGGTGCTGTTGCCGCTCATCGCTGCCAGAGTCTGGAAGAGGTTGAGCAACTTCTTCGACTCCATCAGGAAGCTCATGCCGCCGGTGGTCTTCTTGGCATATACGTTGAGGCTGAACAGCAGGGTCTTCAGCACCATCTTCTGGTCTTCCTGTGTGTAGGTCCACTGGCCGCTGATGGGCTTGCCGTCTATCTTGCCGCTGAAGGTCTTGTCGCTGTTGATGGTGAGATAGGTGTTCTGGCTGTTGATGCCCACCTTGGTGTAGGTATCGCTCAGTTTCTCCTTGATTTCGGTGGCGATGGTCTCGCCTCCAGCCTTGGCAAGCAGATTTTCGGTGGTGAATGCCACGCCGGGCTGTCTGTAGTGCCATGTACCGATGAGGTCGCTCTCGCGGGGCTTGTCTGTTCCCAAGATGCTCTTGATGGTGTTGCCCAGCGTCTGTCCGTTGGTGGCAGCGCTGATGATAGACCCGAGCACGCTCTGGTGACTGTTGGTCTGGGTGTTGGTCTGTGTGTTGGTGTTACCTGAAGTGCCGCAGCTGCTGAGCATGACGCCGCATGCCAGGGCGGCAATGATTTTTGATTTGTTCATTTTCTCTAAAATTATAACGATAATCTATGTCTCTGACGCAATAAAAAGGCCAAGGTTTAATATCCTTGGCCTGTATTTTCACGATGAAGCCTATCCTCGCATCAGTCGCGGCTGCCGCCGAAGAAGCGCAGCAGGTAGAGGAACAGGTTGACAAAGTCGAGGTAGAGGCTCAGCGCGCCTGTCAGTGCCAGATTCTGGCTGGTCTCGCCCAAGTCGGGAGCCATGGCAAGGCTCATCTTGATCTTCTGGCTGTCCCATGCGGTGAGACCCACGAAGACCAGCACGCCGATGATACTTACCACCAGGTCCAGACCCGAACTGTGCAGGAACATGTTGACCACGCTGGCGATGATGACGCCTATCAGCGCCATGAAGAGCAGACCGCCTATCTTGGTCAGGTCACGGCTGGTGAAGTAGCCGTAGGCTGCCATGACGCCGAAGGTGCCGGCGGTGATGACAAAGGTCTTCACGATGGCTGCGGGGGCAAAGACTACGAAGATAGATGAGAGGGTGACTCCGTTGAGTGCCGAGAAGATGATAAACATCAGTGTGGTGGTAGCCAGCGAGCGGTTTTCCTTGGCCACGCTGTTGGATATCTTCCATACCATCACCAGTTCGGCGATGATGCAGCCCCACATTACCAGCGAGTTGCTGTATATCAGCTGTACCAGTCCTGGCGAGGCAGCCACGCTGTAGGCGGTGAGGCCGCTGATGGCAAGCGCCATCGCCATCCATAGGTATACCTTGCGCATCAGTATCGGGAACGCTGCCGAGAGTGACATGCTCTCACTCTGTCTAATCTTTTCTTCTAAATCGTTAATGTTCATAATCGTCTGTTTTATGGTTTATACTATGGAGACTGCAAAGAGCATGCCACCACATTGCAAATGTAAGAAGATTTATTCGTCTGCACTACTTTTTTTGTTATTATTTGCGACCCCGCCCTTATTTTTATCATTTATTACGATAGTCGCGCCTACTGACAAGGGGCTTTTGCCGGTTTCGGCGATTGTCGTGCTGTCCACCTCGACCCTCGTGCCAGCCCCCGCAGCCATCCCCTCACGGCGGGAGCATGGCGCAGAGAGCAGAATGTCAAAAAAAAACGGCGTCGAGAGCCCGGTTTGGTATCAATTTTGCACCCTCTATCCGTAGAGACACCAACTATACATATATATATTATGAGTATAAAGCAAATACCCGTTCTGCTGCTCACGGGCTATCTTGGTAGCGGCAAGACCACATTGGTCAACAAAATTCTCGCCAATAAGAAGGGCATCAAGTTTGCCGTCATCGTCAACGATATCGGTGAGGTAAACATCGACGCCGACCTCATACAGCAGGGCGGAGTGGTCAACAAGAAGGACGACAGCCTCGTGGCGCTCCAGAATGGCTGCATCTGCTGCACGCTCAAGATGGACCTGGTCGAGCAGATACGCGAAATCATCGAGATGCAGCGCTTCGACTACATCGTCATCGAGGCAAGCGGCATCTGCGAGCCCGCCCCAATCGCACAGACCATCTGCTCCATCCCCTCGATGGGGCCGCAGTATATCAAGGGTGGCATAGCCCGGCTCGACTGTATCGTGACGGTGGTCGACGCCCTGCGCATGAAAGACGAGTTTGGCAATGGCGACAGCCTGCAGCGTGGCAATCTCGACGAGGACGACCTCGAGAACCTGGTCATCCAGCAGCTCGAGTTCTGCAATATCATCCTGCTCAACAAGGCTTCAGAGGTGACTCCCTCGGAGCTCGACCACGTCACCCAGATTATCCGCGCCATCCAGCCCAAGGCCGAAATCATACCTTGCGACTATGGCGACATCGAGCTTGAGCGCATCCTCGACACCCGCCGCTTCAATTTCGACGACGTAGCGACCTCTGCCGCCTGGATAGACCAGATAGAGCATCACCACGGTGAGCCCGACGATGACGATGAGGCGGAGGAAGAACACCATCATCACGATGACGAGCACGAGCACCACGACCACGATGAGCATCGTCATGATGACGAGCACGAGCACTGCGACCACGACCATCATGACCACGACGACCACTGCCACTGCCATCACCACCATCACGACCATGAGCATGGCGAGGTCGAGGAGTACGGTATAGGCACCTTTGTCTATTACCGCCGCCGTCCACTCGACCTGGCGCGCTTCGACGAGTTTGTCGCCCGCTTCTGGCCCAAGGGCGTCATCCGCTGCAAGGGCATGTGCTGGTTTGCCGACGAGCCCGATGTGTGCTACCTCTTCGAGCAGGCAGGCCGCCAGATGGGCCTCAAGAATGCCGGACAGTGGTATGCCACCATGCCCGAAGACCAGCTGAGCGAACTGATGGACCGCGAGCCCGGGCTGCGCCAGGACTGGGACGAGCAGTATGGCGACCGCATGCAGAAGCTCGTCTTCATCGGTCAGAAGATGGACAAACGCTCCATCATCGCCCGCCTCGACAAGTGTCTGGCTGACTAAACCATCGCGCCGACCGTCTCCGCCACAGTGCAGGCTATCCCCGCCACAGCGCCGACCATCCCCGCCACAGCGTAGGCTATCCCCGCAGTCGCGCTGACAGTCCCCGCCATCACCCCAATACAGCGAGCCCCGCCCTACACCGTTCCCATGCCGGGAACAGATAGGGTGGGGCTCGCTGCGTCTATATCTGTCTACAGGGTGATGACCTCCACGCCAGCCGTGATGACCTTCACAATCGCCGAGATGACCTCCACAATCGCCGTGATGACCTCCATCGGCTCGTATCATAAGGCACGAGCTCACGTGTCTTATGATACGTGCCCTCGTACCTTATGTTACGCGGCTTCGTGACTTATGTTACGAGCCCGCCGCAGCCCATTCGGTCTCTGTAGACGAGGCCTCCACGCTCGCTGGCTTCATCGCCGCAGTCGTGTCTGTGGATGCGATGTGGGTCGACGTTACCATAGTGGGGCTGCCATTGTCTTATCAGGCATACGAGTGCATTCCGCTCAGAAAGTAGTTGACCCCGAAATAAGTCATCAGTACGCTGAGAAACGCCAACAGCATATAAATGTGCAGATGGAGAGGCTTCCCTATCCATTTCAGGTCGCTGTGGAGCGGTGCAGAGTAGATGAGCATCGTGATGAGAGCCCATGTCTCCTTGGCATCCCAGCTCCAGTAGCGTCCCCAGCTCACGTTGGCCCACACCGCGCCGATGAAGATGCCTATGGCGATGAGTGCTACGGCGGGGTAGAGCAACAACTGCGAGAGGGCAGCCAGCTGTGCCGTCTGCCTGCTGTCTCCCTGACAGTGGGCGGTGATGCCCTCAATGGCAATGAGTGCCATGAGTCCGAAGAGGGCATAGGCAAACATGATGACCATGACATGGACCGAGAGCAGGGGAGACTGCAGCACGGGCATGAGCTGCGTAATCTGCGGGTTGGCATCGGTAATCATCGCCACCAGCAGGGCAAACGCCGCCAACAGTGGTCCCAACTGTCTGATGGGTTCAAAGCGTTTCTGCATGATGATGGTGACGATGAGCGTCGCCCACGCCATAAACTGCATCGTCTCAAAGCCGTTTGCCATCGGCAGGTGCCCAGAGACATACCAGCGCAGGGCGAGCAGCAGGGTGGCATTGGCGAGCATAACCCAGGTGAGCACCTTGCCAGCGACCTTCAGTCGGCTGCTCTGGTTCCATCGTCTGATGGTTGAGGCTATGGCGAGCAGCAGCGAGAGGGTGAGGTAGAGCATCACGGGGAAGTGCAGCGCATTGATGCGGTTGTACACGATTTCCATGCTTATGCGCAAGCGCGAGGGGATGACCGTCTTTGCCCTCACGTGCTGGTAGCTGTATATCTTCTTGACTATCTCTGTGGCGCGGGCGTTGTCGCCGGTGAGAATGCTTTCTGCCAGATAGTCCATCGACTTCCTGACAAACACCAGTTCCTCGCCCTTGAGTGCTATGTTGCCCAGCGGCTCGCCCGGGGCAAACCACTCCATGCTGCCCTTGCGGTCGGTGTAAGGAAACATCTTGAGCATCTCTCCGCCATAAAGCATACGGACGATGTTGAACTTCTCGTCGGCGTCGCGCAGCTGCTTCTGCAGTCTGGAGTCGCCGTTTCGGTAGGCTGTCTTCAGTGGCGCGTCCAGCTTATAGTGGTTGTAGGTGTCCCAGAAGTCGGCAAACGACGCCCAGCGACCCTCTATGCCGAGCAGTTGCTGGGCTTTGGGGTCTTTAATCTCTATCATCTTTGCCGTCTCCCAGTAGGGTACGTCGAATATCCAGCCTGCGAAAACCTCGGTAGCCGACAGCCCGTCCCAAGACGGCTTGCCGCAGAGTTTGGTGACAAAGTCGGTGGCCACGGTGTTGATGGGGGTTATCCTGCTGTTGTAGAGCACACAGACTCTGCCCAACTCGTCGGCTACGTGGCTGTCTATCTTCACCCGCTCCTGTGCGCCGGCAGTCGTGGCGAGCGCGGGGGCTGTCATGAGCAGCAGTGCCACGAGGCCCTTGGCTCCTGGCAGCGCGAGCGCCTCGTGGTAGAGACAGCGCAGCCGGGTGTGCCTGCTGAACATCATGGCGATGAGCGACAACAGGAGCATGGCGTAGCCCGTGTAGGTTATGCCTATGCCCACCGGGTCGTGGTAGACGGCGAGTGTGGTGCCCTGCATGTCGCTGTCGTAGCCCGACTGCATGAAGCGGTAGCCCTGGTAGTCGCCTATGTGGTTCATCGACACCCTGATGGTTTGGCCGTCGGCAGCGAGCGTGGTGATATAGTCCATCGGAGCATCGGTGCCGGGATAGTTGACCACAGAGAAATCGCTGAGCGTTACTCTGAAGCCAAGGTCCATGGACTCTCCCGCCGCGCTCTTCATCACGCCAGTCGATTCGCCGTGGCGCAGATGTATGCTGCCGCTTTCCGACAGGTTCCATGAGACAAAAGCTCCAAGGAGAATCACCAGGAATGCGATGTGGACGAGGAATACCAGCGGCTTGCGGTACAGCCGGCGTAGCACGATGTAGACGGTGGCGGCAACGGCAAGCGCAGCCCACAGCACGACAAACCACAGGGCGCTGTAGATGTGCTCTCTCACAAAGGGCGTGCCCTTGGTGCTTTCGACGATGGTTGCCGTGGTAAGGACGACGATGATGGCTGTTGCCACGATGAGTATCAGTCTCTTGAGATGTTTCATTGCTTGTGAGTTCAAGTGATGGTGTAATCTATGTATAACTGTTGTTGTGTTGAGGTGCGTGAAAGCCACGCGCCACCTTATTATATATATAGAGTGGTGCGTGGCTGGGTTGCTGGGCATCATCACCGCTGTCGGCGGCATGGCTGCTCATGCAGGTATCGGTGGCTTGTCAGATTGACTCGACAAAGAAGATGATGTTGTCGCGGTCGGCCTTGGACAGGCTACGGAACTTCTCGATGCTGTGGCGTGCATCGCTCTTGGCGCTGCCATGCCACATGATGGCCTCAAGCGTATTGCGGGCGCGACAGTCGTGCAGTCGGTCTTCGGCACCCGTACAGAGCTTGGACAGACCACGGCCCCAGAGCGGCGTAGTGCGGCACCAGCCGGTGCGAATGTTGTTCTTCATGAAGAGACGGTGCTGCACAAAGTCGGTGTAGGGCCATATCTTCTGGTGGGGATAACGCGGCATGTCGCTGTTGGTAAAGATACCGTTGGGGTCCTGTATGTTGTCGTCGCCAGTGGTCCACGACGGACGGTGGCAGTTGGCACACCCAATCTCCTTGAAGAGCTTCATGCCCTGCTTGAAGCGCGCGGTGGTGGTGTTGCGGGCTGCGGGCACGGCAAGTCCACGGTGCCATATCATGAAGTTCTTGTACTGAGAGCTGGACATCTCTGGGTCAAGGTCCTTTGCCATCAGATAGTTGTAGATGTTCTGCTTCACATCGGCAGTGTGCCATGTGGGGTGCGCATTGTTGGGGTCTATCTGCTTGATGTAAGCGGGAAATCCAGCCTGGACATCCGGGTCTTCCATGGAGGACTTGGCGTAGATGGTGCCGTCAAGGCTCAGATAGTGGTAGCGGCGGTCGGGGCGGGTCACGTTGGTGATGTTCCAGATGGCGTTGGCTCCGGCAGCGTCAAGGATAGGTCCGCGGCTCATGGCGTAGGTGTAGCGGCGCACATACTGTTTCTTGTCGCCGGCATTGTTGACATAGTAGCTTATCCATGAGCCTGTGCTCTGGTTCCAGTAGGCTGGGTTCAGCGCATCGGTCTTGCCCACGGAGTTGAAGTAGTCGCTCTGACGCTTCCACTCGGCTGTGATGGAGTCGTCGGGTATGGCGTCGGTGATGCCGGTACCATAGATACCGATGGTCGACTCCAGGCGCACTCCGATTTCGCTGGCCACCTGGTCATCGGGGATGACCACATACTGGCCGTTGCGCTTCACCGTTACGGGCGAGTAGTAGGCGTCGGCAGGGATGGTCACCTCGGGATAGATGAGCGAGTAGGTCTCGCCGTCGGGGAACTTATTGCCCCACTCGTCGGTGTAGTTCTTCCAGTCGATAGTGATTTTGCTCTCATCTATCTGTGGCTTGAACGGCTTCACGGCCTTTGTCTGAGGCATTCCGGCTACAGAATAGATGTAGGCATCGGTCTGCTTGTCGTAGACCACGAGCAGATAGCCGTTGCCATCCTGGTCGGCGCGGTAGGTGTTGGTCTGTCGCTTGCCATGGCCGTAGTTGGGGTGGCAGTAGAGACAGCCGCGGCGCACATAGACAGGTCCGAGTCCGGCAAAGGCGCCGTTGGAGGTGTTGTAGTCTTTCTCGAAGAGCGACTCGCCAATCTGGAAGTTCAGTGACAGTCCGGCTTCGTCTACGGCAGAGGTGGCCTGTCGGTAGGCGTAGGCAGACTGTATGCTCGTGGTGCCGAGCTTGCCGCCGGAGTAGTACCACTCGTTGGGCGTTCCATACTCCGCCTCGGGCAGATGGAAGTCGAGGTTGTCGTCGTCGGTGCAGGCGGTAAGCGCCATGACCGAGAGTAATGCTGGAAGTAAACAGTTACGTTTCATCATGTTGGTTTGTTTGTGATACTAAAATGTTGGTGGCTGCAATGGGCGCAAGCCACCAACGGTTGTCTGTTGCTATGAATGTATGTATGTCAACGGTTCTGCCGGCGGGTTAGTCGAGCAGGTCGTTGAGGGCGTTCAGCGACTCCTCGAGTCCGTCGAGAGCGGTCATGGCATCCTTGGCGCTCTGGTGGGAATAGTAGAGCACGAACGGACGCTTCATGTTGTCTATCTTGTTGAGCGCGTTCTCCAGACTGGCCATCACGTTCTGTGCGGCAGCCTTGGTCTTCGCGTTCTTCAGGCAGATGCCGATGAGCGACTTGTCCTCGGGAGTGGCGCCGTCGACCGTGCAACCGCCATAGAGGGCGTGCTTGCACGACATGATGTTGTCGTAGAAGTCCTGGATGGAGTTGCGGGCATGAGGAGACTCAATGTAATTGGTGTCTTCGCCCGTGGCGGGAGCACCAATCTTGGAGTCGCGCACCTCTCCGATAATCTCCTTGGCTCCGGCAATGATTTCCTTGGAGGCAAGGACAGTGGTAGAGTAGGTGGAGCCGGCGTTGCCAGCATTCTTGAAGTTCTTGCCATAGTTGATGGACGATGCAAACTCGACCTCGTCGAGCAGTGCCTGCTCGTCGGCAGATACGTTGCCACCCCAGGCAGACACGAGTTTCAGAGAACTGATGTAGAGGTCGCGGGCAGCAGCCTTGGCGAAGTAAATCTCATTGGCTGTGAGGTCAGCGAAATGGCGGGGCTGTCCATTGCGGAAGATAAGATACTCGACAGCATGGAAACCGGTGAGGTTCTGGCCTGTGGTGATGGCCTCGTCAATGATGGCTGTGGCAGACTCGTTCTGCTCGCCCTCGCCGCCCAGTTGGAGGTTCTTGTAGAGGTTCATATAGTTTTCAAACTGGGTCTTGTCGAACGGCCAGGTATCGGTATGTGGGTCAATGTTATAGTCGCCGGCAGCGCCGAAAAGGAATGCTTCGGAGAACTCCCACCACTTGCGCGACAACCTCCATGTATCGCAAGCCTTGGCGACTCCGGCGTCGTCGGTCATGGCATTGATGTCGGCCATGAGCACTTTGTTGTAGTTGGCGAGATTGCGGTAGGTTGCCACGATGGTGTTGTCGACATAGTCTGCATTGACCTCCTTCAGCTCGTTGGTGCCGAAGGTTCCTACGTGGTCGTCGTTGTTGTCGTCGCTGCAGCTGGTGGCGCCCAAGGCGAATGTCAGCGTGGCGGCAAACATCATAGAATACTTGAAGATTGTGTTCATTGTGTTGTTGTTTTTGATTAATATAGTTGTGTTGATTCTGTTGCTTGTCATCTCAGAAACCAGCCGGCGTAGGTTATACCCAGAGAGAGGCTTGGTTCATTGTTGTACCCGTGGGCGAGGAAGCGGTTGCTGTATTCGCCCTTGATGGTAATCTGCTTGATGGGAGAATAGTTGACGCCGACGCCCATTCGCTTCACGCGGTCGTACTTGTAAGCCACCTTCTGCCTGCCGGCGGCGTAGGTGTTGTAGTCCTCGTAGCGGCCGAAGACATAGAGCTTCTGCTTGTGGCTCAGGCTGCTGACCTGGGAGAAGACGTTGTAGCCAGCCTCGAGTCCCACAGAGTAGGCGTTGCTGGCGATGGGTGAGTGCTTGGATGGAGAGCCGTCCTGCTGGGTGTGCTTGGGGAAGGCGTTCATGAACGTGGTCATCTTGGCGGCGTCGGCGAGATGGGAGTAGGTGGCGTTGCCGCGCACAATCCAGTTCCAGCGTTTCAGTTCCAGTCCGAAACTTCCGATGGACAATGCGCCGTGTACATTGTCATACGAGGCGCTCGCCTTTCTTTCCGTGTTCTTGAACGTGTAGCCATAGTAGCCGCTCAGACTGAGTCGTAAGCCGGGTATGGAGTAATTGTCGATGCGCGCGGCACCCGCATAGACGTTGCCCAGCTTGTACTCGTAAGGACTGGTGGCACCATAATGCACGTAGCAGTTGTGGCCGAAACGCTCGGCGTCGAGTCCGGATGTGAAGATGGCCTCGTAGCGCCAGTCGCTGATGCGTCCCCAGAGCGACACGCCGACCTGGTGCCACGTGTTGGGCAGCATCTTGGCTTCGCCCTCAGACCGGTAGACAGAGAAGAAGTCGCCGGGCATGTGGTAGGCATTGATTTCGCCGACAGGGATGATGATTTCGCCTGCCTTGATATTGAACTTGCCGCCCCAGAAGGCCTTGTTAATCCAGAACTGCTCAAGCGCTACCTCGCCGCCGCGCTCGGTCTCAGCCTCGTATTCTCCGCTCTCGTCGGCGTCGATTTCCACGGCGCTCTCGGTGCCTCCATGCTCAAACTCTATTTCCATTCCCATGGTCCAACCACTGCCAAAATCGTAGCCGAGGTTAAGGGTGACATGGGGAAGGTCAAAGCGGCCGTGGCTGTCGTCATTCCTGTAGGTGGCGGGGTCGCGATAACGGTTGAAGTGCTGGCTGTAGAAGTTGCGCGAAGTGACCGCCTCGCCATAGCCGCCGATGGAAAAGCGCGACAGCGCATTGGCGATTTTCTCGATGGCGGCATTGTCGCTCTTGCCGTCGGTGGCTGAGGCGTTCTCAGCCTTTGCTTCCGCTGTGGTGGCAGAAGCCTTGGTCTTGCCCGTATCGGCTGCGTCGTCGGCCATGGCCGGCACAGACAGCCCACAGGCAAGGAGACCTAATAATAACAGTTTCTTGTTCATATCTTAATGTGTATCGTGTTTCGGAGTTGCCGAGACCGCAAGGGCCTGCAATCACTGCTTGTGTATATGCTGAAAACAACGATTGCAAAAGTATTAAGATTCATTAAAAGGTGCAATACCCACTTGTGGGGAAATATCCGGACTCGCCAGACGGTATCGTAGGGCTATGGAGGGGTTGCGTACCAAGGATTGAGTATTCGGCGGTAGCCGACGGGGGCGTCGTAAAACAAATGTAGGCGCCCCCAGCTTGCGGTATGTCAATAATTTGCTCGACAATGCTATGAAACCTCGTGCGGGAGATGATGGTTTGACCGCCTTTTTGTAATTTTGCAGCCGCAAAGGATAACACCTATATAATATATATCATGCCCAAGGAGAAAACGATAGCCCGGTGGTTGCCCCTGGTAGGGTTGACCTTCGCCGTCTTTGTGTTCAATACATCAGAGTTTATGCCCATAGGTCTGCTCAGCGACATTGCCGCCGACCTGCACATCAGCGAGGTCAAGGCAGGATTGCTGGTGTCGGTCTATGCGTGGGTGGTGGCGCTCATGTCGCTGCCCCTCATGGTGATGGTGTCTACGGTGGAGCTCAAGCGGCTGCTGCTCGCCATCATCGCCCTCTTTGTGGTGAGCCATGTGGCGTCGGCGCTCGCCGAGGGCTATTACACGCTGATGCTCTCGCGCATTGGCGTGGCGTGTGCCCACTCGATATTCTGGTCGATAGCCCCTCCGCTGGCAGTGCGCACGGTACCCGACGGCCGAAGCGCACTGGGACTGAGCATGATAGCCACGGGTTCGTCGGTGGCTATGGTCGTGGGTCTGCCCATAGGCCGCGTGGTGGGACTGTACGTGGGCTGGCGCATGACGTTTCTGAGTATCGCCGTCATCTCGGCTCTGATATTCGTCTTCATCGCCGCCGTATTTCCCCGGTTGCAGAGCCGCGGCAAGTTCTCGTTTGCCAAGATTCCGGCGTTGCTCCACAACCGCGTGCTGCTGGGCGTCTTTGTGCTGGCGCTGCTCTTTGCCACTACTCACTATACGGGCTACAGCTACATCGAGCCCTTCCTGGGTCAGGTGGCCGGCCTGTCGCCCGACGTGGTGACTATGGTGCTCATCGTCTTTGGCGCCTCGGGCATGCTGGGCAGCATCGCCTTCTCCAAGTATTATATGTCGGGCCGACGGAGGTTCATGTTTGTGGTCACGCTGGGTCCGGCGCTGTGTCTGCTGCTGATGCAGGCGGCAGCCATGGATATCATAGCCATCTTCGCCGTGTGCATCGTGTGGGGCGCCATGGCCACGGCGTTCAACATAGCCTGCCAGGACAACACCATCCGCTTTGCGCCCAAGGAGGCGACGTCGATTGCCATGTCTATCTTCTCGGGTATCTTCAATCTGGGCATCGGCTGTGGCGCCTATCTTGGTGGCGTTGTCGTAGATTATACCTCGCTCTGCGGCATAGGGTATGCCGGCGCGCTGATAGGACTCGTAGCCACGCTCTATCTGGTGCTGCGGTTCTTCCCGAATATGCGGCGTCGGGAGGCGGCACAGCAGTAACGGCGCTGCAGCGGGCTGGGCTGAGTCTGCAGCGGGCAGGGCTGAGTCTGCAGAGCCTATACCCAATCTCCGAGGGTAACCCCGTCAGAGCCGAGAGGATGGCCAGGCGGGCAGAGTGGGTCGCTGCGGAATTATAGTTCGTAAGCAAAACCATAGAAACGGTAATAAAAACATAGAAAAGCACTGATAAAAGTCACAAAAACAAAGAAAAACACGCAAATAACTTATATTTTTGATATTTAGTTGTGGATTATTGGCAAGGAGGGCTGTTGTAGCCGCATCTTTTCCTATATTTGTGACGAGAAATGTGGTTGGAGAATCTGTCTAAAGCAAAGTACACTACGCCTTAGTAATTGCTGCGTTTGCGCAAGCGGATAAGAACACCGCAAATTGTTTTACTAATCAACAAATCAACGCTTATGAGAAAAAGCTACTTCATCACCGCTTTGGCGGTGTGCCTCGCCTTGGTAACGGCGCAGGCACAGGAGACTGTTGTCAAACGCACCACGGCACGCAAGGCTGCCAAGATGGCGCTATCGGAGAGATTTGTACGTGTGGCAAAGGCTCGGGGAGGCGAGGGGACGGTCGTGCAGAAGGCTGCGACTCTGCCGATTACGCCCGACTGGGAGTGCAAGTTTGACAAGGAGGCAGACTTCAATCAGTTTACCGTCATCGACGGCAATGGCGACCGTTTCCCGTCGAGTTATTTCGACTGGGGCACATGGAACTATCTCTACAAGGCGGGTGACAGCCCTTATGGCTCTGATTATCCTGACCACTGTGCCGGCTATACCAGCGATGAAGACCACGATGCCGACGACTGGCTCATCACGCCGGCGCTGGCACTGAAGGCAGGCAATACTTACAAGGTGACATACAAGGTGCGCGCGCACCGCTCGTCGATGCCTGAACGCTTGGAGGTGAAGTATGGTACCGCCGCCACCGCTGCTGGCATGACCCAGACGCTGATGGCAAAGACCGACATCGCCAATGCCGAGTATGTAGAGTACAGCCAGGAGCTCACTCCCGTGGCCGATGGCACCTACTATATCGGTTTCCACGCTGTGAGCGATGCCGACAACATGATACTCTATCTCGACGACGTCTCGGTAAAGAAGTCGGCGGGTGCTTTCAAAGGCTGGGAGTGTAACTTTGACAAGGAGGCAGATTTCAACCAGTTTACCGTCGTCGACAGCAATGGCGACCGCGCTCAATCAAGTTATCTCGACTGGGGAGTGTGGAACTACCTCTTCAAGAGTGGCGACAGTCCTTACGGACCCGATTTCCCTGACCACTGTGCGGGCTACGGATGTGATGAAGACCATGATGCCGACGACTGGCTCATCACTCCAGTGCTCAAGTTGACCGGTGGCGATACGTATATAGTTAAATATAAGGTACGCGCGCATTGGGCGAGGACGCCCGAGCGCTTAGAGGTGAAATACGGCACCGCCGCCACGGCTGCGGGCATGACCCAGACACTGATGGCAAGGACCGACATCAGCAATACCGAATATCAGGAATACACGCAGACGATGACGCCTGCTGCCGACGGCGACTACTACATCGGCTTCCATGCCGTGAGCGATGCCGACAACATGATACTCTATCTCGACGACATCTCGGTGAAGAAGCTGGGCGCGCTGCCTCCTGCCGCAGTGACCGAGGCGGTGCTCACTCCCGATGCTACGGGCGCAGTCAAGGCAACCCTGAGTTTCAAGGCTCCCGACAAGGCCACCGACGGCAGTGCACTGACCAAGCTCAGCGGCGTGAAGGTGATGGAAGACGACGCCGAACTGGCAGACATCACCAGTGTGCAGGTGGGCAAGACCGCTACCTACACCATCGAGAATGCGGGCACCAAGCCTGCCAACCACACCTATACGCTGATACCCTACAACGCCGACGGCAATGGCGAGAAGACTGTGGTGAGCGGCTGGATAGGTCTCGACGGCCCCACGGCTCCTGCCGGAGTAACCGCCGAACCGGTGGGCAAGAACCTCAAGGTGGCATGGGAAGCCTCCAAGGCTGAGCACGGCGGAGTGTTCTTCGCCGACAAGGTGAAATACAACCTCTATGAGATGAAGGATGCCGCCACGGCAAGTCGCATGGTAGCCACGACGACGGGTGCTACCGAGGTGCCTGTGGCTGTCGACGCCAACAGCGGCGACCAGCAGTTGCTGCAGCTCGCTGTGTCGGCAAGCAACGCCACCGGCGTGAGCGACTATAGCTTCGCGGCGCCTCTCGTGGTGGGCGCTCCCTACACGCTGCCCCTCAAGGAGACCTTCGCCAAGGCGGGCAATGCCTATGGCTTCTGGGCTGCCGAGGGCGATGGCTGGGGCTATCAGAACCAGTATGCCGGTGTGTCTTACTCTACCGACGAAGACGCCAACGGTGACGGCGGATGTGCCGATATCAAGACTTACTATCAGGATGTGGTCGCTCTGGTGTCGGGAAAGATAGCTCTGGGCTCGGCAGAGAAACCGATGTTCATGTATAGTCAGAAGACCGACTCGAAAGAGGGTAGTGTGCGTCCGCTGGTCATCAAGGCCGACGGCACCAGAGAGTATCTCGCCACCGAGAGCCTTGACGGCTATGCCGATGCAAGCAAATGGGTGTCGCGCTCTTATGACCTGAGTGCCTACAAGGGTCAGAAGTGGATACGCGTGGGTGTGGCTTTCGACCAGTCGAAGCGCAGTTACAGGAACCAGCATCTGTATATCGACAACTTCGTGGTGGCCGACGAGACACCGAAGAGCATCACCGTAAGCGTGTCGGCTCCTGCCAAGATGCGCAAGGGCAAGGCGGGCACGGTCAAGGTGGCTGTGACCAACTACGGCAATGCCATAGGAGCCTATACGTTGACTCTCACTGCGGGCGACACCGAGGTGAAGAGCGTCGGGGGCGAGTCGCTGGCGCTGATGCAGACTGCCACGTATGACATCGCCTATACGCCGAGTGTGCTCGTCAAGGGCAACGCTGTCACGCTGACCGCTACGCTCAAGGCGGGCGAGGGCAAGGATGCCGTCACCGCAGATGGTAGCGTGGAACTGACGGCTGTCGATGCGCATCAGCCTGCTCCGACCGGACTCAAGGCTCTGGTGGACGCGCAGGGCAAGGTGTCGCTGTCGTGGACTGCCGTGGCTAAGGTAGACCGCATGACCGATGACTTTGAGGACTACAACTCATGGAGCGTAGACAACGCCGGCGACTGGAGTTTCCATGACGGCGACAAGGGAGTCACCTATGGCTACTTCGACGACCAAGGTCTTTACTATGAGAATGAAAAGACGCCGTTTGCCTATATCGTATGGACGCCTGCCAACTATGGCGGCGAGGACATCACGGTGGCAAATCCCACGGCAAAGCCTTATAGCGGAAGCAACGCTATGGCCTCGGTGTACAGCTATAATCGCAAGGCGACGGGCGAGCTTACTCCGCTGGCAGCCGACAACTGGATGATTAGTCCAGAGCTCACGGGCAAGGCGCAGACCGTCATGTTCAGAGTCAACAACATCAGTGCCTCAAAGCCGGAGACCTACCAGGTGCTCTATAGTACGACTACAGCGGCGCACGACCAGTTCCAACTCGTGGCAGAGAGGACTGTAAGCAACAGCAAGTGGGACGAGGTGAGCTTCGAGCTGCCCGAGGGCGCGCGCTACTTCGCCATCCGCCACAATACCAAGCTCGAGGTGAGCCCATCGGGCATCGGCTATTCGTCGGCGCCTTACCTCTTCCTGGTCGACGATGCCACCTTCGCCTCTAAGGGCTGCACGTTTGTGGAGTATGTCATCTACCGCGACGGCAAACCTCTGGCTACGGCAACCGCCACGGCAAGTGAGGACCGTGAGGCTCAGTGCGACGGTGCCGACCATGTCTACCAGGTTACGGCGCGTTATGGCGACGGTTCCGAGTCGGCTCCCGTTGAGGCTGTGGTCTCAATGCCTACTGGTATCGACGTCATCGAAACCACGGTCGATGCCCCCCAGAGCGTCTATTCGCTCGACGGTGTCAAGCAAGATGCCAACGCCCGTCTCCAGCGTGGCGTCTACATCAAGAATGGTAAGAAAGTGGTAGTAAGATAAGCCGTCAGAAGGCTGTTCATCTCAAGCAACTCTGATCCGGAGGTCACCAAAGGTAAGGGAGTTGCATCAACAAACCCAGGGTAGAGGCATGCAGCGCCTCTGTCCTGGGTTTGCCGTTAGGAGGAGTGTATGGGGAATGTCTTAGGGCAGGCGATGCGTTGCCCCAGTCATGGTGCGAGCATGATGCGGTCGTAGTCGCGCTCGCCGCGGATGATGCGCTTGCGGCTGTTGTCGTAGTCGTTGTGCAGTATGTCGTATTGGGGATAGTACCAGGGGCTGTGTATGCCGGCGAGGTGTAACAGTAGCTGGGCTATTGTGTCGGTCATTCCCCGCCTGTGGCTGCTGGAGCGTATCTGTTCCCACAGTTGCTTGCGGCTGGAGCGATAGGACGGCGACGCCCATATCCAGAAGGGGATGTCAAACTGCTGTCTGATGTCGTTGCGGTCCCATGTAAGGTTGCGTCCCCATTCTGTAGAGTTGTCGAAGATGCGCTCTCCGTGGTCGGCGACGAATATGGCGATGGCGTCTTCATCCTTGTAGAGCCTCAGGATGGCGTCGACGACCAGGTCGTTGTAGACGATGGCGTTGTCGTAGTGGGCAAGTATCTCGCGCTGTTGCTCCGTGAGGTCGGCACGGTCGTAGTCTTTGGCGTCGAAGGTGGCGAAGTCGGCGGGATAACGCTTCTTGAAGTCGGCGTGAAGTCCTAAGAAGTGGAAGATGTCCAGCGTGTAGGGATGTCTCGTCAGGCATCGCTTGTAGTCATCGGTCAGCGCCATGTCGTAGTCGTGGGTAGACTCGTTGCGCGTGTCAAACAGGCGTCGGCTGATGGGGGGATTGTTGAAGAAGGCATCTTCGATGAAGTCGCTGAATCCGCTGCGCTCCACCATATACTGGTTGCTGAAGAACGAGGTGTGGTAGCCGGCCATCCTGAACAGCAGCGGGAAGGGAGGGGCTGATGCCCATGTCCCCGGTTGGCCCACGCATTGGGTGGACAGCATCTCCTTGAGCGACTCGCAGGTGGTATTCCAAGCACTTGTCATGTCGCCAAACACGATGAGCTCGCCGGCGTTCATCCGTGCCGTCTGCCGGGGCGTGGTGGGCTTGTCGTAACCGTAGAGTTGGCTGTGGTGGCGGTTGTAGCTTTCGCCGATAATCAGGATGATATGCGGGGAGAGGTGCGTGACCGAGTCTATCCGCGCCTTGTCCAGACTCTCTTCAAAGAGTCTTATCTCGTCGCGCAGCCGGTGGGTCTCGCTGACGGCAAACGCCATGCGGTATATGGGCAGATAGTAATTGGTCTTCTGTCTGAAGTCTTTCCGCTGCTGCGTTTCCAGTTCGCTATACTGGCAGATAATGCGGCAATACATGTACTCCTTGTTCTCCAGGCTGGATAGGAACCCGATGGCAAACATGACGATAATGACTGCCTGTGCGGCGTAAGTCATGTGTCGGTTGCGCCATATCCCTGTGCGCATGGCTTTGCCCATGATGGTCTGCTCTCGGGCAAGCAGCGTCATGCCTGCCATCATCTGGATGATGACCAGCCCCAATGGCGACCACAGCATTGCCGCGTCGAGATACGACGACAGCGCTTCGCTGGCCTCTCTGGTATTGCTTTGCAGAGCCAGCTGCAGTAGCATCGGGGTGATGGGCATGCCCAGTCTTACGTAGCACGCCATGTCTACAGCAGACAGCAGGTAGAAGAATGTGGCTGTGGCGAGGCGCAGCCAGTGTCTGTATCTTTCGGGCATCAGTCGCAGCAGGGCGCAGAAGAGGTAAAGGTCGGAAAACAGTTCGAAACTCATCCAGAAGCGGCTGCCGTTCCAAGGCTCGCAGACGATACCTGTCAGTCCCAGCAGGTACATCAGCAGAAAATAGAGCTGGTTGCCTCCGGTCAGCGGCTTGCTCAGGATATGGATGATGTGTGATAACATAAGACTCATAATACTTATGGCGGCAAAGGTAAAGATAATTCGCCATATAGACAATCATTTGCGATGGATATTTGACTTTTTCGGCCATCGGGACTCAATCGGATTTCAATTTATGTTGGTCTCGGCTTTGGGCAGATTGCTTCCGGGTGTGTTCGGGATATGGCGGACTATGTCCAAGTGCGGGCAGGGGGCAAGATGCCAAAAGAAATGCTGGCACGAGTTTGAAAGAATTTACAAGACAACTTATTCCTGTTTGATGGCAGATAGGCGTTACTTCCCCCAGACGGTCATTTTTTCAGTTTCCAAGTTTGAATTGCTGGTGGCAGAACTCGCAATTACGGTTTCATGCCTCCAAATATCTAATGCGCGCCGCAAATTCCCCAAAAACACGCATCCTGCCAACATGTCAGCGAAAGACTCCAACGAAAAGCGCCAACGAAATTTCCCACAAAGGTGGCCCCATTCCAACCTTATCCAAGTGGAAGAAACAGGAGGGCATCTGACAATCGGGCTGGAAACCGTCATGATGTGAAAGGAGTCTTCATGGGTATAATATATAATAAGGTATATAGTCCCCTGGGTCATCATTTCGGTTGATATAAATCAATAGGTGAAAAATATTTTCAACTTTTTTGTTGAAATGTTTGGTTTGTGTTGAAAAAAGCTATACCTTTGCATCCGCTTTCGAGAATGAAACACTTCTCCTGAGCGCTGAAGAAAGAGTTCTTTGAAAGATTTAAGATAAACAGAAGAGTAGTAGTACAAGAAGCGAGCGGCTTCCGGAGCGATCGGGAAGCCACTTGGGTAAAACGAAGCTACCGTCAATAATTATAGAGACAGGTACTTTAGACTTGAACTAAGGATATTAGCGTCCTGAACAGAGCAAACAATCATCCACTAATAGTGGAGTTGAAGAATATTTTTACAATGGAGAGTTTGATCCTGGCTCAGGATGAACGCTAGCTACAGGCTTAA
>OQVS01000551.1_pt1 | contig 25803 bp, 18 predicted proteins | sample 1691601 | NCBI WGS metagenome assembly OQVS01 (sample SAMN03418268, study PRJEB22391) | human gut metagenome | biome: human-gut; feature: organic feature; material: feces | host: Homo sapiens | place: Tanzania | collected 2013-01
CGAATTTCTGTGAGCCCTTAAACATAAGGTGCTCCAGGTAGTGTGCCAATCCTGTCGTCTCTGCAGGATCGTTGCGGCTACCAGTGCGTACAGCGATGTAAGTCTGGATGCGCGGTTTCTCGTTGTTCACTGAGAGGTATACCTTCAGTCCGTTGTCGAGTGTGTAGATGCGTGCGTGCATGGGGTCGCCCGGCACGGTGGCATACTTGTAGTCTTTAGCCTGCGAGCCTATGGATATGGCGGCGAGGCAGAGTGTTAATAATGATTTTAGTTTCATATAAATTGATTTAATAGGTTTTGCAAGTTTTCCCTCTGTTGCAGCTTGTGGCGCCAGTGGTGCTGTTTCCGCTGTGCTGCTGTCGCTGCTTGTGGTGTGGATGTTGGTGCTGTCGGAGTGTGTCTGTTCCGGCTGCCGCTGTGTGGTCATTGCAGCTTCTGCAGGAAGCTCTTCAGCTGTTCCTCTTCCACGTCGCCCATGCTGTATTCCTTTTCGGCGTCAGCCTTTATTTTCGCCAGCCATTCTGAGTGCATGGCGCGGCATTCGGCAATGAAGTCGCGCTGGTCGTCGCTGTCCATGCTGCTCCATCCGTAAATGTCGTTCGCCACCTGCATGGCGTACTGTTGCTCCTGCTGTTCACGGTTTGCCGTGGCGTGCCTGATGCTTTCGTTGAGTGCCGCCACGCTGTCGATGTCGCCGCTGACCACTTTCTCCACGATGCCGAGCACGCTGCTGTGGCTCACGATGGCTCCTGAGAGGTCGTGGTACTTCGTTGTTGCCGGTGTTCCTCCGGCGAGCCATTGTGCTATGTACATTTTTATCGCCATGCTGTACAGCAGGATGCCCTTGTCTATGGCGTGCCGCTTGATGAGCGAGCCGTCGGGGGTTTCGCATACTTCCGCTCTCGGCTGCTGCTGTCGCATCAGTTCGAGCATGTTCTTTCCTTCGATTATCTTTGCCACGGTGCGCGCGTTGAGCCATGTGGTGTCCACGATGCTGTGTCTTCCGTTTTCGGGTCGCACGTCTCGCCGCTGCCATTTCTGTATGTCGCGGTATGTGCCCACGGTACACAGGTTGCGTGCCGGCACGATATACGTGTCGGTGCCGTCGCCTATAACGTATGAGAATGGCAGCATTGACGTGTCGGGGTGTGTGGCAATCTTGCCCATGCACATCGAGAACGCTCCGATGCGTGCCGGCCACAGGATGTGTGCTCCGCTTGCCGTCTTGGCTCCGTGCTCCATTATGCCGTAGTGTATTGGTCCCATCTTGTAGGCGTGGTTGCTGTAGTTTGTGGCTGAGCCGGCGTTGTAGAACGAGTGCATGCCTCCGATGAGGAGTGTTGACTTGTGGTGGCTCACGGTGAACGGACCGCAGAACGCGGCGCAGGCTTCGCCGTTTGCCATGAACGAGTTGGCGAAGAACAGGCTGTCGGATGCTGAGAATCCGTCGGTCAGCGTGGAGCATTCTCCCACGAAGCAGTTTCTTGCGATGGCGTTGTTGCTCACTGTTGAGCCGCTCGTGATGATGCATCCGTCGATTATGACCCCGGTTCCGATGAACACCCCGTTGTCTGTCTCTCCGTTCAGTGTGCATTCGCAGATGCGCTGTGCGCCTCGTATTTCCGAGCCGCTGCCTATCCATGAGTTCGTTATCTCCTGTGTGTTCTGTATGCGGCAGCTTGATTCTATCAGGGTGCGTTTCGGCACGGTGCGTGCCACTTCCTCCATCACGATTCTTCTCATTGCCTCCTTTGCCTGCCGCCGTATGGCTATGGTCGTTTCGGCGTCGTCGGTATGTTCTCCCAGGCATGGCGGCAGTGCTGTCAGTGCGGCGAGCTGCGATGTCAGTCCGCTGAAGAGCACCACGTTTCCGTCACCGGCTTCGTTCAGCACGCTGATGGTGTTTCCCTGTCCGAAGGTCGTTCCCTCTGATGTCTGTATCGTTGCCACGTTGGATATTATGCAGTTGTCGAGAATGTCGGCGTTGTATATGTACCCGTTGATGTGCTCTATGAGGCAGTTGTCGCCGATGGTTGAGTTTATGATTCGTGCGTGTCGTATTCCGGCAGGCAGCATTATGCCCTGGTCGGTGACGACTGTGCCCGATGTGGAGCCTACGGTGCATGTACCGATGAATGCCACATCGTGCAGGTTGTCGGCATTGAAGCCTTCGCCCACGCTTATCTGCTTCCAGTCGGAGGCGGTGCAGCGGTGCAGCTCGAGGGCTGATATTTCTTGTGGTGATAAGTGGCGCATAATCTTTTTGTTTTCGTTTATTTTATGGGGTGCTGTGGTGTTGCCGGGAGGGGGTGTCGTGTCCGGCTGTGTGTGGCGTTGTGGTGTGCGTATGGAGTCCCGTTCATTGCGGTTCCTCGTCCTCCTCGTAGTTTTGGTAGAGGAAGTCGTTGTACGGGTATTTCTGCACGTGCAGCTCTCTCACTCTCTTGTATATCACGTCGCGCATCTCCTGTATGTTCATCTTTTCCTTGGCGGATATGAACAGGCAGTCGTCGCCCATCTTCGCCATCCACGTGCGCTTGAGTTCTTCGAGCGTGATGTTCTCTTTCGTCTTCGGCGTGAGGTCGTCGGGTTCCTTTTCCACCCACGAGTATGCGTCGATCTTGTTGAATATTATCATCGAGGGCTTTTCGGCGCATCCCAGGTCGGCGAGCGTCTTGTCCACCACTCGTATCTGCTCCTCGAAGTCGGGGTGGCTGATGTCCACCACGTGCAGCAGCAGGTCAGCTTCGCGCACTTCGTCGAGTGTGCTCTTGAACGAATCCACGAGGTCTGTGGGCAGTTTACGTATGAATCCCACCGTGTCGGCGAGCAGGAACGGCAGGTTCTCCACCACCACCTTGCGCACCGTGGTGTCGAGTGTGGCGAAGAGTTTGTTTTCGGCGAACACTTCGCTTTTCGACAGCAGGTTCATGAGCGTTGATTTCCCCACGTTGGTGTATCCCACGAGCGCCACGCGTATCAGTCTGCCGCGGTTTTTGCGCTGTGTGGTCTTCTGCTTGTCGATTTCGGCGAGCCTCTGCTTGAGCAGCGACATGCGCTGCAGTATTATCCGTCGGTCCATCTCGAGCTGCGTCTCTCCCGGTCCGCGCAGTCCCACGCTTCCCTTTCCGCCTCCCGATCCGGAGCCTCCTCCCTGTCGTTCCAGGTGTGTCCAGAGTCGCTGCAGCCTTGGCAGCATGTAGCGGTATTGCGCCAGCTCCACCTGTGTCTTGGCGTTTGCCGTCTGCGCGCGCATGGCGAAGATGTCGAGTATGAGCGATGTGCGGTCGAGAATCTTCACCTTCAGCTCGTTTTCTATGTTCCTTATCTGTTTTGCCGACAGCTCGTCGTCGAATATCACCATTCCTATTTCGCGTTCGGCGTCCTCTTCGTCGAGGATGAATTGCTTTATTTCTTCGAGTTTTCCCTTGCCCACGTATGTGGTCTGGTTCGGGCCGTTCACTCTCTGCGTGAATCTCTTCACGGTGACGGCGCCTGCCGTGTCGGCAAGAAACTCCAGTTCGTCGAGATATTCCTTGGTCTTTGCTTCGTCCTGCTCCTTGGTGATGAGGCCCACCAGCACGGCAGTTTCCGCCTTGACTTCTGATATTACAAATTCTTTCATCAAATTATTTTCTGTATGATAATCCCTGCAAAGATACAGAAAGAATGAAGACGAACAAAATATGCAGACCTATTTTTTATACGCGCGTGCGAGGAAAAAAACGGTGCTCCGGAAAACTGTAAGCAAAAGCGTGTGTTTTTCTTACAGTCGAACGGTTGTTGTGCCGTTTCCGGTGGATGCTGTAAGTAAAGGCGGTCTGTTTGGTTACGAATCATAAGTGCCCCGTTTTGCAGCCGTAAATGCCCCGTTTAGCAATCGTAAATGCCCCGTTTAGCAGCCGTAAGTACCCCGTTTAGCAACCGTAAGTGCCCCACTTTGTCCCGTCTTAGTGCCCTGCTTGCGCAATTCTTCCGCCGTTTTCACATACGGTTGGAAATAAAATGCTACCTTTGCACTACAGATTTCAGCACGGAAAAAAGAATAGAAAGCAATGACACTACCAGAAGAATTCGTGACATACACGCGACGGCTGTTCGGCGAAGAGCTGTGGCGGAAATTCGAGAAGGGTATGCAGGAAGAACCCCCAGTGAGCCTGAGGCTGAACCCCTTCAAGTTCGACGCCGCGCGGATGGAATTGCCCGGCGAGGGCGACGGCGGCGTGGAGTGGTGCCCCGAGGGGCTTTATCTGAAGGAGCGCCCGCAGTTCACGCTCGACCCGCTGCTGCATGCCGGCGCCTACTATGTGCAGGAGGCAGCCTCGATGTACGTTTCCCACGTTCTGCGCAGCCATGCCTGTGGCGGAGAGCCGCTGATGGTGCTCGACCTTTGTGCCGCGCCCGGCGGCAAGACCACGGCGGTGCGCAGCGTGCTGCCCGAGGGGAGTCTGCTGATGGCGAACGAGCCAGTGCGCCAGCGCGCCAACATACTGATGGAGAATGTGCAGAAGTTCGGCCACCCCGACGTGATGGTGACGAACAGCTACGCGCAGGACTACAGGCGCAGCGGACTGCAGTTCGACGTTGTCATAGCCGACGTGCCCTGCTCCGGCGAGGGAATGTTCCGCAAGGACAAGGGGGCAGTGGAGGAATGGTCGGTGCAGAACGTGCAGAAGTGCGCCCGTTTGCAACGCGAAATAATAGCCGACATCATGCCGTGTCTGCGCCCCGGAGGACTGCTCGTGTATTCCACCTGCACCTTTAACGCCCACGAGGACGAGGAGAACACCGCCCATATAGCCGGCGAATACGGCATGCAGCTGCTCGAGGAGCGGCATTTCGTGCCCGGCGCCACACGCACCGAGGGTCTCTACATAGCCGCCCTGCGCAATCCCGGCGACGCACCCGGCATAATGCTCTCCGCCGGAAGGAAAAAGGAAAAGAAGCCGAAGAAAGGCAACGGCGCTCGGCAGCCGGCGGTGCAGGGGGCGAAAGTCATGGGCCAATGGATAGCGGCAGCCGGCGAATACGACATTACGATGCTCGGCGGACGCGCGGTGGCGGTGAAGAAAGCCTGGCGCGCGCAATACGACACCGCCCTGGAGAAGCTCCGGCTGATGCACGCCGGAGTGGAGCTGGGCGAACCCAAAGGCAAGGACATCGTGCCTGCGGCAGGCCTCGCCCTGAGCCTGGCGTTCAACGGCGGCGCCTTCCCCACGGCAGAAGTGGACACCGCCACCGCCCTGGCATACCTGCGTCGCGAGCCGATACAGCTTGCCGAAGGCACGGAGCGGGGCTACGTGGCAGTGGCATACCGTGGGCTCACGCTGGGATTCGTGAAGAATCTGGGCAACAGAACAAACAACCTGTATCCGCAGGAATGGAGGATAAGAAAACAATGAAGCAATATTTAGACCTACTGGAACGCATCATCACCGAGGGCACGAAGAAGCACGACCGTACCGGCACAGGCACCGTCAGCATCTTCGGACACCAGATGCGCTTCGACATGAGCCAGGGATTCCCCCTGCTCACCACGAAGAAACTGCACCTCAAGTCGATAATCTACGAGCTGCTGTGGTTTCTGCAGGGCGACACCAACGTGCGCTATCTGCAGGAACACGGCGTGAGGATATGGAACGAATGGGCGGATGCCGACGGCGAGCTCGGCCCCGTCTACGGCCACCAGTGGCGCTCCTGGCCCACGCCCGACGGCAGGCACGTGGACCAGATACAGGCCGTGGTGGACCAGATACGCCACACGCCCGACTCCCGGCGCATGATAGTGAGCGCGTGGAACGTGGCAGACATCGAACAAATGCACCTGCCGCCATGCCACTGCCTGTTCCAGTTCTACGTGGCAGAAGGCAAACTCTCGCTGCAGCTCTACCAGCGCAGCGCCGACACCTTCCTCGGAGTGCCGTTCAACATCGCGTCCTACGCCCTGCTGCTGCAGATGATGGCACAGGTGACAGGTCTCCAGACCGGCGAATTCATCCACACCACGGGCGACACACACATCTATCTGAACCATCTGGAGCAGGTGCGCCTGCAGCTCACGCGCACGCCGCGACCACTGCCGCGGATGGTGCTGAACCCCGACGTGAAGAGCATCTTCGATTTCAGGTATGAGGACTTCCGGCTCGAAGGCTACGACCCCTGGCCGCACATCCCGGGAACAGTGAGCGTTTAGAAAGGCAATTTGCCGCGAAAAAAGGATAAAAGAAAGATATTTAACTATAAATGTTGCTTTTTTATGCGAAATCTTTGCTTTATATTTTGAAAATGTTTATATTTGTGGCGCATAACTTTTTCAATTCGCCAGTTCGTATATAAAAAGATGTGAAAACGCGTCCTTCCCCAATGCGTCGTCGGTTCCGGCAGGGCAGGGGACAAGGGCATGGACAAGGCAAAAATACAGTTTTTCTCATAAATGAAGAAATCTCCAATACCCAGGGCAATTGTCCTGCAGATTGGAGATTTCATTTTTTTCTTGGCTTGCCGCTTGCCTCTTATCCATTAAACCATTACCTTTGCAGAAAAAACAAAGCAGGCATGAGGATAAACATAATAGCTGCCGTGGCGGAGAACCGTGCCATAGGCAAGGAAAACAAACTCGTATACTGGTTGCCGAACGACCTGAAACGCTTCAAGGCACTCACCACAGGCCACACCATACTGATGGGGCGCAAGACCTTCGACTCCCTTCCCAAGGGCGCACTGCCCGACAGAAGGAACGTGGTGGTGAGCCGCACGCTGAAGCAGCTGCCCGGATGCGACGTGTATGCCTCGCTCGAAGAGGCACTCAAGGGATGTGCCGGCGATGGCGACGTGTTCGTAATCGGCGGCGCAAGCATCTACCGGCAGGCGATGCCCATTGCCGACCGGCTCTTCCTGACCGAGATAAAGGACACGCCAGAAGGCGCCGACGCCTTCTTCCCCGAGTTCGGGGGATGGGTGGAAGCGCAGCGTGAAGACCACACCGCCGACGAGAAGCACAGCCATGAATACTCGTTCGTGGATTACGTAAGGAAGTGAAAAAGGCGAAAGCCGGATACATACAGCTCTCCAAACCTACATACCCAGATGAAGAAAACGCTGATGATAATGGCGGCAATGCTTGTCGCCATGGCTCTCTGTGCGGCACACCGCAATAGCGGCAGCAGCCGTACAGCAGGGCAGAACATCCCCTCCGGACTGCGCGACAGCCGCACCGCCCGGCGAGGGCCCCGCACATACATGATGCGCGTGCAGCTTGCCGACAAACACGATACCCCATACACCCTCGACAACCCCTCGGCATACCTCTCGGCAAAGGCGCTGGAACGCCGCCGCAGGCAGAACATCGCCGTGGATTCCACCGACCTGCCCGTAGCCCCGCGCTATGTGGCGGGAGTGGAGAGCGAGGGGTGCCGCGTGGTGGGACGCTCTCGCTGGAACAATACGCTGCTCGTGAGCGTTGCCGATACGGCGGTTGCCGCAGCGCTGCGCTCGCTGCCGTTCGTCGAGGGCGTGCGCACCGTGTGGCAGACACCCGACTCGGCGGAAGCGCGCAGGCCGCGTGCGCGGTGGCACAAGGAACTCGTGCTGCACGACACCGTGGGCGTTTCGTTCCACGGGGCGGCTGAAGCGCAGCTGCAGATGGCCGGCGGCACACGGCTCCATGCACAGGGGTTCCGGGGCAAGGGAATGACCATAGCCGTGATGGATGCCGGGTTTATGAACGCCGACGTGATTCCGGCGCTGCGCAGCATAAGACTTCTCGGCACTGCCGACTTCGTGCAGCCGCCGGCAAAGAGCATCTTCGACCAGATGGAACACGGCGTACAGGTGCTCTCGGTGATGGCAGTGAATGTGCCGGACGTGTATGTAGGCTCCGCCCCCGACGCCGCCTACTGGCTGCTGCGCTGCGAAGATGAACTCTCGGAGCAGCCCGTGGAAGAGGACTACTGGGCTTCGGCGGCAGAATTCGCCGACAGTGTGGGAGTGGATGTGATAAACAGTTCGCTCGGATTCCACGACTACGACAAGCCCTTCGGCAGCTACAGCTACCGGCAGCAGGACGGTGCCACGGCAATGATCTCGCGCACGGCATCGATGATAGCGCGCAAGGGGATGATACTGGTGAACAGCTGCGGCAACGACGGAATGAGCGCGTGGAAGAAAATCAACTTCCCTGCCGACGCCACCGACATACTGAGCGTGGGAGCAGTGACATCGGAGCGCCGCAACGCCGGATTCAGCAGTCTCGGTCCCACCGCCGACGGCAGAGTGAAGCCCGACGTGATGGCACAGGGCAGCCCGGCGGCAGTAGTCACCGAGCGCGGAACGCTCAGCTCATCCGTGGGCACATCATTCGCGGCTCCCATAATAACGGGGCTCGTGGCGTGCCTTTGGCAGAAATATCCGCAGAAGACGGCACTGGAGATAATGCAGATGGTGAGGGAGAGTGGCGACAACTGGCAGCATCCCGACAATGTGTACGGCTACGGAGTGCCCGACTTCGGCAAGCCCTGATGCGCCAGCCCCTTGCCGCGGAGGGGCGGCTTCTGAAGGGCCGGTGGAGTGGGGAAGAAGAATTGTCGGCAGAAATTTGCACAGACAGCAGAAATTTCGTATATTCGCACCGTGAACATGAAAAATTGAATTTATAACAGACAAAAACTAAAAAACTATGAAGAAGATCAAATTTACTGTTTTGCTGCTCCTTGCAGTGTGCGCATCGGCGATAGCCGCACCGCGCGACTACAAATCGGCTCTCGCCATAGCCAAAAGGCAAGCAGCGCTGATGGGGACGATGGTGGACGGTGCCTCGTCGGACAAAGTGATGAAGAAGCTGCGTTCAGCTGCCGCTGACGCAATGAGGGAAGAGCCGTACTACGTGTTCGACAACGCCCCCGGCATGGGATTCACCATCGTGTCGGGAAGCGACCGCATGCCCGAAATACTCGGCTATTCGGAGCAGGGAAACATCGGTACGGGCGAGCTGCCGCCGCAGTTCGTGTGGTTCCTCGAGCAGTGTGCAGCCACAGCCCAGGCGGCAGAGAGCGGCGACACCGGCGTGCTGCGCGATCTTGCCGAGGCGCGTTCGCTGCGCACGGCCAGAGGCTATGGCGTTGCCGTGAAGCCATTGCTGGGCGGGATAAAGTGGAGCCAGACGTTCCCTTACAATATGTACTGCCCCAAGTATGACGGAGCGAACAGCTCCGCCACGGGATGCGTGGCAACGGCGATGGCACAGATTATGGCATACCACCGGCATCCCGACGCCCTGCTTGCCAATATCCCTGCATACACTACCAATACATATGGAATCCGAGTGGAAGGCGAGGCGGCGGGCTATGCCTACAACTGGGACGCCATGCTCCCGGTATATGGCGGAAACGAGACGTTCGAGAGCCAGGATGCCGTGGCAAGGCTGATGTCGCACTGCGGAAAGGCATTGCAGATGGACTACGGCCCATCCTCGGGAGCAGGCCTGACCGACAGGGTTTTTGTAGATTACTTCGGCTATGACCGCGACCTCGTGCAGGTGCTCTGGCGCGGAGGCTTCAGCATCAGCGAGTGGAACGGCATAATCAGCCGCGAGCTTGTGGCAGCGCGTCCGGTGTTCTATACCGGAGCATCGAGCGGCGGCGGCCATGCCTTCGTGTGCGACGGCTCGGACGGCAACGGCCTCTTCCACATCAACTGGGGATGGGGAGGCTACCAGGACGGATATTTCGACCTGACCGTGCTCAACCCGATGAAGGGCGGCACCGGCTCGGGCAACGCTTCCGACGGATATACGCGCACTTGCGATGTGGTGGTGGGCATACAGCCCGACAACGGAGTGGCCGACGAACCGTATGTGAAGGTGGGAAGACTGATGGTAGACAATGGTATCGACGACCCTATAACGATAGAAAACTATTCGCGCCCGAGCGAGAGCGCGGAGTTCAGCGGAACGGCAACGTACAGATTCGCCAACAGATCGCGCAAGGCGTTCAACGGCTATGTGGCACTTGCCGTGCGCAACCAGTCGGGCGAACTCGAAATCATATCAGGCGAACAGAACATCTCGCTGGAACAGGCATTCGCCGACGGCAGATACTACTACTACGACCAGACGATACGCTTCAGCCATGCCTTCACGACGGGTGTACACAAAATAATCCCAGTGAGCCGCAGCGGCTCCGGCGAATGGATGGAGTGTATGGACATCGGCAGGAACACGGGCAGAGTGGTTGTGCAGGGAAACTTTATCGCGGTGTGTACCGAAAACGGACTCTCAGCCGAGGTGAAGGGCGATGACCTTATCGAAGGAAAGGCGTGTCCGGTGCAGATAGAGGTGAAGAACAGTTCCGGTGACGACTATCTCGGACTGCTCAAGGCGTTCACAAGCACCACCGACGAGGAGCCGGACAATGCTGCAACCGAAGTGTTCGTGGGTGTTGAGTCGGGAAAGACAAAGAACGCGGAGTTCCAGATAAAGCCCCGGTCGACCGGAAACCTCTATCTGTGGGTGGAGGACGAGGACGGCAATCTGCTCGTGGACGGAAAGAAGATGAACGTGGTCCAGCATAGCGGAGTGAGCCAGTTCAAGCTCGTCAGCGTGGAAACGAATGCAGAGCAGGACCTCTATGAGGGACCTCTCAATTACCAGAACTACAAAGTGATGGTGCCGAAGACCAGCGACGGCAAGGCAACAGTGACATACGGAGTGAAAAACGAGGGCAATCAGCCGGCATGGGGCGAATTCTCCTTGTGGAGCTTAGGCTGCCCTGAAGGTGGAAGCAGATATTATGCAGAAAAGAAAATAATCTCTGCCGGAGCCACCGTATACTTGACAGTGGAGGCTACGGAGGAAGAACTCGATTCGAGGTTCGTCTGTTTTGTGCTTGAATGTGCAGGGGAAGACAGCCATCTCGACTACAGCGGATTGCCGAAGACGGAACTCAGACTGGGCGACTCCGGCTCCGGCAACCGGGTTCTGACGTTCAGCCCCAACAACCAGTTCGTGTATATCGGCGGCGACCCGTCGGGCGTGGCAGCCGTGGCGGCAGACCGCTTCACGGTGGTGCCGGGCTTTGGCGAGGCAACAGTGGCGGCAGCCGAGGCATGCAGCGTGCGCTTCATTACGCTATCCGGCATCACAGCCGCACAGATGCAGCTTGCCCCGGGCGAAAGCCGCAGCATCGGTCTGCAGCCTGGCATCTACATCGCCGGGGGAAAGAAAATCATAATCAGATAGAATGACAGAAAACAGAACATACACATTGTTTGAACTCAATCGCCTTGTGCGCCAGACGGTAGAACTGACGCTGCAAGGCGATTTCTGGGTTGAGGCGGAACTCAGCGAGGCACGCGAGAACAACGGCCACTGCTATATGGAACTCGTGCAGAAAGACGAGCGCGGAAACACACCCGTGGCGCGCGCCTCGGCAAAGTGCTGGCGCTCCGTGTGGATGGCAGTGCGCCCCGAATTCGAACGCGTGACGGGGATGAGGCTGCGCGCCGGCATGAAAGTGCTGCTGCGCGTATACCCACAGTTCCACGAGGCATACGGCTTCTCATGGATAGTGAGCGGCATCGACCCAACTTACACCCTCGGCGACATGGCGCGCCGGAGGATGGAAATACTGAAGATACTCAGGCAGGAGGGAGTGCTGGAGCTGAACAAGCAGGTGCCCATGCCGATGTTCGCACAGCGCATAGCCGTGGTGTCGAGCCCGACGGCGGCAGGCTACGGCGACTTCTGCAACCAGCTCTCGGCAAACGCCTACGGCTTCCGATTCAGCGTGACGCTCTTCCCTGCCACGATGCAGGGCGAGGGAGTGGAGCAGAGCGTGATAGAACAGCTGGACAGAATCTACGGCAGCGGACAGCAGTTCGACTGCGTGGTGATAATCCGTGGCGGCGGAGCGAGCAGCGACCTCTCGGGGTTCGACTCCCTCGCGCTGGCAGAAAACATAGCCAACTTCCCTCTCCCCGTGATAACGGGCATAGGCCACGAGCGCGACGAGACCGTGGCTGACATCGTGGCACACTGCAGTGTGAAGACCCCAACGGCAGCCGCCGCCCTGCTGATAGAGAACCTGCGCAACGTGGACACACACATCACCGATATGCAGCAGCGTATATATAATAAGGTGAATGCCGCCATGCAGCAGGAGCAGCAGCGGCTCTCAAGGCTGATGCAGCTGATTCCGACACTCTTCTCGCTCGTGAGCACGAGGCAGGAGGCACGCGTTGACGCACTCTCGCAGCGGCTCAATGCAGCGGCACAGCGGCGGGTGGCTGATGCAAAGTCGCGACTCGAAATCCTCTCGTCGCGCCTCGCCCCGTCTGCCGGCCACCGTCTGCAGACAGAAACCCACCGGCTGGAAATGCTCTCGCAGCGCGCATCGGCGCTCGACCCCCAGCTGCTGCTCAGCCGGGGCTACTCGATAACAACGCTCGGCGGAAAGGCAGTGACCGACGCGGCGGCACTGAAGCCGGGCGACGAACTGCTCACGAGGTTCGCCAGCGGCAGCGTGAAATCCACCGTTTCATAGCCTGCCGATGGAAAAAGCCCCGTTTGCGAGACGGAAACGGCATATTGACGAGTAGTAAACGCCCCGTTAATGATTCGTAAACGCCCCATCTGTCAGTACACCCATTATAAATACAATAACCGAAACAAACAAAACATCAATATGAACAAGGAAATCAACTACGAAAAAGCCGTGGCACAGCTTGAGGACATCGTGCGCAGGATGGAGTCGGGCGAGCTCGACATCGATTCGCTGTGCGAGCAGCTCAAGACGGCGAAGCAGCTCATAAAGCAGTGCAAGGACAAACTCACCAAGACGGACGAGCAGATAAAGAAGCTGCTCGACGACTGACAGAGCGCACCGCGCTGCCGGCATGCACCCCTCGTGGGCGGCGGAATCCGCTGTTCCGGGCGGTGTATCGTTCTTGAAATTGCACATCCGGCGTAATTTTGAGCAGAAATGTTGCTAATAAAAGTTAGCGCGCGAAATAAAGTGGAAAATTAATGTAATTATAATTGCAAAAAACCAATATTCTTATTACTTTTGCCGTTGAATAACTTTAAAATGCATATCATTATGAAAAATCTGGATTGGTCAAATTTAGGCTTTGGTTACAGACGCACTGATTACAACGTGCGCTGCTATTACCGTGACGGCAAGTGGGGTGAAATCGAAACTTGCTCAAGCGAATATATTAACCTGCATATGGCTGCAACATGTCTGCACTACGGACAGGAGGCATTCGAGGGACTCAAGGCGTTCCGCTGCCCCGACGGCAAGGTGCGCGTGTTCCGTATGGACGAGAATGCAGCGCGTCTGCAGTCTACATGCCGCGGCATCATGATGCCTGAGGTTTCAACAGAACTCTTCGAAGAGATGGTGACAAAGGTTGTGCGCCTGAACCAGGAGTACATCCCGACATACGAGAGCGGAGCATCGCTCTATATACGTCCGCTGCTCATCGGTACAAGCGCCCAGGTGGGTGTGCATCCCGCAACGGAATACGTGTTCATCATCTTCGTTACACCGGTAGGCCCATACTTCAAGGGCGGATTCTCTACCAACCCATACGTTATCGTGCGCGACTACGACCGTTCGGCACCTCTCGGCACTGGTAAGTACAAGGTGGGCGGAAACTACGCAGCATCAATGCAGGCAAACCACCTCGCACACGAGAAGGGCTACGCTTGCGAGTTCTACCTCGACGCAAAGGAGAAGAAATACATGGACGAGTGTGGCGCAGCCAACTTCTTCGGTATCAAGAACAACACATACGTTACTCCGAAGTCGACATCCATCCTGCCGAGTATCACCAACAAGAGCCTCATGCAGCTCGCAGAGGACTTCGGCATGAAGGTGGAACGCCGCCAGATTCCGGAAGAGGAGCTCGAGACATTCGAGGAGGCTGGAGCTTGCGGAACAGCAGCCGTTATCAGCCCGATTTCGTATATCGACGACCTCGACACAGGCAAGCGCTTCACGTTCAGCAAGGACGGAAAGCCGGGACCAATGTCGCAGAAGCTCTATACTCACCTGCGCAACATCCAGTACGGCATCGAGCCGGATACACACGGATGGACAAAGGTGGTTATCGACTAAGCATTCGTATTGAATAATGACGGAAGAAGAATATTGCAATGAGAGGACTTCGCGGTAAATAACTTCTTGGCGTCGCAGAGCATACATCGGCATGATTGCCATTGTAGCTACTCGTTAGCGGCCATGGATATTTCCCAAATCTTGTCATTATAATATTCTTCTTTCTTTTAACACAGGGTGTCAGCGCCCGTATGATGCACGCTTCAGGACGGCAGTCGGCACAGCGCCCCGCTTCGGGCGATTGGGATGATGGCTGTGCAGGCAGTGGCAACTGCCACGCGGCGGCAGGAAACGAGCGGAAGACCCGTACACTGGCAAAGCGCTGGACACACTGGACACGCACTTAAAAACGATAAATGAGTAAAGGAAAACTACAGAAATTCGCGGAGATGGAGACATTCAGCAATGTGTTCCAGTATCCGTATTCAGTGATTGAGAATGTGCCTTTCGAGATGAAAGGCAAGTGGCGCGAGGAATATTTCCACAACGACAACCCGATAGTGCTCGAATTGGGCTGCGGCAAGGGGGAATACACCGTAGGACTGGCACGTATGTTCCCGAACGTGAACTTCATAGGCGTTGATATCAAGGGAGCGCGCATGCACACCGGAGCAAAGCAGGCACTGGAGGAAGGGCTCGGCAATGCGGCTTTCCTGCGCACCAATATCGAAATAATTGACCGCTTCTTCGAACAGGGAGAGGTGCAGGAGATATGGCTCACATTCAGCGATCCGCAGATGAAGAATCCGCGCAAGCGACTATCGAGCACATACTTCATGGAGCGCTACCGCCGATTCCTCGTGGACGGGGGACTGGTGCATCTGAAGACAGACTCCAACTTCCTCTTCACCTACACCAAGTTTATGGTGGAGAAAAACTCGCTGCCGGTGCTCATGGCGACCGAAGACCTTTATCACGACGATTCGCTCGACGATGACACACGCTCCATACTTTCCATCCACACCTACTACGAGAACCAGTGGATAGAGCGCGGACTGAACATCAAGTATATGAAGTTCCAGCTGCCGCAGCAGGGCACGCTCGAGGAATCCGACGTGGAGATTCCGCTCGACGAATACCGAAGCTACAAGCGCACGAAGCGCAGCGCGAAAGAAACAGCAAAATAGGGCGGCAGCCGACAGACCGAAGGCTGGAGCGGAGACGCGCCGGCAACGGGGAAAAAAGGACAGAACATTCGGGAAATACGATATACGAGGAAGACATTGCAAATGGTTTGCAATGTTTTTTTTGTATTTTTGCACCGCTGAAATAAAGATTTTTGCGTATGTTGAATTAAAAGAAAACTAAAGGAGAAGAGGTATATGAAGAAGACAGTGGTAGTGATGGGAATGGCGTGCTCCGTGTGTGCCGCCAACGTGGAGCGGAAACTCGCCTCGCTGAAAGGCGTGGACAGTGCGTCGGTGTCGCTTGCCGGCAGAACGGTGCTGGTGGATTTCGACCCCTCCGCCATATCGCTGCAGGATATGAAGCGCGAGCTGAGCAGCATAGGATACGACATGGTGATAGAGCCCGACCGCAACGTGGAGCAGATAGAGCGGCGGCAGTTCTCGCTGCTGCGGCGCAAGACCGTGCTCTCATGGCTCTTCGCCGCTGCCACGATGGCGGTGTCGATGGGGTGGACAGACATTGGCGGCACGCGCGGCTTCAGCAATCAGCTGTGCCTTATCCTCGCGCTGCTCAATATGGCATATTGCGGCAGGGAATTCTATGTGTCAGCATTCCGGCAGATGATGCACCGTACGGCGAACATGGATTCGCTCGTGGCGTTGAGCACACTCGTGGCATTCCTCTTCAGCGCGTTCAACACCTTATGGGGCGAACAGGTGTGGGGAGCGCGCGGAATGGAGAGTCACACGTATTTTGATGCCTCGGTGATGATAATAACCTTCGTGCTCACGGGGCGATGCCTCGAAGAGAAGGCAAAAGACGGAGCCGCCTCCAGCATACGCCAGCTCATGGGCATGCAGCCCAGAACGGCGCGCATTGTGTCGGGCGATGCCCTCGGCGAGATGCCGATATCGGCAATAGGCTGTGGCGATGTTATCGAAGTGAGGGCAGGGGAGAAGATTCCGGTAGACGGCACCGTGACCGCTGCCGAGAGCTTTATGGACCCCGGTGCGGTATATGTGGACGAGGCGATGATAAGCGGTGAACCGGCTCCCGTGGCGAAGCGCCCGGGCGACCGGGTGCTTGCAGGCACTGTGCCGAGCCAGGGCAAGCTGCGCATGAGGGCGCAGCAGGTGGGCGAACAGACGGCACTGGCGCAGATAATTCGTATGGTGCAGGAGGCGCAGGCATCAAAGGCCCCGGTGCAGAGGCTCGTGGACAAGGCTGCCCTCGTGTTCGTGCCCGTCATTGCCGGCATATCGCTGCTCACGTTCATACTGTGGACAGTGTTCGGCGGTGTGGGGGCGCTGCCGCAGGCAGTGATGTCGGCAGTGTCGGTACTTGTCGTGGCGTGTCCGTGCGCTATGGGACTTGCCACTCCCACCGCCCTGATGGTAGGTATGGGCAAGGCGGCGCACCGCCATATACTGATAAAGGATGCGGCGGTACTTGAAAAAATGCGCCGTGTGGATGCCTTGGTAATCGACAAGACGGGCACACTGACCGTGCCCTGCAGCGGCGTGGACTTCACTCGTGCAGATGCTCTGTCGCCCGAGGAGCGCGAAACGCTCAAGCCGAACGCCCGTGAGGCTGTGGACGCGCTGCGCGCCCGGGGCATCGAGGTGTATATGATGAGCGGCGACAAGGAGGAGGCTGCCGCCTACTGGGCCGGCAAGGCAGGTATCGCACACTGGCAGAGCAAGGCCACACCATCGGACAAGCAGGCACTCGTGGCGCGGCTGCAGCAGGAAGGCAGATGCGTGGCGATGGTGGGCGACGGCATAAACGACACACAGGCACTCGCTCTCGCCGATGTGGGCATAGCCATAGGCAAGGGGACCGACGTGGCAATCGATGCCGCACAGGTCACGCTCATGGGCGACGACCTCATGGCGCTGCCCGAGGCGTTCGCGCTGAGCCGCAGCACATGCCGCATGATATGGCAGAATCTGTTCTGGGCATTTGCCTACAATCTGCTCTGTGTGCCCATCGCGGCAGGGGCGCTGCGCGTGGCAGGCATCGGTTTCCAGATCACTCCCATGTGGGCAAGCTGCTTGATGGCGCTATCGAGCCTGAGCGTGGTGCTCAATTCGCTCAGATTGAAGATGAAATAAGAAAGATGCAGGGCAGGGCAAGCGATATGCAGGAGATATTTTGCAGGATGAATAAAAAAACGCTAACTTTGCAGTGAAACACTGCCGGGCTGGCATTCTTCGCACAGTTCCAGTCTGGCACAATGCTGAAATTATAAATCATAAAATCAAAATAGAAATGACTCTATATCCGAAATTGATTATGGATGCGCTGCAGACAGTGACGTATCCCGGAACGAAGAAGAACCTCGTGGAGAGCGAGATGGTGGCAGACAATCTGCGCATCGACGGCAGCAAGGTGTCGTTCTCGCTCATCTTTCCGCGCGAAACCGACCCCTTCCTCAAGTCCACCGTGAAGGCTGCCGAGGCTGCCATCCGCTACAATGTGAACAAGATGGAGGGTGAAGGCTGCGGCGAGGAGATGGAAATCGAGATTGGGCTTGAATACAAGTCTAAGCCACGCCCCGAGGTGGGCAAGCTGCTGCCCGAGGTGAAAAACGTAATTGCCGTGAGCAGCGGCAAGGGTGGAGTGGGCAAGAGCACCGTTTCTGCCAACCTCGCCATAGCGCTGGCACGGCTGGGCTACAAGGTGGGACTGCTCGACACCGACATATTCGGTCCGTCGATGCCAAAGATGTTCAACGTTGAGGATGCGCGCCCGTATGCCGTCGACGTGGACGGCAGGAAGCTCATCGAGCCGATTGAGCAGTATGGAGTGAAGCTGCTGAGCATCGGATTCTTCGTGAATCCCGAGACGGCAACGCTGTGGCGCGGTGGTATGGCATCGAACGCGCTGAAGCAGCTCATCGCCGATGCCGACTGGGGCGAACTGGACTATTTCATCCTCGACACGCCTCCAGGCACGAGCGACATACATCTCACGCTGTTGCAGACGCTCGCCATCACTGGTGCCGTTATCGTGAGCACGCCGCAGAACGTGGCGCTCGCCGATGCGCGCAAGGGTATCGATATGTATCAGAACGACAAGGTGAACGTGCCCATTCTGGGAATGGTGGAGAATATGGCGTGGTTCACGCCGGAAGAACTGCCCGAGAACAGGTATTACATATTCGGAAAGGAAGGATGCAGGAAGCTTGCCGAGGAACTGAGCATACCGTTGCTCGCACAAATTCCGCTTGTGCAGGGCATCTGCGAGAGCGGCGACGAGGGTGTGCCTGCTGCCTGCCATCCCGAGACTATCACCGGACAGGCTTTCCTCAATCTCGCACAGGCTGTGGTGACGATGGTGAACCGTCGCAACCGAGAAAAGCCGAAGACGCAGATCGTGGAGACAAAGAACTGATTTCGTTGGAAGGAAGAACAGATTTCGTTGAGACAGAGAATGAATTTAGTCGGAACGAAGAACTTGTTCTGCTGAAACTGAGGATAAGCTTTGCTGAAACGAAGTGCCGGTCTCGGCTGAAACGATGTTCGGTTTAATAAAAAAATAATGCCCCGTTTAGGATTTCTAAGCGGGGCATTGGTATTTCTATGCTGTTATATTGTCTCTGTCAATCACTAGTCTTCTTTCTCATTTCCGTCAGTTTATCCTTTATTGAGCGTCTTGCCTTGCCTATCTGGAAACGGTATACCTCGTGGGCTACGGCGAAATACACCACTGCCTGTATCCACAGGGCACGGTATTCCGTTGCCACATCATTGAGCGTAGCGCCCATGGTGTTCATGCGCACGAAGCCGCGTATGCCGAAAGTGGAGGGGAAGAGCCATGCTACGCCCTGCCAGAATGTGGGGATGTTGTTCTGCGGCCACGACACGCCCGACATGAAGAGCAGCATCACCGACGAGAACACTACGAGCAGCATCACGTTCTCTCTGTAGCGCATCAGGCACGAAATCGTCATGCTGAAGAAGATGCACGACAGCAGGTATGGCAGCACGAAGAGTATCAGCTCCTTGCCGGAGGCAAGGCTGACAAAGTTGAATATATATGGCACGGCACACAGAAGATAGGCTGCCATCACGATATAGATGGTGAGATAGGCGAGGGCCTTGCCCCACACGATGCGCATCACGCCGCGGTGGTGGCGGTCGATGGGCACGAGGAAGCCGTAGTTGTTGCGCTCCCTTGCCGTTCCTGCCGCCATTCCCACACCCAGCAGGAGCGTCTGCTGGATAATGAGCATCAGCACGCCGGGGATGATGAAGTTGCCGTAGCCGGCGGTGTTGTTGAACACGGGCACCTCCTCGAAGTCGAGCGGACGGGTGGCTATCTCGTCCTCACGGCTGGTGCAGTTGCCCGACAGCTCTATCTGTATTTCACTGTTCAGCTTGTTCTGAATCGTGGTGCAGGTCTGGTATATCGCCTTGTAGGCAAGCATGATGCTCATGTCGCAGTATACGCCCACGTGGGTCTGCTCCATGCGGTTCAGCCGGGTCTGGAAGTCTTCGGGGAAATACACCACTCCGTATGCCTCGCCCCTGCCCACGCGGTCTTTCGCCTCCTGCAGGTTGTTGCATTTCAGCGCCACCTTGGTGTCGGGTGATGCGTCGAGCATGCGGGTGAACTCGCGGCTCGTGTGGCTGTGCGACATGTCTACCACAGCCACGGGCACCTCTCTCGTCACCTCGTTGTTGTATATCCACGAATACAGCAGAGGATAGGCGAGGGGCACAATCACCATGAACATAAGCACTCCCTGGTCTTTCGCCACGTTTTTCAGTTCCCTTATGCAGATATAAAATAGGTCTCGTATCATTTCTTCTTGTTTATTCCAAATACTTGTATTCCCTCATCGCCTTCTTTATGTTGCCGGCAACGAGCAGCGGCAGCAGTGTGAAGGCAGTGAGCGCGGTGATGTTCATCCATACGTATGAGAGCGGGAAGCTGTTGAACACGCTGGTCTGGTAAATGCGGAAGTAGTGGCGCAGGGGGAACAGCTGTGCTATGGCTTCGAGCGGAGCGTCCATGGCGAACACGGGGAATGCCGTTCCCACGAGCGAGAAGCTGAGCACTGCCCACAGCGAGCACACGCTCATCGACATGCGCAGCGAAGGCATCAGTCCGAACATAAATGCGCCGAAGCCCTGCGATGCGGTTACGGCGAGCAGTCCGAGCAGCAGTATGCTCCAGGTGCCTCCGGAGTGGGGGAATCCGAGTATGCCGTATACGTAGAACGAGTATACATAGAACATGGTGAGGAATATCAGCGTCTGCGGTATCAGTTTGCCGAGCAGCAACGTGAGGCTGTTGTTTCCTGATGCGGCGAGCAGTTTCCTTCCGCGCTCGAATTTGAGTTCCGTTCCGAACGAGTATGCCGTGATGAGAAAGATGAAGAGCATCATGCAGCCCGGCACGAGCATTGTGCTCAGATAGTAGTTGTAGTTAGTCCATGGGTTCTCCACGGTGTGCACGTCGATGGCTATGGGCTGCAGGAATGCTGTTATCTGCTTCTGTGTGAATCCCTTGGCCTGCATCGTCTGCGAGCCCACGCTGGCTGAGCCGAGCATGGATATGGTCTTGAGGTCTTTGTAGAGCAGTGCTCCTGCCGTGAGCGACGTGTAGCTGTAGAAGAACGATATCTTGGGCTGGCGCGAGGAGAGCAGCTTGTCGGTGGTTCCTTTGGGGAAATACATGAATCCGTATATCTTGTTCTCCTGCATGGCGTGGCGTGCCTCGTCAACGCTGTTGTAGTATGCCGTCACGTCGGTGTTCTGGAATGCGTCCAGCCTGCGTGTCATGCTGCGCGTCGTGGGCGTGTTGTCGAGGTCCACGATTCCTACGGGCATCTTGTTCGGCTGCCCTTGCTGCATGAGTGAGGTGAAGAACACCATCACCACGAGCGGCAGCACCACCATGCATATCAGGTATACGGGGGTGGTGAAGATGATGCCGCATTCGCGTCGTGCCGTATTCAAAAAATCCTTTATCATATATAATGAGGTAACTTCGTTCCCTCTCTCTTGGGAGGTAAGAGTGTTTTTTATTTCATCACCAGTGTCATTCCGGGGCGTAGTCCGTCGATCTTGGTCACGGGGCGTGCCTTCACCTCGAATGTCTTCAGGTCGTACTGTCCGTTACTCTTCGTCGCTTTCCATACGGCGTAGCTGCCCTGGTCTTTCACGTAGTACACCTTCATCTTCACATCCTTGTTGAATGCTGGCGAGAATGCGGTGAACTCCGAGCCTACCTTCAGTCCGTTGAGCTGGTCTTCGCGCACGTTGAACGTGCCCCAGAGGTCGCTCATTATCGATATGCTCATGATCGGGGAGCCTGTGCCCACCAGTTCGCCCACCTTGGGGTAAATGTCGCTCACTTCGCCTTCCACCTGTGCCACCTGCACGGTTTCGTTGATATAGGAGCTTACTTCCTGCACGGCGCCTTTTGCTCTGTTCACCTGGGCTGCCGCCGCCATGCGCTCTTCTTTGCGTGCGCCTTCTTTCGCCATGTCATACTGGCTCTTGGCTGCTTTTTCCTGGGCTTCGTATGCCTTGTATTGCGCGAAGGCTTCGTCTCTCTTCTGTGCGCTCATCACGCCTTCGTTGTAGAGCCGCTGCACGCGGTCGTATGTCTTCTTTGATATTTCCAGTCCTGCCTTGGCTTGCTGCCACACTTCGAAGGCTCCCTGTATCTGCTGTCGGCGCGCTCCGTTGTCTGCCATCTGCTTCATTGCCGATGCCGCATCCTCGGCGCTTAGCGCCTGGGCTTTCTTTGCTTCCACCTCGGGCGCGTCGAGGATGGCGAGCGTGTCGCCCACGTGTACGTAGTCGCCTTCCTTCACTCTCAGTTCCAGTATTCTTCCGGGTACCTTGCTCGATACTCTGTATTCCGACACTTCGATTTCTCCTTGTATTACGTCCTTGCTCTTGCCGAGCGTGAGGTATCCTATAAGTCCAGCCGTTGCCACTGCTGCCGTGAATCCGGCGATGGCGAGTATTATGCTGTTTTTCTGTGCTTTATTTTCCATATATGTGTTTCTTTCTTTGCCTTGCGGGTTGGGGAATCCGTTCGGCTTTGTGTAATTCTATGTTCTGAAATGCTTTTTTGTCTTGATGCTTTAATTCAGAATTCCCAGTGCCTTCTTCAGGTCGGTCTGCGAAATCTTCACGTCCACTTCGGCGTCTATCTTCTGCGACTGTGCCTGCATCCATGCTGTCTGGGCTGTCATCACGTCGGTGGTCTGCAGCACTCCCTCTTTGAATCCGATGTTTGCGCAGCGCAGGTTCTCTTCTGCCTTCTCCACGTTTTTCTTCGCCATGTCCAACTTCTTGTAGGCTTCGTTCAGTTTGAAGGTGCTCTGGTTGACCTGCAGGTCGAGCTTTTCGCGCGTGTCGTCCATCTCAAGTCGCGCAATCGTGGTGGCTGCCTTGGTGGCACGCACCTTGTAGACGCCTTCAAACCAGTTCCATACGGGCACTCGCACCATCACTCCCACGTTCCACATACCGGCGAACTTCTTGTTGAATCCGTCGAACATGCTGGGGTTTGTCATCAGGTAGCCTCCGGTGAGCAGCACCTGCGGCAGGTAGGCAGCCCTCGTGAGCTTGGTGGTCTGGCGTGTCAGCTCAACGGCATTCTGTAGCAGTCGCATTTCCGGCCGCTGTTCTATTGCTGTTTCAGTGTCGGCTACGGCAACGTCTGCTTCCGTGTCGATGCTCTCCTTGCTCTCGTCGGCAAGCGTTATCTGTGATGTGGCTGGCATTCCGCATAGCTGGCAGAGCAGCATTTTGGCTAGCGAGAGTCCGTCCTCAACCTGTGTCACCTGCATCTCTGCCTCGTTCACCTTTACGCTCACCTTCAGTCCGTCGGCACGTGTTGCCACGCCTTCGTCTATCATTTTCTGCACGTCGCTGTCCAGTTTCTTTACCAGCTGCAGATAGCTGTCGGCAAGCTTCTGCTTGTGGCGGAGCGATACCACCGTCCAATAGGTCTTGTCGATGCCGTGTAGCGTTGTCTGCATGGCTGCTTCTTCGTTGTTCGCCGCCATCATCTCGTTAATGTCGGCAATCTTGTTTGCCGCTATGATTGCGCCGCCCATGTATACGGGTTGGGTTACCATGGCCGATACGGTGTAAATGTTTCTTGTGTCTGTGCGTAAGGCGCTCTTCAAGTTCTCCCCGATTTGGTTCATGGCTCCCGTAATCTGGGGATTGTCGATACCGAACATCCCACCGGCAATCGTACCGATGCTGCTTAGCATCTGCTTCTGCTCGTTGTTGAGAATCGAAATCTCACGGCTTGTGTATGTGTATCCTCCCACGGCATCAAGATGGGGCAGGTATTTCGTGCGTGCCACCTTGCGCAGCTGCTTTGCCATGTCGCGCTGCACCTTGGCCGCTGTCAGCGTCTTGTTGTTGCCCAAGGCCATCGCCCGGCAACTGTCAAGGGTCAGCGTCTGTTGTGCAGCCGCCGGCATTGCCGCCGCCATAACAAGGATTGCTGAAAGTAATTTGTTCATCACTTCTCCTTTTTTCTGTTTTGTCTTTTGTGGAATTTTAGATGCTTTCGTTTACTTGAACTGGAAATTCCTTGATCCAATCATGTTTCCGTCGGCAAACACGCTCACGTTGTATGTTCCCGGATTTAATGTTTCGTTCACGTTCCAATACAGGTTCACTGGAGTCTCGTTGCCTGTGTATTCTATGGTCTTGGTCATCGAGTACTGCAGATTGCGGTTCTCGTAGTTGAACGAGCCGCTCGCGCCCATCACGTTTCCGGCTGGTGTGGTCACTCTCACGTAGAGGCGTTTCTGACCGTTCTGTGCCGTAACATTTTTCGCGATGCTGAATCCCACGACGATGAGTTTGGCGTCCTTGATTTTCTTAACTGCCTTCTTGGCTCCGTTTTTCTTCATCGGCGTCATGGATATTCCCGTGGCGTCGAGCTGGGCGGCAATGGCTACCTTTTCCGACAGCGATGCCTTGTCGGAGTTTAGCCCCTGTATCTGGCGCGTGGCTTCTTCATACTGTCCTCTCACGCGTGTGTTCTCTGCTGTCAGGTTCTGGTTCAGCCTGTTCAGCGAGTCAATCTCAAGCACATAGCTGCGAATCACGGCGCGGCATGTGGCAAGTTCTTTCTTCAGACGCGCAATTTCTCTTGCGTCGCTGCTCTTCACGTTCTTCAGTTCCTTGAGCAACTCCTGGGTCCTCAGCTGTTCTTGGGTCAGCTGTGCGACGAGCGAGTCGTTGTTTATCTTCGATTTCATTTCCGAGTATTGGTCGGCAAACTGCTGATACTCGTTTTCCATCTCTTTCTTGTCTAACTCTGCCAGTTCCTGCATCTCCTTGTTCGCCTGCTTCTCGTTGTGCAGACTCATCGACAGATAGGCAATGCCGCCAATCAGCAGCAGTCCGATAATGATCACTGGAATCAATACTTTCTTGTTCATTTCGTATGTCTTTTAATTTTATTTATACCTTAATATATCACATAATCATTTCTCATTATTGTAGGAATATGCACAACCTTACTATTGTAGCAATTCTTGCTTGCCTTGCTATTGTTGCAATTCGTATATTGTTAACTTTGTTTCGTTTTGCAGTATACATTGTCTACAATATATGCAAAATTAGTTTCTTTTATTTAAAACGCAAAACAAACGTTGCTTTGAATTGTCAAACCACAGTTTTTTTATATGCTTTTAAGGAAAAATAGAACAAAAGTATCTATTCAGCGGTAGTAAGAATGGTCTGATTCTGTCTTGTTTCTTTGTAGGATTTACTTGAAAATCATCTGAAATAGAGTCATATTCTCTTGCATGTTTCAGATATTTTTCGTACCTTTATACCTATGAAAGAACATGTTTCAAGAAAAAATCACCTTCTGTTGTCGCTATTGTCGTAAGTATATTTTTGACTTTAACAACGGAGAAGCAAGATGGTATTTACAAAATTTCACATTTTAACCCAAGGGTTTTAACACGCGCGATTTGAAATTCTTTACATTATTATTTACCGTTACAGTCCGTTCCATACGGTTGGTTGCTTTGCCGACAGCTTTTCCGACGGACGGCTTTGCGGAATGTAGCGTTTCCGTTGTCAAAAACACCCAAAAATCGGCTCAAAAACGGTATGCGTCTGCTATTTTTCATCACAAACTCTTTGATCGTTCATATTGAACGGTTAAAGCGTTTGATAGGAATGACTGCATTTTTCGAGGCGTATAAAACCAACGAATAACACAACCGGCTGAAAAACAACACATTGCGCGAACCGCTGAAAATTTCGATTTTTGCGAACAATTTTTCTGAAGCTCCAAAATATTCGATTCTAAGAGCGTTGTACAGTCGTGTTTTTAACACTTGGATGTTTCTTTCCGTTAAAAAAAACACAACACACAGACGAGTTGTATACAGACTCTGAGACCGGGAACATATTCCGCCAACGGACACGCATATCATTCTTCATACCAACAAGAATCTTCCGGCGACATAAATGCCTAAAATGCAGGAGGTGATGCTCATGTATGAAGTCCAGCGTTTCCAACCTTGGCAACAAGTGCTTGATACCCT
>OQVS01000552.1_pt1 | contig 25790 bp, 21 predicted proteins | sample 1691601 | NCBI WGS metagenome assembly OQVS01 (sample SAMN03418268, study PRJEB22391) | human gut metagenome | biome: human-gut; feature: organic feature; material: feces | host: Homo sapiens | place: Tanzania | collected 2013-01
TCGACATGAAAAGTAACTCTTTTCCAGAGGGCAACCATCTTCCTGGACAGGACGCGAAATTGTTAAAGTTTGGTTGATGAAATCCAAAGAGAATACACGTCCGGTATTCTCAGTAATTTTTAGGCAACGCTTGCGTTCACCTGAGTTGCGGCTGGCCACTAAACTAGCGACAGCACCGCACTCAAAGCGGATTTGTACATGAGCCACATCCTCAAATTTAGAGTAGACCGAAGTGCCCATGGCATGAATTTCTTCCGCTGGAGACTTGTACAAACTCAAAAGAATATCAAAGTCGTGGATCATCAAATCCCAAATAATACCGACATCTAAGTTGCGAGTTGTAGGACCGGAAAGGCGATGACATTCGATAAGAACGGGAGTGCCAACCATTTCTTTCAGCTTAATAATAGCTGGGTTGAAGCGTTCCAAATGGCCGACTTGCAGGATTAAGTTTTTCTCTTTGGCCAAAGCAACCAAACGCTTGGCCTGTTCCACTTCCACCGTAATGGGCTTTTCAACCAGAACATGTATGCCATGCTCTAAGAAATCTCGAGCAATCTGATAATGGAGCGGAGTAGGAGAAACAATAACTACACCGTCAATTTTTCCATAAAGGCTCTGGTAATCTTTATAATATTTTGTGCCGTATTGCTCAGCTAAAGGAGCGACCTTGGCTTCATCAAGATCGACAATACCTGCCAATTCGATCTGAGGCAGCTCAGAACACACTCGAGCATGATTTCTACCCATGCTGCCGATACCGACTACGCCAACTCTAATTGGCTTCATACCTATGCTTCCTCCCAACAATTCCGTATCCGTTAAAAGCTAACAAGTTAAAAACGCGCTTATTTCGCCTGTTAAAAGACAGTTTCCTACAACAAACGATCAATAAAAGCCACTTCTAATGCCAAGCGAAAGTAAGCATACCTTCGCAAGCGGTATTTTCTCCCACACAAGCGCGTACTGACAAAGTTACATTTTTGTCATCACGCTCTATTTCTTTGGCATAAAGTTCGAGACGATCCCCAGGCACTACTTGAGTTCTAAATTTAAATTTCTTAGCCCCAATTAAATCTAAAGTAGAAACTTTTATGGGAGCATTCTCATTGCCAACATAAAGCAACCAACAAAGCTGAGCTAAAGCTTCCATTTGTAAAACACCAGGCATAATGGGATTGCCTGGAAAGTGGCCTTCGAAATGGGGTTCGGCCATAGTTACATTCTTATAGCCCGAGATCTCCGGGAAATTGAGTTCAGTTACAACATCTACAAAAAGCATAGGGCTCTTATAGGGAGTTCTGTGTAATATATCTTTGATATTAAGCATTTTTATGCATCTCCTCAGCGACTTTACGAACAAATTCCACATGCAATTTATGACCGGCACGAACAGCTAAGACAAAAGCCCGCAAAGGACGACCAAGTAAACAAAGATCGCCGGCTAAATCCAAAACTTTATGGCGCACAGGCTCGTTGACGAAACGCTGAGTGCTTTTTACATCGAAACCGGGACGATCATAAATCAAGGCGTTGGAAAGGTCGCCACCTTGCCCCAAACCATTTTCCAACAAAGTTTTTACTTCTGACCAAAAACCAAAAGTGCGAGCAGGAGCGACATGAGTAACGAAGTTGTCATAACCACAATAGCGGAAGCGCTGATTGCCAACTTGTGGACTGGCGTAGCTGACAGCTCCCTCCAAATTGTACTGAGAGTCAGGCATAGCTAAAACCAACCCCTCACCTTCAGCAACAAAAATAGGCTCTTCAATATAGTAGTCTTCTACTTCACTGCCCTCCTGATTTACAATGCCAACTTTCTCTATAGCCTGGCAAAAAGGCAAAGCAGAGCCGTCTAAAATAGGCACTTCGGGCCCATCAATTTCTATTAACGCGTTATCTATGGACAAACCGCCCAAAGCGGCCATTAAGTGCTCTACCGTACCTACCACAGCTTGGCCTTTTCCTAAAGAAGTAGAACGCTTAGTAGAGACAACATACTCATAAGTAGCTGGAATATATTCCCCGCCACTAAAAAAACGATTCCATGATCGACAGAAGCAGGTTTTATGGTTAAGTGACCGGGCTTGCCGGTATGGATACCCACTCCCTCAAAAGAGATCTCTTCAGCTAAAGTACGCTGCGCTCTGCACATGGAAATGTTCTCCCCAACAACTGTAATATAATTGATTGAAAACTCCGCCAACTTTTTTATATAAAATTGGCTATTCCTCCATTTTTGGCCCGAAGCCGCCTAAGCATACATTTATAAAGCTACAAAAAAATAAAGTCTGCCCAACCGCATTGGTGTAGACAGACCTTATTTTAAGTACGAGTTATAATAGAACTCAGTCTATTTCGCGCAATTCATATTGCGCAGGATAGCAAGAAGTTGCTTCAGGCAAAGTGATTATTTCTATTGTACTACTCGACTCTGGAGACAACTCAATTTTGGCTACCAGCACTTCATCACCTTTTTTGCGGAAAATAGCTTGATAAACAGAGTCGCCGATCAAGAAATTGGCTCCACCGGGCCCTGATAGAGGCGTAAAGTAAAGACCAACCGTTTTGGTGCGTCTGGTCGGGTTCTTCAGTTCAACCAAAGATTTATAAAGAACACCAAAATTTCCAGTATTGGGCAAACCGGTCTCAAAATCGATCAGCCAAGGACTCTCTCCGTAGCGGAAGGTTAAGGGACTGCCGCCAACCACAAATTCACCTTCATTTTCAAAATAAGGCTGAGCAAATACTCCATGTGGATGGATCTTAAATGGGTTAAAAGGAGCACCAATTTCCGGAAGTGTACGTCCGTCATTGCAATTGGGATTCAAGGCACTGCGCACTTCCACAGTAGCGCTAGGCCCTTCCAAAATTTGGAAATTTATGAAACCACTTACCAAAGCTTCAGGACGCATGACGTAAGAAGCTAATTCCAAAGCGGAATTGGGGGGCAAAGTAATTACATAGCCGGAATGGCAAGCCAAATTTTCCAAAAAGCGCTTGGCAGCAGTTTGTCCCACATAAATTTCGCTACGTTCCGGTCCAGCTGACGTTCGGCTAATTACGATTTTTACTGGCTCATCATTCAAATTAGCCAAATTGATCCACAAATAACGATTTTTAGCCGAAGCATTAAGGTGAGAGAACATCAAGCGACTGGGTTCGCGCTTTTTGAAATTATATTTCATCAGCACGCCGTCGGTATCAACTCTTTCAGGACGGTTGCTCACCAAAAGTAAATTCTGTTCGGCATAAGGTATGTCAATATTTTGGATCAGTACATTTACATCGCCCCTTACGGCGAAATAATCATCGGAGGCATTTATACCTACAGGTACGCTCAAGCGCATACTATCGCCTTTGGGTACAGATACGGGATGGAAATTGGTATCGTCTACATAGACGCTACATCCAGGTTGCACGAAAGTATTAGCCGCAATAGAAAGCATAACGGCTTGAGAGACAGCATCAGCCTGAGCTGGAGTGCCGCTGACTTCTACAGTAACCGACTGCGGTAATTTGCCTGCCCAGTCTTTAACTTGCACAAATACCGTAACCGAAGCGACACCTTTGCTAATAATAAGAGACGATTTTCCTACTCTTCTGCCGGTTAATTTTATCAAACCGTTGTCTTGATCTATGTCAATATCTACTACTCCGGCAGCTTCTTCCACCATTAACGGCCCGTTGGCTAAACCGGTAGCCGAGATAGTTTTTTCAGCATTGACAGCCAAAATAGCACGAGCGGTATCAACATTTAAGAGGCCAATATCAACGATATTGCGCATATTAGAGGCCCAAAGATTGGCTAAAGCCTCCGGTGAAGAGCCATTTTGTTTAGCAATTTCATCATTGACTTCAATAATTAATTCACTGCCCCAGTAAATCTTATATACGAACTTTTTAGCTTTGTTGCTATTTTTATCGCCAGCCTCAGCCGTTTTTTTATCTGTCGTTCCCGCAATTTCTTTGCGAACTACTTTAATTGAAGAAGAGGCAGCTCCCCTTTGCAACATAGCTTCGATCTTCTCGGAAATTCTTTCCGCTTGCTCTTCGTCGCTAATGCGAAAGACAACTTGTCCACCTAAAACAACATCGGCAGCCCAAGCAGTCGAAAGAGCACAAAAGTAAAAAGCGGCAAAAGCCAGCACTAAGGCTAAAAGCTTATGACCTTTCATAAAAAACTCAGCTCCGTAAGACCAGCTGTCTTTATTTTTTAAGTCCAGACAGCTAGCTCAATTTGTTATTTCCCCCTATGCCGTAACTCCATATCTAAGTTTCCCCCATTATCGACACGGTAATTTAACGAAAAAAAACAGCCCTCGGCAGGGCCATTTAAAATTATTATGCCCGCCGGAAGTATACAATGCCGACGGGCTTAATATTATTACTTCATATGCTCTTTTAAAAGCTTAGGAAGCAAGTTAAAAGCAGCTTCGGTACGACGCACTTCAGCTACAGGACGACCGGGATTACCAGCCAAAACTTGTCCGGCTTCGTATTTGCGCATGGCTGTAGAACGATCCATAAGCACACAGCCATCTCCCAATTCTACGCGCACTCCGATACCACACTGAGAGCCTATAGTACAATTGTTACCTACTACAGACGATCCGGTCAAACCACTCTGATCGCCGATACGACAATGATTGCCTACCTTGCTGTTATGGCCTACCATGACCATATGACCCAATTCAGTATAGTCTCCAATTAAAGTAGAAGCTGTAGCAGCTCTATCTACACAAGAACAAGCGCCGATCTTAGCTCCTTCGCCAATAACGACATTGCCAACTTGAGGGATCTTGCGATGACTCTGGCCGTCAAAGACATAGCCAAAACCATCCATGCCCAAAACAGCTCCCGCTTCAACTACAGCTCTGTCACCAACAACGGTATCATCCATAAGCACAGCCCCACAACCGATAATTGCTCCGGAGCCTACGCTAACATTGCGACCTATATAAGCTTTAGGGCCTACTTCCGCTTTGCTGCCTACTTTAGCTCCGCTTTCAATCACGGCCATAGCTCCGACTTTGCACTCTTCACCCAAAGAAGCGGAACTGTCTATGCAAGCACTCGGATGTACAAACTGTTCTTCCATTTATTTAGAGCCGTCCATTTTCAGCAAAATATCCAAAGTAATATTATCTCCGCTGGTATAAAGCACAACAGGATAATTTACAGTGTTGACTACAACCAAATCTATATCTTTATCTTTAGCTACTTCGGAAGCTTGAGCTTTAATATCTTCCCGCAAGCCTTTCATACTCTCATTGTAGAGCTTATCAAACTTGCTGGACCTCTCTGCAGCATCTTTGGCCAGCTTTTCTTGCAAGGCTTTTTTCTGAGCCACAGACATACTGCTGACATTGCTAGGAATTTGCGAATAGATCTTGCTGCGCTCGTCGGAGAGAATAACATTGAGCTCCATATATTTGGGATTTTCTCTGATAATTCTCTCAGTGTTGACAACACCAACCTTTAATGTACGTTCAGCGCAACCGCTACCGCCCAAAAGCAGAATAGCACTTACAGCCGTCAGAACTAAGCAGTGTACAAACTTCGAATATTGCAAATTGTTTATCCCTCCGCTCTTTCTACTTGCTGCCTTGAGAGCTACTTTCCGCAGTCTTGGCACCTTTGTTTTGTTCGCCTTCAGAAGATGCATTTCCAGCGAAACCCGGCATAGCCGCCAAAACGTTAGCGGTAATGTCATGGCCGCCATATTCTACAGTAGGGACATCGTTGGAGTCGATTAAAACAATATCGAGCTCCTTATCCAAAGCTACTTCCGAAGCGGCTTTCTCCATACTTTTCATTTTGGCGTCGATATAATCGGCAGTGCGTTTTTGCCATTTTGATTCGACATCATTCTGAATCTTCATGAGCTTATCATAAACAGATTTGTCACTGACGACGCCATCAGCATTGGAATTTTCTTTAACTATACGCTGTACTTCTTGGCTAGCTTTAATACGCTCGGCGAAGTACTGGCGAGACAATTCCTGATATTTGTCATCTTCCTGAAGTACAACTGTACTATTGATAGTGCCGGTACGAATGACAACTTTCTCCTTGGGTGTACAACCGGCCGCACAGAGGCAGCCGACCGTGAGCGCAGTCATAACCACCCCGCACCATAAAATTCTATTCACCGCGACCTCCTAGTGTTGGTCCTCTTTTTCCAAAGCAAGCATTGTTTTATCGGTAAGATCCAAACAGTCAATATTGACAACATAAGAGCCTACAACAGACGGTTGCCCCTCTTGCTCAGCCGCAATTTTAGCAATTACTTCCCGCAAATCGTTAGCCATACTGTCATAGAGTTCTTGACGTTGCTTTTGCAAGTCTTCTATCTTGGCTTTAAGGTCGTCCATTTTTTTGCGCGTTTCGTCACTGACATCTTTGGACGAATTGCTTACCATAACTTCCAGTTGCTTCTGTGTTGCTCGCAAACGTTTTTCTAAAGCAGCTTGCTTTTGCTCCATATTGCGTTGAGCTTCTTCAGCTTTGCTTTGCATGGCAGCTGTCATTTCGGCCTTTTTGGCTTCCATTTCAGCATTGATAGTAGACTTTATCTTGGCAATCTGAGCTTCAACTTCAGCCTGATTTACCTTAGGAGAAGGTGCCTGCACATTTTTCAAAAGGCGATCTCGCTCAGCAGCAGCCTTAGCTTTGGTCTCCTCATCAAGCGACGACTCAAAAGCTTTTATTTTAGAAGCTACATTTGCACGCTCTTCGGTTTCCAGGCGCTTATATTCAGCCGTAAGTTCATCGCGTTTAGCCGATTTTTTGGCCGTTTCAGCATCTCCGAGAGCAGCCAATTTATCTTGAATAGCCGACTCTTCTTCGGCATTGGCTGCAGTTTGCAATTGCAACTGTAAGTTGACGCGCTGTTCTTGATTCTCTTGCATTAAAGAGCTGTCATACTCGGCCAAACGCTCATCCATAGAAGCGCGAGCACTTTCCAAGTTGTTTTGCATAACGCGCTCCAGCTCCAAACGCTTAGCAGAAATACGCTGCTGACGTACACCAGCCAAATCGCTCAAAAAGCTGTCCATACGTTTGCGCACATCTTCAGGCACTTGTGGAGGAGCTTTAGGGGCTAAAGCGGCTACTCGCTGACGCAAGACATTCTGATAATGCTCGTTAAGAGCTTTGCTTTCTTGCTCAAGTTGCTTGGTCAGATTGTTACGAAAGCTCTTCAATTCATTGCCTATGCGAGCCGATTCTGCTTGCAATTCGTTGCGAGCTTTCTCTACTTCGCGTTCCATGCGTTTGCGTCCAGAATCTACTTTACGCTTGCGGTCTGCTAAAGGCAAAAATTCCAGCTCTTGTTGCAACAAACGAATTTGTTCATCAAGCTGAGTTATGCGCTCATAATCGGGACGATCTTTAAGCAGCTTTTCAAAGTCTACTACGGCCAGCTCGGAAAATTTTTCCTGAGCTTCACCGGAAGCAGCAGGTTTTTTCGGGGTAGTCCCCTCAGCACAGGCCATTCCGATAAAATCGACATGAGCCACTAGAACAGCGCCGACTACAAGGCCGCACGCTCCCAGCCAAACGCCTGTACGTCTTAAATTAGGGACAGAAAAAAACTGCATAAAAACACCTCAATTATTTAGAAGCTTTCGCGTCCTTGGCAGCAGCCTTACTATCGGCAGCAGGAGCCGCCTCGGCAGTATCATTACTCAAGCTGGCATTGAAAGTATCAATCACCTCATCGGTAATGTTACGGCCACCATACATAACGGTCTGTTTATTGAGGACTAAAGAGATACCCAAATCTTTGGCAACTTTATTGACAGAATTGTTTACCTTCTGATAAAGAGGAGCGTATTGCTGCTGGCTGAGAGCTTCAAAACGAGCAGACATCTCACGTTGCAAAGCTTCGCGCTCGGAAGCAGAAAGGCTGGGAGCTTTCTTCTCATACTCACGCATCATATCGGCACGAGCTTGACTAAGCTTAATATCGACTTCACCAAAAACTTTCAACTTACGTACGATGCCCTGATCGAAGTAAGCTACGGGAGAATCACTGGTATCTTCCTCAGCAGGCACTTTAAGCTCGCCTTTTTGTTGGAAGAGCTTTTTCACGTCTTCAGTAATGTCAGGAACACCACAGACGACAACGCGTTTGTCCAATACAACATTTAAGCCTTTGCTAGCAGATACTGAAGCAATAGCTGCAGAAACTCGGTTATTCAAAGGCAAAATAATCTTGTTGCGATTCACTTCAACTTCGCCCTGAAGCTTACTATAGAGAAGCTGAAGCTCAGTCTCAGCACCTTCTTTACCATTCTTTTCGGAGACGGCTTTTTCGAACTCTTTGTTTTTCTTCTCGGCGAAATCAGCAATTTGTTTTTCTGCATTTTTAAATTCGTCGAGAGCGTAGATGGCTGAAGCATCGATACAACCGACTTTTTTGGCCGGAGAAGACATCATGCCGCTGGGACTCAAAAACATCCAAGTACCAATACCGATAATAATCACAGCCACAATGGCAGCAACTATTGCTATAGTCTTCTTCTTGTTGCCGCCTGAAGGAGCGACAGTCTCACTGCTCTTCTCGGCAGCAGCACCGTCAGCAGCGGTCTTATTCAAATCAATCTCAGACATTTAAACCTGAACCTCCTTTAAGGGTTCTTGGGAACTGCCCCCAACTTAAACCAATGGGGGGGGTATTATTAATCTTACAAACAAGGCAGCTTGCGTTCTGCCCAAACGAGCTATCCAACCTTTTTGAGCTTTCCTCCCCTACTCTGTTTCACTTACCGAGCACAATATCTCAAAAAGTTGCCAAAATAGCCGCTGCCGCCGAGCGAACGGAAGGATCGAAAGATCCCTTTTTGCCCGCCCGGCGGTGCAATCGTATCAGAAACGTCAACCACTTAGACTTAGAAGGACTGACCTATACCGATACTGGATCGAGATCCGTCTTTTCCAAAGGCGTAGTCTATACGAATAACACCCAAGCCCAAGTTGGGGAAGACGATACGTAAACCAACACCGGCATCAGTGTAAAGTTCACTGGATTTGTAACCAGAAATCCAGGCATTACCTGCATCTACAAAGACAGCTCCGCTGAGCATCTTAATATTGCCAATGGGGAAACGATATTCGGCGTTGAGCAAGACCACTTTGTTACCGAACATGGAGTTGTCTTGATAGCCACGCAAAGTATCGGTACCACCGGCATAGAAGTATTCGGAAGCCGGGGCTCCGTTGCCAACTGTGCCGTACATACCTCGCAAAGCTAAAGTGGATCGCTTAGTTAAAGGAACGTAGTGTCGACCTTCTACAACAAATTTCTTGTAATTGTAGTCTCCGCCGAAACCAGCGAAAGTGAGAGCTACATTAGCGTAGCTTCCTTTATGGGGACTGAATACATCGTCACGAGTATCGTAAAGTGTTGATAAACCGATAGCATTCAAATCACCTTTACCCAAGCCAACAGGCACATACAAAGACTTGCCCGACATAGTCAAGTTGATCGTCTCATGACGCAAAGTTACAAAACCGCGGAAGTCATCGGAGAAGGGGTGGCCGTAAGTTACGGTAGCGCCGTAAACTTCCTGATCGTAGTAAGCGTAAGTACCGTAGTCGGCGCCAGTAACTTGCTGTTCCAAATCGTCAACGCTATTGTAATAGGCAGATACGCCGATAGAATCTTGGGCAGAGTTGATCGCAGGATCGTAATAAGAGATACTGTAAGCACCAATTTGAGCACCGCGCTGCAAATTGACGGAGAATTGCTTACCTTCGCCAAATAGGTTGCGCTCAGAGTAAGAAATAGCACCGGTAATACCAGGACGCACAGCACCTGAACCACCGCCGGCATAACCTACACCAACAGTAGCCAAGCCAGTCTTCTGTTCTTCAATGTTGAGCACCAAGATAGCTTGTCCGGGAGCAGCGCCAGGCTCAACTTCCGGCTCAACTTTTTTGAATAAGCCCAAATTATTCAAGCGTTCCAAATCTTTTTGAATGCGATCGCGACGCATTACTTCACCGGGTTTGGTACGGATATTGCGCAAGACGGTATCATCTTTAGTGCGATGCTTGCTAGCGCTAGTTCCAGTCCAAGTAAGTTTGATTTCTTGGAGTACAGCTTCAACCACATTAACAGTAACCACGCCGGTCTCGACGTCGACTGAAGGTTTTATCGTATCTAAGATATACTGCTTCTCGTCATAAAGAGCCGAAATTTTCTCAGTATCGGTACGCAACGTGTTGCGATTAAACAAGTCGCCGGGCTTTAACGTGATCATAGAAGCTATTTGATCATGAGGGAAGACCGTTACGCCTTCAACTTTTACTTCTTTGACCACAATACCGTCAGCTAAAGTTAAGGTCAGCTTGCCGCCGTTAAAATCAAGCTTGGTAATGTGAGAAGGGCTGATAGTGTAGCCCAAATCTTCGTTATAGTATTTGTTGATGGACTGTAAGTCGTTTTGCAAAACACGCGTATTAAGGACTTTACCAGTTTCTAATTGCATAAGAGAACGCAATTTATCACTAGAAGCTACGCTATTGCCTTCCAAAACGATTTCGTTGACAACGGGGTTTTCCAAAACTCGGAAAATTACACGAACGCCATCAGATGTATAGCGTGTATCCAAGCGAACGTCAGTATAATAGCCACTGTCGTAAATGGCTTGCATATCGCGACGAATACGCGGCTCCAACAGAGGATCACCAATACGAGTAGAAATTATTTGTAAAATTTCTTCAGAAGATACGGTCTTGTTACCCTCAACTTCAATACTAACAACTTTGGGTATATCTGCGTCTTCTAGTCCGGCATTGCTGTCGTCTTGTACAGCACTTTTATCACTAATCAACTCTGAAGGAATGTCTCCAGGGAAAACATTCTTGGGAGCTTCACCAGAGAAGTATCTGGCTGAAGTAACTCTAAAGCCACCATTTTCCGAAACTTCGTAAAAAACAGACAGACTGTCGCCGATTTTGATACCTTCAGCCATCTGACTGTTTCCATCTACAATGAAGTCTAAGCTTAAAGGCTCACCGCTGGCACTCATACCGGCAATGCGCAAAGAGCTGTCGGTAATGGCTTCGACAGTACCGCTAAAAATGGGGGAAATTGGTGTAGAAGCTTTCGTCTCGGTTTTTTGCGCTTCGGCAGCGTTTTTATCCGTAACTTTTACGTCTTCTTCAGCTTTTTTTACCTCGTCGGCAGAGCTGTCAGCAGTCTGCGCAGGAGTGGATTCGACATTTTCAGCAGCGCCAGATTTCTTATCGACATCTTGAGCATCTTTAGCTTTAGCTTCACTTTGCTCGAAAGCCTGAGCAGGAAGCTCTTTGGACTGAATTTCCTGGCCATTAGCTACTTCTTCACTATTTTCAACCGGAGCCGACTTTTGCTCAGACACTTTGGCCTTAGGCTCGGAGGCAGCATCCTTGGAAACTTGCTTAGCAGACTTGTCAGTAACAGTAGCTTTCACTTTGGAATTGGAAGCGGAAAGCTTTCTGGCCGCTCTGCTCTGCGCCAATTTAGCTTTAGCTTTTTCCAAATTGGATTTGCCGATGCTTTTGGAAGCAGCCTTGTGTTCTGCAGGAGTGCTCACAGCTTCGGATACCGTTGACACGGTTGCCGCCTTTTGCGAGTCTTCTGTTTGAGAAGCAGAAGCTACATCGGAAGCAGCTTCAGACTCAGCAACTCCGTCGGAGGCGACCAACTTAAGAATACGCGGCTGCACATATTCGTAATTTTCAGATTGACCTTGCGAAGCCAAAACCCGGGATTTTTCGCCGACAGAATAATCGTAGCCAAGCTCGGCTCCTGTTTTGACCACAGCCGGTATGGGATCGGCAGGACTTCCTGTGGTACTGCCGGGCAAACTTTCTGCAAATGCGGGAAGAGAAGTCCCGAAGCTGCCTACAAGCACTGCTGCTGACAAGACATGTCCGAGTGCGTTCCTCATCTAATTCCTCCAAACAAAAAAAGCGAAATACGACTGCTGCCGAAGCCGCAAATTTTACGGTAAAATAACCGAAAGCCTCCTCAGCCAGCTCTCTTTTTATAAAAAATTTATAGCTCTAAGCGCCGCGTTATGCTCTCACAAATGCCAACACTGCCAAGAGCTCCCAATGGCTTTACCGATTTATAATGCGCCCCCGCCCAAAGCTGGGACTTTTCGATCTTGCGGAAACTGTTTCTTTACATATCACTCAAAAGACGAAACAGGCATTTTTAGACGAAAACAGCCACAAAAGCTGGCTTTTAAGCCTTAGCTATCAACCGAAAGTGTAGCAAAAATTTCCACAAAATCCCGCCCTTTTTCGCTACCCTCTAAACCTATCCTTCACAGGCTAAACTTTAGAGAAACAACCGATTTTTCTTTATAAAAAAAATAAACTAAAGTTTGCTTGCGACTCTAAAAACAGCTTTGCCAGGAACAGACCAACCACAAACAGAAAAACACGGGCAGTATCATGTCCAGACTTAACTTTTCATCTATTGTTTCATCTCTTGCCATCCTGGCCGTCTGTTGCCTTCAAGCCTGGCCAAGCAATGCCGAAAATGTTTCCAAACAAGATAGGTCTCCCTCCAGGCCCACTTCTGTTTCTGCAACTGAAGAACAGGAACAAAATGTGCCTTATGGCCGTTTTTATCTTAATCCTCAGCCACTCTGGGAAGCAAATTTCAAAAATCAGATAGCCTGGCTATCAGTAAACAATCGCTTACTCAATGTCGGCTCCCTGTTTTCAAAACAAATAGCCGCCTACGATACGGTCAGCGGCATTGCCATATGGAATACATCTATCAGCGCCCCTATTATCTCTCCTCCGTTGTGTCTGGACAACATGTTGATAGCAAGCGCCAAAGACTGTTCAATAAGTTGTCTGGATCTAATTAATGGAGAAGCAAAATACTGGATTTTACCTTTTCCTTACGATCAATTGATCCAAGAAAGCAAAAAAAAGCGCTATGAATCGACCCAAAATTCTTCCGAGCGTTTGACAGCCGCCCAAGCTATGGCTAAAGCCAGAGAAAAAGCGGAAGAGCGGCAATTCCGCAATCAATTGTTGCATTTAAAATTTAATACTCTGCCCCGTCTGTCTTATGGTGCTCCATGCCGAAGTGAAGAGAAAATTGTTTGCCTTTCCGGAGACGGAATAGTTACTCAATTTGCTGCCGACGGCACAAATGCCAGCTGGAATCTCTTGCCATGCAACGGAATAAGCAACAAAGCATTTGTCAGCGATCCGGCTATCCAAACCTTCAGTAATAAAAATTCGGAATATTTATATGCAATCAGCTTAAATGGCCAATTGTGGAGCGTCAACCTAAACGATCCAGCTTCTTCAGTAAACCAGCAAGTAGGTTCCGGTTCTCTGGAATTTCGCCAACCACTGCGCATAATCAAAAATTTTCTTTACGCCACAGCTTCCAATGGTCATATTTTTTGCTACGCTTTAGGAGCCGACTCCGAAGGTGCTCAATACTTTAAGCCTAAATTTGTCTGGCGTTATACTCCGTCCCAACGTAGCAGTGAACAAACAAATTCTCAAGGCATTTTAATAAATGCCCCTAGTTTCGATCTTCAAAAGCCTCGCTGCTTCTTCGTCAATGAGCGCAATATTATATCTTTAGCTTCTCTAAGCGGACGGCTTCTTTGGCGTTATCAAAGTTGTAAAGCTCTATCAACTCCAGCTTTATACTGGAATGGCAACATACTAGCGGCAACAGAAAATTCAAGCCTTCTCGTTTTGGATGCCGAATCTGGTCGTTTAAAACAGGAATATAATCTACCCTTCATTCCTTCTTGCCCACTCGTTATTGATGACAAATATCTTTACATTGGTGGAGCCCAAGGACAGATAGCCTGTTTTGAAATTGGCATTTCCCCCTTCCGATCTGCCAAAGAGTGAACCTTAATATTTTGAGATAGACATGAGTTTGAGAGAAAATAAAAAATAAAGAAAAGATAAAGACATATCAATACATTTATGCTGGAAAAACGCTACAATCTAAAGGGCATTAAACTCCTAAATTGTGGCGTTTTTTATTATTCATTTAATTCATATTTAGCCTCTACACATATATCTGGTTCCTTTAATCTTTTTTTTAATATCAGTTTATGGTACTCAAAATAAAACCCATTTACTGAGCCCAACTCCAGATCGATAATACTGGCAAGAAAAAAAACTTCTCGTCTTACGGAGGTAATTATCATGGGAACTCTTACTACTGCCGCCAGTATCGCTCAGATGACCGCTAACGATTACCAGAATGCTCAGAGCATTTACACCTCTATGCAGGCCGACGCTCAGAAGAGCCAGATGAACCGCTGGAAGATCCTCCAGGACACCCAGACCAAGATCTTCGAAATTCAGCAGGACGTCACCGTCAACCGTGCCAAGACCCAAGACAAAATGTTTGGCAAATGGGATGAGTACATTCGCGGTTAGTTTCTAGCCTTCATAGCTAGTTAGCTATACAAGGGCGTCTCCTTCGGGAGGCGTTCTTTTTTTTGTGCTTAATTTTCACCTACACTTCTCGACAGGAGAGGGCCGTCCAAAATTGAAGGGCAGACAAGATTTATTTCTCATAAAGGAGCACATAAAATGCTGCAAGGAAAACGCGGATTGATCGTAGGTTTAGCCAATGCAAATTCTATTGCTTGGGGAATTGCCGAAAAAGCCAAACAACAAGGGGCTGAGTTAGGCTTCACTTATCTTAATGCTGCCATCGAAAAACGTATGCGTCCTTTGGCTGAAAGCTTGCAAGCCAGTTATATCTTGCCTTGCGACGTCAACGACGAAGCCAGTTTGGACGCTCTCTTTCAAGAAATTGAATCTAAATGGGGCAAATTAGACTTTTTGGTTCACTCTGTAGCTTTCGCCAAAGGTGAAGATCTTATGGGACGCTTTGTTGATACTTCCCGCAGCGGCTTTTTAACAGCCATGGAAACTAGCGTTTATTCTCTGGTAGCTTTAGCCAGAAGAGCCGCTCCTTTAATGACCGAAGGTGGCAGCATTGTCTCTCTTAGCTACTTCGGCGCAGAAAAGGTTGTTAAGAATTACAACGTCATGGGTGTAGCAAAATCGGCTTTAGAATCTTCTGTACGCTATTTAGCTGCCGACTTGGGCCCTCAGAATATTAGAGTAAATGCCATTTCCGCCGGCGCTATCAAAACACTTTCCGCCAGAGGCATTCATGGCTTCACCGAAATGCTCCACGTTACTAGCGAGCGTTCTCCTCTCAAACGCTGTGTAAGCGCTGCTGAAGTCGGAGAAAGTGCCGTATTCTTGCTTTCTCAAGCTTCTTCGGCTATCACCGGCGAAGTGCTGCACGTCGACTGCGGCTACAATATCGTTGGAATGTAGGCAATTTCTTTGCCGAAAGTAAACATTATTTGTTTTGATTTGGCCCATTTCCCTGATGCTTTCAGGGAAATGGAGTCTTATCTTTTAAATCACGAAGAACAACAGCGCAAAGCTAAATTTGCCTTTGCCAAGTTGGGCAACCGCTTTGCCGCCGCTCATATAGGACTTAGGCTGCTTTTAGCTCAGCAATTGCACAATACGTCCCATTGGCAAGATACCGAACTGTTAGAAACTGCCGCTGGTTTTTCTTTTGACAAAGGCCCTTTTGGGAAGCCCAAGCTAAAAAGCCACAATCTTTTGGCCTTCAATTTGAGCCATTCCGGAGATTGGGCAGCTTTAGCGACGGTTGCCTCAACCGATCATCTTGAATTTACAGAAGTAGGCCTAGATTTAGAAGCGGTTGCGGAGCGTTCAGTTTTAGCTTTAGCCAAACGCTTTTTTAGTGCAGAAGAATGGCAAAGTTTATATTTATGCCAAGAGTCTACTCAACGGAACAAACTTTTTACCAAACTTTGGACACGTAAGGAAGCTTGTTTGAAACTTTGGGGGACAGGTATGCATACTTCCCTTAGCTCTTTCGAAGTATTGTCCGATCTCCCCAAGAATTTGACCTCCAATCCCCTGCCTTCTCCGCAATGTCTATATTTACAAAGCGCTGAAGTTATAGAAGGTATATATTTATCTTTAGCTTTGAATTTTGTGCCTGACTCGGTAAGTGTCACCATAATAAATTGGACAGACCTTCCGACCACTTTTTATTTTTGCCATTGATTAGGATCTAAGTTTTATGTTAAAGCCAGAAGTTTTAGCTCCGGTAGGAGATTATCAAGTGTTGCAAGCGGCTTTGCAAGCCGGAGCCGATGCCGTCTATTTTGGATTGTCAGAAGGCTTCAATGCTAGAGCCAGAGCTCAAAACTTTACTTTGAATAAACTGAAGGAAACTGTTCGTGAAATTCACGCTTCCGGAGCGAAGGCTTACATAACTTTAAATACACTCGTTTTTGAGAGCGAATTGCCCAAACTCAAAGAGCTTCTAAGCAAAATTGAAGAATGTCAGGTAGATTCTCTAATTATTCAAGATCTTGGCGTTGCTCGCCTAGCTGCCCGTTTAGCTCCCTCTGTACATCTCCATGCCAGCACCCAAATGACTTTAAGTGACGGCTGCGGAGCAAGATTTGCCAAAAATTTGGGCTTCCAAAGAGTCGTTTTGGCTAGAGAACTGAGCGCTGCAGAGATTGCCGAAGTAAAAAAAGAGGCCGATTGCGAGCTGGAAGTCTTCGCTTTGGGAGCTCTATGTGTGTCTTTCAGCGGCCAGTGTTTAGCCAGTTTAACCTGGGGAGGACGCTCGGCCAACCGAGGACAATGCGCCCAACCTTGTCGTTTACCTTTCCGTTGGGCTGCTGTACCTCACGGACAGAAACTAGATTTTAGCCGTGGACAAGTGAAACTTTCCTCCCCTTCCCATTTGCTCAGTCCTTGCGATTTGGCCGGCTTCAATAAGATTGATGAGCTTATCAGAGCCAATGTCAGTTCCCTCAAGATCGAGGGACGCCTTAAAGCAGCCAGCTACGTTTATATGGCAGTCAAAACTATGCGCGAATGGGTAGACGCCCATTTCGACAAACAGGGACGACAAATTACTCCTAACGCAGCCCAAATTTTAGAGTTACGTCGCAACCTTAGCGATTTAAACGTCACTTTTTCCCGAGGTTTTACCCCCGGTTTTTTAACTTCAGTCAATCACCAGACCTTTATTCAAAAAGGCTATCCTAAACACAGAGGACAGCTCTTAGGTGTAGTTGCAGAAAAGAGCAATCACGAGATAAAAGTCAAGTTAGTTACTCAAGATAAAAATAAGCAAAACCTAGCAGCTTATCCAATTACTCCCCAAAACGGTATGGGAGTGTTGTTCTTATCTCCTATAGACGAAAAGAACAACTCGGAAGACGTACAAGGTGGCCCGATCTATTCGTGCTCTGTTCAAAAAGGCACAGCCTTACTCGGATTTGGCAAAAACGGCCCCAACTTAAGCAAAATAAATATCGGCGATTTGGTTTATATAACCAGCTCTCCGCAAACAACTAAGCGAATAAATCAATCTATGCATACAGCTAGACAAGGGCGCATAGGTTTGCACTTAAGTTTGCACGGTTCACTGGGCGTCCCTCTGATAATAGCAGCTACAGCCGAAGGCTTAACTCAAAAATTTACTGTCAGTAGCCAAACGGCCTTAAGTCCGGCTCAAAAAAGTGGACTGACAGCAGCTTCTGTTGCCGAAAAATTTTCAGAGTTGAGCCAGACTCCATTCCATATTGCAAGTATTGAAGCGGAAAATTTATCAGACGGTCTGTTTTTGCCACTATCCGAGCTCAAACCTATGCGCAGAGCTTTAGTTGCCAATTTAACAGCAGCTTTAGAGCAAAAAGGATCCACATCCGCACCGATTGCCAAGTTTGTATTGCCAAATCCTCAGAAGCGCCAAAATATACCTATGCGCTCTTGTCTGACCGTTTTATGCCGCACTTTAGAACAAACTGAAGCGGCACTGGAACTAGGGTGCGATTCTATAGAGTTAGAAGCTTTTAAGCCAGAGAAACTCAATCTTATGGTCAAAGCTGTACGTTCTCAAGCCGATGTCCGACTTTACTTAGCCACTCCGCGAATCAAGAAGCAAGCTGATCCGCTTTCATTACAAACGCTTTTGAAGTTTGCTCCCGACGGTCTGTTATTGCGCAATTTGGGCAGCTTACAATATATGCTCGACTTGCGTCAGCAAGGAGAATCTATTCCTTCTTTGCATGGCGATTTTTCTTTTAATATTACCAATTCTCTGAGTGCAGATTCTCTTTTAAGACTGGGTTTAGATACTTTTACCCCGAGCGACGATCTAGACGAAGTTCAGTTGTTGGCCTTGATAAACGGACTTAAAAACTTAAGTTCCGCTTATCCTACCGCTGCCGATCCTGTCAGTCGTTTAGTTTTCACTCTTTATAGGCGCATGCCAACTTTCCATTCTCAGCATTGTTTATATGCCAACTTGCTTAGTTCCGGACAAGATGCCAAAACTTGCGGGCAGCCTTGCCTAAAGAAAGATCTTTATATCATTGACCGCTTGCAATATTCACACTTGGTACGCAATGATTATTGTTGTAGGAACACGATCTTTGATCAAACTCCCAGACAAAGGCAAAAATTGCTCCCCTCGTTGAGCCGATCCGGAGTTTGTTCCTATAGGTTAGAATTTTTAGACGAAACCGGTGCTCAAGTTAAAAAGATCTTCACATACTACAATAATTTGCTACAGACACCGCTATAAATAGTGCTTAGGCTACGACTCATCCCTTCCTGGTTCACCTAGTTGCGCCCGGAAGGGATATTCTTACTCTGGCAACATAAAAAATTTGGGGCCGATATATGGAAGACAGTTCATTTTATATAGTCAGCGGCGGAGAGACAGCCTTGCGCTCTCAATATATAATCGGCAACATTCCCAAGCTGCTAGACAGTCAAATAATTGCCGGTCTGTTGCTGGGAGCACTTATTTTAGTTTCGCTTTGTAAAATTGCCCAAATACTCAATAAGTATTCCAAACACTGGACTCAGCTCTCTCCCTTAATGCGCAACAGTATAGCAGTAGCCACTTTCTTTTTTTTATTTGAAGCGCTACTCCATTTGCCATATTACAGCTCCACTCACCTATTTATTCCCGATCCTTTAACTTTCTGGAAAGCCAATCCGGAAATTACCCACAATGCTAGAGGCTTAAGAACCAATATGGCAGGCACCTCTCGCGATTCTATTAGCGGCATTTTCGATCAAGAGTACAATCACAGCAAATCTCCTCAAACTTTTCGCTTAGCTTTTCTCGGCGATTCACAGGCTATTTCTGCCTTTCGCTACCAGTATGCTCCTCACCATTGCTATCCTAAAGTATTGCAAAACAACTTGCGTAAGCACAATTTAAAAGCTCATGGTTATAAAAAAATTGAAGTAATCGATGGAGCCATCTCAGGATATTCTTCTTGGCAAGGTCTGATGCTCTACAAATCAGATTTGGCTCATTATAAGCCAGATCTTGTAGTTGAAGCTTTTGGTTATCACGATTCTAATGAAGGATTTTCTACCGATCGTTCAGTCTTAACTGATAAAAAATGGTTATACTTTGTACGCTCTTGGATGTATCGCAGCCATTCTTGCCTTTTATTACGCAGTCTAATTTTGCGCTTTCGCAATACAGATTCAGTATATAATTTCGCCAATCAAAACATAAATTCCACAGAGCGAGTACCTTTAACAGAATTTATAGAAAATATGGAAAGTTTTTATAAACTTTCTCAACAAGATCATTTTACTCTCTATTTTCTTTTAGAGCCCACCAATCGCCATATTCCCAACAACTCGCGCTTGCCATTGTATCATGAAGCTTTACGCCAACTTTCCCAAAAATACAATATTCCCTTAATAGACGCTCCTCAAGCTTTTGCGTCTTTGCCAGCTTACAAATACGACCGGCTCTTTGCTGACGCAATCCATTTTACTCCCGAAGGTCACCGCTTTATGGCTAAGTTAGTTGAAGAATCTCTGAAAAAAAATCATCTCTTTGACAAGAAAATTAACAAAAAATACACGTATTTGCCTAAATAAAAGTTTTGTTTGCGGTAAAATAGAAGTATAATCAACAAAATTACAGGGTGTGAAGAGATTGTACTGGACTTCAACCACTTTAATATCCTAAGTCGGTTGAGTTCTTTTCTTCGGCCCTTCCTGCGAAGTCTAAGATAGAAGTTAGAGTGTGAGATTAAGATAAACTTTAGTCCGTGTACTTCTTCTTGGCGTTCAAAACAGGAGGAATTCATTTCTGCTCCGGCGTTGCAATTGCGCCTTAAGAAATGAAGTTGCAGAAAAAGATTATCCAACGGGGTTTTAAATAATATGATAGGCAAAACGTCTGTAACTATCGGTACTTACAATGTAAAGAACATGTTCGGTGAGCGCGATGTGCAAAGAGCCGGCGGCGGTCGCACTCCTGTCAAGAGCGAGCGCTCCTTAGACGCTTTGGCCGAAAATATTAGACGCGCTGACGCCGACGTAGTTGCTTTGCAAGAATGCACTTCCAAAGAGACTTTGGACAACTTTATGAAGACCCGCGGCTTGAGCGAGAACTACAAATATGTAGCTCACGTTCCCGGTAACGACGGTCGCGGCGTAAACGTAGCCGTTATTTCCAAATACCCCTTCACCGAAGTCGTCTCTCACAAAGACGTAACCTTCCCCTTAGCCGATGGCAGCGGCGACACTAAATTCAGCCGCGACTTCCTCCGCGTCGATATCGATGTTGATGGTAAGCCCGGTGCCGACGTCAGCTTATACACCACTCACTCCAAGTCCAGAAGACCTTCCGCTCCCGGCCACGTCAGCTCCGACACCAAGCGTTTGAGCGAAGGCCGCGCCATGCGTGACATCGCCGAAACCGAAATGAAGCAGTTCCCCGGCCGTCTGTTCGTCCTCACCGGCGACTTCAATGACAACACCGACGACGCTTCCGTCCAGGCCGTTCTCAATCCCGGCGGCGGTCGCGAAGAGTGGGTAGACAGCTTAGCTGGCAAGCCCGATTCCGAGCGCAACACTTGGCCTGCCAACCCCAAGAGAAACAACGGTTTTGCTCCCGAACAGTTCGACCACATGATCTTCCCGAAGTCCATGTCCAACCGTTTGGTCAGCTCCCAAGTACACCGTTACGCTCAGTCTGACAGCACCGACACTCGTTGGGTATCTTCCACCGCTTCAGACCACCTCATGATTACTTCCGAGTTCAACCTCAGAGACTAATTTTCAAGCTATCGATTATATCGACAAATAGAGGCTGTCGCCGGTATTTTACGCAAGTAATATTGGCGGCAGCCTTTTTATTTAAAAAAAATACCATTTTTGTCGCAAGGAATCGAAATATATTTGCGAATTTTAAGATCGGTAACCGTTTAAAATCATACTTGGAGGTGGAGCTTGAAAAATTATCGTTTCATGTTAGTGGCTTGTTGTGCCGCCATCATCCTTCTTTTCGCAGTTGCTCAAAATGCCCAAGCAGGCACCAGCGCACCGGTTATGGGTATTTATGGTAAAATCCAAGTCGTTAATAGTTTTCCTGATTACAAAGTAAAAGTTGTTGACAGCTTCCCTGATCTTAAAGTAAAAACTGTAGACAGCTTCCCCGATGGCCCAGGAAAATGGCAATTTGTAGATAGTTTCCCCGATTATAAGATTCAATTTGTTGACAGTTTCCCCGACTTTACTATCCAATTTGTAGATAGTTTCCCAGGCAAACCTTAATATGCCGAACAAAAAAAACTCTGTTACCTTAATCTGGTAACAGAGTTTTTTATTTCAACTTAAAAATCGCTTAAATGGTTATTTAAGCAAATATTTTTCTAAGAAGAGCACTACCGATTGCCAGTAGTAGTCGCGATTATTTTTTTTGGCAAAACCGTGGCCTTCATCAGAAGCGCAGCAATACCAAACCTGCCCACCAGCTTGGCGAATTTCTCGCACCATTTGTTCAGCTTCGGTAACAGGCACACGCGGATCGTTGTATCCTTGCACTACATATAAAGGCTTGGTAATTTTAGAAGCATTGTTGGCTGGAGCGATCTTTTCCATAAAGGCTCTCATCTCTGGATCACGCTCATCACCATACTCAACTCGGCGCAAATCCTGACGATTAGGATTAGTATTTTCCAAGAAAGTCACAAAATTGCTTATACCTACATTGTCTATACCGCAGCTGAGATCTTTGCTAAAGTGAGTCATGGAAGCTAAAGTCATGTAACCGCCGTAAGATCCACCCATAACCGCGATTTTGCCATTAAATTGAGGCTGTTTCTTTATCCATTCAATTAAAGCGCCAATATCTTTAACAGAATCTTCTCTCTTGTATCCATTATCCAAAGATACATAGGTTTTGCCGTATCCGTGTGAACCACGCACATTGGGAGCAATAACGGCTATGCCCTTTTCGTTTACCAAATATTGAATAAGAGAGCTAAAGTAAGGCTGATACTGGCTTTCCGGGCCACCGTGAATCTGAATAAGCACAGGACAAGGCTTGTTATTCGCACGCTTAGGCATATAGACAAAAGCTGGAATTTGACGATTCTTTCCGTCTACTTTATCGAAAGTAGGATAACGGAACAATTCAGGTTTAGCAAAAGAAGCTGTATCCAAACCGCCGGCCTCACTGAAAGTCCAGCGCAAACATTCATCTTTTTTATCTAAATTGACAACATAGGTATCGCAAGGCATATTGCCTGAACCAATACTTACAGCTAAGCGATGGTCTTGGGCAAACTTTAAGCCATAAACTACGCCGTCGGGCACATTTTCCAAGCGGCGATATTTGCAATTGCCTTTGCGCAAATCCATAATGTAAATTCTGTTGAAACCGTCTTCGTTGGTGACAAAAGCCAAAAATTAGCCATCTTTGGTAAGTTGCAAGCTGACAACATCGGCATTTATCTCAGGAGCCATGTAACTTACTTTGCCAGTAGACAATCTTTGATAAGCTAAACGTTGAAATTCGCTGCCATTATCAGTAGTAAAGAAGACCCCTTTGCCGTCGGGAGCGAATTTAGCCGATTCTCCCAGAGCAACTGTGCCTTTACCATCATTGCCTATAGGAGTAACCTTGCCGCTAGCTAAGTCTAAAACAGCCATAGAAGAATCGGTTATAGATACATACTTATAAAGCAACAACTTATCGCCTTGCTTTGACCAATCCATTACGTTCCAATAGCCACCAGGACTGTATACCATTTTAGCTTGCTCTGGATGTTGGGGATCCATAATCCAAATATCCCAATTAGATCCATCGCGTTGAGTTGATTGATAAGCTATTTTGGTACCTTCGTTGTTCCAAACGACAGAGCCATAACGAGCTTTGCCGTCAGTAAGCATCTTGCAACGACCGTCACTCAAGTTCCATAAGAAAATTTGATAGTTTTCATTGCCGCCGACATCTTTCAAAATGGCCATTTCATTTTTGCTGCTGTCGGGATTGACAACGATATCGTTAACCGGTTCGTCAAAGAAAGTAATTTGCTCGCGATAAGCTTGAGGACGGGCCACACGGTGGATTTGTGCTGTTTGAGCAAAACGGGTAAAGACGAGCAAACCTTGTCCCTGTGGATCCCAGTCGGCTACAGAAGCCGAGCGCACATTGGAATATTGGCCTAAACGTTCAACTAAAGAAGTGGGAATTTCCGGTACACCTTCTATAGTTAAATTACCCTTAACTTGACGGGAGATTGCACTTTGAGCTGGGGAAGTCTGTCCTTGATTATTCTCAGCCACAGCCGCCGGGGAAGCCAAACAAGCCAATCCTAAAACAATAGCTCCCATATGAAACCACTTAGAACGGAAATTCATATCTTCACTCCTATATTAAAATTTTTCTTTAGGCCTAAACATATATAGTTCTGCCCAAACAAATTTTTTCTAGGGGATAATTAAATTCCTGGTAACATATTTTTTTTATGTTTGGCTATAATTTACAGTAGCAAGTTTGCAAAGAAACAGCATTAGATTTTTGGGCAGTTGCTTCTGCGCAAGTGTTTGGGATTAGGTGTTCCTAAAAGCGGAGTGCTTAAAGTAGTAAATATCTTTACCATTATTTTTGGAGGCTTTACCATGATTTCCGGCGTGTCTGATAACTTTAGAGTTTTCAATCAGCCCGTTTCCAACGTTTCAGTTAGTAGCGCCAAGGCCGTTGCAGCCGAAAGTGCGCCTGCCCTTCCCGCTGACACTCTCACGAAATCCAAGTCCGATTCTTCGGCCGGACTTATCCCCAAGTCTCTCTTCTGCTCCACCGCAGCCAAAACCGAAGAGACTGCCAGTGCTTCAGCAGTTACCACCAATTCTGTAAGTTCCTGGCAAGCCAAATGGGGCCCCCAAGTTATCTACTTCCCCCTCACCGACCGTTTCAGCGACGGCGATCCGAGCAACAACTTTGATGTGGACAAGAATAACCCCACTGCTTATCACGGCGGCGACTTACGCGGTGTCATCAACAACTTAGACTATATCAAAGGCTTAGGCGCCACTTGCTTATGGGTTGCTCCTATGTACGACAACGCCGACAAAGTAAGAATGGGCGACTACGAGGGCACAGGCTACCACGGCTACTGGATTACCGACCACTACAAAGTAGACGAGCACCAGGGCACTATGGATGACGCCAAAGAATTGGTCTCCAAAGCCCATGAAAAAGGCATGAAAGTCGTTTTAGACACCGTGCTCAACCACGTTGCTCCCAACCATCCTTGGGTAAACGATCCTAGCAAACACGACTGGTTCCACCACAACGGCGGCATCCAGAATTGGGATGACCCTTGGCAGTTGGAAAATCGCGACGTTTGCGGTTTGCCCGACCTTAACCAGAGCAACCCCGAAGTTTACAAATATTTATTAGACAACACCCTCTGGTGGGTCAAAGAGACCGGCGCCGATGGTATTCGTTTAGACGCTATCAAACACGTCGACCACCAGTTCTGGCAGAAGTTCTGCGCCGATGTCAAAAAAGAGATGGGCGACGACTTCATGATTTTGGGTGAAGCTTTACATGGCGATCCCAACGTCGTTTCCGGCTACTTGCGCGATGGTATGGACAGTTGCTTCGATATGCCTTTGTATTACACCATTCGCGATACCATTGGCAAAGATGGCAGCGCCCGAGAGATTGGCAAACGCTTCGCCGAAGACAATAAGTATCCCGATGCCGGCAAGATGGTTACTTTGTTAGACAACCACGACTTCGAGCGCTTCATGAATAACACCAACAACAGCCGTGGCGAAGACAAGCTCAAGCTGGGTATGGATTTGATCATGACTTGCCGTGGTATTCCTTCAGTTTACTATGGCGACGAGACAGCCATGGTTGGCGGCGGTGATCCTGACAACCGTCGTGATATGGAATTTGGCACTAAGCCCCACATTACCGAGCACCTTCAGAAATTGACCAGCACTCGCGCTGCTATGCCCGCTCTCCAATTTGGTCAGCAAATGGAGATGTGGCAAGACGACCAGATTTACGCTTTCTGCCGTCGCCATGAAGGCCAGGAGTGCATTACAGTTTTGAATAACTCCTACGATCACCAGACTCGCAACATCCCTCTGCGCGAAGGTAGTCCTTTGCATAATGGTGATGTAATGGTTGATGTTCTCACCGGTGATAAATTCACCGTAAACAACAACTGCCTCAATATTGGCACTGCCGATAAGCAGGGACGCGTGCTGGTTCCTGAAAAGGACTATGGGAATATTCAATTCAAAAAGTAATTGAATATAAACATATATGCAGTTGCCGCTGGCAGCCGTCAATTTTTTCGGAATGAGATGGCTGTCGGCGGCTGCGGTACAAAGCAACTTCAACAATAAAGCCCGCCCTT
>OQVS01000554.1_pt1 | contig 25757 bp, 19 predicted proteins | sample 1691601 | NCBI WGS metagenome assembly OQVS01 (sample SAMN03418268, study PRJEB22391) | human gut metagenome | biome: human-gut; feature: organic feature; material: feces | host: Homo sapiens | place: Tanzania | collected 2013-01
CCATTTGTGATTTTAAGCCAAATCTTTCACGAAGGTCAGAATACAAAACCTTATTAAGGGAAAACTGCTTTAGGTCGTGGGTACGGAATATGTAATCAGAAACATAGTTACAGGCATCACGATAGACAGAAATGGTATTATCTAATAATGCCCTGTCTGTACCTGATACAGATATTTGTATTTTAGCTGTAACTGTCATCTGTTCCATATGCGTACTCCTTTCACTAAGCATATTATACAATATCTATTAGTGAATGTCAAACGTTAAAAGGAGTAATTTGTGGATAATAGATATAATCGTCATAACAGACGTAAATACAATCTGAAAGCACACATTGTCTTAGTTACAAAATATCGCAAGCATTTACTTAAAGATAGTATTGCTGATGATGTGAAACAAAAGATTTTTAATATATGTAAATCTAAAGAATGGGAAATCATTGCTATGGAGACTGACAAAGACCATATCCATTTTCTCGTAGAATACGATGCAACTGACAGGATATGCGATATTGTTAAGGTTGTTAAACAAGAAACAACATATTATCTATGGCAAAAGTATGGTTTGTTTCTGTCTAAGCAGTATTGGAAGAAAAGGATATTTTGGTCAGACGGATACTTTGCTTGTAGTATTGGAGAAGTATCGTCAGCGACTATACAAAAATACATAGAGTCTCAAGGATAGGAGGTCGGTTGCTCCTCCCACCACCTAAAGGTAGTGGGTTTCCGCAACCTAATTAAATTTATGAAAAAAACATGAACAAAGTAAAAAACACTACTGCAGGCCAAACAAAATCGGAAGCCAAAGCTACGAGTACTCCTCAAAACGGAAAACGTAAAAAGCGGTTTAAACTGGCGCATAATGTTATTGGAGCAGGCTTTACAAGCTTTTTACCGATATCGCCACCAAAATGATCTACTCGGTCATGCCACTTTACTTACTTTCGATTGGCACCTCCACTACCACCATCGCCTTAATTGAAGGGTTCGCTGAAAGTACAGCTTCTATCTTAAAAGCCGCCTCTGGTTTTATCAGCGATAAGATTGGTAAAAGTAAACCGTTTATGGTGATAGGCTATGGTTTAGCCGCCTTAGTGATTCCGCTCTACACTTTTGTGAGCTCCCCATTTCAGGTGCTTTTAATTCGCTTCACCGAGCGAGTTGGCAAAGGCATAAGATCTGTTCCGCGCGATAGTCTTATTAGTAATTCCATTAAAAAGAAAGCTACTGGCAGAAGCTTTGGTTTTCAAAAGATGATGGACGACAGTGGCGCTATTATCGGTCCATTGAAGAGCGTGAGATAGCTCACAAATGTTAATAATACGTCACAAACTAACTTTACACTAAGCGCAATCAAGTGCCATTCCACTTTGGGGCTCTTACGGCCGTGACTGCAAGTATCCTTATGTTTTGGTTCTTTAGGCACGGTACTTCAACGCCTGATGTAAAAAAGCTACCAAAAAGAAAATGCTGGCGTAGCGCCAAAAATAGACGCGCCCAAAAACTGCAATCATCTAAAGAGCGCTATCAGGCCTTGCCTATTACTACTAATCCGCTACAACCATTTTCCTCTTTACGAATCAAAAATTAGGTACGCTATGATCACTATTTCATAAAACCATCTCATAGTTTCTCTAAGCTCTCATCCCCTGAGAGCTTTTTCTCAGCCTAAATATTACTCAAACTTTAAGACCAATCCCAAAATCCCCCAAACGAGCTAAAAGCGCCAAATATAAACGCGAAAGACCGAACGAAATCAAAGCCAAGAAATAAAAAAAACCGCAGATGACCAAATCTGCGGTGAAATCACACTTGAAGCGTGAGGAAAAGATTTACTAGAGGCTACTAAAGCCCGAGTTTTTCGCTATAGGCTTTAGGCCAAATACTAGATAATATTACGAATAGCATCGCAAATTCTTTGAGCTACAACTGGGTTATTCATGGTGTAGATATGAATACCTTCAGTGCCAGAGGCGATTAAATCGATAATTTGATTTACAGCGTAAGCCATCCCAGCATCAAAAAGAGCTTCCTTATTGTTTTCGTAACGATCGAGTACACGCTTAAACTTAGCCGGTAAAGAAGCCCCACAAAGGGTAACCATTCTTTCGATCTGAGCTTTGTTGATAACCGGCATAATACCAGCTTCAATTGGCACATTAACGCCAGCAATGCGTGCACGTTCTACGAAATCAAAGAACACGTCATTATCGAAGAATAACTGAGAAATAAGATGTTCAGCCCCAGCATCAACTTTAGCCTTTAAATGCTTAATGTCATCGATACGACTCTTTGATTCCTGGTGACATTCTGGGTAGCAAGCAGCACTAATACCAAAATCGCTAGTTTCACGAACGTATTTGATAAGATCAGAAGCGTAAGTAAAATCAGTCTTTGGTTCTACGTTAGGATTACGATCCCCACGTAAAGCTAAGATATTTTCAATACCGTGAGCTTTTAAATCATTGATGATCTGAGTAATTTCTTCCCGATCGTAATTAAGGCAAGTTAAGTGAGCAACCGCTTCAATGCCATATTTATGCTTAATCTTTGAAGCAAGTTCAACCGTAGCAGAATTAGTTACAGACCCACCTGCCCCAAAAGTTACTGAAATAAAATCAGGCTTAAGGCTAGAAAGAATATCTAAAGTGGCATCAATATTTCTAAGAGCGGTATCGCGCTTAGGTGGGAAGATTTCAAAAGAAATTACTGGTCTTTTTTTCGGGAAAAATTCACTAATATGCATGGTCTGTTCCTCACTTTTAACCGGTTTTAAAGTAGCTTGGGCTTTATTTATATTTACAAGTTTATTTAAGATTTCAAGAACCATAAAGGTTAAGGTTAAGGTTAAGGTTAATCTTAAACTTTAATCCAAGCTAACACCGTTATTTAAGTATTGTTTACTTACTTATAGTTATCTATTATTGCTATTTTTATCTCGATTAAAGCATTATTGGCTTTTGGTCAAAGGCCTGCTTTTACCTAACAAATGCATTTTACAAAAAAACATGCGATAAATAAATTTCTTATTTATTATGGCCGGCTATAGTTTTATTTTATATCAAGTTTAAAATTCACCAACCTCATCACTAAGCGTCCCCCACCCCCAAAGTCCCACCAATCCAAGTCCCAAATCTCCCCCCACGCCAAATTCATGCCCCTAAAAAACAAAGCTCCATCCAAAATCATGTTTTGGCTGGAGCTTGTCTTACTTCTTCGACTACTAAAGAAAAACTAAAAGTAGAACTTTTTTAAAACCTAAGCACAAAGAGAATGTTTGTCTTCTTCCACATCAGCATCGGTTGAAATGGCGGCTTGGCCTAAAGCTTGACGCACTAATTCAATATATTCGGCGCATAAAGTGGTGCGATTTACACCCTTTTTAGTGATATAACCGATGGTCATCTTACGCCCTGAAGCAAGTGGCACCGCCACGATATCAGGATCAAGTTCAACATCAATAACCCCAGAGCAAATGGTGTAACCATTAAGCCCACGAAGTAAGTTAAAGAGGGTCGCACGATCACTTACGCGAATAGTCTTCACCCCTTCTGGGTTGCTAATCACTTCTTCTGAGAAGAAATCACTGCTGTATGAACCTTGTTCAAAACATAAGAACGGAGAATCAGCTAAATCAACCAAGCTTAAAACTTCACGATTAGCCAAAGCATGGTTACGAGAAATAAACACGTGCGCCATGCATTCCCCAAGCGGAGTAAATTCAAGAGCACGTTCACGTAAACGTCTGCTAATAACCGCACGGTTAAATTCGGAGATATAGATAATCCCAATATCGGAAGTTAAATTCCCCACATCGTCGATTACATCTTGAGTTCTGGTTTCACGTAAGCAGAAGTCGTACTTTTCCATCCCATATTTACTAACTAAGTTAATAAATGCACTTACGGAAAATGAATAGTGCTGAGAGCTCACAATAAAGTGCACCACAGAAGATTGATCGCACACATAACGGTCACGAAGCACTTCTGTTTGTTCCACGATATTACGTGCATAACCTAAAAATTCACGGCCTTGCGTGGTGATATCGATCCCACGAGAAGAGCGATTAAAGATTACAATCCCAAGCTCTGCTTCTAAATCCTTAAGGGATACAGAAATGGTAGGCTGGGTAACACATAAAGCCTGAGCCGCTTCATTAATCGAATGGAACTTAGCGACCATAAGGGCATATTTAAGTTGTTGCAGGGTCATGGAACTATTCCTTTAACAAACTATCAAAAATCGTAATTACTGTTACTATAATCACAATTTTACCACAAATTTGTAGCTTTTTTGTTAATTTTAACAAAAAAGTATTAAAATTTAAACATAGATTTTGATATAATCGTTAAAATCCTCTATCACAAAAGCTATTTTTTTGGCTGTTAGAGACCTCCTTTGGAGACCTCATGTGACTAAAATTTTCCTCAAATGTTGAACCTTTGCGGCACTCTTTGTTTAAAGGGATTGCCGCTTTTTTTGGCTTCCGTTCATCATATATTTTTGTGACTTAATTCATGTTTTAAGTAACTATACTTTCCTAAACCACCAATATAAGAATCACCATTTGCGCTCTAAACTATTGTTTTACAACAGCCTCACGCTGTTCAAACCTTATTCTAGATTTATACTATATTTAACTCTCGATTGATAGTTTTTCTTTATAGCAACAATGATGTTGTTTTTCTTTTGTAATGTTACATAGTTTTAATCTCATTTACACCATAGTTACACAATAACGAGGTCATGATCTACTTCACAAAATTTGGGGCGGTTTTTGGCCTTAAAAAGAGGTTTACAACCAAAAATTAACAAATTACCCCTGCCTTTCCAAGTCCCCTCATTCCATAAAAAAATCCACCTATAAATCTACTATCACTTATAGATTTATAGATGGAGTTTTTTAAGACTATAAGCTTTTACTAAAGCTTAAACCGTTTAGCTTGTACTTAACCCGGTTTTAAATTCACACTCTTACTTTGGATATGCGTTTAGCCTTAGTTGGTAACTACGGTTTATTTATCTTTTTATCAAAGTAATTGGCATCAAAGTTTTTTACATCAATGTTTTATGCATCATAGATTTGTGCATGCTACTTTTTACTAGGATAGTTTATCCGCCCCTTGCTCTCTCACTAGTTAGCTACTTACTTATTTGGCGTTCCTTCTTTAGGATCTGGCGCAGGTCCTCCATTTTTAAAGTCTTCTGGGTAACGCTGATTCGGGCTCGCATAATCTCTAGCTTCTAACCATGCCATTTTCTTTTGAATTTGTTGTTCGTAGCCACGATCATTTGGGGTGTACCATTTTTCATGGCGGATTTCAGGTGGTAAGAAGCACTCCCCAGCCGCATAGGCGCCAGGTTCATCATGGGCATAGCGATAACCTTCATGGCACCCAAGTTCTGCCATAAGCTTAGTCGGAGCATTTCTTAAATACGGTGGCACATCATAATCAGGATTGTTCTTTACGAACTCAAGTACTGAATTCCAAGCCGTATAAAGAGCATTACTCTTAGGCGCAACCGCGCAGTACACCGCAGCTTCGGCAATCGCCCGTTCTCCTTCGGCCGGACCCACACACCTAAATGTTTCCCAAGCCGACATCACTACTTGCATCGCCCGTGGGTCTGCCGTGCCTACGTCTTCTGAAGCAATAGCCGCTAAACGGCGCGCCACATACAAAGGATCACCTCCGGCAGCCACAATACGCGCATACCAATACAGCGCAGCTTGCGGACTAGAACCACGGACTGATTTATGAAATGCACTAATCAAATCATAAAACCGATCCCCATTTTTATCGTAACGCGCTACGCGGTCACCACTTACTGCAGCCACTTCCTTTAAGGTTATAAGCTTGCGCAAACCCCCTTGGACTTTGCCCTCAGGTTCAGATGGGGCTTTTCTCGCTTTTGCTACGTTTGGTGTAGCTACGTTTAGTTCAGTAGCACCAGTTCCTAAAGGACCTAAATCTGCAGCTTTGTTATCATTTAAAGCCACATCTTCTTTGGTGGTAGTCGCAAGCTGCGCTGCTAGTTCAAGCAAATTTAAAGAGCGCCGAGCATCGCCACCTGCTAATTGCGCTAAGGCAACAAGCGCCCCATCGGCGAATTCGTATTCACCATTTAAACCCGCCGGGCTTAACAGAGCGCGCATCAACACGCGTTTTACTTCTGCCTCGGTAAGCGACTTTAAAACATATACTCGCGCCCGAGAAAGTACAGCGTTATTCAGCTCAAAAGATGGATTTTCAGTCGTGGCCCCGATAAAGATTATGGTGCCATCTTCAATAAACGGTAAAAAAGCATCTTGCTGGCTTTTGTTAAAACGATGCACTTCATCCACAAAAAGCACCGTGCGTTGCCCATTAAGTAAATTACTCTTGGCTTCATCTAAAGCTTGTCTAATTTCCTTAATTCCTGAGGTAACCGCACTTAATCTAATGACTTCAGCATTGACAGCATGAGCAAAAATCTCCGCTAAAGTAGTTTTTCCGGTGCCAGGAGGCCCCCAAAGAATCATAGAACTACACGTTCCACGCTCTAACGCCTTTCTTAATGGACAACCAACTCCTAAGATGTGTTCTTGCCCAATATATTCGTCAAGCGTCCGCGGGCGCATTCTCGCCGCCAAAGGCTCTGCCTTTTGTCGGTTCAAGCTCCTAATTCTATTTTCTTCCGCAGCAAAAATATCGCCACCAAAAAAATCACTTTGATCTTTGGTCATCTACAGTCAAGCCTTCAGGAATTGAGTATTTAAAATCAAGCGCTTGTGGAACCACCCCAGCTAGTCCCTTGAACTCATAGCTATTAGTACGCCCATCAGATTCAGTTATAACTAAACTCTTAATGGTAGCAGCAGGATCTAAGTCAATCCTAAACCCCTTTGTTAACCCTGCTTTATTTTTTGGGGTTACTTCATAACTATTAGGAGCCACCATTTTAATGTTGTAACTAGCCCAAAGTGCCTGGTCTTCAGATACTAAAAGCATAAATGGAGAATCTCCTACCGCATTTTCTTGGCGGTAGATAGTTACTTGTTCCAACATTTCATCGTAGTTGTAAACATTACTGCCATCAGCTAATAATAAAGCTTCCCCGGGTTCCACTACCTCCATCCGAAAAAGGTTTGGACGCAACATTTCAATCGAACCACTACCGGTTTGCAGAACTTTGCCTTGAGCAGATACCACTTTTTGGGTGTAGTCAGCTTTAAAACCTTTAAGCTTGAAGATGCTTGCTTTTAAGGTGTCTGCATCCCCAGCTTGCGCCCCAGAGACTAAAGCCAAACCAAAGGCAGTAGCTACTACATATTTTAAAAATCCGCGCATTTGCATTTTGTACTCCGTTATCACAGCGTGCTTTGCTCTAATGTTGTTAGGGTGCCTATGTGTTTTAGGTGACCACTATAGGTATGGGTCATGAACTACCATGATCTAGGTTATTAAGTTTAAGTCTCCAATTTTTAAACCAAGGTTGAGACTTGGTTTTAAACTTTCTTCAAAGTTAATTTAAAACGTAAAGCCTAATGTTCCTGCCTTTATTATACAACATCCGCTCCTTCATTAAGCCTCAATTCTTGCACTAAGTCTTAGCTAGAACTATTAAACTTTAGACCATTAAGCGCGATAAAGTTCCATTTTGGGCGTTTAACAGCTCTATTTCGTACGCTAAGAGTGCGCTCTTGGCGCACTTATCCCCAAATTTTCCCACCCTCGCAAAAAAAATTTATAAAAGTTCTTGCTAAATCATACTTTAGGAGTATGATTTAAATCATATCAAAAAGCTATGATTTAATTTTCCCTTAAAACATAAGCCTAAATTATTAGTAAAAATATAAGCCTTTAGCATATACACCCTAAATAGGAACCCCATCATGACCGCGAAATACGAACATGAATTACCATCTTCCTTTGTACCTCATACCCATCATGATTCTCATCATGATTCTCACCATGATGCATCTCATGAATCAGCTCATGAACATTTATCTCAGGCCCAAGCAGTAAATCAAGCGCCAGGCTCTGAATCTTTGGCTTATCACGATCATCGCCATGATGACCACACTCATACCCATGACCATGCGCTTGAGCATTTTCATTCTCACCGTAATATCATAGGTTTTGATGTCCACGGGATTCCTAAGGTTATCGTTAAATCATCTAACAACGACGATGAAGCCGATGATCCACAAGCTTTTATCAAGGATTACACCAAAGCGGTAGCCGAATACCGTAAAACATTCCCGTCTAAAGAACAAGTGTTAGCCCAAACACCAGACCCGGCGGTAAAAGAACTTATCATTCATGCGGAAGACATTAAAGTTCAGACCCCATTTGATAGATTCGACGCCCAAAAGCCACACTGCTCTTTTGGGTTAGCCGGGGTTTGTTGCCGTATTTGTAGCATGGGCCCATGTCGCGTCACCCCTAAGAGTCCACGTGGCACTTGTGGCGCTGATGCCGATCTAATTGTAGCTCGTAATTTACTCCGCGCCGGCGCTGCTGGAGCTTCTCAGCACGGCATGCATGCCCGCGAAGTAGTGCTTTCTTTAAAATGGGCGGCTCAAGGTAAACTAAAATTACCAATTATTGGAGTTGATAAAGTTAAAACTGTCGCCCAAGCTTTTGGGATTAGCCTTGAAGGTAAGAGTGTCAATGAACTTGCCATTGCCGTAGCCGATGTATTGTTAGAAGATTTGGGGCGTCCAGAACCCGCTTCCCATAGCACAATTGAAGCTTTAGCCCCAGAAGAACGCCGTAAATGCTGGGAAGCGCTCGATATTATCCCTATCAGCGCCTACCACGAAGTCTTTGAAGCTATGCATAAGAGTGGTTGCGGGGTCGATGGTGATTGGCGCAGCATCATGCAGCAATTTTTGCGTTGTGGTTTAGCGTTTGTCTTTACGGGGGTAGTAGCCGCCTCTATCGCCACCGATTGCCTCTTTGGCGTAGGTGACCGCGTGACCTCAAAGGTCAACATTGGGGCTATTAAAGAAGGTTACGTCAATATTGCCGTGCATGGACACCTGCCAACCCTAGTAAGTGCCATTGTCGAAGCCGGTCAATCAGAGGAATTTATCGCTCGGGCTAAAGCTGCTGGGGCTAAAGGCATTCGTTTCTACGGCATTTGCTGCTCTGGTTTAGCGGCGATGTACCGCTATGGTGGGGTCATCCCGCTTTCTAATGCCGTTTCAGCGGAATTAGTACTCGCCACCGGGGCGCTTGATTTATGGGTAGCCGACGTGCAGGACGTATTCCCAGCTATCATGGATGTAGCCGATTGCTTTAAGACCACTGTGGTAACCACGAGTGAATCTGCGCGTTTACCTGGCGCCATCCGCTGTGAATACGACCATCACCACGCCAATATTGGTGAAACCCAAGCTTTAGCGCGGCGCATCGTCAACATGGGGATTGAAGCTTTTACTAGACGTCGTGGGATTCCGGTCCACATTCCACCGTACGAAATTGAAGCTGAAGTAGGTTTTTCATTAGAGTATATCGCTAAGAGATTTGGCAGTATTGCCCCTGTTGCTCAAGCCCTCAAAGATGGACGCATTTTAGGGATTGTAAATATGGTTGGTTGCAGTAATACCCGTGTGGTTTACGAACAGCCAACTCAAGTGGTAACGGACATCTTAATTAAAAACAATGTTCTAGTTTTATCGAACGGCTGCGCCTCATTCCCGCTCATGAAATTAGGTTACTGTAGCCGTGACGCCTTTACTAAAGCCGGTGACACTTTAGCTCAGTTTTTAAAGCCCGATTTACCACCAGTTTGGCATGTCGGCGAATGTATCGATAACGCCCGTTCTTCTACCATTTTTGGAGCGTTGGCTAAATATTTTGGTCAAGATTTAAAAGACATGCCATTTGCGTTCGCTTCTCCTGAATGGGGTAACGAAAAAGGGATTAACGCCGCTTTAGGTTTTAGACTCATGGGGATTAACTCCTATCACTGCGTTGAAGCGCCAATCTTTGGTTCGAAGAATGTGATTGAATTTTTAAAACACGGCACTAAGGAGCTTTTAGGTTCAAGCATGAACGTAAACGTTTCCCCAGAAGAGCTAGCTAACCTCATCATTAGCGACCTTAAAGCTAAACGGGTCGCTTTAGGTTGGGCCCCAACCCACGCCGAAGCTCAAGCCTAAACAAGAACTTCAGAGTTAGCATAACTCCTTAATTTTTGGTCTCTCGTATTTTTAAGGCGTTAGCCTTGAGCTTTCGTCTTAAACCCTTGTCGACTTAAAAAAGTCCCAAGGGCCTAAAAAAAGGATTTTTACATATGAATATCAATTTTACTAAGTTACTCGCCACCACCAAAACTTACCCGCAAAAACTTACTAAATTAAGTCTCTACTCTTTGGTAGGGCTCACTTTTTGCCTCGGCCTTAACGGCTGTGGAGGCGCTGAAAACCAAGCAAGTGGCGCGGTTAAGGCACAAGAAGTAGCCCCAAAAGCTACTTCCTCCCAAGAAGCAACTAAAAATCTAAAAACCATCAAGATTGCATACCTGCCAATTACTCACGCCCTACCGATTTTAGCGCTAGCCCAAGAACAGGAACTTGCTGCTAAACACGGGCTTAAAATTGAATTAGTCCGTTATGGTTCATGGCCTGAATTACTTGATGCCTTAAACACCGGTCACGTTGACGCGGCTCCGGTTTTAGCAGAACTTGCCATGAAAGCGCGCGAACAAGGCTTAGACCTTAGTGCAGCCGCTTCAGGACACCGTGATGGCAATGTGTTTATCGCCTCAAAGGATATCAAGTCAGCTGCTGATTTAAAGGGTAAAACCATTGCCATTCCCCACCGTCAATCTTCACATTATCTGTTGTTGCTAGAAGTTTTGAAAAAGGCGGGGCTCACTAAAGACGATATCCAAATTACTGAACTTGCACCAGCGGAAATGCCCTCAGCTTTAGCCTCAGGACAAATTGCCGCTTACTGCGTCGCCGAACCATTTGGGGCCGTGGCTAAAGTCTTAGATTTAGGGCATGTGCTTTATACTTCTGCGGAACTATGGCCTAACTCCATCTGCTGCTTACTCGTGTTTAATGGCAAATTCTTAAAACAAAATCCAGAACTTGCCCAGCTGTTTGTTAAGTTATACGAACAGACAGGTAGTGAGCTCACTGATGAAGCGAAAGCTCTCAAAGTTGCTAGCGCCTACTTTAAGCAAAGCCCGGCCGTGTTAAAGGAATCGCTTACTTATATTTCATTTAAGGATTTGCAGTTAAAGCCTGCAACTTATCAAGACCTAGCGCACCGCGTACAAGAAGCGGGTTTATCTACTAACCCTCCAGCTTATGAGGAGTTTGTCCTTCATGAATAAAATTAGATTCTTTTATCCGGCAAAGTTACTACATATTGTGGTTTCTTTTGGGGTGTTTTTAGGCCTTTGGCAACTAATCGTCTCCATCGGTAATTTTAACCAAGCGCTCTTACCGACCCCTACTGCCGCCTTAGCAGCCCTGTGGGAACTAATTATCGATGGGACTTTAATAAGCCACATTGGGGCTAGTATGTACCGTTTTGCCTTAGGTTATTTAAGTGCCGTTATCGTCGCTATTCCTTTAGGGCTTTTATTTGGTCGCTTTAAAACTTTATTTCTCTATGTCAATCCAGTAATTCAGCTCCTGCGTCCTGTTTCACCGCTCGCCTGGTTGCCGTTTATTGTGTTGTGGTTTGGGATTGGTGATTTGCCAGCGGCCATTATTATCTTCATTGCCACCTTCTTCCCAGTGTTGTTAGCTACAGTATCAGCGGTAAACCATATTGATCCTGTATATTACAAGGTTGCAGCGAACTTTGAGATTAAAGGTTTACCTCTTATTTACAAGGTGGTGTTACCTGCTTCGTTTCCGCAAATTGCGGCGGGCTTACGGTTAGCCTTAGGGGCAGCTTGGGTTTTCTTAGTCTGCGGTGAAATGGCGGGGCCGCAATCAGGTCTTGGTTATTTAATCGTCGACGCACGTAATAATTTGCGCGCTGATATCTTAGCCGCTGACATTTTAGTTATAGGCTTTATTGGACTTATGCTCGATAGCAGTTTACGTTTTATCGAAAAATCTATTCTTAAATCTTGGGGGCACGCCTAATGCAAATTGAAATCAAACAAGCGGGACGCACCTACACGACCGCTAAAGGAACATTTACCGCCTTAGATAAAGTCAACTTGAGTATTGCCCAAGGGGAACTCATTTGCTTGCTCGGCCCCTCAGGGTGCGGTAAAAGTACCCTTTTAAACGCTGTGGCCGGCTTTGATTTAGCTGACACCGGTTCAATTAAAATTAACGAACAAGAAGTAAGTAAACCAGATATTAGATACGTCACTATCTTTCAAAATTACGGGCTATTACCTTGGCGCACCGTTCGAAAGAACGTGGAATTAGGACTCGAGACCTTAAAGCTTCCAGTGCAAGAACGCAAAGAACGAGCTTTAAAATACTTAAAACTCGTCGGCCTAGAAAAATTCGCTAACTCGTATCCTAAAGAATTGAGCGGTGGGATGCAACAACGCGTTTCTATCGCCCGCGCGTTAGCTGTAGAACCTGAAATTGTATTTTTGGATGAACCTTTTGGGGCCTTAGATGCTATCACTAGAATGAAGCTACAAGACGACGTGCGCTATCTTAATCGTGAATATGGTAAAACCATGTTGTTTGTCACCCATGACATCGAAGAAGCGGTATTTTTGGCCGATAGAATCGTCGTGATGACCCCAAATCCGGGCCATGTAAAGACCATTATTGACGTGAAGCTGCCGGAAGAAAGAATCCGTACTAGTCCTGAATTTTGGGCAGTGCGCGATCAAGTCTTTGCAGCTTTTGATTGCCTACCAAAGGTTATAACTGAATACCAGATCTAACGTATAAAGATAAGTTCTCGAGCTTATCTTGAGACATGAGAAGTAATGAAAAAATTACGAAAGTAACGATAAAAATTACTAAAGTAACGCGCGTTAGATGATAAATAAAAAACCTGCTTAGGTTAGCCTAGGCAGGTTTTTACTCTATTGTCGTTTGATTTATTTTTAGTGCTTACTTTAGGTACTTACCTTGGGTACTTACCTTTAGTAAGTACTTCAGACTTTACTTTTAATACCAATACTAATCTAGATCTGCTTACGCTAAGCTTAAGCGCGTCTTTTGGTTTGAGCCTAACTATGCCCCAAAGTTACACCGTAAGCTTACGGTCATACAAGAGCGAAGCAAAAAGTATCACAAAGCAGGAACCCGCATTATGCACAACCGCCCCTATTGCCGGAGTCATCAGCCCCATAATTGAAAGAGTAACCGCAATAAGGTTTATCACTAGCGAAATGGCAATACCAGTTTTAATGGTATTAGCACACGATTTAGAAAGTAACTTTAAGTATGGAACCTTGGAGATATCATCTTTCATCAAAGCTACATCAGATGCTTCTAAGGCTAAATCACTCCCCATAACTCCCATCGCTACCCCAACGTCGGCAATCTTAAGCGCAGGAGCATCATTGATGCCGTCCCCCGTCATAAATACCCGATGTCCTTTGAGTTGTAACTCACGGATAAAACTAAGTTTTTCACTCGGCAAAACACCCGCTTTAAATTCAGTTACGCCTAAGGCTTTAGCGGCAGCAGCCACACTATCTTTATGATCCCCTGAAAGAATAACTGGAGTAACCCCTACTTTTTGGAGCGCCTTAAGCGTATCTTTGGCGTTGTCTTTTAAGGCATCAGCAAAGGAGAAGATCCCTGCTACTACGCCATCTACTGCCGTAAAGATGACCGTTTGTCCCAAAGAGCGAGCTTGGTCAGTCTTTTGTTGTTCGGCTAAGCTTAAGGTAATACCGTTTTCGTTAAGAGCCGTGGAACTACCACATAGTACGCTATGCCCATCAACCATAGCTTTAATCCCGCGCCCCGCAGTTATCCCAAAACTTGCCACTTGAGGCCAAGTTGAGATACCTTTGGCTTGAGCGTAACGCACTAAAGCTCGCGCTAACGGATGTTCGCTTTGAGCTTCTGCCGCCCCAACTAAACGTAGCAAGGTTAATTCATCGGCAGCGTAGTTAGCCCCTAAAATTACCCCAGTACATTCTGGACGCCCTTGGCTTAAAGTCCCTGTTTTATCAAAAACCGCTGTATCAGTCGCCGCCATGCGTTCTAGGGCCGCCCCTGATTTGATAATAACGCCATGTTTGGCCGCTTGCCCAATGGCAGCAATGATGGCAGTTGGGGTCGCTAAAACCAAAGCGCATGGACAAAATACTACTAGCACGGCTACGGCACGGGTCACTTCACCAGTAAAAATTAAGGTGGCGACAGCTATCAATAAAGCCATTGGTATTAGAATGGAAGCCCACTTGTCAGCTGTAGTCTGAATATTAGCCTTATTGTGCCCCGAATCACGTACTATTTTTATAATGCGCTGTAGCGCCCCATCAGTACCTGGGCGGAGAGCTTTAATTTGCAATGCCCCATCGGTACTTATAGTGCCACTCATTACTTGCGCTCCTACTTCTTTAACTTCAGGCACTGATTCGCCGGTTAATGAAGAGGCATCAATCGAAGCACTACCTTGTAAAATCACCCCATCTACCGGAATCATTTCCCCCGGGCGCACTAATAAAATATCGTCAGCTACAACATCCGTCACGGATATTTCCTGCTCAACTCCATTTACAAGTTTACGGGCAGTTGCGGGGGCAGACTCGACTAATTGTCTGATTCCACGCTGAGTTCTTTTAACCGTCCAGTGTTCTAGTCGTTCCCCAATTGCCATAATGAAGGCGACTTCAGCTGCTGCAAAGTAATCACCAATTAAAAGCGCCGCTATGATAGCCATACTAACGAGTAAAGACGATGAAATACGCAAAATGCCTTGCGAGAAGGCTAATCTTTTGACAGCAGAAACTAGGATTGGTAATCCGCACACTAAACTCACAATAATGGTTGGTAGCCAAGAAAGCGCTACATCATTGTACTTTAACACTAATGATAAAACTAACAAGATTGCCACTAAAAATGCAACCCACCCACTATCAAAGACTTGAAGTACTTTATCAAACCAAGACGGGCTTGAAGTTACATGGCTATCGCCACAACAAGAAGAACATCCGCCAATAATTTCCCCATCTTCATGTTGGTGTTCTGCATGTGAAGAACCTTTAGTGCCGTGCGCATGGCAACAACAAGAACCTTGGGTATTTGACTCAATTTTTGAATTATGATTAGGTTTGGTTTCATGATCATGGCAAGAACATTGGTCGACTTTTGCTTCATGATCATGGCAAGAACATTGCTCAGCAGTGACCTTTGAGGCGTTAGTTTCTTGCCCGCCTAATGGTGCTTTGGTCACTAAAGATACGCTAGCGGGAGTTATTTTTTGAGGAGTGACAGCTGAAATCTTTGGTTTATGACTGCAACATGGGGATACGTGCTTAACCCCTAAGTTGTTTTCAACCTTGGTTGGGGTAACTGTAGAGGTGGTGGGTTCATGACTTTGACAACAAGAACCACCTTGAACCGTAGTTACTTGATCTTTTAAGTCCATGCTAATCTCCTTAGGTAGTTTTTAATAATTTTCAAACTAGCTAAATTATACAAGCTCCTTTTGGCAAAAAAATGGGACAAATTTGCATCTAAGCCTAAATGAAAATTTTTTTTGCTTATCTCTCAGCAAAAAATATAAAAAAAGTTTTGCAACTTGCTTGACATTAACCGTAGTGTTCATCGTAGGAGCTTGCATCCGCAAGCCCAACGAGATGACCGACACACCATAAGATGATGTAGTTGTTTCCTTCGAGATAGCCGTCCTTGCAAGATGTCGCGCCTAATACCTTCGCAATGGACTGAGCTACGCTCAGCTTTTCAGCGATGACTAATATCTCTAAATGCACCTCCTTTAGAAAAATGTGCGCTTCCATGTCTGATTGTGTCAGAAAAATGTGCGTAATTGCCATTAAAAAATCCAGAAAAATGTGTTTTGCTATATTCAACCACACAGAAAGGAGTAATTTACTTGAAGCATAACGTAATTCAAGAACTTATAAAATGGAAGTTCAGCGAAAAGCGCAAGCCGCTGGTTATAAATTGTGGCGTAAAACCCACATGCTTGCGTGTGGGATGAAAGCCACTTTTTCTATGAAAAACTATATTTCTACCACTTGATATTAGTATAGAATAAATATACACTCTAAATATTAGGAAGATTGACTGTACTTCCTTGTCGTAAGACAGAAATTTACCGCTAATGTGGTCGTAGGACTCTAGGTAATGAAGGTCCTGATTCAAACAGATTTACACTTGTAACTCCAAAGCCTGAAAATGGTGTACGATTACAAGCTACACTTGGCAATCAGAACCCCACGGGCTTGCCCGTGGGATCAGTCAGGCGCGGCGCACGACAGGTTAGCAAAACATGGCTAATGAAGGAGTTCGGGCAGAACTACTATGAGAGCTATGTATACTTCAACTTCGACGAAGAGGATGAACTGAAATCCATCTTTGAAGCAAAGGCTCTGTGCAAAATCCTGTGGAATTTGACTATTAGGCCGGCGCTACTTTAGTTGGGTAGGACTTCAAATAAAAGATGTTTCTACCCTCTTTCATCTATTAAAAAACACCCTGGTTTGTACAATCAGAAATGTGCTTTGAATAACCTTCTTTGTTTTCATTAGCTTCATCACAGGATAGATAAGCATCTTGAAATTACCGCACTGCTATATCACGCCTATTGTACGTTTTTAGCACGGTAGAAATATAGAGTTGTTGGTTAATGTAAGGTATGCTGTGATGCCATTGTTATTCAGCGATATATACATCGTTATCTTTGGCACATCTGTAAGCTCTAGAAGAGCTTACAGATGTGCCACTTACTAGCATTGATTTCACTAATTCAAAAACTCTTCCTAGGAGTAAAAATTTTTCTCTTTTGGTGTTTAACCATATCAAGTGATTGCTTAAGTTAAAGTGATCCTAGCCCCCTTAAGTGATAGGCCTACTTGAGTTATTATTCTTGAGAACGCTTGCTGTAGCTTTTTATATATCGCTAGCTATATTGTTATGTTGCTGCTTTTGGTTTGTGTTAGCTCTGCTTAAATCCATCACTTTGAGGAAGAAGTATTCATCGTCGGGCAGGCCATAACTCATGCGTCTAGCTGTCTTGATTTTGTTGTTGATGTTCGTTATCACAAAGAAGATCCGAAATAATTTTGATCCTTTCCAAAGCCTTTCTATTTATCGCGAAAGGAATATTGTTGAGACTGCGTTTAGACAATTTAAGGTATTAAATGGTGCAGATAGACTCTACTGTACACAAACATCTTACAAGGGCAAGATTTTTATTCATCTCCTAGCTCAAACTCTGAGAATGATGATGTCTGTTTCTGCCACTAGAAATCAAACAGCGGATAATAAGCTACCAAGTGATTCATTAAATAAGCTAATGCTAAAGCTACAAACACTTCAAGCTAGTAGGCCTCTAGGCAGAGGAATCTGGATAGTAAAAGAGATCCCTAAAAAACTAGAGATCTCTTCGATTTACTTGGTATGGCCTACCCAAAAAAGCACGTCAAAAATTAGAAACTATGACAGCGGGAGTTTAGGTTGATCGTGAATCAACATTGAAGGCTTGCACATTATGATAAAAAAGTACACCCCCATTTTTAGGGAAGAACCAAAAAAATTTCACAAGTCCAGCGTGAACTTGTAGAAATCTACGAGAACGACTTTTCAAAGCACAACGCAAAGGTGAACAGCGGGCGCATTCTGATGGTGTTCCGTAGCATCGTTGCTCAACTTGCAAAGCCAAACGAAAAGTTCATGTACGGGGCAGTCCGTGAAGGCGGCAGAGCGCGTGACTTTGAAGAGGCTATTGAATGGCTTGTCTCAGCCGGTATGCTTAATCGTGTCTACAATGTTTCCAAGATGGAGCATCCTCTTTCTGCTTTTGACAAGCTCGATCAATTCAAACTCTTTGTTTTTGACACCGGACTGCTCAAGCACATGGCAGGCATAGACAACAGCGCAATCCTCTTGAAGACTGATTATCAGTTCAAGGGTCCCTTGACCGAAAACTATGTTTTGCAGCAGCTTCGCGGTCAATTTGAGGTTGAGCCACGCTATTTTGCAGACAAGAACAATGAGATCGATTTTGTTCTGCAATATGGCACGGAAATCATTCCCATTGAGGCAAAAGGCGGCGAAGACAAATCCGCACCTTCCTTCAAGAAATATATTGCAGACCATCATCCCGATCACGCTATCCGTTTCTCCAAGCGCGGCTATCGCAAGGACGGGTATATCACCAACCTTCCCTTGTATCTCGCACGAAAAACGAAAGATCTTCTATAATGCACCCCTCACAGCGATTGTGAGGGGCAGTTTTTTGTGGCTAAATCCTCTTCGCCCTTCGTTTCCTCATCGGCAGCAATATCCGGCTCAGCGTCCTCGTTGATATATGACTCTTCCTCTTAGCCCACATCGTTGTAGAAGTCCAGGTCTTCATCCTTCTGCTTTTTGCCTCGGACGAACTTGAAGTAGTAATAACCCGCACCGCCGATGCCAACAATGGCAATTACGCCGATGATCATGCCGACATTGGACTTTTTCTCAGGCTCTTCCGGCTCGATAGGCTCAGTGTCAGGCTCTTTGGCAGGAGGCTCTGGAACAACGCCGGTGCATTCGCTCATGGTAGTCTTGCAAACCGGGCATTCCACATCAATATCACCGACAACAAAGTTTGTAGCTTACTTGGTAGCAACCTTCACGTGGACCACTTTAGCTTGGCGTTTACCAAGCCACCACACCATAAATCTAGTCCATACAAAACATAAGATTGAAAGTAAAACTCTAAATAAACATTGGTCCTTGAACTCTTTAACGCATCCGGCTGCATCTAAATCAGGTTCCACCGGAAATAATTGTGCATCATACTCTAAACTTTCAAAGAAACGTTTTTTAAAAGTTTTCTCTGGTTGCATCGCTTCTTGCGCTCTGCTTTCAAGCCATTTATTACACTCTAAAACGTAAGGCGCTCCTTCTTTAGCTTTATAGAGCACGACAACAGGTCGCCCTAAATAATCATTTTCTAGCTTATAAGGTTCCATCGTATAAACGCCCATATCGAGCAAATCATCTACTGTTGGCACTAAGATAAAATAATCACAAACATAAATTGAGAGCAAAGCCAAAAACAGGACCGAAAAAACGCGTAAAAATAAAAGTCTCAGCTTTTTAAAAAAAGGCATGGTGACAGGGCTTGCTTCTGGGCTTACACTTGAAGTAGTTGCTGTTTTTTCTAATTTATCCATAACTATTAAGTTTTAACCTTCTAAACTTTTTCCTACTAATTACCTGCTAATACCATTTAAACCCAAGCCTTCATTCAATCTTTTAGTTTTGGTCTTATTGGTTTCTTTTGTTTTTTGGGGCGTTTGGTTCTTTTGGGGCGCCGCAAACTTACTTAAGCCTTAGCTTGCATAATTTTTAAATTAACTAATTTTACCGATAAATTAGGTAAAAGTCTGCACAACTTAATCCCAAAAGCTAAGCAAAAACATTTTTATGTCACATAAAAAAATACTAGCTAAATTAAACCTCACACCTATCTGCGCCTTAACTACTAATAAAAACATCTTTATATTCACTTTCACTAAAGCAAAAGGAGCACTTCAGCGCTCCTTTATCCTAATAATTTAGCGGTTAAACTAAAGATACCATTCGTAAACATAAAGGGACATTATACTAACGTTTGTCTTTAGCTTTTAGCTAGTGCAAGCGACGCCCTCAACCTTAATCATCGAGTAAGATTGATCTAGTCTTGCTAGCCCCCATAGGTTCAGACACAATCCCGTTATCTTGTAATAACTGAGCAATACGAGAAGCTCGGTTATAACCAATATTAAAATGCTGCTGTACTAGTGACACACTGAACTGACGATTCTTAAATTTAAGAGAACGAACAAATTCAACCACATCATCGTAAAGCGCATCGTTTGAATTGCTGCTTGGTACATATTCACCTGGGATAGCAGTTTCTTCAGTGAGTTCCACCTTAGTAACTTCTTCCACGTAATTTGGCCGACCACGCATTCTCCACGCATCAGTAAAGCGGCTGATTTCTTCATCAGAAAGATAACCACCATGGGCACGACGAGTTGAACCAGTCCCATCATTGAATTTAATTAACATGTCGCCACGGCCAAGAAGATTTTCCGCCCCACATTCATCGATAATGATACGTGATTCCATAGCTGATTTAACCTTAAAGGCAATCTGGCTTGGGAAGTTGGCTCTAATAGAACCTCTAATAACTTCCGCACGCGGTGACTGCGTAGCTAAGATTAAATGAATCCCACACGCACGAGCCTTAGCCGCGAGTCTTGAAATCATGCCTTCAATATCGCCACTTTCTTTCTTCATCCCAAGAATCAAGTCAGCAAATTCGTCGATCACAAAAACAATATATGGCATCACATCAAGACCTGGTGCTTCCATATCCATGCTATCGTTTGGATGCCAGAACGGATCTTTGTAAATTACATTTTCTTTCTTGGCATTGCGGATAATTTCATTAAAACCATCAATGTTACGCACTCTAAAGTGAGCTAATAACTTATAACGACGTTCCATTTCCTGTACAGACCAACGAAGAGCACTCACGCTTTCTTTCATGTCGGTAATAACTGGAGTTAAGAGATGTGGAATGTCATGGTATGGCTTAAATTCAAGCATCTTCGGATCGATAAGAATGAGACGCAATTCTTCAGGGGTGTTCTTCATAAGAAGAGACACGAGCATGGTATTGATCCCAACAGACTTACCGGAACCAGTAGTACCAGCCACCATAAGGTGTGGCGCTGAGGCTAAATCGTAAATTACCGGTGCGCCCGTAATGTCACGGCCCAAACAAATTGGCAAGCGCGCTCTAGTATTGATAAATTCACTACCTGACAACAATTCACGGACGTTGATGTTTTGTCTAATCTTGTTTGGAATTTCGATCCCAACGTATGGCACACCTGGAATAACCTCGATAACACGCACCTTAGCTACACACAAAGTACGAGCAATATCAGATTGCATATTTACAATCTTGTTACTCTTACCACTATCTAATTCAAGCATGTAGCGAGTAATAACAGGGCCACATTCATAAAGACGATGGCCACTTACATCACGTGCTACGTGAGCCTTGATCCCAAAATGCTTCATGCATTCGTCGATACTATTGCTCATGTCTTCAAGTTCTTCAACTGGAACTTTAGCCTGCGCCACCGGCGGATTAAAGATGTCTAAACTTGGAAATTTAGAAAGTGGAGTGCCATCATGTTCATATTGACCTTGATGGTAGTTAATCGAATCTGGTAAATCAGCGGTAAAATCAACATAACGCATGCCAGTACCATTACTTACTGGCGCTTGGGCTACATTCGAAGTTTGAGTTGCGTCCTGAGTTTCATGACCTGCAGCGGCATTACTCATCCCCGCCACAAAACCTGAGTTCGGCGCGTTATTAAAAGCGCCGTTATTCAAGTTTACGCTATTGGTAGCATCACGCCCCCCATGTAACCCACGTTCAACCCCTGAGGCCATTGGGGTAAAATTGCCGTGAGGCATTGTTTGCTGTACATCGTGTTCAATAGATTGCGGATGAATTGCCGCAAAATCAATAACATTTGAACCGTTATCGTTAAGCCCACCTTCAATTACGCTAATAGCAGGTCCTTCCTTGTTTTCCTGTTCTTGAGGCATAAAAGAATTTGGACTATAAAAACCTGTCTTAACCGGTTTAATGCCCGTTGGCGCATTAACGCCTAGTGGCATATCTGGTTCCGGTGTAAAGCCTGGAAGTGGCGCTACAGTCGGAGCCACTACAGGAGTTGCGGTTACCGTTGGAGCTGCCCCAACTGGGGTTGTAGCCGGCGCTTTAGGCGCAACACTATTAGTGTTTAGAGCCATAGCCTCTGGATTAACTTTAATAGTCATCTCCGAAGGACGGTTTGGGCTCGGTAAAACATTAGTTGATTGGAACTTGTTCTCTGGGCGGGCCAAGGTCTCAGCCTGAGTGGCGTTAGAAACACTGCTATTAGTTTGGGTAGAGACAGGCTTCTTATTTGGATTACCAAATAACGCAGCACTCATATAGTCAGGTACATCATCATCAGTTACCGCTTCATCAACTGTATCGAAGTTAATTGAAGGTTCAGTGCGTTCTTCTAATACATCTTCTGCTTTTGGAGCCGGCTTAGCTTCTTCACCATAAGCTGAACCAAGACCTGGAATAGTTAAAGAAGCATCATCTTCCTTAGCATTTGAAGTTTTATTAGAGAGCACCATAGTTGAAGCGTACTGTGGACGAGTTTCCCTGTTGTTCTCTTGAGTGCGGTAGCTTTCTTGAGCACTTGCTGATCCTACTTGAGTAGTAGCTACAGGAACTTCTTTGTTTTCATTGCGAGCACTAGCTTGCGCGGCCTGCCCATATGGATCGTGGGCAGGATCCTTAGTCATGGAAGGCATTGGTATTGAAGATGGTGCTGGATTATTCGCATCAATGTATGAACTCATTGAAGGAGAAGCTACAGTATAACCTGGGGTATTAGCCTGAGCATGTTCGGAGCTTGTCTTCGCTCCACCAACGTTATTACCGTTAGCAGGCGCTTGTGCCGTGCTAGCAACAGCAGTTGTCGGAGTCTGAGTAGCCCCGCTTTGAGCTTGACTGGTGTCTTCCACATATGGATTTGAAACATATGGTGAAGTATAAGCTGGAGTTGGTTTAGCTTCAGACGTTGCATTAGCCACATTTGCATTAACTTTAGTAACATCTGTCGCAGGAGCCTGATTTACAGGTGCAATCGGTGCAGTTGGTTCGGCTTGAGTATTATTTGACGCCACATTAGTCCTAGCTTGGCTTGACACCACCTTGATTGGACAAGGCTGTTCTTCCACTTTACCAACAGGAGCAGCATTATTTACGGAAGTAGCTTCTACTTGTTTTGGTTTACGACCTGTAGCTAAAGACATTACTTTATCAACTAGCCAAAGCACGCAGCCACCAATAAAGCTACATAATGAAACTAAAGAGAAACCAGTAAACAGCGTAAGCCCGACCACAAAAAGAGCCAACATAGCTAAAACGGAGCCGTTGTAGCCTAAGTGATCACGCAGTAACTCTAAAGTAACCGCCCCGAGGTGTCCACCACCCTTACTACTAAAGCTTCCAGAATAAATACAAGCTGAAACCAAGGTACAGGCGGAAATTAACAGTACATTGAGGCCTAAAATCTTAATGGACAATAGATCGTAGTCAATTTCGTACCAACGCTTACTACCGGCTTTGAGGAACATAAAATACCCCAATGCAATCAATAATAGTGGCACGGTAAAAGCGCAAATCCCGAAGTATGAAAACAACACTTCGGATACATGAGCCCCAAATGGCCCAATGGCGTTACGTACGCGCTCAGGATCATTATCCCAATAATTACTGTCAGTAGGTTCGTACGTTAGAAGCGCAAAGAACAACATAACAGCGAGCAGAAGCAAGATAATAAACAACGCATCCTTAATGCGTGATCTTACTGAAGGTCTAAAACTATCGTTTTGCAAAACTATATGCCCTGTAAATAATGCGTTTAAAACTAATAAAAATAAACAATCCGAGCGGATGAACCGCAAAGTCCCAAATCCGCCCGGATGCAAAAAATTACTATACGAGACCGTTTTCGTCGTTGGCATCAACCCCAATGTACATTTCGTTTTCATCGATTACAAGGTTGGTGGTCTGCTTAACTTCTTCCATAACTACATAGGTGTGAGTGTCGCTTACACAAGGCAAACGCAAAATAGTATCACTAAGTAGCTTTCTATAGGCAGACATATCAGATACTCTTGTCTTTAACAAGTAGTCAAAAGCCCCTGAAACTAAGTGACATTCCTGAATCCCAGGCAAGTCTTGCACGGCTTTATTAAAACGATCAAATACATCGTGTGAGTCTTTGTTCAATGAAATTTCAACAAAAACCAACAAAGAAGCCCCAAGCTTCTTTGGATTAAGTCTCGCGTTATACCCAAGGATATAACCACTTCTTTCTAAACGACGAACGCGTTCCAAACATGGAGTTGGGCTTAACCCTACCCTTTTGGAAAGCTCAACATTAGATAAACGGCCATCATTTTGCAGTTCGCGCAAAATATTGCGGTCAATGCGGTCAAGCCCTCGACTTCTGTTGATATCATCAGTATTCTTACTATTAGACTGTATCATGTTTATTCCCGATTTTAACAAGTCCCAAAACCAACTTATGAGACATCTACTCAATGTGACACATTGGCTGCCTTTCGACTTATTTCATTTATTTTTGTTTTTATTTTCAATTATGGCCTTTGGTTTCTTTTTTAAAAGCTAACAAACACCACGCGTCGGCGTCGTTACACGCCTTCACATTTTAACACCTCCACTCCCGTTATGCTCAAATAATTGTGCAAAAGCGCATGGTTGTGAAATTTTTTAATAAATTTGCGTCTATGTATAGCAAGTTATGCTACCTAGGTAGCTTAAAGTTAAAAAAATTTGTTCACCCCCAAAAAAACTTAATGAGTGCTAAAATAAGATTTTAGTATAAATAAAATGCGCAATAATTAAAGCAGTAAATATCTAAAACATGACACGTTCGCTGTTTTGCTCTGTTTCACACATTTATACAACCCAATTTACAAATTTTGTTACACCACCCTAAAGTTAATTGTTACAATTCGACACACTTTAAAACAGCTTTGACAAAGTTTTTTCCCTCTTGTCAATTATTATGAACTCACCAAGCCTACGAGAGCTTTGGTAAATATCTAAACATATGGCAGCTCAACCCGCTTAACCACTTAAAAGTATCTGCGCACCACTTGCATAAGCTCGCCAGCTTAAAATTTTTAACAGGTACCAAACCCGACCATTAAAAGAGGACTCTAACTATGTTTAAGAACAAAGTACTTAAAACTGCACTTCTTTGTACTGCTGTAATCTCAGGTTTAACCGCATCTCTAAGTGCGATGGCAGCCCCAGGCCCCCGTGGACCCGGGATGTTTAGAAGCGCTGATCGCAATGCTGATGGCAAATTAAGTAAAAATGAACTTAGCGATTTAATTCGCACTGAAAACCAAAACATCGACGCTTGTAGTAAGGACTTCATAGATTTCTTTAAAATCGACCTCGACAACAATGGCTTTATCACTTTAGATGAATTAGCCAAAGCTTTTCCAGATCGCCACGCGTTCCCCATGAAGGCTCACCGTATAGATGATGACGCTGACAATGTTCGTGAAAAAACTGATGATTTTAGAATGCATCATAAACGTCGAGCCAAACATGCTAAGAACCACCGCGCCTATCGCTTATTAAACATGGGCGATACTAATGGGGACTTAAAACTCGACCGTGACGAATACAAAGAACTCCAAAAGAACGAGCAAGCTTTTATGGACAAGAGACGCCAAGTTATCAACAACTTAGCTAACGCTGATGCAGATAAAGACGGCTATGTTTCTTTTGGTGAATTTAAGAGCTACATGCGCGACAACTTTAAGCGTCACCACAACTTTAAGCGTGATTAATATAAGCTCTTAGTTCCACCACAACTTGAGCATAAAACACAATCCCACAATGTATCTGACTGCTCCCACGGGCAAGCCCGTGGGGTTCTGATTGTCAAGTGTAGTTTGTAATCGTACACCATTTTCAGGCTTTGGAGTTACAAGTGTAAATCTGTTTGAA
>OQVS01000555.1_pt1 | contig 25749 bp, 26 predicted proteins | sample 1691601 | NCBI WGS metagenome assembly OQVS01 (sample SAMN03418268, study PRJEB22391) | human gut metagenome | biome: human-gut; feature: organic feature; material: feces | host: Homo sapiens | place: Tanzania | collected 2013-01
ATGCCCTTAGAGGATCGTGCTGCGCAGTTTTCTCCTTTTGCAGCACTGATGGGATACGAGGCAGCCCTTAAGGAAACGGCACGGCTGACAGACCGGTTTATAGAACTGGATGAGGACAGAAAGCAGGAGATCGACAGACTGCTTTTTTATCTGCAACAGCATAGGGAAGAGCAGGTTCCGGTAAAAATTACTTATTTTATCCCGGATGCCAGAAAGGCAGGAGGCAACTACCGCACAATGGAAGGATACGTGCGTAAAATAGAGGAAACCAGCAGAAGTATTTGGATAAAAGACACTGAGATTCCCATAGACAGGATCTATCAGATTGTTTTTTTGTAATGATATCAGAAAAAATTGCACGTTATCAGCACTTATAATATGAAAATAGCACTGGTAAAATATATGGGCTTCCTGTATAATGTACATTAATGACTTGGTTCATTACTGAGTCTAAGAGAAGAGAGAGGGAGGAAAGATAAATGTACTATTGCAAGAATTGCGGCGAACCCTACATGACAGATGAAGCTGTAATGTGCGTAAAGTGTGGAGTAGCCAAGGGACAGGGAAGCAATTATTGCCATAATTGCGGAAAGCCTTTAGCACCGGATGCAGCAGTATGTTTAAACTGTGGTGTGGCTAACAAGCAGGCTCCAGCGGCAGATGCTAAATCCAGGCTGGCAGCAGGGCTTTTAGGTATTTTCCTGGGAGCGTTTGGTGTACATAATTTTTATCTGGGCTATACCGGAAAAGCAGTGACACAGTTAGTGCTTACTATTGTAGGATTTATTCTTTGCTGCGTTGTTGTCGGAGTCTTTATCGTATTTGGAGTCGGGATCTGGGGGCTGGTAGAAGCTATTATGATTCTGACCGGTAAGATTGACAAAGACGGCAAGGGAAATCCGTTGACAGATTAATTGATCAAGACCAAAAAGGTAGAAAGAGGACAAAATGGACGGACAGAATTTTGGAAATGATAACAATGTTACAGTAGATACTACGGCAACAGAAGTTACTCCGGCAGAATCTGTACAGGAGACACCGGCTGCAGAACAGCCTGTTAACAATTATCAGGATTATACAGCAAATGTACAGCCGCAGGCAACAGCGACAGTGTCCAGACAGGCAGAGAACAATGAGACCAACGTACTGGCGATCGTCAGCCTGGTACTGGGTATCCTTTCGATTGTTTTAGGATGCTGCACCGGATGGTTCGGCGCACTGTTCGGTATCGGCGGTATCATCTGTGCTGTATTTGCTAATAAGCAGAGCAGTACCGGACTGGCAAAAGCAGGACTGATCTGTTCTATCATTGGTATCGTACTGGGAATTATCATTACAATCTTAGCTGCAGTATTTTCTGTAGCATTTATGAGTGAATTTGCAAACTATTATTAAAAAAAGGCGGAGTCTGGAAGACCGGCTTTATATTGTGGGATGGATTTTCCTGCTGGGCGGAATCATTGGGATTTTCCTGTATCTACATATCATTGTTCCGTGGATTGACGGATACACCTGTGTAGTCTATCGCCTGTTTGGTATTTATTGTCCCGGCTGTGGCGGAACGAGAGCAGTAAGTGCATTGCTTGGGGGACATCCGCTGCTGGCAACCTGGTATCATCCGCTGGTAACTTACACGATTGTCATTTTTGGAGGATTTATGTTAAGCCAGACCCTTGCCAGATTACATATTGGCAGGATCATAGGCTGGCGCTTCCATGAATGGCATCTGTACGGAGCTGTAGCAATTATGATCGGGAATTTTATTCTGAAAAATATTTTGCTTCTCGGCTTTCACATTACACTATGACTGTATTTGCATTTTTACATATACAGAATATTTTATCGCACAAAAGTGCAGAGGGAGAAAAACATGAATAAGAAAACTACGGGTATCATTGCTTACATCACCTGGATTGGCTGGATCGTTGCGTTTTGCGCAGGCGACAAAGAGGGTGCTAAGTTCCATCTGAATCAGGCACTGGTGATCCTGATCGGTCAGATCGTTGCAGCTGTAATCAACTACATTCCTTATGTAGGCGGTATTGTCGGCACTATTCTGAGCATTTTCCTGTTCGTATGCTGGCTCATGGGTCTGATCTATGCTTGTCAGGATCAGGAGAAGGAAGTTCCCCTGCTTGGCCAGATCAAGATCTTAAAATAATAAAAAATAATAAGTTATAAAAAGAATCCCCGATGTGAGAAACATCGGGGATTCTTTTTATGCGGTAATTACGATTCGAAAATTATTCTGCGGCAGAAGTTGCAGTAACAGTTTCTTCCGCAGTAGTCAGATTCACATCTTCAGGCTGCTCGCCATGCAGGAAAGTAATGATGATCTGAATTCGTTTGTAAGCTCTGGCATAATTTTCTTTGGCATAATCTGCAGTCGGCTGATCATACCCTCCGTTGCTGTAAGCATCATGATAGCTTTCAACTGCGGTAGTCATGTATTCGCTGGCCTCATCTGCCAGAGATTCCAGATAATCAAATTCGTCGGGGAAATCCAGATCTGCAAAATCTTTGAAGGAGGCATCCAGCTGATCAAGATATCCCAGAAGTTCTTCTGCAGCATTGTCAGACTGGGCATCAACATTATTGATCTCAGTATCAATATCAGAAATCCCGGTACAAAAAGAATCTACTTCCTCTTTAAACTGCGTCAGCTGAGGATCTTTTCCGCAGGCAGTAAGCGCCAGCGCAGTAAGGATTCCGGCTGTCAGGGCAAGTATTTTTTTCTTCAAAACATTCATCCTCCCAATCAAGTGATCCACATAGAATTTATCATATTCTGCCGTTTTACGCAACCTATAATGTTAAAACGTCCCCTTTACGAATAAAAGCACCTTGTGGTATGATTAAAAGAATCAAGAAACAGGAAAAGAGAACAATGACAAGAGAAGAATTTATTCAATTAAGCAAAGATCATATCTTATATTTGGATGGTGCCACCGGTTCCAACCTGGTGAAGGCGGGAATGCCTTCCGGCGTCTGCCCGGAGCAGTGGATTCTGGAACATAAGGATGTCATGCTGCAATTGCAGAAAAATTATGTGCAGGCGGGAACCAATATCCTGTATGCACCTACCTTTACCGCAAATCGCATCAAGCTTGCGGAATATCATCTTGAAAAAAATATGTCGTCCATGATTCATGAACTGGTAGCTATCTCCAAGGAAGCTGCGGCAGGTACACCGGGACAAACAGTGTTGGTGGCCGGAGATATTACCATGACCGGTGAGCAGTTAAAGCCCATGGGAAAAATGAAGCTGGAAGATCTGATAGACATTTACAAAGAGCAGATCCTCTGCCTGGTGGATGCCGGGGTGGATCTGCTGGTGGTTGAGACCATGATGAGCCTGGCAGAGACCAGAGCTGCATTGATCGCAGCAAAAGAAGTCTGTGAATTGCCGGTGATCGCTACACTGACTTTCGAAGCCGATGGAAGAACGCTGTTCGGTACGGATGCAAAAACTGCAGCCATCGTTCTGGAGAGCCTGGGGGCCAGTGCCATCGGTGCCAACTGTTCCACCGGCCCGGCCCAGATGGAGAGCATTATTTCGGATATGGCAGCTCATACCAGAATTCCCGTGATTGCAAAACCCAATGCCGGACTTCCTTTTCTGGATGAGAACGGAACCACCTGCTATAACATGGAAGCAGAAGAATTTGCAGAGGAAATGGAAGTGCTGGTCAATGTAGGTGCTACGATCTTGGGAGGCTGCTGTGGTACCACCCCGGAATTCATCAGGCAGATCCATGAACGTTTCGGAACAGAGGCAAAGGTTACGGCAGCCAGAAGACCGGAGGGCATCCGCTATCTGACTTCCGAACGAACCACTCATAGTTTTGGTCTGGATGACGGTTTTTTCGTAGTAGGTGAACGGATAAATCCTACCGGCAAAAAAGCGTTGCAGGCACAACTGCGGGAGGGAAGCTTTGAAAAAGTAATACAGTTTGCCGAAGAACAGGAAGCCTGCGGTGCAAAGGTACTGGATATCAATATGGGGATGAGCGGAATTGATGAAAAGGCCAGTATGCTGCGTGCGCTGGAAGAAGTCAGTGGGGTGACGAATCTGCCCCTTTCTCTGGACTCCAGCTATGTGGAAGTATTAGAAGCTGCCCTTCGCAATTATCCCGGACGTGCTTTGGTCAATTCGGTTTCTCTGGAAACGGAGAAATTTGAAAAGCTGCTTCCCATTGTAGCGAAGTATGGAGCTATGTTTATCCTACTTCCTTTGTCAGATGCAGGACTGCCCAAGGATATCGAAGAAAAGAAAGAGATCATTCATAAGATCTACGAAAGAGCCACTGCACTGGGAATGCAGAAAGAAGATATTGTGGTAGACGGTCTGGTGGCTACGGTGGGTGCCAACCCGAAGGCTGCACTGGAGACCCTGGAGACTATCCGTTACTGTAAAGTGAATGGATTTGCCACGATCTGCGGATTATCCAATATTTCTTTTGCCATGCCGGAACGAGGATTTGTGAATACTGCATTTCTGACATTGGCGATTCAGGCGGGACTTACTATGGCCATTGCCAATCCGTCCCAGGAACTTTTGATGAGCTGTGCACTGGCCACAGATCTGTTGCTGAATAAAGAAGATGCAGCACTTCGTTACATCGAATATGCCGGTGGTGTCAAGGAACGTAGAGAAGAAAAAGAAGCGGAACTGGCAAAGAAGCTGGCACTTCTGGAAAGCCAGGGAACTTCAGCAGCAGTTTCTGGCGGAACCGGTAGTGAACAGAAGGCAGCTGCAGCTAATGATATCCCTCAGATCGATCAGATGCAGGAAAAACTGAAAACTGCTGTACTGAAAGGCAATCGTAACGGCATCGTAAAGATTACCAACGAGGCATTGGAAAGCGGAGAAAAACCCGCAGAGCTATTAAATCAGGTATTACTTCCGGCCATTAATCTGGTGGGAGAATATTTTGATCAGGGAAAATACTTTTTACCACAGCTGATTGCCAGTGCGGAGGCTATGAAAAATTCCATTGAAGTGTTGGAACCGTTATTACAGACAGACAGCAATGGAGAAGAAATGCCGGTTGTCGTCATTGCCACAGTAGAAGGGGATATTCATGATATCGGTAAGAACCTGGTGGCACTGATGCTAAAAAATCATGGATTTCATGTGATCGACCTTGGCAAAGATGTTCCGCAGACAAAAATTCTGGAAACTGCAAAGGAACATCATGCAGAGTTTATAGCACTTTCCGCACTGATGACTACAACCATGCAGAGAATGCGTGAGATTGTAGCGGCGGCCAAAGAGGAAGGAATTACTGCCAAGATTATCATTGGCGGAGCGGTGATCACTCAGGAATATGCGGAAGAGATCGGAGCGGACGGCTATTCCAAGGATGCGGCAGATGCTGTAAAACTGGCCAAAAGCTTAATGGAATAAAGGTTATTTCATAGTAGTATAGATAAAGGAGTGGACGAACATGATTGGAGCAGATGCAATTATTAAATGTCTGGAAGAAGAAGGAGTAAGCACTGTCTTCGGGTACCCCGGAGTCGCCATATGTCCTTTTTTTAACAGTATTCTGGATTCCGATATTAAAACTGTATTGATCCGCACGGAGCAGAATGCGGCTCATGCTGCCAGCGGTGTGGCGCGGATGACCGGCAGACCCGGGGTCTGCGCTGTGACTTCCGGCCCGGGGGCAACCAATGTGATCACCGGTATTGCCACCGCCTTTGCAGACAGTATCCCCCTGGTCTGCATTACGGGGCAGGTAAACAGCGAACTTCTGGGAAGCGATGTGTTTCAGGAAGCTGATATTACCGGTGCTGTGGAGTCCTTTGTAAAATACAGCTATCTGATCAAGAATGTAAATGATATTCCCAGAGTATTCAGAGAAGCATTTTACATTGCGAATACCGGAAGAAAAGGACCTGTTCTGATCGACATTCCCATTGACATTCAGAATGCAGTGATCAAGAATTTCCACTATCCGGAAGAAGTAAATCTCCGGACCTATAAGCCTACTGTCAAAGGACATGCTGTACAGATCAAAAAAGTCATCAAAGAGCTGGAAAAGGCAAAGCGGCCCATTATCTGTGCCGGTGGCGGTGTCCTGCTCAGCGAAGCCGAAGAAGAATTACGCAGCTTTGCAGAAGAACATGGTATCCCCGTGGTATCCACTATGATGGGAATCGGTGTGATGCCCACCGGACATCCCCTGTATTACGGAATGGTAGGCAATAACGGCAAAGCCTATGCCAACCGTGCCATGAACGAATCGGATCTGCTGATCATGGTAGGTGCGAGAGTGGCAGACCGCGCAGTCAGCCAGCCGGATCTGATTACCCGCAACAAAATACTGGTACATATTGATGTGGACCCTGCGGAAATCGGTAAAAATGCCGGCCCCTCCATTCCTCTGGTAGGCGATGCCAAGCATATCTTCCAGGATTTCCAGAAAGAAGAATTCAGTTGCGGATATGATGAATGGATTCAGACATTAAATGAATATCGTTCCACTATGGAGACGAAGCGAACCCCCAATCCCGATTATGTGGATCCTGCAGCGTTTATTACCAGACTTTCCGAAAAAATGCAGGAAGATGGCATCTACGTAGCCGATGTAGGACAGAATCAGATCTGGTCCTGCGGCTATCATATTGTGAAAAAAGGTAAATTCCTGACCTCCGGCGGTATGGGAACCATGGGGTATTCCATTCCGGCAGCCATGGGAGCCAAGACGGCTGCCATGGATAAGCAGGTCGTTGCCGTGTGCGGTGACGGTTCGTTTCAGATGTCCATGATGGAATTAGCCACCATAAGACAGCACAATATCCCGGTGAAGATTATTGTACTGAAGAATAATTATCTGGGAATGGTCCGTGAATATCAGCATTATACCTATAAAGATCATTACTCTGTCGTTGACTTATCCGGAAGCCCGGATCTGGAAAAATTGTCGGCAGCTTATGAGATTCCTTATCTTCGTCTGGAAACGATGGAACATGCAGAAGAAATTCTGGATGCTTTTCTGGCAGAAGATAAGACCATGTTACTGGAATGCCTGATCGATCCCATGGATCTGGTAAAATAACGGAAGGGAGCCCTGGTTAGATGAAAAGAATATATTCCGTACTGGTAGAAAACCGTTCCGGTGTCCTGTGTAAGGTAGCCGGTCTGTTCTCCAGAAGATGTTTTAATATTGACAGTCTTGCCGTAGGAGAGACAGATGATCATGCGGTCTCCTGTATGACCATCGTAAGCTCCGGTGATGAACGAACTCTGGAGCAGATCGAAAAGCAGCTGAATAAGAAGCTGGATGTCATCAAAGTAAAGACGTTATCCCAGGAACAATGTTATACCCGGGAATTAATGTTATTAAAAGTTAAATATAACAAGAATAATCGTAGGGATATCATAGAAATCTGTGACATTATGAAAACAGAGATCGTAGATATGTCAAAGCACTTTATGATGCTGCAGATTTGCGATGCTCCGGAGAAAATTGATACTCTGATCAAGATGCTGCAGACCATCAGCATCGTGGAAGTCGCACGAACAGGAACCCTGGCATTAGCAAAATGCACCGAGAACGATGATTAAAATACATCAATCATAATGTTAAATTCACTAATTGACATTATGCAGGCATCTTGCTATATTAAGAATACAGTTGCAGCACCGGTAACGGAAAGCCGCAGCTGCAGAAATACGAAAGGTATGGTAAAGCATTCATGCAGAAGAGAGTATTTCAGCTGTTGGTTGACAACACATCCGGCGTACTGAGCCGTATTTCCGGATTGTTTTCCAGACGTGGTTACAATATTGAAAGCATCACGGCAGGTGTAACGGCCGATCCCCGTTTTACCAGAATTACCATTGTGACATCGGGCGATGACGACATTTTGGAACAGATCGAGAAACAGGTAGGAAAGCTTGTGGATGTACGTGACATAAAAGAACTGGATCCCGATGACAGTGTGTACCGCGAACTGGTACTGGTCAAGGTCAAGGTGGATCCCGAGAAACGCCTGGAGATCCGTCAGGGGGTAGAATTCCTTGCCAATAATTTCCGTGCGAAGATCATTGATGTGGGTGCGGAGAACCTGATCGTGGAATTCACCGGTAATCACAGTAAGGTAAATGCATTGATCCAGCGTTTTACAGAAGAGTACGAGGTACTGGAACTTGCCAGAACGGGTATCACAGGTCTGGGCAGAGGTATTGAGAACGTTACCTACATAGAGGACTGATCATTCATAAAAGCAAGGCCTCATAATTTATTTTTGTTAGCTCTAGGGAAAATCCCTATCAGTTATAAATTTTTAGTCTCATAACGGAGGAGAAGAAAATGGCTAAGATTTTTTATCAGGAAGATTGTAATCTCTCTTTATTAGAGGGTAAGACTATCGCAATTATCGGCTACGGCAGCCAGGGTCATGCACATGCACTGAACCTGAAGGATTCCGGATGCCATGTTATCATCGGTCTGTACGAGGGCTCCAAGTCCTGGGCAAAGGCTGAGGCACAGGGCTTCGAAGTATTTACCGCTGCAGAGGCTGCAAAGCGTGCTGACATCATCATGATCCTGATCAACGATGAGAAGCAGGCTGATCTGTACAAGAACGACATCGAGCCCAATCTGGAAGAGGGCAATATGCTGATGTTCGCCCATGGTTTCAACATTCATTTCGGATGTATCGTACCTCCCAAGAACGTTGATGTTACCATGATCGCTCCCAAGGGCCCCGGACATACCGTAAGAAGTGAGTACCAGGCCGGTAAGGGTGTTCCCTGTCTGATCGCTGTAGAACAGGATGCAACCGGCAAGGCTCAGGATCTGGCACTGGCTTATGCACTTGGTATCGGTGGCGCAAGAGCAGGCGTTCTGGAGACCACTTTCAGAACCGAGACCGAGACCGATCTGTTCGGTGAGCAGGCAGTTCTGTGTGGCGGCGTATGTGCTCTGATGCAGGCTGGTTTTGAGACTCTGGTTGAGGCTGGTTACGATCCCAGAAATGCATACTTTGAGTGTATCCATGAGATGAAGCTGATCGTAGATCTGATCTACCAGAGCGGTTTCGCAGGCATGAGATATTCTATCTCCAATACCGCTGAGTATGGTGACTACATTACCGGACCCAAGCTGATCACCGAGGAAACAAAGAAGACCATGAAGAAGATCCTGTCCGATATTCAGGATGGTACTTTTGCTAAGGAATTCCTGTTAGATATGTCTCCCGCAGGCAAGCAGGTTCATTTCAAGGCTATGAGAAAGCTTGCTGCTGAGCATCCTTCCGAGAAGGTCGGTGAAGAGATCCGTAAGCTTTACAGCTGGAACAATGAGAACGATAAGCTGATCAACAACTGATCGATCGTAAAAAATCCAATGCTATGACAAAAAGGCTGTGTGAAAACGTAAAAGTTTTGGCACAGCCTTTTTTGGCAAAAAAGAAGTTATTTCTGACCGAAAACAACAAAAATAAGCTGGAAAATACATATTAATTACGATAAAATAAACGTAGCTATTCAGAAGCCATTCGTAAAATCGCATCTGCGAGGCTTTTTGAATAACATGTTTGATGCAAGCATTCGCAGAAATAAGTTTGTGTCATTGGAAAGGCATTGAGTAAAATGAAAGACTTTGAAGCAAAAACATCCCCAAGACAGAAAATGGATACCGAAAGCTGGTTTATCGAATGTTACCGGAACAATCAGGGACATCCGCTGCGAACACTGATACATCTGTACAAGGGAAATTATCATAAATTTGTCATGGCAGTCATCTGCTTTTTTGCAAAACATGCCTGTGTCTGGGTACTGCCGATCATTACAGCCAATATCATTAATGATGTGACTTCCCACAATCCGGAGACTTTTCGGAATATTATTTTTTACAGTATTCTGGAAGTGGGACTGATCCTTCTTAATATTCCCATGAACTATTTGTACACATCCTATAAGAGTCTGGCGACCCGTTATGCTGAGACAGGACTGCGGAAGGCATTGATCCGCAAGCTGCAGCAATTATCCATTTCCTATCATGTGGAGACGCAGTCCGGAAGATTGCAGTCCAAGATCATGCGTGATGTGGAAGCGGTGGAAGGTCTTTCCACACAGTTATTTTTAAGTATTCTGAACATTGCCCTGAATATCGGTGTGGCCCTGGTGGTCACCATCAGTAAGAGCCGGATCGTGTTCGTGTTTTTCCTGCTGACTACACCGGTGGCGGCCGTTACGATGGTCACTTTCCGAAATATTATGAAGAAGCGGAACACAGAGTTCCGTAAGGAAATGGAAGAGACTTCAGCCAGAGTCATGGAAATGGTGGAACTTGTGCCCGTGACCAGAGCACATGCCCTGGAGGATGAAGAAGTGGCCAAAATGAGCGGCCAGCTTTTTGCTGTGGCGGAAAAAGGCTACAAACTGGATCTGATCCAGGCATTGTTTGGTTCTGTCGGCTGGGCGGTATTCCAGATCTTCCAGGTGATCTGCCTGGCATTTACCGGATATCTGGCCATCGGCGGCAAGATCCAGGCTGGTGATATCACATTGTATCAGAGCTATTTTGCCACGGTGGTCAACCAGGTGTCCTCCATTGTCACCCTGCTGCCTACCATTGCCAAGGGCATTGAATCCGTCAATTCCATCGGTGAAGTGCTGTTATCCGAAGACATTGAAGACAACGAAGGCAAGGAAAAATTAGAGCAGGTGACCGGTGATTTTGCTTTTGAGGATGTGTGCTTCCATTATAAAAACAACGAACACAATGTGTTGAATCATTTAAATCTGCATGTAAAAGCCGGAGAGACCATTGCTCTGGTAGGAGAATCCGGTGCCGGAAAGTCCACGATCTTAAATCTGGTCATCGGATTTAATCAGGCGGAAAGCGGAAAAGTTCTGGTCGATGGCAAGGATATCAGCCAAATTGATCTGCGCACCTACCGAAAGCATCTGGCGGTAGTTCCCCAGACTTCGATCCTGTTCTCAGGAACGATCCGTGATAATATCACTTATGGATGCGAAAATGTATCGGAAGAAGAACTGCAGAGAGTGATCAAAGCAGCCAATCTGTCAGAATTGATCGCATCACTGCCTAAGGGTCTGGATACCATGGTGGGAGAACACGGCGGCAAATTGTCCGGCGGTCAGAGACAGCGTATCTCTATTGCCAGAGCATTGATCCGGGATCCGAAGGTGATCGTACTGGATGAAGCAACCTCCGCACTGGACAGCATCTCCGAGAAATTGATCCAACAGGCCCTGAACAATCTGACAGAAGGGCGTACCACCTTTATTGTGGCGCACAGACTGTCCACTATCCGGGATGCTGACAGGATTGCGGTGATCGCTGACGGACATTGCTCAGAGTGCGGCACTTATGAAGAACTTATGGCTCTGCAGGGAGAATTTTATCAGTTGAAAAAGATCCAGAGCTGATGGAAATACAGAAATCAGAAAACAGAAAAGCTGCTTGAAACATATGTTCGGCTATGGTATGATAAACATATCGTAGCCGATTTTTACAGGTTACTATTTGCAGGACAGGAAAGACGAGGACTTAACATACATGTTTGCATATGTGAATGGTTTTTTGGAAGATGTTACGGTAGATAATGCGGTGGTCGATGTCAACGGATTTGGCATTAATGTCCGGATTTCTGCGGATACAGCCTCCAGGCTTCCGGGAATCGGAGAAGAGGTTCGGCTTTACACTTATACCTATGTGAAGGAAGATGCATTTTTATTATATGGTTTTCTCTCCCGGAGTGACCTGGAGATGTTCAGGCTCTGTATCACCGTCAGCGGCATCGGCCCCAAGGGAGCACTTGCCATATTGTCAGTTATGGATGCGGATGCTCTGCGGTTTGCCATTATGTCCGGGGATGCCAAGGCGATCGCCAAAGCTCCCGGGGTAGGCGCCAGAACGGCACAGCGTCTGATCCTGGAACTGAAGGATAAGATCTCCATTGACGATACCCTGATCTCCCGGGAAATTGCGGCCGGTGGTGCGGAGGGAATCCTGACGGCAGGCAGCCTGCACATCGACAGTGAGAAGAAAAAAGAAGCGGTGGAAGCATTGGTGGCACTGGGGTATGGACAGGCGGAAAGTCTCAAGGCCGTCAATGCCATCGAGGATGTGGAGGCCATGGATTCCGGCGCCATCCTGAAAGCGGCACTGAAAAAATTGTTTTAAGGAACTGGATAAATTATGCCTAGAAGAATGATCGAGACAAATATCACAGAAGAAGATATCAAACTGGAAGGCTCTCTGCGGCCTCAGACACTGGATGACTATATTGGCCAGTCTAAGATCAAAGAGAACCTGAAGGTCTATATTACGGCCGCCAAACAGCGCGGAGACGCTCTGGATCATGTATTGTTCTATGGACCGCCCGGACTGGGCAAGACCACGCTGGCAGGAATCATTGCTAACGAAATGGGTGTTCATATGAAGGTGACCAGTGGACCTGCAATTGAAAAGCCCGGTGAAATGGCAGCAATCCTGAACAATCTGGAAGAAGGAGACCTGTTATTTGTGGATGAGATCCATCGACTGAACCGTCAGGTAGAAGAAGTACTGTACCCAGCTATGGAGGATTACTGCATCGATATTATGATTGGAAAGGGTTCCAGTGCAAGATCAGTACGACTGGAATTGCCGAAATTCACTCTGGTGGGAGCGACCACCCGCGCCGGACTTCTGACGGCACCTCTGAGGGACCGTTTCGGCATGATCCATCATCTGGAATTTTATACCGTAGAAGAATTACAGCAGATCATCATGCATTCCGCCCGGATCCTGGATGTGGAGATCGAACCCGCCGGGGCAAAGGAAATGGCCAGAAGAAGCCGCGGTACGCCGAGACTGGCGAACCGGATCTTAAAACGTGTCCGTGACTTTGCCCAGGTAAAATACGACGGCATCATCACAGAAGAAGTCGCAAAAACCGCTCTGGATCTTATGGACGTGGACAAGATGGGATTAGACCACATTGACCGCAATATTCTGGTCACCATCATCGAAAAATTCGACGGTGGTCCGGTAGGACTGGATACGCTGGCAGCCGCTATCGGTGAAGATGCCGGTACCATCGAAGATGTGTACGAGCCATACCTGATCAAGAACGGCTTCTTAAACAGAACCCCCAAGGGCAGAGTGGTGACAGATCTGGCCTATCATCATCTGGGGCTGAAATGATATCGAAGGCTTGATGTGGAAGGGTTATGAAATTTTACTTGCCACCCTATACATTCTGATATATAATAAATGTTGTATTACATTTTTGCGTAAATGGCATATATTGTGTTTTTCAAAAGAGTGTTAAGAGGGGTGTAGCGATGTCTCCTAAGACAGATACAGAAGTGATCATAGGTGGGAAAGTATTTACTTTAAGCGGCTATGAAAGTGAAGATTACATGCAGAAAATTGCCTCTTATATTAACGGCAAGATCGCAGAATACGGGAAACTGGACAGCTTTCGGAGACAGTCTTTGGATAAGCAGAGTGTATTGCTCCAGCTGAATATTGCGGATGATTATTTTAAAGCCAAGAAGCAGATTTCTATTCTGGAGGAAGAACTGCAGGGCAAGGAAAAAGAGCTCTACGATCTGAAACATGAACTGATCTCTGCACAGATCAAACTGGAAAATGCGGAAAAACAGGGAAAAGAACTGCAGAAGCAGTTAAATGAAGACGCTAAGAAGATCGTACGTCTGGAGACAGAATTAAAAGACAAATAATTGATAGCTGTCCGTTTTCGGACAGCTATTTGCTTATAGGATATTAAAATGCAACAGAGGTAATTTAAAATCTATGAAGGCAGCAAAAAAAGTAGAATTACTGGCACCTGCCGGGAATGTGGAAGCTTTTTACGGAGCTATCCATGCTGGTGCGGATGCCATATATCTGGGCGGCAGTCGATTCGGAGCCAGAGCGTATGCAGATAATTTTTCAGAAGAAGAACTGGTGTCCTGTATCCGGTATGCCCATCTTTTTCAGAGAAAAGTATATCTTACGGTGAACACCTTGGTCAAGGAATCAGAAATGTCCGGACTATATGAATATTTATTGCCGTATTACAAGGCCGGACTGGATGGTGCTATCATACAGGATATGGGCGTGTTTGCGTATCTTCGGGAGCATTTCCCGGGGATGGAACTTCACGGCAGCACCCAGATGACTATTACCGGAGAATACGGGGCGGCTTTTCTGAAGGAACAGGGGGCCTGTCGTGTGGTTCCCGCCCGGGAACTGAGTCTTGCGGAAATCCGCCGGATCAAGGAAGTCACAGGACTTGAGATCGAATGTTTTATCCATGGAGCCATGTGTTATTGCTATTCCGGGCAATGCCTGTTCAGCAGTATCCTGGGGGGCAGAAGCGGCAACAGGGGACGTTGTGCCCAGCCCTGTCGTCTGCCCTATACCACCGGAAAACATCCGAAGGAATGCTATCCTTTAAGCCTGAAAGACATGTGTACCATTGAATATATTCCGGAGCTTATGGAGGCAGGGATCGACTCCTTTAAGATTGAAGGCCGTATGAAGAAGCCGGAATATGCCGCCGGAGTGACCGCAGTTTACCGCAAATACATTGACAAGTATTATGAGGATCCGAAAGCACCCTTAAATATATCCAAAACCGATATGCACACCCTTTCCTGCCTCTATATCCGCAGTGAGAGACAGGATGGCTATTATCATAAGCACAATGGCCGTGAGATGGTGACCCTGAACAGCCCGGCTTACAGCGGCAGTGATGAGGCTTTGCTTCAGCGTATCCGGAAAGAACATCTGGAACAAAAGCTGTCACTTCCCATCTATATGCAGGCAGAATTTGTGACCGGCGAAATGGCAAAATTGTATCTGTGGACCGGTGGGACTGCCATCACCGTGGAGGGGGCTTTGGTAGAAGAAGCTTCCAGACAGCCCATCACGCAGGAAAATATTGCAAAGCAGCTGGGAAAACTGGGGGACAGTCATTTTCACCTGGCGGAAGCCATTGAGATCCGGGTAAGTGACAATGCCTTCTATCCCTTAAAAGCAATCAATGAATTACGCAGAAGAGGTCTGACGCTGCTGGAAAAGCAGGTGATCCTGGCAAACGGTTTTTCTTATGAGCGGACTTCCGAAAAGGATCCGGACACGGTTTCGAAAGAAGGATCCCGGAAAGAAGCTGATCAAAAAGAAGCTGATCAAAAGGAAACTGCCCCAAAAGTTCAGAAAGAGAAGGGAAAATGGGCTATTACCCTGCGGACACCGGAACAGTGGCAGGGATTTTGTGCCTCTGCTTTCTCGAAGAATCCTGTCATAGCTTCCGGACCGATCCGCCTGTATCTGGATGCGGATTTCCTGTTACAGGACAAGACAGCGGCGAATAAGATGTTCCGAGAACTTTCGGAAAAAGAGATCTACTGCATGATCGCTCTACCGAAGATCCTGCGTCTGCGGGATGAATCGTATCTCGAAAAATTACAACAGTTACTGCAGGAGAATTTGGAATTTATTCAGGGGTTTCAGGCAGCGTCCATGGAACATATCGAATTGCTGAAACAATGGAATTTCACCGGAAAAGAGATCTACGGAGATCACAGCCTCTATCTCTGGAACCGGACTGGCAGGGATTTCTGGAAAGAATTCTTAGACGGCTTCTGTCTGCCGTTAGAATTAAACGCAGCGGAGCAGAAGGTCCTTCTGGATCCGTCATTTCCTGCAGAAAAAGTGATCTACGGCAGAATTCCCATGATGGTCACCGCCAATTGTGTGCAAAGGACTACCGACCGGTGTCAGCCGCAGGAAAATCCGAAAGCCCTGGATCTGACAGACCGCTATCATAAGAAGTTTCCTGTGATGCGGAATTGTACCCATTGCTATAATGTGATTTATAACAGTGTTCCGCTATCCTTGCATAAGGATCGGAGCAAATGGAATGGTCTGGTGACCGGACGCCTTGATTTTACTACGGAAAATAAGTCAGAGACTTTGGAAGTTCTGGAGTACTTTGCCGGTGTGCACAGTGATCTGCCGTATGCAGAGTACACCACCGGTCATGAAAAACGTGGGGTAGAATAGACAGAGAGGTTTTGAATGCATGCAGGAATATGTGATTGAATTATCCAAATATTTTATCGCCTTTTTTATGGTGTTATATACAGCAAGCTGTTTCTATACCTTCCGATATCCGGTGGGAGAGCAGCATCGTAGCGTTTATGCCTTGCAGAATCTACTGATGTTTCTGGTACAGGTACTTTGTTTTTTGAATCTGTCACTGGTCAGCAAAGATTTTCAGTATCTGTTTTTCTTCGCATTTATTCTGATCTTCCTGTTTGCCACCATCACTATGGTGTCGCTGATCTACGAGAATATTAACAGGCTTTTGCTGAATAATATGTGTATGCTTCTGGGCATCGGTCTTTGCATTGTATCGAGATTGTCCTTTGATAAGGCGATCCGGCAGTATGTCATTGTTCTGGTATCGTTGATCTTTTCCCTGTTTATTCCGTATTTACTGGGGAAAATCCATTTTTTCAAGAAGATCACCTGGCTGTATGCCACACTTGGAATCGCACTGTTAAGTACGGTACTGATCCTCGGAGAAGTGACCCACGGATCTAAGATTTCCTTTTCCCTGGGGGGTATCACTTTTCAGCCTTCAGAATTCGTCAAGATTCTGTTCCTGTTCTTTTTAGCGGGAGCACTGTGGGAGAATATCTCTTTTCAGAGAATCGTTCTGACGGCGGTCATTGCAGGGGCACATGTAGTGATCCTTGTAGTGTCCAAGGATCTGGGAAGCGCATTGATCTTTTTCGTGGGCTTTGTATTCGTGGTGTTTGCAGCTACCAGAAATTATCTGTATCTGCTCGCCGGGCTTGTCGGCGGCGGTGCGGCCTCCTATCTGGCGTATCAGCTGTTTGATCATGTACGGGTCAGAGTACTGGCCTGGCAGGATCCCTGGAAATATATTGATAACAAAGGCTATCAGATCACACAGTCTCTTTTTGCCATCGGCAGCGGCAGCTGGTTCGGTATGGGACTGTTAAAAGGAAATCCTACGGCCATTCCTTATGTGGAAGCGGACTTTATCTTTTCCTCTATTTGTGAGGAGCTGGGTGTGGTCTTCGGTATGTGCCTGATCCTTATCTGTATCAGCAGCTTCTTGGAGATGATGCGGGTAGCGGTATGTATTCACGACAGATTCTATCAGCTGATCGTATATGGCATCGGCATTATGTATATTTTCCAGATATTCCTGACTATCGGCGGAGGCACTAAGTTCATTCCGCTGACCGGAGTAACGCTTCCTTTTATCAGCTATGGCGGAAGCTCTGTTATGACCACGATGATCATGTTTTTCATTATTCAGGGAATTTATATCCGACTACAGAAGGAAGGAGAGCGCAGAGGTGGCAGAAAATAAAATGCAGAATCCGCAGAAAAATATGCAAAATAGTAAAGACGCCGACCGCAGGAAAAAAATGCAGAACAAAAAACGTATGGGCAATCAGCGCGAGATCTGGCTTTCTGCAGGAAGTATCGGTGTTCTGTTTCTGTGTCTGCTGGTCTATCTGGGGCATTTTGTTGCCACCAGTGAGCAGGACATGATCAACAACAGTTACAATTCCCGTCAGCAGATTTTGCTGTCCCGGAATTACCGCGGCTCCATCTATTCCAGAGACGGGGAAGTCCTTGCGGAAACTATTCTGAATGAGGACGAAGAGGAAAGCCGTAATTATCCCTATAAGAACCTGTTTTCCCATATTGTGGGATATTCTACCCAGGGCAGAATGGGGGTAGAAGCGCTGGCAAACTATTATCTCATCAATACAAATACGTCTCTGACCAATAAAGTGAAAAATGATACTGCCGGGAAAAAGAATCCGGGAGATAATGTCTATACGACATTAGACGTACAGATCCAGCAGGTGGCTAATGATCAGTTGGACATTTATCGTGGTGCCATCATTGTAACCGAGGTATCCACCGGCAAAATTCTGGCCATGGTATCGCATCCTGACTTTGATCCCAATTCTATTGCAGATATCTGGGATGATCTGGTGGCTGATGATTCCAGTACCGTACTTTTGAACCGTGCGACCCAGGGATTGTATCCTCCGGGATCTACGTTTAAAATTGTAACTGCATTGGAATACATTCGTGAGAACCCTAATACGTATCAGAACTATTCTTACAACTGTAATGGTTCGTTCCGTGTGGGGGACAGTAAGATCAGCTGCTATCATGGATCCAATCACGGACAGGTGGATTTCAAAAAATCTTTTGCCAAATCCTGTAATTCATCCTTTGCCAATATCGGTATGAGTCTGAACCGCAGTGCATTTCAGGAAACATTAAATGATCTTTTGTTTAATAAAGAACTGCCGCTCACATTAAATTATGCCAAAAGCACCGCACTTGTCTCCGAAAGTACACCTTCTGCGGAAATGATGCAGACCTCTATCGGGCAGGGCAAAACCCAGATCACACCCATTCATCTGAATATGATCACCTGCGCTATTGCCAATGACGGTATTCTGATGAAGCCCTATGTGATCGATCATGTGGAAAATGATGAGGGTACTGTAGTCAAGAGCTTTAAGGCTTCTGAGTACGGCCGGGTGATGACAGAAGACGAATCTGCGATTCTCAGACAGTTAATGACGGATGTGGTACAGGAGGGAACTGCTTCCAAGCTAAAGGGACTGGATTATACCGCAGCGGGAAAAACGGGTTCGGCAGAATATAATAACGTAAAGGGTGACAGTCATGCATGGTTTACCGGTTTTGCACCGGCAGAAGATCCGGAAGTCTGTGTAACGATCATCGTCGAAGGCGCCGGAAGCGGCGGTGATTATGCAGTGCCTATTGCAAGACGCATTTTTGATACTTACTTTAATGAAAAAAAGTAATCGGAGGTTTTTGCACTACCATGATAGAAGCGACCAGTTGTGGCGGAGTTGTGATTTTCCGCGGGAAAATATTACTTCTCTATAAAAATATCAAAAATAAATATGAGGGCTGGGTATTGCCGAAGGGAACGGTGGAAGCCGGAGAGACCCATGAGCAGACTGCTTTAAGAGAAGTGTTGGAAGAGAGCGGCTCTAAAGCTTATATCGTAACGTATGTGGGACACAGCGGGTATTCATTTAGTGTGCCTGAGGATGTGGTGGAAAAAGAAGTACATTGGTATCTGATGGGAACGGACAGCTATTACAGCAAGCCCCAAAAAGAAGAGTATTTTGCAGACTCCGGTTTTTATAAATATCATGAAGCCTGGCATCTTTTGAAATTTGCCAATGAAAAGCAGATTCTGGAAAAAGCTTATGCCGAATATCTGGAAAGAAAAAGGAATAATCAATGGAGAAATTGATTATTCCTGACTTCTTAAACATTCTTTACAATCTCAAGATCTGATCTCTGTAAAAGATCTACGAATTCATTTTTGTCATTTTTTAAAATAGGACGGGAGTACTTGTTGGGGTGAATGATCAGTACTTCCCAGATGCTTCCGTCATTCAGTTCCACGCTGGTTCCAATCTGGGCATCTGCGATCCGCTTCATGATCGGCATCAATAATTCCACATCATACTTATCCAGACTCTTTTCAAAATTTCCGAGAATCTGTAATGGCGTCAGTGCATTACGGTAGGTTCTGGGGGATGCCATGGCAATATAAGCATCGATAATGGCAATATATCTGGCAAAGACATCTATTTTCTGACCGGACATATGGTAAGGATAACCGCTTCCGTCCAGACGTTCGTGATGCATGATCACCGCATTTTTTACATGCTCGTTCAGATCCTGATTCCGCACAGTGGTATAGCCTACGACAGGATGTGTCTTGATGACCTTGAATTCCTCGTCCGTCAGCTTACCGGGTTTCCATAACAGTTCATAGGGCAGCTGCAGCTTACCAATATCATAATAGAAACCACAGAGGATCAGAATGTTTTTATCTTCCTCGCTCATCCCCAGCCAGTCTGCAATGGTTCCGGCCAAAAGAGCGGCATTTAATCCCTGGGTATAAGTAAGCTCATCTTCACTGGGCATCAGATTATACAGATAGTCAAGCAGCACCGGACCGGAAGTGATATAATAATATAATTCCTTATAGATTGTCAGCAGAATAATATCTGCCGGGTTTCTGCCCATGATCAGAAGTTGTTTCATTGCCAGTTTATACTGTCCCAAAAATAACGGGTAAGCACGTTCAAATGCCTTGAAATTAGAGTCAAAACGAATCTTCTCGTAATGTGTGGTAGCAAAATCAACATCCTCCATTACAGTAACACACACCAGATTATAACGTTTCAGTTTTTCGATGATCTGCGAAGTGATCGTTGTTCCCGCAGGGTAGATCACTCGATCCTGATCCAGAATGTCCTCCCCAAGGACCATATCCGGCTGCAACTCCATTTTTGTAATAACCTTCAAAGATGTTTCCTCCTCATTTGTACTAATTCAAGTATAAAATATCATGCTAAAAAGTCAAGTAACAAAAATTGTAATATCAATAAATCTATGCTATACTATGAGAAAAAGATTTTTAAGGAACTTGTGTATGGCAGGAAGGCTTAAGTTTGCGCAAAATCTCTATCTGGGAGAAGGCATTGCGGCGGATAAACTGGATAAACTAAAAAAGAGACTGGAAAAGAAGCCTCTTATGGTCAATGTATACCTGATCACTCCGGCCAAAAATCCGGCAGACCAGCTTGACATATTTGATGCCAGACAATTGGTACAGCCGCATTATAAGAACGAGGAATTCCTCATTCTGGGGATTGCTTCCGGTTATGAAGATGCGCTGAAACTGATCGAACAGATTACCGTAAAATGCTTGGAGGCCAGAGGGGACTGCAATCTGCGGGAGTATTTGTTATGTTGACGATTCTTTTTAAAATATTGAGTATTCTGGGAATCGTGCTTCTGATTCTGCTTGGGATTGCTTTGGTGGTCATTGCACTGGTTCTGTTTTTCCCGATTTTTTATAAAGCCGAAGGGAAGAAGAATTCTGAGGAACTTTGGCTGACAGTACGGGCAAAATGGCTGTTCGGACTGCTTCGTTGCTCTTACGATTATCCAGATCCGGGGAAACTGCAGGTGAAGCTTTTGTTTTCCACGTTGTATGATTCCTCTGTGGAGAAACCGCAAAAAGACACTGACGCATCGGAAGACGCCCCTGCAGAAGAGACCGCAGAAGCAGCCGCTGCCGTTGCAGAGGTAACACCTGTTGCAGAGCCTCGGGAGACCGGATCGACACAAACAGCCACAAGCGTTCCGACAACAGCCGATGATCCCTCCGATGCCCCGTCCCTATCCGCCGAAATACCGGCAGCGGAGGAGGCAACAAATAAAACAGCTGACCGGTTGTATCGCTTTTTTGAAAAAATCCGGTGCACGATCCGCAAAATTTGTGATAAAATCAAAAATATTCTGCAAAACATTGCTTTTTATAAAGAATTATGGCAGGATCCGGATACACAGGGACTTTTGCAACATGCCGGTAAGCGCATCGGACATCTTTTGAAACGATTGCGTCCGCGAAAGCTTCGCATCAATGCCGTAGTCGGCACCGGTTCGCCGGATACTACCGGATATCTGTACGGGATTTACGGAATGCTGCTTCCGAAGCTGGGAAAGGGAATTACGATCACTCCCGATTTCGAACAGGCTGTTCTGGAAGGCGAATTTAAAGCCTCCGGACATTTCACTCTAGCCTGTATCTTATTCCATTCCGTCCGGTTGATTTTGGATAAAAGATTACGTAAATTACAGGATAGCATCAGACAATTCAAAAAAACACAGAAAAAATAATTGTTTAAAACAGGAGGTTTATCATGGCAGACAAGGAGAATCAGTTTCAAGGGGTTGTGGAATCTCTTTTAAAGGGAATGGACACAGTACTTTCCACCAAAACGGTGGTGGGAGAGGCTACAAAAATCGGAGATACCATTATTTTACCTTTGGTGGATGTGACTTTTGGAGTAGGTGCCGGAGCCGGCAATAATTCCGAGAAAAAATCCGCTTCCGGAGCCGGAGGACTGGGCGGTAAGATGACTCCCAGTGCAGTTCTGGTCATTAAAAACGGTTCCACCAAGCTGGTAAACATCAAGAACCAGGATACCGTTACCAAGATTCTGGATATGATTCCAGACATTGTAGATAAGTTTACCCAGCCGAAGGAAAAGGAAGAAATGTCTGATGCGGAAGTGGTGGATATTGCATTTCCGGAAGCGGATGAGAAAACTACAGAAGACAAGTAATATTTGATATACTCTGCATATAATAAAGTGAGAACAGTCGGGAAAACGTAGCATATTATGAAGAAGATCATTGGTCTGATACTCTTTTTTGTGGCTGTCGGCATGTTGCTTATGCTTGTGATCCATAACAGATTCATCGGTCTGATCATGGTAGCACTTTTATTATTTGCAGGGTATTATCTTTTCTGTGGTTGTGAGTAAGAGGGTGCAGTATGATTGATTGGGAAGAGGTCATTAAGGCAGAAAGTACCGAAGAATTAAAAGAAATAAAGCTATGGCTGTTTCAGGAAAATATGCGTCTGAAGCAGGAACATGCGGAACTGGAACAGGAGCGTACGGAGTTGGAACAGGCCCGGAACAAGTTCCTGGACGAGCGGGTGAAATTGCGGGATGAACTGGATGAATTGAATCGGCGTACCGTCATGGAACGGAAACGGCTGAAGGAAGAAAATCTGTTTTTTGAAAAGAAAATGGCCATTTTGCAGGAGGGATTCCGGCAGCTGGAAGAAGACAGGAAAAAGTTGGAAAGAGAACGTCAGACGCTCCTGGAGGAAGCCAGAGAACAGCAGACAACAGAACAGGATTCCGACGAAAGCAGTTTTACAGCAATACAGCTTTTATTCAGGGGAGTTAACAATCCGCTGGCTCTGCGAAAAAGATACCGGGATCTGATCAAAATCTTTCATCCGGACAACCTGTTCGGAGACGGAGAACTGGCTGGACAGATCAATAAGGAATATTTGAGACGGAAGCAGGAAGAGCGCTTTTGGTAAGTGTGCAAAGTTAAGTGCAAAAAATAAGCCAGAAATGAAATTCATCATTTCTGGCTTTCTAAAATCCAATATTACCGCAGAAGATTAAGCTCTTTCAACTTTACCAGATTTTAAGCAGCTGGTGCAGACATGCATTCTTCTAGCTCCGCCGTTAACCTTGCACTTAACGCTCTTAACATTAGAGTTCCAAATTGCGTTGCTTCTTCTATGAGAATGGCTTACGTTGTTACCGAAATGAACGCCCTTACCACAAATATCACATTTAGCCATCTTGACACCTCCTCGATCTAACGCGCATCTAACGCTTACTTTTAAACAAATTTTTTCAATAAATACGTGTGAAATGCTCACAACATTGATATATTAACAGAAAACCAAAATAAAAGCAAGCAAAAAATATTTATTTTTTTTATTTTGTTGTTTCTTTTTCCAAGGAAAGCTGTTAAAATACATTTATATATGTCTGAACTTTAGATTTTTAAGGCAGGCATATCGGAAGAAACAAGTGATCCGAATATGAAGGAGGTTCTGTATGAAAGGTTCTTCTATGAATACCCATATGGGAAATATTGTCATTGATAATGAAGTCATTGCACAGTATGCCGGCAGTGTGGCGGTTGAGTGCTTTGGTATCGTAGGTATGGCCGGAGTCAGCATGAAGGACGGTCTGGTAAAGCTGCTGAAAATGGACAGCATCACCAGAGGTATCAATGTGTCCCTGGACAACAATAAACTGGTTCTGGACTTCCATGTGATCGTAGCGTACGGCGTCAGCATTCTGGCTGTCACCGACAATCTGATCAGCAACGTGAAATATAAGGTAGAAGAGTTTACCGGAATTGAGATCAAAAAGATCAACATCTTTGTTGAAGGTGTAAGAGTGATTGATTAAGGAGGAAGTAATTGTGGCTTTACAACAAATCGACGCTAAGATGCTTTCCAAGATGTTCTTAGCCGGCGCCAAGAATTTAGAGAATAAGAAGGAATGGATCAACGAGCTGAACGTATTCCCCGTTCCTGATGGAGATACCGGAACCAACATGACCATGACGATCATGTCTGCGGCAAGAGAAGTTTCTGCTCTGGGCGAGGATGCTGATATGGCTGCTCTGTGCAAGGCTATTTCCAGTGGTTCTCTGCGTGGTGCCAGAGGTAACTCCGGTGTTATCCTGTCCCAGCTGTTCCGTGGTTTTACCAAGAGCATTAAAGAAGAGCAGGTACTGGATATTCCTGTTTTGTCCCGTGCATTTGAGAAAGCGGTGGAAACCGCATATAAGGCTGTTATGAAGCCGAAGGAAGGTACGATCCTTACGGTAGCAAGAGGTGCTTCCGATAAGGCAAAGGAGCTGTGCGAAGATGGTGCAGAGGATCTGGAGCAGTTTTTAGGAGCTGTGATCGAGCATGCCCGCTATGTGCTGAGTCAGACTCCCGAGATGCTGCCTGTATTAAAGCAGGCAGGCGTAGTGGATTCCGGCGGACAGGGTCTGGTAGAAGTATTAAGCGGTGCGTATGACGCATTCCTGGGTAAGGAGATTGATCTGACTGTAGCTCCCGCAACTGCTGCAAAGGCAGAAGATACCAAGAGTTCTCTGGAAGTACAGGCAGAGGCAGAGATCAAGTTCGGTTATTGCACCGAATTCATCATTCTGTTAAATAAGCCTTTCAATGTAAAAGCAGAGATGGATTTCAAGGCATTCTTAGAGTCCATCGGTGATTCTATTGTATGCGTTGCGGATGACGATGTGGTCAAGGTGCATGTACATACCAATGATCCCGGTCTGGCCATCCAGAAGGCATTGAAGTATGGTGCATTATCTAATATGAAGATCGACAATATGCGCTTAGAGCATCAGGAGAAGCTGTTCAAGCTCTCCGAGAAGGAAGCAGCGCAGAAGAAGGCCGAGGAAGAGAAGGCAGCACAGCCTCCTAAGGAAGTCGGTTTCCTGGCAGTATCTGTAGGCGATGGTTTAAGCGAACTGTTCAAGAGTCTCGGTGTAGATTACATCATCGAGGGTGGACAGACCATGAACCCCAGTACCGCAGATATTCTGGATGCAGTAGACAAGGTAAATGCAAAGACGATCTTCGTTCTTCCGAATAACAAGAATATCATTCTGGCAGCTAATCAGGCAGCGGAACTGATGACAGATAAGGAACTTTTAGTCATTCCCACCAAGACCATTCCTCAGGGCATCACTGCTGTGATCAATTTTGTTCCTGAGCTGTCTGTGGAAGAGAACGAAGAGACCATGCTCCGTGAGATCAAAAATGTCAAGACCGGTCAGGTAACTTATGCGGTACGTGATACCGTGATCGATGACAAAGAGATCAAGAAGGATGACTTCATGGGTATCGGTGATCAGGGGATTGTAGCTGTTGGTACCGATATGGTAAAGGTGACCTGCGATATGATCGCAGAGCTGGTGGATGAGGATTCCGAGCTGATCAGCGTATATTATGGCTGTGATGTGGCAGAGGATGCGGCAGAGGCATTGCGTGCGGATCTCGAGGATGCTTATCCTGCATGTGATATTGAACTGCAGTATGGCGGACAACCTATTTATTACTATACTGTTTCTGTGGAGTAACTGGAAAGTTACGCATGGCTCGCAGCGGAGGGAGCCTTCAAACCGGACGAACTCCCAGAGCAGCAGAAGGCCCTCAGACAGGTATCGGTCTCCGAGTGTGAATTTTCTAAAGCAGTGGATAAAGTGTTTCTAATTCGGACGGGCACGGCTC
>OQVS01000557.1_pt1 | contig 25670 bp, 15 predicted proteins | sample 1691601 | NCBI WGS metagenome assembly OQVS01 (sample SAMN03418268, study PRJEB22391) | human gut metagenome | biome: human-gut; feature: organic feature; material: feces | host: Homo sapiens | place: Tanzania | collected 2013-01
CAATCCTTACGGATATCTTCAACATCAAGTCCAACTGGTTCACTTATGCGAAGATCCGCGGTTCTTATGCGGAGGTAGGTAACCCTATCATGCGTTTCCTCTCCGTTCCTACATACCCTGTCACTGCAGGCTCCCCGGCAGAAACCACTTATGCAGTTTCTGATGATTTCAAGGCAGAGCGCACGAAATCATTCGAAATCGGTGCTGACGTGAGACTCTGGAGCGGCAAGGTCAATGCTAGTGCTACCTATTATCATTCAATGACTTACAATCAGGTCTTCACCCCTGAAGTTCCATCATCGTTCAAGTATAAGACCATTTATGTGAACTCCGGTCGTGTAGACAACAAGGGTATCGAACTCTCACTCACATTGAACCAGAACCTCGGACCTGTAGACTGGACTTCAGGACTTATCTACTCCAGAAACAAGAACAAGATTGTGGATATGCTTGATGCTACTTTCAGCGGTCAGAAATTCGAGAGCAACCAGGTTCCCGTAGGCAGTCTTACCGGTGTGCAGATGTGGCTTATCAAGGGCCATAGCATCGGCGACATCTATGTCCGTGGCCTCAAGACTGACGAGCACGGCTATATATGGGTTTCTCCTACAGCAACTACCGTAGTTCCTGCCGACGTGACGGGCGGTCTCTCCTCCATGATTTACGCAGGAAACGTAAACCCTAGCTGGACAGGTTCATGGAGAAATGATTTCAGCTGGAACGGCATCAACCTCGGAGTTCTCGTGACTGCACGTGTAGGAGGTATCGGTGTTTCCCTCACGGAAGCTACCCTCGATACTTTCGGTATGTCACAGCGTACTGCTGACGCACGCGACAACGGCGGCGCACTTGTGAACGGTGTCCGCATCCCTGCCGAAGCGTACTACAAGACCATCGGAGGTACGGGAATCAGCGCACTCGGTGCGTACTACACATATTCCATGACCAATGTCAGACTTGCGGAAGTCTCCCTCGGCTATGACATTCCTGTCCAGAAATGGCAGAACGTACTTAAAGGCCTGAATGTGTCCTTCGTAGGAAAGAACCTTGCAATGCTCTATTGCAAAGCGCCTTTCGACCCTGAAGTGGCATCAGGTACCGGTAACTACTCCAACGGTATTGACTACTTTACAATGCCATCTACACGCAACCTCGGTTTTTCTGTAAAAGTTACCTTCTAAGTTCAGATCCGTATTATGAAGAAATTGAAATATACAATAATGATAGCTGCGGCAATGACTGCGGCAATGTCCTGCACGGACGGATTCCTCGAAAGGAATACGAATCCGGAGGAGGCTACCGAAGAAATGCTCGGTTGGGATAACCTTGCCTGCGGTTCAGCTTTTGCGCAGATGACAAGAAACATCATTCCTACCTACCAGCTCATCGGTTCGGAGGAATATGGTAGTGCGAACTTTCAGGTTGTCCAGGACCTTACCGGAAACCTTTTCGCAAACTACATCGGCGTCGTGAACTCCGGTTTCACTGCGAACAACATGTACAACATCACCGCCAAGTCATGGTATGAAGCCATGTTCAATGATGCATACGTCCGCGCTACCGGTTCATGGGAGACACTCGATCTCCACAGGGAAGATGCTCCTGAGGCAGCAGCCCTCGGTGATATTCTCAAAGTCGCTGTTCTCCATAGAGTTACCGATACTTACGGTCCTATTCCGTACAGCGAAATCGGCTCAGGCAATGTGACTCTCAAATATGATTCACAGAAGGATATCTACGCCAGCTTCTTCAATGAACTGGATGCAGCCATCTCGATATTGACTTCATTCTGGCAGGCTCAGCCTGACACCAAGCTCCTTGCAGATTATGACAACATTTATGGAGGCAACATCGGTAACTGGCTGAAATTCGCCAACACTCTCCGTATGCGTCTTGCAATGCGTGTCGTATATGCGGACAAGGATCTTGCCATGGCACAGGCTGATGCGGCTCTCGCCAATCCTGCAGGCCTCATGACCGCTTCAAGCGATGCCGCTTATTACAAGAAACCTGCTTCCGGCGCATGGGAGAACCCTCTCTACGTCATCCAGTACAGTTTCGATGACGACCGTATCGGTGCGACTATCGATGCATATATGAACGGTTTCAATGATCCACGTCTCTCCAAGTACTTCGTAGCCGGTTCAGACGGCGGTTATCACGGAGTCCGCAACGGTATCAGCATCGATGCCAGCTATGCGAATTCTACGCTCCTCTCCAGATTCAACTGCACCAATAATGACGATGTCCTTATAATGAGTGCTGCCGAGGCTTGGTTCCTTAAAGCTGAATACTGGCTTCGCAAGGGAGACAAGACACAGGCGAAATCTTGCTACGAGGAAGGCGTGAAGGTTTCCTTCAATGCTTGGGGCGCTTCTGGTGCGGACAGCTATCTTGCCGATACCGAGCATCAGCCAGGTTCTTTCTCAGATGTAGTGAAAGCCGGCAACTCTTACAGTACGCAGCTTTCCACCATCACTCCTGCATGGAATGCTTCCGGCAGCTTCGAGACAAATCTTGAGCAGATCATCACCCAGAAATACATTGCCGTATTCCCTGAAGGACAGGAGGCATGGTCAGAGTTCAGAAGAACCGGTTACCCTCACATTGTCCCTGTCGCTACCAACAACAGCGGCGGCAAGATCGACACCCAGCGTCAGATCAGACGTCTGAACTACCCTTCATCAGAGTATCGTACCAATGCCGACAATGTCAATGCGGCTATCGTCACCATGAACGGCGAGTCTTCACTCGGAACAGGTGACAACGGCGGTACCAGAGTATGGTGGGACAAGAATACAAGATTCTAATAATCAATGAGATACTTAAAGATTATGAATAAATCAGCAATAATACTGGCTTCAGCCCTGGCTTTCGGTGCAGCACTTTCATGTACCAAGCAGGAGGCGCTGAATCTCCAGCCTGAATATAAATATACAGATGCCTATTATGAGGCTCTGCGCGCATACAAGAAGAGTGACCACTCCATCTGCTACCTCTGGTTTGCGGATTATGGCGTGCCTTCATCATTGGCCTACCGTTTCGCAGGTATTCCTGACAGCGTGGACGTGGTTTCTCTCTGGGGCGGTATTCCTAAGGAAGGAACTCTCGACCGCAAGGAAATGTACGAGATGAGGGAAAAGAAAGGCACCAAGATCGTGGGTGTGAAGATTATCCGTCTTGCCCATACCACTTACCTGCCGTCTTGGGCGCTCGAAATCCAGGTTCCTTCATATATGAACGGCTTCGGCAGCCAGAAAGGTTACAATGACACTTATAAGGAAACTTATGACGCACGCATTGAAGCCGGTGACAGCGAGTCCATTGCAGCTGCAGCTGCTGAGTCCGCCGCCCGTATGGCGGGAACCATGGCATTGATCGCAGACATGAATGCCAATCCTTCAAGAACATTGAAGGAGGGTACCACTGAAGAGAATCCGGAGTGGGTTTACCCTGAGTGGTGCGAGTATGCCGGAGGTTCCATCATGAAAGAGATATGGGACAATGATCTCGATGGTTATGACCTTGACTATGAGCCGGAAGGCGATGCGCTCAGCGGAGAAAAGATGAGTACGTTCATTTATTATCTCTCACAGTTCATCGGTCCGATGTCCCCGAATCCGGAGACGATTCTTGCTGTAGACGGTAATCCTCCTGCTACAGAGATGGCCCCTTATTGCACATATCATATCTCGCAGAGTTATGGTCAAACATTGAGCGAGAGCCGTTTCAACAAGGCGGGCTGGAAAAACTCCCAGCTCATCTTTACCGAGAATATCGGTGACTACTGGAAAAACGGTGGCAACATGGAGCAGCAGGCTGCATTCCAGCCTTCTACAGGAGGCCGCAAGGGCGGTTTCGGTGCATTCCATGGCCAGCGTGACTATAATACCACTGATTCAGGAGCAGACAAGGAAACTCCTTACGGACACCTCCGCAGAGCTATCCAGCTTCAGAATCCTGCTGTAACCAAATAAATCAGGAGAACATTGAAATGAAAAACATATTGAAATATTCAGCCGTTGCAGCGATGTCTGTGCTCGCTCTCGCTTCCTGCGAAGAGATGGAGAACTATCAGACCACCATCGATGCTGCTCCGAAGCTTGCTTATGTGAATCTCAAGGGAGGCGACACTTTCTCTACGAGGATTACTCATCGTCCTGTAGGTTCCAATGGCTCTTTCCATACGGAGTTCCAGCCAAATTGCAACACCACGGATCATGGAGATGTCTATGTTACTATAGAACTTGACGCAGATCTCGTGGCAGAGTATAATCAGAAACATGGTACCAGCTATGTGGCTCTTCCTGAAGAGTATATAAAAATCACCAATCCGACAGTACGCATTGCCGCCGATACTACGGCAGCGCGTGATACCGTGAAGATCGACCTTGATGAGGAGAAAGACCTCTCGAAGCTTACGGAAAGAACTTATCTGGCTCCGTTCAAGCTTACTTCTGACGGCCTGAAGACAAGTGAGCAGAAGGGCAACCTCTGGTTCATCGTCAATACAGAGACCAATATTATCCGTCCTATCACCAAAGTTGAGGACCTGGTCGGTTTCCCTTCAGGCGATTCAAGTGAATGGACCGCCGACTGCGGCAATTACGCCAATCTTTTCGACGGCAATACCGGCACATCCGTTTCGTTCAATGCCGGCGATGTCGTTACCGTTGACATGAAGAAAGATGTTATGGTGACCGGTCTGAAGATTAACACCAATAATTCTTCTGCTGTTTCTATCGAGTACAGCAATGACGGCTTGAAGTGGTCACAGGCCGGAACCCCTGTCTCCGGTGAATTTGTCTTTTCAAGCAGTAATTGGTGCGCTGCCGTATATGATTATTTTACGGCACGTTATCTGCGCTTGACTTTCGCGGGAGCCAAGAGGGTCAACGAACTGGAGGTCTATATGATAGAAAGCACCGAACCTACCCTCTATACCCAGACTGGAGCGAACAATGTAGTATCCGGCAAGGTGGTTCACGTGGCAGGTGTAAGTTCTACTTCCAGCTTGAATGCGTCATTCAAAGTTTATACTACCGTATCTTCCGACAAGGGTTACAATGTCAATGTCGCTGTCGACAATTCACTCATCTCTGCGTATAATGAGAAGCATGGTACGTCTTACGTGCAGATGCCGTCCGAGAACATTGACCTTCAGAATGCGTCCTTGACGATTGCCGCTGGAGACAATGCTACCTCTGAAGAAGTGAAGCTTGCCCTTACGGGCGACCTTTCCGGCCTGACAAATGAAAACGGCTATCTTGTTCCATTGACAATGAAGGCTGCAGGCGCCGTTACCAGCGAAAGCAGGGGAACCGTGTATGCCGTAGTCATTCCGGAGACCAAGCTTATCAAGTCGATTAGCTCTGCTGATGAAGTTGTCGGCTTTGTCGCTGGAGGCAGAAGTTCATGGAGCGCAGACTGTGACAACAGTGCAAATCTCTTCGATGACAACAACAGTTCAAGCGTGAATTTCAAGGGGTATGACAATGTCCTGACCGTCAATCTCGGCGGCAAGCATCTTGTAACCGGCCTCAAACTCAATACATATATGCTCGGCAATGTGACCGTAGAATACAGTCTTGACGGAACTACCTGGAAGTCAGCTGGAACTGCCGAGCAGAGCGACGTGTATTTCGGTACTACATCTTCATACAGGAATGCAGACTATTATCTCGCATTCGGAAATTATCTTGAAGCAAGCTATATCCGTCTGACATTCAGCTATACGATGGACTACTCATACTACAACAGGATGATGGAGTTCAATATCTATGAGATCGAGAGCGAGGATCCTACGATTTACACAATCTGCGGAACTGACAATACCTTCACGGGCCAAATCGTCCATCATGTGACTGCCGGTTCCAAAGGCTCCCTCTCTGCAGAGTTCAATGTGATGACGACTATCCCATCCAAGAGCGGCTGGTCGGTAAAGGCTGAAGGTGACGCTTCGCTGGTCAATGCATACAATACCAAGAACGGTACCAAGTATGCTGCATTGGATCCGTCTTATGTCTCTATAACCGGAAGTCCTTGCGAAATCGCTGCAGGTGCCACCAAGTCTGAAGGCAAGATCAGTCTGTCTCTTACGGGAGATATTTCCAAACTTACCAATGTCGACGGCTATCTTCTTCCTGTAAGACTTTCAGCAGAGGGTGCTGTGACAAGTACCGGACGCGGCGTTGTCTATGTCGTCATTACCACCAAGAAGAGTGCAGAGGCGCTCAAGGAAATAAAAGCTGCATCAGATATCGAAGGCGCTGAGGTAGCGGACAGGACCGGCTGGAAGATAGTTGCTTGCGATGAGGAAGGAATTTATACCGCTGATTCCAAGCCATATTCTTCACTCTTCGACGGCAGTCGTGATACTTATGTGCGTACGTGGGGTGGTCCTATTACTTTCACCGTAGATCTTGGCAAAGAGTATGACATGACAGGATTTGTCATCACCGCCCGTTCAGGAAACTATGAAAGATTACAGCCGAAGTCCGTGAATATCGAAGGCAGTACGGATGGTGTCGAGTATGTGGAGCTCGGAACGGCTTCAACTTCAGCCGGGACATTGCTCAACGCATCTCCTTCATCTTATGCCGCGTTCTACGGGACCAAGGTAAGATACCTGAAGATCAATGCCGACTACGGCGGGTCTAACATGGGAACTGCTGAATTTAATATCTATGCGAAATAAACTGACTGCATAAAATTATGAAACTCAATAAATTAACAACTCTTTTTCTGGCAACCGCAGCTCTTGCTGCGGGCGCCTGCCAGAAGTCAATAGAATATAGGGATGTGGTTTATTTCACCGGAACCGAAAGTTCTCCGATGACCAGCATGTATGTGGAAGGTCCTACAGCTCTCGGACTTACGGTCACCACTTCCAATAAACTTGAATCCCAGATGACAGTCGGCGTGAAGGTCGATCCTGCCGCTCTCGCTTCATTCAGCGAGGCTCAGGGCGTGGACTATGTCATGCTCCCTGAGGGAAGTTACAAGCTTGACGAGAACTCATTTACCGTGGAAGCGGGAAAGAATGTTTCCCTCCCTGTAAAGTTCGAGATTACCTCGATGGATGATTTCGTGGATGGCGCCAAGTATTGCGTTCCGATTACCCTTACCGAGACATCCAACGGTATGGATATCCTCAAGGCATCCAAGACTACTTACGTGGTAATCAATCAGATTATCACCACCCAGGGCCCGGATTTGAACAAGAGCTATTACATCAGCTTCCCGACCATCATCAACAATGCCATGTTCAACAACATGTCGGCCTGCACGATGGAAATCCGCGTCAAGATGGATTCATGGCAGAATGGCAGCCCTTTCATTTCATCAGTAATGGGTGTCGAGGAAAACTTCCTTCTCCGTTTCGGCGACGTGTCATGCGACAATAACCAGCTCCAGTATGCCGGTCGTGGTGCATCCATCACATCTTCAAGTCATTTCAATACGGGCACATGGTATCACATCGCCGTGGTGGACAATGGTTCTACGCTTACGCTCTACGTGAACGGCAATGTCGAGGGAACCGTGGATTCATCCGGAAAATCTGCCATCAACCTTGCATGGGACTACATGGATGGTTTCCATATCGGACGTTCCGAGAGAAGCCGTTACATGGACGGTGTCGTAAGTGAGGCCCGTGTATGGAACAGGGCACTCAATGTGATCGAACTTGAGAACAACCAGTGCTACGTGGATCCTAATTCCGAGGGACTTATCGGATATTGGAGGCTCAATGAGCTCGTGGACGGCAAGTTCAAGGACCTTACAGGAAACGGAAATGACGGTACCCCTACTGCGGGTGTAGCTTGGTATGAAGGTCTTAAATGTCCTGTAATTGATTAGGTTAGTTCATATTTTGTTGTTTGGTTTGGCGTACCTTGCCGGGGCTGTGTCCCTGGCAGGGCAGACGCCACGTATCTTACGCTTCGAGCCTTCTGTCATGGAAATTGACACGGTGCGTTATGATGCCGGTCCGGTGAAAGTGCGTTTCACGTGCACCAATATCTGCGACAAGGATGTCAGCATCGTCGCAGTCAATTCCCAATGCGGATGTGCCAAGCCGTTTTTCTCCCGTGAGTCCATCAAGCCGGGCGCCAAGGCCCATGTGGATGTGATTCTGGACCCTTCATCCTTGTTTGCGGAACAGAACCGTCACCTGACCGTGGTCGCCACTAACGGAGATTATCGCAAGTTCAACACGATTACCGTCCATGGTTATGTGGCACGTGACGTGAGCGAAGCAGAAGTAAGATACCCTTACGAACTCGTTCCCGGATTCCGCTCGGAAGTGGATGTCCTCGGGATGCGTCTGAACAAGAAAGGCGCGGTCTCCGAAAAGGAGTTCGAAGTTTACAACGACACGTCCGTGCCAATGTCCTTGAAATGGGGAACGGACTACAAAAATGTTAAAGCAGAGGTGCCTGCGACAGTGGCTCCTCATTCCTCCGTCAGAATCAAAGTGTATCTTGATACTGCCAAAATGCCGGCAGGGGGGTTCTCCGAGCCGATGTTCATCTATGTGGACGGGCGTAAGGCAAAGGTGATTCTGAAAGGATCAGTAGAATAAAAAACAGGTTGATTCTTATGCGAAAATCAATTCTTGTTCCCGCTATCGTATTGTCAGTCATGATGATGGCAGTTTCGTGTTCCGGGAATAAAAAGCAAGAACTTGAAATAATCCCGAATCCTTCCCGTGTGGAGTTCCAGGAGGGGCGTTGCAATGTCGGAAGCGGTCTTCATGCAGTCGTTTCGGATTCATTGCTGCTTCCTGCAGCGGCATATCTTGATGCTTCTCTGGGGGAGGAATATAGCAATGCAAGCGGTTCAATTCCGGTAAACATGGTCATTGACACCGTCGGTAATTCTGTCGGAAGCTACCGGCTTGTCATTGGCGAAAACGGCATTGACATTGCCGGAGGCTCCTACGAGGGCGTCATTTCGGGTATTGCGACATTGCGTCAGCTGCTTTGGAGCGACGGGCAGAGTCTGCCGCGGATGATGGTTGAGGATTCGCCGAGATTTTCGTGGCGCGGTGCGATGCTGGATGTCTCGCGACATTTTTTCACGGTGTCTGAAGTGAAGTCGCTCATTGACGAGATGGCATTGTACAAACTGAACATCCTTCATTTGCATCTGACGGACGACCAGGGCTGGCGAATCGAAATAAAATCATTGCCGGAACTGACTGAGCGCGGGGCTTGGCGAACGATGAACAATTGGGACAGCACCTGCGTGAAAATCGCAAGGGACAATGCTGACCCGCGTTATGAATGGCCGGCGGATCGTGTAAAGAATGGCCTCTACGGCGGTTTTTACACGCAAGATGAAATCCGCGGAATCGTGCGCTATGCCGAAGATCGCGGAATCGAAGTGATTCCGGAAATCGACATGCCTGGACATTCGCTTGCAGTGCTCCGTTCTTATCCGCAACTCTCATGCGACGGGAAAGGCGGTGCCTGGGGGAAGGTCTTCTCCACTCCGCTGTGTCTGGGTAATGATGATGCTCTGGCGTTCTGCAAGTCGGTTCTGGATGAGGTTTTCGAGCTGTTCCCTTCGGATTATGTGCATATCGGAGGTGATGAGGTGGACAGGACTGCGTGGGAACATTGTCACGCATGTGGAAAAAGAGTCCGCGAAAAGCACCTTGGCGGTGTCGAGAACCTTCAGGCATGGTTCACGCGCGAAATGGAAAAGTATTGCCGCGAACATGGCAAGAAGATTATCGGATGGGACGAGGTCGCTTCTGACGGACTGTCGGCTGAAAGCATGGTCATGTGGTGGCGCAACTGGAGTCCTGCTTCGTTGAAAAAGTCTTTTGAGGACGGGCATCCGGTGGTCATTACTCCGATAGAGTATTATTACCTGAAGGATGACCAGGACAAGAACACATTGGAAAAGGTCTATTGCTATGAGCCTGATTCGAACCTGTCGCAGCCGTATTCCGGTCACGTGACAGGCGTGCAGGGGAATCTCTGGAGTGAAAAGGCTGTCACGATGGCTAGAGTGGGGGAGAGGATGTTCCCGCGACTGCTGGCTATCGCCGAATCGGCATGGACAATGCCTGAGAACAAGGATTTCAATGATTTCTCGCGCCGTCTGCCTCTTCATCTGAAGAAACTTGACGAGGCGGGATGGAGCTACAGGTTCCCTGATGTGAACGGTGTTTATGACCGCAATGTCATGGCCGGGGAGATGAAGGTTTTCCTCAAGGTTCCGGAAGGTGCTGATCTTCACTATACTATAGATGGTTCCGTGCCGGATTTGTCTTCTCCGGGGTATTATTCACCGCTTCTTATAACTGACAGCTGCGCCCTGCGTTTCCGTTGTTACAATTCGTCCGGCGTTCCGGGTGAGCTCCGCCAGGTGATGTTCATTGACGGGGAATACCTTCCTGCGCTTTCGGTGGAATCGGCATTGTCCGACGGCCTGCTTGTCAGGTGGTACGATTTCGACGGTTCTGCGTGCGCCGACATTGACAAAGCCCCTCTCAAGGACAGTTTCGTCGTAGGCTCCGTATGTATTCCGGAGGATGTGAGCGGCAATATCGGTCTGGTCTTCAACGGTTACATCAATGTCCCTTCAGATGGAATCTATGCGTTCTACACCTATTCTGACGATGGCAGCGAGTTGTGGATTGACGATGAACTGGTGGTGGACAATGGTGGCCCGCATTCCAGCATGGAGCGTTCAGGCAGCATTGCTCTCCGCAAGGGCTTGCACAAGATTGCAGTCCGCTACTTCGATTCCAACGGCGGCCTTCTGGAGGCAGGTCTTACGGATGAAAACGGACAGCATATCCCGTTCAGTGACGGTATGCTGAAGCATTGAAAATCATAGCATTATGAAAAGTCTTGGAATAGATGTAGGGTCTTCTTCGGTGAAGGTGTCTCTTCTGGATATTGAAACTAATGAGTGTGTGGCTTCGGCGACGAATCCTTCTGTGGAAATGCCTATCGAGGCGTTGCAGAGCGGCTGGGCGGAGCAGGAACCTGAAATGTGGTGGCGATATGTGTGCGAGGGCATACGTCAGGTTTCTGCGAAATGTCCTATGTCAGAGGTCGCTTGTGTCGGGATTACCTACCAGATGCACGGCCTGGTGGCACTTGCGGAAAATGGCGTTCCTGTCCGCAAATCCATAATCTGGTGCGATTCCAGGGCGGTGGGCATAGGCGCTGCCGCGATGGAGGCTGTCGGACGCGGGAAATGCCTGGAGCATGTGCTCAACTCTCCCGGAAATTTCACCGCTTCCAAGCTGAAGTGGGTGAAAGTCAATGAGCCTGAGACGTTTGCCAAGGTGTATAAGTTCATGCTTCCTGGTGATTATATCGCTTATCGTCTTTCTGGTGTGATGAATACTACGGTCAGCGGTCTTTCTGAACAGATTCTGTGGGATTTCAAGGAAAACCGCAGGGCTGATTTCATCGCTGATTATTATGGCATTCCGCATGATATGATTCCGGAGGCCGTGGATTCCATCGGCACAGGCGCCGTGACAGACAAGATGACGGAATCACTTCTGGGCATTCCGGAAGGTACGCCGATTTCATATCGTGCAGGTGACCAGCCTAACAATGCATTCTCTCTCAATGTTCTGGATGCCGGGGAAATCGCTGCGACAGGTGGTACGAGCGGAGTGGTTTATGGTGTCGTGGATACTCCTGAAGCTGATCCGGAGTCCCGCGTCAATACCTTCGTACATGTGAATCACCATGCTTCGGCTCCACGTTACGGTATCCTGTTGTGTATCAACGGAACGGGAATCATGAATTCATGGGTGCGTCGCAATGTGATGCAGAGCGGAATGGACTATGCCCGGATGAATGAGGCTGCGGCTACTGTCCCGGCCGGTTCTGATGGTTTGCTGGCTGTTCCGTTCGGCAACGGAGCGGAGCGCGTTCTGGGAAACCGTTGTCCGGGTGCGGGGTTCATCGGCATTGACTTCAACAGACATTCGTCGGCTCATATTCTTCGTGCCGCACAGGAGGGAATCGCATTTTCGTTCCGCTACGGCATTGATATCATGCGTGGTCTGGGGCTTGAACCTGATGTGATCCGTGCCGGCAAGGCAAACATGTTCCTCTCACCTGTGTTCTGCCGTACATTGGCGGACCTTACCGGTGCTCGTGTGGAACTTTTCAATACTGACGGCTCGCTTGGCGCTGCACGTGGCGCTGTGCTCGGGGCCGGAATATATAAATCACGTGAAGAAACATTTTCGGGTCTGCATTGCGTGGAAACGGTGCTCCCGGAAAAGACGCCTGCGGCTTTGGCTGAGGCCTATGCCCGCTGGTGTGATATCGTAAAATAGTAAAAATTGTAATATTATGGCTGCAAAAACTTATTTCCCGACAGTGGACAAAATCAAATTCGAAGGCAAGGAATCCAAGAATCCTATGGCATTTCATTACTATGACCCTGAGCGTGTCGTGAAGGGCAAGAAGATGAAGGATTGGTTCAGGTTTGCAATGGCATGGTGGCACACGCTCTGCGCAGAGGGTGCCGACCAGTTCGGCGGCGGCACCAAGAAGTTCCCGTGGAACGAGGCAGGGACTCCGCTTGAAAGAGCAAAGGCCAAGATGGATGCAGGTTTCGAATTCATGCAGAAAATGGGTATCGAATTTTACTGTTTCCATGATGTGGACCTTGTCGACGAGGCTGCCACGACTCAGGAATATGAGAGCAATCTGAAGGAAATCGTAGCCTATGCGAAGCAGAAACAGGCCGAGACCGGAATCAAGCTTCTCTGGGGTACTGCCAATGTCTTCGGACATGCGCGTTACATGAACGGAGCTTCCACGAATCCTGATTTCGATGCTGCTGCGCGCGCCATGTTGCAAATCAAGAACGCGATTGATGCCACGATCGAACTCGGCGGTTCCAATTATGTGTTCTGGGGCGGTCGTGAAGGATACATGTCACTTCTCAATACTGATATGAAGCGTGAGAAGGAGCATCTGGCGACAATGCTCAGGATGGCCCGTGATTATGCGCGTGCCAACGGATTCAAGGGAACATTCCTCATCGAGCCTAAGCCTATGGAGCCGATGAAACATCAGTATGATGTCGATACCGAGACTGTTATCGGTTTTCTCCGTGCACATGGACTTGACAAGGATTTCAAGGTAAACATTGAAGTAAATCATGCGACTCTTGCCGGTCATACTTTCGAGCACGAACTCCAGTGCGCCGTGGATGCCGGTATGCTCGGCAGCATTGACGCGAACAGGGGAGACTATCAGAACGGCTGGGATACGGACCAGTTCCCTGTGGATTTGTACGAACTCGTGCAGGCGATGATGGTGATTGTACGCGGTGGCGGCTTCACTACCGGCGGTACGAACTTCGACGCGAAGACGCGCAGAAATTCTACGGATCCGGAAGATATTTTCATCGCACATATTTCCGCTATGGATGTCATGGCCAGAGCGCTCCTCATTGCAACTGACATTCTGGACAATTCCCCTTATCTCCAGATGCTTCATGACCGTTATGCTTCATTTGACAGCGGTGAGGGCAAGGCTTTCGAGGAAGGCAAGTTGACGCTTGAGCAGGTTGCCGAGTATGCGCGCCATCATGAACCGCGCCAGATCAGCGGCAAGCAGGAACTCTACGAGACTCTGATCAATCTGTATATCTAGCAGCCATCATGAAAGGTCGCAGTTATTTGTTCTCAATAGTAATGGTAGCCGTGATAAGCGGCTTGCTGTTCGGATATGACACGGCTGTGATTTCCGGAGCGGAACAGGCATTGGACCAGTTCTTCCAGGGGGCGAAAGATTTTGTGTATTCCTCTTGGCTTCATGGATTTACAGCTTCTAGCGCATTGATCGGATGCGTCATCGGTGGTGCTGTTTCCGGCTTCCTTGCCTCCCGTCTCGGACGTAAATGGGCATTGACCGTGGCAGCTTCCATGTTGTTCGTTTCCGCGGTCGGTTCCTGGTGCCCGGAAAGCGGCATACTGCCGTACGGAGAGCCTTCACTGGCGCTTCTGGTGGTATTCAACCTGTATCGCATTCTCGGCGGTATCGGCGTGGGGCTTGCTTCTGCCGTAGGGCCGATGTACATCGCGGAAATCTCGCCTGCCCGCATACGTGGAACCATGGTGTCCTGCAACCAGTTCGCCATCATTTTCGGTATGCTGGTAGTGTACTTCATCAACTACATGATCCGCGGCAATCTCGGTGACACAAGCGGGGCCGTGCAGTCCGCCATGGTGGAAATCGGCTGGCGCCGCATGTTTCTCAGTGAGGCGCTCCCTGCCGGATTGTTCTTGATACTCATTACTTTAGTGCCGGAGACACCGCGTCTTCTGGTGCTAAAGGGCAATGACAAGAAGGCGTTCTCCATCCTCGAACGTATCAACGGTACTTCGGAGGCGGAGGTCATCCTTTCCGAGATTAAGGCGACTGTCAATGAAAAACGCGAAAAGCTGTTTTCTTATGGCGCTGCCGTCATCATCATCGGTGTCCTCCTCTCGTTCTTCCAGCAGGCTATCGGCATCAATGTCGTATTGTATTATGCCCCGCGTATCTTCCGCAGCATGGGAGCGACCGGAGATGTTTCCATGATCCAGACCGTGGTGATGGGAATAGTCAATATCATTTTTACGGTGGTGGCTATCTTCACTGTAGACAAAGTCGGTCGCCGTCCTCTTCTGATTATAGGTTCCGTCGGCATGATGATAGGCATGGCGGCACTTTCCGTCTTGTCTTTTACCAATGCCATCGGCATCGCCGCGCTGGTTTTCATCATCATCTACACGGCATCGTTCATGATGTCATGGGGCCCGATATGCTGGGTGCTGATTTCGGAGATTTTCCCGAATACCATCCGTTCCCAGGCTGTCGCGATTGCTGTGGCTGCCCAATGGATTTCGAACTTCGCCGTATCTGCGACTTTCCCGTCCCTAAGTGGCTGGAGCGTGGGCGGTACTTATGCGATTTATGCCGTAATGTCTTTACTCTCAGCGGTCTTCGTATGGAAATGGGTGCCGGAGACGAAGGGCAAGAGTCTGGAGGAAATGTCCAGGCTTTGGAAACAATAATTATTTGACAATCGACAATGAACAAACTTGTATTATATCTTGCATCTGCGTCAATGCTGGCTCTGACATCTTGTGGGACAGCTGATTATAAGGATTCGTCGCTCAGCGCGGAAACCCGTACCGAGGCTCTTCTGAAACAGATGACCCTGGAGGAGAAAATCGGCCAGGTAATCTGCCCGCTTGGATGGCCGATGTACGAAAAGATCAGCAATGATTCCGTATTGATAACAGATAAATATAAGGAATTCATTGACAATCAGCACGGCGGAATGTTGTGGGGCGTCTTCCGTGCTGACCCGTGGACGCGCCGGACCCTTATAAACGGACTTAACCCACGTCTTGCCGCCAAGACTTACAACCAACTTCAGAAATATGCCATTGAGCATAGCAGACTCGGCATTCCGGTCATTCTGGCCGAAGAGGCTCCTCATGGTCACATGGCGATTGGCGCTACCGTTTTCCCGACGAGTGTCGGAATGGCATCCACCTGGGATACGGCATTGATTACTGAAGTGGGACATGTGATTGCCGATGAACTCAGGGCACAAGGCGGCCACATCGGCTATGGCCCTGTAATTGACCTTGCACGTGAACTGCGATGGTCCCGTGTCGAGGAAACTTATGGAGAGGATGTCTTTCTCACCTCTGAAATGGCAGCTGCAATGGTCAGGGGAACCAGCCCCAAGCATAACGGCTATGACAAGGGCGTGATTTCCACATTGAAGCATTTCGTGGCGTACGGCATTCCTGAAGGTGGCCATAACGGCAATCCTTCATTCGTGGGTGAGCGTGAATTGCGCGAAAACTTCCTACCTCCTTTCAAGGCGGCCATTGATGAGGGGGCATTGTCAGTGATGACCTCCTACAACTCGCTGGACGGTGTGCCGAGCACCGGAAATTCGCATCTCTTCAGGGACGTGCTGCGCGGGGAATGGAATTTCGGCGGATTTGTCGTTTCCGATTTGGAAAGCATTGACGGACTGGCCGGTAGCCATCGCATTGCCGCAGACAAACAGGAAGCCGGCGAGATTGCGCTGAAGGCGGGCGTGGACGTGGATCTGGGGGCGAACTGCTATTCGCTTCTTGCTGAATCGGTGCGGTCGGGACGTGTTTCTGAAAAGGTGCTGGACGATGCCGTGCGCAATGTCCTTCTGTACAAGTTCCGTTTCGGACTTTTCGACCATCCTTATATAGATGAGGAAACGGCCGCAGCGAAGGTGCGTACACCGGAACATGTGGAACTGGCTCGTCAGGTGGCGCGGGAAGGCATTGTCCTGCTGGAAAATGACGGTATCCTGCCGTTGAGGAAAGGCGTCAAGGTGGCGGTCATCGGACCGAACGCGGACAATATGTACAACCAGCTCGGCGATTATACTGCGCCGCAGGAAAGGGACAATGTCGTAACAATGCTGGATGGCATTCGTGCCAAGGCCGGTGATGCCAATGTGCTGTATGCCAAGGGTTGCGCTGTCCGTGACGTGGCTTCTGCCGATATTCCTGCGGCTGTTCGTGCAGCGAGGGCTGCCGATGTGGCCGTGGTCGTTGTCGGCGGGTCCAGTGCCAGGGATTTCAAGACCAAGTACATTGATACCGGTGCTGCTGTCGTGGATTCCCATTCGGTAAGCGACATGGAATCCGGTGAGGGCTTTGACAGGGCGACATTGACCTTGATGGGCCGTCAGCAGGACCTTTTGGAGGCTGTACGTGCTGTCGGGAAGCCGATGGTGGTGGTTTATGTGGAGGGGCGTCCTCTCGACAAACGTTGGGCGAAGGAGCATGCTGATGCTCTTCTAACCATGTGGTATCCTGGTCAGCAGGGCGGCAATGCATTGGCGGATGTGCTTTTCGGTGATTATAATCCGGCCGGTCGTCTGCCTGTTTCCGTTCCGCGTGAAGTAGGGCAGCTCCCTGTGTATTACAATAAAAAGTTCCCTGCCGGGCATGATTATGTGGAGATGCCGTCGGCGCCGCTTTATCCGTTCGGCTATGGCCTGAGTTATACGACGTTCCGTTATGATAATTTGAATGTTACGGCTGCTGATGGCTCTGTAGTTTCTGTCGGCGGCAAGTCAATGAATGATGAGCTGGTACGGGTTTCTGTGGATGTCACCAATGCCGGTGAACGTGACGGTGATGAGGTGGTGCAGCTGTATCTTACTGATTTGCAGGCAAGTGTGGCGCGTCCGCAGAAACAGCTCAGGGCTTTTCGTCGTGTGCATGTGACTGCTGGGGCTACCGGGAAAGTGCAGTTCGTGCTCCATGTGTCGGATTTTTCACTTTATGACATTGACATGAAACAGGTCGTGGAGCCTGGGGATTTCCGCATCGCTGTCGGTGCTTCTTCGGCAGATGTTCGCGCAGAGGCTGTGGTCAGGGTCGAGTAAGATATTCTTTTGGTGTATATTATAAGACAAACACCCGGTCAAATTGCTTGGCCGGGTGTTATAACATATTATGTATTATGGATTAAGATCCGTATATACTAGAAGAGTTCATCATTGCTCTCGGAAACATTGAAATCAGGAGCATCATAGTTGTCAGCAGAATTGAAATTCTCTGCTCCTTCAATGTTCTCGTCAGCCGGTCTCGGGCTGAATGGCTTTCTGCCGCCTCTGTGGTCGTCGCGTGGACCTCTGCGGTCGTCTCTTGGACCACGTCTGTCATCACGGCGATCGCCTCTTCTGTCGTCGCGAGGGCCTCTCCTGTCGCCTCTGCGGTCATCCCTTCTGTCATCGCGCGGACCTCTTGGACGACGCTCAGGCTCTACGTAACCCTCCGGTTTCTCGGTGAGTGCACGCATTGAAAGTCTCATCTTGCCTGTCTTCTCGTCGATTTCGAGGAGTTTTACGTCCACTTCGTCGCCGACTTTGAGGACATCAGCTACGTTCTCGGTCTTGGTCCATGCGATTTCCGATACGTGGAGGAGTCCTTCCTTGCCAGGGAGAATTTCTACGAATGCACCGAAATCGAGGATTGAAACGACCTTGCCGTGGTATGTCTCGCCGACTTCAGGCACAGCGCAGATACCTTCGATCCATGCGAGAGCCTTGTCGAGGGAATCCTTGTCTGTAGAGAAGATATCCACGAGACCTTTTCCTCTCTCCGTGTCCTCTGTGATGGTGATGGTGGTACCTGTCTCTTTCTGGATTTTCTGGATGGTCTCGCCGCCCTTTCCGATAACGGCGCCGATGAAGTCTGAAGGAATTTCGAGCTGCTTGAGTCTCGGAACGAACGGCTTGTAGTCCTCACGTGGCTCGCTGATGGTCTTCATCATTTCGCCCATGATGTGGAGTCTGCCCTGACGTGCCTGCTCAAGTGCCTTTGCCAGAACGTCATAAGAAAGTCCGTCTACCTTGATGTCCATCTGGGTAGCCGTGATACCGTCTTTGGTTCCGGTTACCTTGAAGTCCATGTCTCCGAGGTGGTCCTCGTCACCGAGGATGTCGGTAAGGATGGCATATCTTTCGTTAGGTCTGTCCTTGTCTGTGATAAGACCCATTGCAACACCTGCTACAGGTTTCTTGATCTTGACACCTGCGTCCATGAGTGCGAGGCAACCTCCGCAGACAGAAGCCATTGAAGATGAACCGTTTGACTCAAGAATGTCTGATACTACGCGGATTGCGTAAGGGTTTTCCGGAGCTAGCGGAACGACTGCCTTGAGTGCACGCATTGCGAGGTTTCCGTGTCCGATTTCGCGGCGGCCTACACCTCTCTGTGCCTTGGCCTCACCTGTTGCGAACGGCGGGAAGTTATAGTGGAGAACGAACTGCTGTGTCTCGCGGACAAGTACTTCGTCCATTTCCTTCATGTCGAGCTTGGTTCCGAGTGTAACGCTCGCAAGTGACTGTGTTTCACCACGTGTGAAGATTGCGGAACCGTGTGCGCATGGGAGGTAGCCGACTTCGCACCAGATAGGACGTACTTCGTCGGTCTTACGGCCGTCGAGACGGACTCCCTCGTCGAGAATCATGTTTCTCATTGCGGCCTTCTCCTCATTGTTGTAATATCTTGCTACCATTGCAGCCTTGGCCTCCTGGTCTTCCTCTGAAAGTGTAGCGAGGAAGTCAGCCTTGATCTGCTCGAAGCCTTCTGACCTTTCCTGCTTAGGTTTTGCGGATTTGGCGAGGGCGTAGCATTTGTCGTAGCAGAACTCGTGAACGGCTTTCTTGAGATCCTCGTCTTCCTCGTCGTGAGGGTAGTCTCTCTTCACGTCCTTGCCGAGTTCCTTGTTCAGTTCAACCTGTACGAGGCACTGCTTCTTGATGGCTTCGTGTGCGAACTTGATGGCTTCGAGCATGTCTGCTTCGCTTACCTCGTTCATTTCGCCTTCTACCATCATGATGTTGTCATAGGTAGCTGCAACCATGAGTTCGAGGTCGCTGTCTGCCATTTCGCTGAATGCAGGGTTGATCTTGAATTCGCCGTTGATCCTTGCAACGCGTACTTCTGAGATCGGGCCTTCGAACGGAATGTCGCTGCATGCGAGTGCTGCTGATGCTGCGAGTCCTGCGAGTGCGTCAGGCTGGGTGTCTGCGTCTGCTGAGATAAGGTTTACATTGACATAAACCTCAAGGTGAAAATCGTCCGGGAACAGCGGTCTGAGTGCGCGGTCAACGAGGCGTGAGATGAGGATCTCATAGTCGGACGCCTTGCCTTCGCGTTTCATGAAGCCGCCAGGGAATCTTCCTGCTGAATAGAATTTCTCTTTGTAGTCTACCTGAAGAGGCATGAAGTCAGTGCCTTCCTTTACCTCTTTAGCGCAGGTTACGGTGGCGAGGAGCATTGTTCCTCCCATCTTGATGACTGCTGAACCGTCAGCCTGCTTTGCAAGCTTGCCGGTTTCGATTTCGATTACCCTGCCATCGGATAATTCGATTTTCTTGTTAATGATGTTCATTAGTGTTTCAATGACCTGCCTTCCCCAATGGAAGTGTGTTTTCTGTATTTTCTTCATATATCGTCCCCGTGTTCTGCAGCAGGTCGGTTATTATGCAGAAACGGAATGCTATATTCTGTCGCGCCCTTGCGGGGCTGGCTCCGGAATTCTGCAAGTTTTCAACTTGCTCGGGTGTGTCCCGTAATTCGGAGTGTGTCTTGCGTTTCGGGCTTTTCCAGGCCCACGCGCTTTTATACGTTACCCCCATCCTAAATCCCTCCCCTCGGGGTAGGGACTTGCCGTCGCCCTTCGGGCTTTAAGTTTCTCCCTTTGCGGGCGGATTTGTTTGCGTCCCTTGCGGGGGTTGCGCCTTTTTGCGGGTGCTGTGCTCTTGCGAGTTTTCCAGGCCCACGCGCATTAACTACGTTACCCTCACCCTAAATTCCTCCCCTCGGGGTAGGGACTTGCCGTCGCCCTTCGGGCTTTACGTTTCGCCCTTGCGGGGCTATTTCCGGAATTTCGCAAGCTTCAACTTGCTCGGGTGTGCCCCGTAATTCGGAGTGTGTCGTATAAATGCTGAAAAAGACCGGCTCCAGTGATGAAACCGGTCTTTTGCTTTCCTATCGGTTATCGACGGAGACCAAGCTCCTTGATGATGCTTCTGTATCTCTCGATGTCAACTCTCTGGAGGTAGTCCAGCAACTGACGTCTTTTACCTACGAGACGGAGAAGTGAACGACGGGTTACAACGTCTTTCTTGTTCTTCTTCACATGCTCTGTGAGGTGATTGATACGGTAGGAAAATAGAGCAACTTGACTCTCTGGTGAGCCGGTGTCTGTATTAGACTTCCCGTACTTCGCGAAAATCTCCTGCTTCTTTTCAGCTTCTAAATACTCAGCCATTTCGCAAAAAATTTTTATTTATAAAACAATCACCGGTATCCGTCACGGATTCCCGCGTCCCCTCCATCTGCCCGAGCAAATTTCAGAAACGGCTGCAAAGTTAAGAATTATTTCTTATATTGCAAACATCTGTTTTGAATTAGACATTGACCACCATTATCTGATTGATGTCGGTCAGGTAGTTGGGGGTGAGGTGCTCCCGTCGGGTCTTCCACTCCTCGTTAGCGCTGCCTTCGACGGCGAGACCGACCGTCTTGACACCATATTGGTGATTCATCCTGTCTATCGTCTTCGAAAGTTCGAGCCGCTCGTTACGCTTGCTGACGGTGTCGAACAGCACGGGTTGTAGGCTGCCGGGAACGATGTGCGAAAGGATGACGCCGGATTTTTTGAAAAGGATTCCAGGCCGGTAGATTTCTTCCGCGAGCCTCATCGCCAACTTCGTGATTTCCAATGTGTCCGCAGATGGAATCCCGAGCATTGCGGAAGCCATGTTCCCGTATTGCGGCAGGTCTTCCCGGAATCGGTTACTGCATGCGAAAACACTGACGCATCCCGCCGCTGAATCTTGTCCGCGAAGCGTATTGCAACAGCTGGCAGCGAATGTGGCCACTGACGATTTGAGCTGCTCCACGGAGGAAATCATTTTTCCGAAACTCCTTGATGTAGAGATGCTTTGCCGCTGAATAATCTCCGGAGTGTCTATGCACGGACGACCGTTCAGTTCCAGCCAGGTCTGGTAACCCGGCTTATGGAAATGCCGCTGCACCCAGTCGCCGTCCTTGTCCGCGAATTCCAACGCCGTCCGCACTCCGAGCGCGACCAGGCGCGCATACGTCCTCGGCCCGATGCCCCAGATGTCGGCAAGGTCAGCCAGCGCGAGCGCCTTCCTCCGTTTCTCGTCCGTGTCAATCATGCACACGCCGCGGTACCCGCGAAATTTCTTCGCGAATTTGCTCGCGACTTTTGCCAATGTCTTGGTGCGGGCAATGCCAATGCTTACCGGAATGTCTGTGTACAATGCTATTTTCCGTATCATTCCGCGCATCAGTTCCACGACGTCGAAGTGTTCCTCGTAGCCGTTCAGATAGAGGAATTGTTCGTCAATGGAGTAGCTTTCAGTGTGCTTTACCGTCTTCCGCATGATGCTCTGCACCCGTTCGGACATCGCCGCATACAGCATGATGTTGCTGGAGAATACGGCGACATTGTTCTTCCTGATGATGTCCTTTACTTCGAAGAATGGTGCTCCGCGCTTGATTCCCAGCGCCTTGGCTTCCGCCGTAAGGGCAATGACATTTCCGTCGTTGCTCGACAATACGCATACGGGTTTTCCCTTGAGGCCCGGATGGAGGGCCCGTTCTACCGATGCGAAGAAAGAGTTGCAGTCCGCGAGTGCTATCATATATTTCGGATGTTTTTGGTGATGCGGAGGTTTCCGGCCCTCGCGCGTTTGCTACGTTACCCCTACCCTAAATCCCTCCCCTCGGGTGCCATTAGTCGCGGGGTTTGTGGATTATGAAGGTGACGGTGCCCCAGACGCTGAAATCATCCTCGGAACTGATCCGGATGCGCGGGTAATCGGGATTGGCCGGAACCAGCCAGCCCTGCCCGTCCTCCATCCGGAAATGCTTCAATGTGTATTCGCCATTGAGCTCGCACATCGCTATCTCCCGCGGCGAAGGATTCCGGTTGCTCTTGTCCACGATGACAATGTCCCCGCTGAGCACCCCGGCGTCAATCATCGAATCGCCGTTCACCCGTATGAGATATGAAGCCTCCGGATGCGGACAAAGCATCCGTATCAGGTCAATGTCCTGCGACTTTTCATCATTGTCCAGCGGCACCGGGAAACCCGCCACGACCCTGATATCGAAAAAAGGAATATTGACGTGCGCCACCTTCCTGGCCGGAATGACGTCTCCAATCCTTCCAATATCTTCCGCCCGTTCAGACTTCTTTCCGGATTCGATTTCTCCTCCTGTTTCTGTCTTCCAGCCTCTCCTTATATCCGTTACTGATATTCCTCCTTGTTCAAGGTTTTCTTCCGTTTCTGCAATCTTCAATACTCTCTCTTTCTTTAGAAGGGCTTCAGCAATACTCTTTTTTATGAATTCCGTCCGGTTCTCCACCTCATCCAATCTGTCAGCCAATGCCCCCGGAGCACGGAATGAAATCATCCTGCTGTCACCTCTCGGCCGCCCCGCCCCCGGTCGCGCGCCCCCGCGCATTCCATTCCGCGCACTTTCCTTGATGTCTTCGTCGCTCCGTGCGCTATTTGTCACCTCTCTATGAGTCCTTCCGCCTTCACGCGCTCCACGCTCATTCTCACTGCCGCCCCCAGCCAAGTCTTGCACATCTTTTCCCGTTTTTCGCATGGCAGCGTCACTTGCGCCATTCCTGTTCTCATCTTGCATACCGTGTCGTGCGTCAATGTCTTTTATACGATTACTATCCATGGCTCTCTCCTTATAGTGCTGCAAATATAACACTCTTTTTGAAAAACGTAATACGTAAATCAAAAAAACGGAACAAGTTGGCAGGCTGTGATTTTGGTAAATTGCTGAATATTATGGTGTTACAGAAATGTGCGCCTGCCAAGTCTCATGAAAAAAACATGGGAGTTGGCAGGGCGGTTTTCTGGGATGAAGCTCTGTAATCGCTTGAGAACCAATGAATAAGCTGGAAAACTACGGCGCGGTTTCCCTGCCAACTTGTTCGTTTTTTAGTGCTGTATATTGGCACCGCAGCCGGAATATACCACCTCCGGCTGCTACGAGATCGGCGGTCCGGGCGGCTCGGCCAGAAGGCCGTCCTCCCGCCGACTCGTTGCTCTGTTTTAATATGCGACATGCAAATGCGATAGCCCCGGAAAAGTATTTAATATTCGATATGCAAAAGAGGTGGTCTCGGAAACGATTCTTGATCTCGCCGCTGAATTTCCGAACAAGTTAGCAGGTGGTGATTTTGGTAAATCGCTGAATGTTATGGTGTTACAGAAACGTGCGCCTGCCAAGTCTCATGAAAAAACATGGGAGTCGGCAGGGCGGTTTTCTGGAGTAAATCCTTGTAATTGACTGATATTAAATGAATAAGCAAGTAGATGTCGCCGTGGTTCGCCTGCCAACTTGTTCAGTTTTTTAGCGAGTGTTAAAAATAAGTTGGTAAAGATTTGGTGAAAGATTTTTGAGGGAGATTTCTTTTCGAAGGAATGTGCCGGACATCCACGACTGGTGAGAAAAGGTGTAGACCGGAAAGGCGAGCAAAGATTACCAGGTTCATCAGGCAAATGTGTGAGTGGCAGCCGGGCAGGCGGTCAGTTCCGGCGGACGTGGCCAGCCCACGGCCTCGGGAAGTGGGAGGTGCCTGCCGGATACAAGTTCTCGCGGGAGCGAGGACGCAGGAGACGGTAGGAGGGTCGAACGGAGCAGCGCGGAGTGAGTTCCGCCGGAACTGACCGCCTGGCCGGCGCGAAAGCACAATCTCTGCCCAATAACTTTCAGAATTTGAATTATTATGTTAACTAAAACCAGTATCTCACATATCTGTAATCATGCTTTTTCAGAAAAAGCGTTTTCATTTTCTGAACACGGATAGTTATTCGTTACTTTGTGAAAAAAACATGTACTATCATTTCTGCACTAACGGCCTGTTGAAAAACATTATTTTCTCATCTGATGCGGACTATATTTATGGAATGAATGCCATTGCCATCTGTAAGTCGAAATATGTTGATGTAAAGATACTTGCATTCTGCATTATGAATAACCACGTCCATTTTATCCTTGACTGCACGAAAGATGAGGGCGAATTGTTCATGAGATACTATAAGCTGCTCCTTGGCGTCTATCTGAAGAAGAACTATGGCGCGGAACGTAATCTTGACGGCGCGGACATAGGATGTAAGGAAATATCGGACCCGGATTATTGTGTCCGCGCTATTGCATATGTCTTGCGGAATCCGCTCTCTGCCGGAGTGCAAGTCGTACCAGGTGAATATCGTTGGAGTTCTGCCAACTTGTATTTTGCGTCACGGACCTTTGCCCAAAGGAATTTGATGTCAATCGGAAGCATTCCCGTCTTGAAAGTCAGGAGCTTGACCAGAAGCCATTGCCGGTTTTCTCCAGAATGGCGCCTGGATGAGAATGGTATGATATTTCCTGGCGACTATGTTGATTATGAGAGCGTTGAGAGAATATTCCTGCGCCCGTCGCAGTTACTTTACTATGTTCTTAAAAACAATGATGCCGCGATTGAGGCGGATACGGGGATTCTTGCCAAGTGCCGATATAGTGATAACGAATTGTGCGCGTCCAGGGATATTCTTATCCGAGAATATTTCGGAAAAAGCGGATTGATACAATTGTCAGTGGAAGAAAGGATTTCTCTGGCATCGATGATGAGACGGCGCTACGGGGTGTCCCTGCCGTCATTGTCCAGAATTATCCAGATCGACAGAAAATTGCTTCGGGGTATGCTCTGATTTTCCGAACAAGTTGGCAGGCTGAGATTTTGGTAAAACGCTGAATATTATGGTGTTACGGAAATTCGCTCCTGCCAAGTCTCATGAAAATACATGGGAGTTGGCAGGGTGGTTTTCTAGGGTGGGAGCGTGTAATTACTTGAAGGCCAATGAATAAGCAGGAAATCGTCGTCGCGGTCCGCCTGCCAACTTGTTCCGTTTTTAGTGTTAAAACACTCAAGTTTCGCAAGTGTGAAATACCGCATATGGAGTCCGCGAGGGCGAGGGTAAGTCCCTACTGGATATATGGTGGCACCGCAGCCGGAATATACCACCTCCGGCTGCTACGAGATCGGCGGTCCGGG
>OQVS01000560.1_pt1 | contig 25614 bp, 22 predicted proteins | sample 1691601 | NCBI WGS metagenome assembly OQVS01 (sample SAMN03418268, study PRJEB22391) | human gut metagenome | biome: human-gut; feature: organic feature; material: feces | host: Homo sapiens | place: Tanzania | collected 2013-01
TGCTCTTCCGATCTGTGGCAGCAGTTGTTTTATATATTCTTGCCTACTGTGCTTTGACCTTCGTCCACAGCTCCGCACAGAATTTTTTCGTCCGGAATATATTCTTTGTGCAGGGACGGCTCTTTTCCCTGCGGAATCGGTCCCAGAAAATTCCACCACATCAGAAAATGACCATCTTCCAGAAAATCACCGTCAGCCGACGGTTCCAGCGTAACAACTTCAAATTCCGGCACATCCGCCCAGGGATCACTTGCACAGCCTGCGGCAAACAGCATCACTGCCGCCGTCAGCCCGTATATCAGAGTTTTTTTCAGATTCATGATTCATCCTTCATTCAAATACATCCACAATCACTCCGGCAAACAGATCGGATGTTTCTTTTACCAGCGGGTTGTCTGCCACATCCCGTTTCAGTTCTTCCAGTTTCCGTTTCGGCGTTTCTTCCGAGTGCAGACCTTTTTTCAGCCGGAGAGTCAGATCGGCATATTTATCACCCGTCAGTTCCTTCAGTTCCTGCTGAAGCAGCGGCTTGGCTTCATTCAATGCCGCACAAACCATGCTGCCGTCTTTTTCGTCAAACAGCACATGCAGCAGAGAATTTTCAATCCGGTCCGGCATTCCGTCCTGCATCATGCTGGCGAGACTCGGCTGCCGGTATTGAATGGCTTCCGTCAGTTTTGTCCACAGCAGTTCCGGAGAAAAACGTTCTTTCAAAGACATGGAACTGCCATGCCCATGATTTTCAGCTTGCGCAGATAACTCCATATCCTCCTGAACGGCTTCCTGTTCGTCTTCTTCTGCTTCTTCTGCAATTTCTTCAGCAATAGTAGGTTCTGCATTTGACGGCGCATTGACGGATGATTCCGTCATTTCTGCCGGTGCGGTTTGTGCCGGCACTGATGGCGCAGATACAGCGGCAGGTTCATATGTTTAACGGAGAACTGGCAGGCATTGAAAAAGTTCCGACCCTGGCGCAAATTCCAGTGGCTCCGGTGTATGTCCCTGTGTCTCCTGTTCAGCAGAATACTGTCCAGTCCGTACCGGCAGCAGCGGAACCAATGCTGCAAAAACCGGAAACACCTTGCGCTGTACCCGTGACGGAACAATCCGTCAAACCGGTACAGGCTGCGAGGTAAGAGGAGGCGGCAAGCTGTTCCATCAGAATCTGCAGAGTGTCCGGATTGGTGAGAGCCGCCAGTTTCCGGTAACTGTTGATTTTCTCCAGATTTTCATCCAGCACATTCTGGGGTTCCGGCAGCACCAGACACAGCAGAATGCCGCGCAGCCAGGTCAGGATTTCCTCAAACAATGTTTCCAGATTCTTTCCCTGCCCTGCAAACTGATGAATGGAAAGAATCGCCGAAGTCCGGTCGTTGGAAAGTATGGCTTTGAGCAGTTCTTCCATTTCGCCGGGAGCCGTCAGCCCGAACAGCGAAAGAGCCTGCGCTTCGGATATGGTTTCGTCGCCGGAGGTGTTGCCGAAAAATGAAACCAGCTGATCCAGCAGAGACTGCGCATCCCGCATTCCGCCGTCTGCCGCACGGGCAATCACATCCAGAGCTGAACGGGAAATATTGATTTTTTCCTCCGAAGCGATGTAAGCCAGCCGCTGGGCAATCAGTTCGGAAGGAATCCGGCAGAGGTCAAACCGCTGACAGCGGGAAATGACCGTGGGCAGCACTTTGTTGACTTCCGTGGTGGCGAAAATGAACTTGGCATGAGCGGGCGGCTCTTCAATGGTTTTGAGCAGCGCATTCCACGCGCTTTTGGAGAGCATGTGGACTTCGTCGATAATATAGATTTTAAAACGCGCCGCCGTCGGGTTGTACCGTGTTGTTTCGATGATTTCGCGCACGTTTGCGACGCCGGTGTTGCTGGCGGCGTCGATTTCGACAACGTCGACGTCGCGGTCTTCGGCGATGGCGCGGCAATGTTCGCAAACGCCGCAGGGTTCGGTCGTCATGCCGCCCTTGCCGTCGGAACCCACGCAGTTCAGGGCGCGGGCGATGATGCGCGCGGACGTCGTTTTGCCGATGCCGCGAATGCCCGTCAGAATGTATGCCTGCGCCAGACGGTTCGTTTCAATGGCGTTTTTCAGCGTTCGAACCAAAGCTTCCTGCCCGATCAGATCGGAAAAAGTCGTCGGACGGTATTTGCGGGCAAGGACGCGGTATTCGTTTTTGTCGGTCATGGTTTCGGACGTTTTCGGAAAAAAGGAAAAGGAAACCGGACAACGACCCGCCCTAAACCGTTACGGCTGCTTTCTTCCGAACCTGACCGGGTTGGCGGCCGGAACGTCCGTAGCCGGTTTCCGCCCTCTATTTAGCGTTGTTTTTGTTCGAAGTGCAAGCAGAACTTTTACTGTTTTGAAAATCGCGTTCAAAAAAGCTTGTTTTCCGTCGTTTTTTCAACAATGCTTGACAAAGCCGCGATTTAAGCATTTATGTATCGGTCGATTGATTTGTTTTTTCCGTAGGGAGTACGCTTTATGACTCAGGCTATTGTTTTTCCGGGACAGGGTTCGCAGTCCGTCGGTATGGGAAAGGATTTGGCGGACGCGTTCACCGTCGCCAAAGAGGTTTTTTTGGAAGTCGACGACGCGCTGAACCAAAACCTCAGCAAAATGATGTTCGAAGGTTCGGCGGAAGATTTGCTGCTGACGGAAAACGCCCAGCCCGCCTTGATGGCGGTCAGCATGGCGGTCGTCCGCGTTTTGCAGCAGGAAGGCAAGATTTCGCTGGCTGAAACCTTTAAATACGCGGCGGGGCATTCGCTGGGCGAATATTCCGCGCTGTGCGCCGCGGGGTCTTTCGACATCACGACGGCGGCGCGTTTGTTGCGTATCCGCGGTCGCGCGATGCAGCAGGCGGTTCCCGCGGGCGAGGGCGGCATGGCGGCTTTGATCGGCGTCACCGTCGAACAGGCGAAGGAAATCGCCGCCGAAGCCGCCGAAGGCGACGTTTGCGTCGCGGCGAACGACAACGCCCCCGGTCAGGTTGTTATCAGCGGCACGACGGCGGCGATTGACCGCGCCGTTAAAATCGCGGCGGACAAAGGCGTTAAACGCGCCGTCAAACTGGCGGTCAGCGCGCCGTTCCACAGCCCGATGATGCGTCCCGCCGCCGACGTGATGGCGCAAGCTTTGGCGGAAGCGGAAATCAAAGCGCCGCGTTTCCCCGTCATTGCGAACGTGACGGCTCGTCCCGTGACCGATCCCGCTGAAATCCGCAAATTGCTGGTTGAACAGGTGACGGGATCCGTGCGCTGGCGCGAAAGCATGCTGTTCGCGGTCGAAAACGGCGTCGACGCGATCGTCGAAGCCGGTTCCGGCAAGGTTCTGACGGGCATGGCGAAGCGCATCTCCCCCGATTTAAAGGGAATCGCGTTGAATACGCCGCAGGATATTGAAGATTTTTTGAAAACGCTTTAATGTAACCTACCTCCAACTTTTGAAAAGGAAAAAGATAATGGATTTTACGGGAAAATGTGCTCTGATCACGGGCGCTACGGGCGGCATCGGTCGCGTCATCACCAAAAAACTGCATGACGCGGGCGCGACGGTCATTATTACGGATATGCGTCAGGAATCTCTGGACGCGTTTGCCGCCGAACTGAAAGAAAGAGTTTTCGCTTTCGCCTGCAATCTGGGCGATCCCGCCGACATCGAATCGCTGGTGTCCAAGGCGGAAAAAGCGGCCGGCGCCATCGACATTCTGGTCAACAACGCCGGATTGACCAAAGACGGTCTGTTCCTGCGTATGAAGGACGAAGACTGGAATTTGGTTTTGAACGTGAACCTGACCGCCGGATTCCGTCTGGCGCGCGCCGCAATCCGCGGCATGATGAAGCGCCGCTACGGGCGCATCGTTTCGATGGCTTCGGTCGTCGGCGTGACGGGCAACCCCGGACAGGCGAACTATTCCGCGTCCAAAGCCGGCTTGATCGGCATGACGAAATGTCTGGCGGCGGAAGTGGCTTCCCGCGGGATTACGGCGAACTGTGTCGCCCCCGGTTTCATCAAAACCGCGATGACCGACGTCCTGCCCGAAGAAGAAAAGGAAAAACTGGCGCGCCGCATTCCGATGGGACGTTTGGGATTGCCCGACGATGTCGCGAACGCCGTTGTTTTTCTTGCCAGCGACGAAGCGTCTTACATCACGGGTCAGACGATTCACGTCAACGGCGGAATGGCGATGATCTGAGCGCTTTTCCGCTGAGCGGAAAGCTTTGTTTTGATCAAAGCCGCATTTTTTGACTGGTAAAGGTCGAAAAAGTGTGCTAGAAAATGTTGCTTTCGTGAGTGTTCTTGTCTTTTTCAGGCAAAAACACCCTGTTTAACAAGAGGAATACAAAATGAATGATATTGCCGAACGCGTAAAGAAAATTGTCGTCGAACACCTGGGCGTCGATCCTGCCAAAGTGACCGATTCTTCCAGCTTCATCGACGATTTGAACGCAGACAGCTTGGATACCGTTGAACTGGTTATGGCTTTCGAAGAAGAATTTTCCGTTGAAATTCCCGACGATGCCGCTGAAAAGATTTTGACCGTTCAGGACGCTATCGACTACATCAGCAAACACGCCGCTTAACAAGCCCGAATATGCGTGCCGATTTTTTCCGGTTGCTTTTTAATCGGAGGATCGGCACGTCTTGCTATCAAACAGAATTTTTACCATCAAATCTTTCCAAAGGATAACACATGAGAAGAGTCGTCGTTACGGGTATGGGAGTGCTGTCGCCGATGGGGCGCGGCGTGGATACGAACTGGCAAGGGTTGATTCACGGAAAATCGGCAATCTCCGCCGTTACAAAGTACGACGTTTCTGAATCGCCCGCCAAAGTCGCGGGGCAGATTCCTTTCGGCAAGGAAGCGGGACAGTTTGATCCCGATTCCGTCATGGCGCCGAAAGATCAGCGCCGCGTCGACCCGTTTATTCTGTACGGTGTTTGCGCGGGTATCGACGCGATGGAAGATTCCGGTTGGAAACCCGAAACGGACGAAGACCGTTTCCGCACGGGCGTCATGGTCGGCGCGGGCATCGGCGGCTTGGGCGCGATTTCCGACAGCGCGGTGACGCTGAAAGAACACGGACCCCGCCGCATCAGCCCGTTTTTTATCCCGTCGTGCCTGATCAATCTGATTTCGGGGCAGTTGTCCATTAAATACGGTTTGTACGGACCGAACCATTCGTGCGTGACGGCTTGCGCCACGGGAACGCACGCGATCGGCGACGCCGCCCGCCTGATTATGTGGGGCGATGCCGACGTTATGCTGGCGGGCGGGGCGGAAGCCGCCGTTCATCCGCTGGCGATGGCAGGCTTCGCGCAGGCAAAAGCTTTGTCCACGCACTACAACGACACGCCCGAAAAGGCTTCCCGTCCGTGGGACAAGGGGCATGACGGTTTCGTCATGGGCGAAGGCGCCGGCGTCGTCGTGCTGGAAGAATATGAACACGCCAAAAAACGCGGCGCGAAAATTTACGGCGAAGTCGCGGGCTACGGTCTGTCGGGCGACGGCTATCACGTCACCGCTCCCGCCGCGGACAGTCGCGGATCGAAACATGCGATGCGCATGGCGTTTAAAAACGGCGGTATGACGCCGGAAGATATCGGCTATATCAATGCGCACGGAACGTCCACGCCCGCGGGCGACATTTTGGAAATCAACGCGGTCAAAGCCGTCTTCGGCGATGACGCGACAAAGGTCGCCATGTCGTCCACAAAATCCAGCATCGGGCATTTGCTGGGCGCCGCCGGCGCGGTCGAAGCGATTTTCTGCTTGAAGGCGTTGCAGGACGGCATCATGCCTCCGACCCTGAATTTGGAAGATCCGATTGAAGGCGCGGAAGACATGAATCTGGTCGCTTTGAAGGCGCAGGAACGCAAGCTGAAAGCCGTGATGTCCAACTCGTTCGGGTTCGGCGGAACGAACGCTTCCGTTATTTTCAAGGCGGTTTAAGGATAATCGTCAATGGCTGCCGGCGGACGTTTGTTTCTGAAACTGTTTGTTTTGGCGGCAATCTGTCTGACGGGTGGCAGCGTTTTCAGCTTTTATTCCTTGCTTTACGAACAGAACGATGTCGGGGAATCCGCCGTCGTTTTGGTCGAAAAGGGCGACAGCGTCACAAAAATAGCCAATCGGTTGAAGCGCGACGGTTTTTTAAAAAGCGTGGCGGTGTTCAAGGTCGCCGCCCGTTTATCGGGGCGGTCGACCAGTTTGAAAGCGGGCGAATACCGTCTGCCCGCCCATGCCAGCGCGAAAGAAATTTTGGATATTCTGGAATCGGGACAAACGGTCGTCCGCCGCGTCACCGTGCCGGAAGGCAAAACCAGCCGTCAGATTTTCGATATTTTAATGCAGACCGCCGGACTGGCGGGCGAATTGCCGTCGCCGCCGCCGAACGGGGCGCTGTTGCCCGAAACGTATGTGTTCAGCTACGGTTCGCCGCGTTCCGTCATTTACGACCGCATGCGTTCGGGCATGCAAAGGGCGATTGACGAATTGTGGGACGCCCGCGATCCCGATCTGCCCTACACCACGCGCGAAGAAGCGCTGGTTATGGCGTCGATTGTGGAAAAAGAAACGGCGATTCCCGACGAACGCCCTCGCATCGCGGGCGTTTTTGTCAACCGTTTGCGTAAGGGAATGCGTCTGCAAACCGACCCGACCGTGATTTACGCGGTGACGAACGGAACGATGGAACTTGACCGTCGTTTGACGCACAAGGATTTGCGCACGGAACATCCGTTTAACACCTATATGAAAAAAGGATTGCCTCCCGCGCCGATTTGCAATCCGGGGCGCGATTCGATTCAGGCGGCTTTGCGTCCTTTGAAGACGGAGGAGATTTATTTCGTCGCGGACGGAACGGGCGGACACGTTTTTTCCAAGACGTTTGACGAACATCGCCGCAATATTGCGAATTGGAAACGGGCGCGCCGACAAAAATACCGCGCCGCCGCCGCGAAACGCCGCGCCGCCTTGAAAAAAGCGGACAAGACGGTTCCGTCCGTTCGCGAACGCGTCGTCGAAACGCCCGCCGCGGTTCCGACGGAAGAAATATTGGAAGAACAGGATATGTCTTTGGACATTATCGACGAGATGCCGGCGGATCCCGCCGCCTTGAAGACGGACGCCCCCGCGCCCGTCCCCGCGCCCGTTTCAAAAACGGTTGAAAAAAAGCCGAAGACCGATTCCGTCAAGCCTAAAACGGGCAAGAAACGCTCCGGTTCGAAAGGGAAAAAATGAAATCGACTTCTTTTTTGATCGCGTTGTTGCTTTCGACGCCCGCTTTGGCGGATTTTGAATCGGGGCGCAAGGCTTTCTCGGCGGGCGAATACGATGTCGCGTTTGATCAATGGCGTCAGGCGGCGGAGGACGGCGATCTGACCGCCCAGCGCAACGTCGCGCATTTGTACCGCTGGGGAAAGGGCGTTCCGCAGGATTTGACGCAGGCGGCGTTTTGGTACTATACGGCGGCGAAAGGCGGTTTGGACACGGCGCAATACAATTTGGGCATCATGTACCTGCGCGGCGAAGGCGTCCCCCGCAACGAAGAGGAAGGCGTCATCTGGCTGGAACGCGCGGCGGAACAGGGGAACGGGCAGGCGAAAAAAAAGCTGGCGCATTTAAAGGTCGAAATCGAACACGAACTGCCGACCGAGGACGAATTGTTGCTGTCGCCCGTCAATCCGCCCAAGAGGAACGACGGTGAAAAATCCGTTAAAATGACGGTTGCCGCTAAAAAACAGCCGCCTTTGTACGCGCATCTGGCGTCTTATTACACGCAGGAAACGCTGGAAAAGGGGTGGGTGGAACTGAAACGGACGTATCCCGAACTGGCGCGGTTTAAAACGCTGGAAACGCATGTCACCCTGCCGGAAAAAGGAAAATATATCCGCTTGTACATCAAGGGAAAAGCCGCGGACGTGCGTGACGTTTGCGGCAAGCTGAACGAAAAAAAGCAGTATTGCCTGATCAGCTATCCCTGATCTGACGCGGCATCAGCCGTCCGTCGGGGTTTGGGTGATTTTTTGGGACGAATTTTTCTTTTTGTTCGACCAGATCAGTTTGGCGTAAGTACGCATGTCGATTACCTTGTCCGTTTCGTCCAGAATTTCTTGTCCCAAAATGGTTTCCAGCACATCTTCCATCGTCACGATGCCCAGCCACGTTCCCAATTCGTCATACACGACGCCGATATGGTTGTGCGACCGCAGCATTTCCGTAAAGACGTAATCGACGCTGGACGACGACGCGATTTCCAGAATCGGGCGGATACAGCCGTTAATCGTCAACGTCGGGTCTTTGCCCAGCATATCGGATTTATGGACATAGCCGATGAACGTTTCTTCGTCTTCGTTTTTCATGACGGGATAGCGCGAAAACGAATGTTGCGTTGCGGTTTCGATAAACTCTCGAACGCTGATGCCCGACAGAACCGTTACGCAGACGTTGCGCGGCGTCAGCAGGTTTTTGACTTTGATTTCTTCCAGATTCAGCGTGTTGCAGATCATGTTGTATTCGCCGTCGTCAAGGAAGTTTTCCGTGTGTCCCATTTTCGTCAAGGCTTTGATTTCTTCGCGAATATCGGTTTTGACGCCGTTTTCGGGCGTGATCAGAGCCGTCAGGATTTCAAAGAATTTCAAAAACGGTTTCAGCGCGAACAGCATGATTCCAAGCATAAAGCACAGGAATCCGACCAGTTTGTTCCAGCATGTCGCGCCGATGGTTTTGGGAATGATTTCGCTGCACGTCAGAATCAGCACGGTCATCACGGCGGACGCCCAGCCGACATAATCCTGTCCGAACACGACGGCGACCTGCGCGCCGATGCACGCCGCGCCTGCGGTGTTGGCGATGGTGTTCAGCATTAAAATCGCCGCCAGCGGGCGGTCGACATGCGCTTTCAGATAAGAAATCTTTTTGTATAGCTGGGGTTTTGTTTCCTCCAGTTGCGCGATATAGCTGGGTGTGATGGACAGCAGGGACGCTTCCAGCATGGAACATAAAAACGATAATCCGACCGTTAAAACGACCAGAACGACAAGCAGAGTCATAAAATAAACCTCGGGAATAACCGAACTGGTTTGAAAATAGCATTTTTCCCGTCGGCGGTCAAAGGGAAAACCGCGGTTGCAAGCCGGATTTCCCGCATTAAACTTTTGTGTCTTTGCTTGACCGTGCGTTTTTTTCAATGCTAGAATAGCGTGTTTTTGAACAGAGAGGTTCGCATGCCCGAAAAAAAATCCGCGTTTTCCTATGCCGGCGTTATGAAAAACCTGCCGTTTGTGGCTTTTGTCCGAAAAAAAACGGCGAAGGGGTCGTTTTCATACGATTTTCCGACGCCGCGGGATCGGGACGCGTTGGATTTGTCGCCGTTTGACGCTTTTCCGTCCGACGCGGACGGCTGTCCCGACATTGTGCAGTGGAGCGACAAGGACAAGCTGGCGCGCGCGATTGCGAAATCCGCGCGGGACATGACGGTTTGCACCGAAAGCTTCGGCGTTGTTCTGCCGTCGGGGGACATGCGCTGGCTGGCAGGCGCGTCGTATCCGAAAAAGCTGAAGGACGGATCGATGGAATGGCGCGGGTTCTGGCTGGACGTCACGGACGAAAAAAAGCGGGATTATTACAATACGATTGTTTTGGAAAGCGTGAACGAGGGTGTCGCCGCTTTCGACCGTCAAGGGCGGATTTTGTCGTTTTCGCCCGCTTTGACGCGGATTTTGGGCTGTAAAGAGGGCGAAGTCGCGGATAAAACGATTTTTTCCCTGTTGCCCGACGACGTTTCCGAAAATTTGCAACAGCACATGCTGTTGTCCGCGTTAAAGGACAGGATATCGCTGAACGCCGTGATTAAAACGGCTGAAAAGCCGCCCGTTTATCTGGAAATCGACATGTTGCAGCGGGACGCCGTTTTTATCTGCCTGTTCCGCGACATCACCGCGTTCAAACACAAAGAGGACGAACTGCGCTGGCTGGCGTATCACGACATCAACACGGGCGTTGAAAACTACGCCTATTTAAAGGACGCGTTCGAACGGGCGCAGGAAAAATCGCGGGTCGAGCAAACGCAAATCGCCGTACTGTCGATTACGCCCGACAGTTTGGGACAGCTGAACGCCGTCACCGATCAGGAAATCAGCGCGCGGGTTATATCCGCGATAGCCGACAGGATTCGATCCTGTTTGTCCGAAAACGATTGTTTGGCGCAAACCAGTTCGCACCATTTCACCGTTTTGGTGACGGGTTTGGATTTCGCGTTGAGCGTTGAAAAGAAAATCGAATCGATTTTGCACAGTTTTGAACAATCCATTTTTGTGAACGAACTGGAATTCGACCTGACGGTCAGCATCGGTGTTTGTTTTTGTCCGCAGGACGGGGAAACGCTGGCGGAATTGATTTCGCATGCGGATTTGGCGTTGGAAAACGTCCGTGCGAACGAAAAAAGCGCGATGCGCATTTACAACAGCGATTTGTCGTTGAAAGCCGCTATCAGCCTGAACATGCGTCAGAATCTGAAAAAAGCGATTGAAAACGACGAAATTCACGCGTATTTCCAGCCGCAGGTCGACATCGGGTCGGGTCACATTATCGGGTTGGAGGCTTTGGCGCGCTGGCGCACCGCCGACGGCGTTTTGATTCCGCCGTCCGAATTTATTCCCGAAGCCGAGGAATACGGCTTGATCGATTCGCTGACCGAAAGCATTTTGGATCAGGCGTGCAGTTGGAATCAGAAATGGTATTCGATGGGGTTGTGCCGCGTTCCCGTCGCCGTGAACATTTCGGGGCGTCAGTTTCACAATGAAACGCAGTTGCTGTGCATGGTTGACAAAGCGTTGGACAACAGCGGATTGCCGCCGTATCTGTTGGAATTGGAACTGACGGAAAGTTCCGCCATGTTTGACCCGAAAAACGCGCAAAGGATCATTCAAACGCTGTTGGACAACAACATTCGTTGCGCTTTGGACGATTTCGGGACGGGCTATTCGTCGCTGAGCGTTTTGCGCAGTTTCCCGTTGAAAAAGTTAAAAATCGACCGTTCGTTCGTGTTGCAGTTGAATGAAAAGAAAAATCTGGAAATCGTGCGGGCGACGATTGCGATGGCGCACGCGCTGAATCTGTCCGTTTTGGCGGAAGGCGTTGAAAACCGCCAGCATTTCGAAAAATTAAAAGAATTGGGTTGCGACATCATTCAGGGGTATTTGTTTTCGCGTCCGCTGTCGCCCGAACAAACGGAATTGATGCTGATGCGTTGGGACGCGGACGTTGCCGCGTTGGGCAAAGGTTTTTGACCCCGCAGGGGGCGCATTTACGGAAAGTGCGTATTAACCGTTTGAATTGATTACGAAATCGTGTGTTTTGCGGCATGTCTATGACTTTGGTCGTAGACAGCCCGAAAAACGGCTGAAATCCTGAATTTATGCCGTCAGACATATAGCTTTGCCGTTTGAACCCCGTTAGAATGAAGCAAAAGGACAAAGCCCGCGGTGTGTCCGTCGGGCGTCAGGAAACAGGAGGTTGCCATGAACCCGCAAGCCAAAACCACCCGCCAAAACGAACGCGGCGCGTTGATGATCGAAGCCATCGCGCTGTTGGGATTGATGACGATGATGTCGCCGATGGTCGTGCGCCAGACGGCGGACAGAACCGCGGAAATGGAGGAAGTCGCCATCGCCGGACAGATGAAGGAAATGAAAGACGCGCTGTCCAACTGGATTGACGCGCATTATCAGGAACGCACGGCGGCGTTTGCGAACAGCAACACGCTGGACACGCATTTTACGGTGAACGCGTCGCAACTGGCGGAATACCTGTCCGCGAACTATTTGGACGGATCGAATTTCCGCGGGAACAAACTGGCTGACGGGTTTGACATCGGCGTGCGCGCCCAATGCACCGAGGCGGCGAAGACCGACGGTTCGGATTGCGTTTCGGGAACGTGTTATTCGATGACGAACGGCGCGGTGACGTCGATTGCGGACACGGCGACGACGAAATGTTCGCGTTATAAAATGACGGGAATGATTTTGTCCCGATCGGATTCCGAAATCGACGATCGGCGTGCGTCGCGCATCGCGTCGATGATCGGCGCGGACGGCGGGTACATGCGCACGTCGACGCTGGTGAACGCGATGAGCGCGGGATCCGCCGCGACGGAAATGACAAAAATCATGGGCGCCCAAGGCATTTGGGAAGGCAACGTCGGTGATTTCTTTACGGGAATGAGCACGGCGCGCGGCGGGCGCGTGGCGGCGACGACGACGTATTCGTCGGGATTTTCCGGCGATTACCTGTACCGTAAAAAGGTTGACGGACTGCCCGGCGCGAATTCCATGTTCACGGATTTGGACATGGGCGGCGCGACGGAATGCAACGCCGACGGGTGTCATAAAATCAACAATGCCGGCGGTATGGAGGTTATCGGGGGCAAGATTTTGATTCGTTCCCGCAACGGCGCGGCGGCGCGCGACGGCGTTGTCGGCAACAGCGGCGACGCCGATTACGCCCGTATCGCGTTGGCGACCGACGAATCGCATGTTTATTCGAACAATTCGGTGACGATCGGAACGGGACCGAACCCGGACAACGCGTCCGTTCGCGTCGCGTCCGGAGTGGTGGATTTAACGCCCGCTGCGGTGTCCGGAACATATATGAATATGCGCAACGGCAACGTCGGCTTTCAAGTGCAGTCGACGACGCTGAACATGAACAGCGGTTTCATTAACGGACGCGCCCCCGGCGGCGTTGAATTTAACGCGTATTCTGGCGATTTTAAAGCGCGCGCGGGGGTTAACGCGAACATCACGGCGAGCAGAGGATTGATTCTGAACGCGTTGGGCGGAGACACCCGTATGTACAGTGCCAGGACAACGGAGATTACTGCAAACACGAATATGATACTGGATGCGGCAAACAGCATGGATTTGTACGGCAGACAGATAAACGCGGTGGCGGATAACAGGATCACGGCATTTATTGGCGGAGGATACACGTCCGTCAACATGACTAACGGTGCTATTCGTCAAAAAACACGGTACGCGCAGATCAACATGTTGGATGGCAATAAGTCGATTAAGTTGGATATTGACAACAACAATGTCGGAGGTTCCAGCTATCTCGCCAGTTCTTTGACCCTTAACAATAATACTTTTCAAGTTTATACGCCCAGAACGTCCCTTTCCAGAAGCCATTTGGCACTGAATGGTCAGGGATTGAACATCACGATGGGCAATACAGCCAACAATCTATCAGAGGTGCGTCAACTGTTTTATCAGAACAACGGTCTGGAATTGTACACGGGAGCCAACGCAATTTCTGATGGCTACGGTCATTTGACGCGCAAGGGACACCGCATCGATTTCACCTATGGCGACAGTCGCATGAATAATCATAGGTTAGTGTCCATAGTCGCGTCGCAAGGCAGTAACCCAACAAGCAAAGGTGCGGCGATTAGCATCATCGCGGGGGATAACATCTCCGACCCGGATCCGTTTGAAAATCCGTTGGTTTCCTTGTACGGCGAATCCGGACGCATCAGCGGCGGCTTTTTCCAACCCGAACGCATAGCGATGAACCGCGGTGTTTTCAGTAATACGGTCAGAAACAGAATAGTGACCAGTATTGACCAGAACACGGGGGCGCAAACAGTGGAATTTTTAGACGGAGCTGATACGCGAGTCCCGGGAGCAGGGCGTGCGGGTAGAGGGACGTCCATGGACGCCAGAGTTATCATTGGCAATGATGCATTGGGAAGCGACTATGTTCCGTATTTTTCGCATGACGGAGATTCAGATTACGACAGATTCCGCGTCGATCCCGCGTTCATTTCCGTCATGAACGATATCAAGGTCACGTCCCGCGGCGGCGCGCGGCTGAGCGAAGCTCTGCCCAACTATATTTTAAAGGGCATTTACGAAATGACCAACAGCTACGGTTCGGGACCGTGGCCCTGCGATGACCGCGAGAACGTGGAAAGCTCTTGCACTTGGAGTGTTCCGGAATTTACAAAGGACGATTTGTTCCTGTCGGCTGCCAGTCCGGAATTCAGTTGTACGGTGGAGGGCGGAACGCACCCGATCAGTAACGGCGGCGGCAGGTGTGATGACAATAGCGGTTATGTCACATTCCATTTGTACGCTGGCGCGTATACGGAATGCCCGAACGACAACTGTTGGGCGCACCCGTACATGGGGGCGGTTCCCGCACCGGGGCGTAGGGTTACGAACAGCGGTGAAGCGGGAATGGCGGCACGCGAGGATTTTCTGGCGGCAGATGACGAAGGCGTCTGCCCCGACGGGTATCAGGCGGTTATGACGCTGACCCCGACATCGTTCGACGTCGGGCGCGTGTCCTACATCAACCCGAATTACGACATCACGTCGGCAAAGGTCGCGTACAACGCGGGGTGGCAGGATTTTAAAAACGAAAGCAACCGCCGCGCGGCGGGCATCATGCAGGCGGCGACCCGCATCGGCATCTATACCTTGCCCATTGTTCAATCCGGAGTTCTGAACGGGTGGAAAATCGCGATGGGAACGATTACACCCTACGGCAGTACCGGCGGTTATATCTGGAACGCGGGCGGCGTGTCCGCCAATTCGATGGGGGCGGTCGCGCACACCTATTGCTATTTCAATCCGCAGCGTTTCAATATGCCGAACATGAATATATTGTCGACCGGATCCAGTGGCAATATTTTGACGCCGATGGACAATCCGATAATGGGATCCAACTCCAGTTGGATGTGGTAAGCGCCGCGGCGTGACAGGGAAAGGAGGTCGCCATGTTTTTCTGGATAATGATCGCATCGCTGATCGGGTTGCTCAGTTTCGGCAATCTGCACGAAAAGACCAAGGACGACGCTTTCTTTGTCACGCCGGTGTACGAAGCCATGGCGCTGGGCACCTATCAACAGCACGTTTCCGTCGAAGCCGGATTGCTGGACGCCATGCGTCAAAACCCGACGGCGGCAAATAATTACATCAACAGCTTTGCCGACGGCATTGTTCCGTTGGCGGGGGCGTCGGGCGGGGCGCTGTCGGGCATTTATCACGGCGACAATCCCCTGCTGACGTATTTTCAGGCGCGTCTGCCCCCGATGTACAAACCCCAAAACGGCACGCGGACATACCTGATTTGCGTCGACAAACCGCAGGTCGCGTCGCAAATCAGTTGCTCTGCGGCTGACGCCGTCAAATATATCATCACCGTCCGCGCCGTCCCCCCCAGATACGACGGCGTCGACAGAATGGCTGCTCTGCACGCCGTGTCCATGGCGACGGGACATTCCCGATTCGTCGGTTTTTTGGCAAAGGCGGCGGCGCCGCTGAACAATTCGACGGGGCAGGTCAGACATCAGCCGCTGGGATCCGCATATTACCTGATGACCGCGGGCGTCGCCCCCGTCAACAGCGTCTATCTGCCGAATTACGCAACATGCAACTTTCCCACCGGCGGATCGTCCGTGCTGGGCGACATGCTGGGACAACGGACGTACATCGCCGCGCTGACCCTGTTCGCCGGATTGCAGCCGAACGAAAACATGCCTGCGGGAACCCCCGGCATTTGCCCCGCCGTGACATATAACAACTGATTTTTCGCGGCGGGTTCGATAAAACGGATTCGCAACCGCGATTTAAATCGCCTCTGCCCGTCGACGGCGTCAGCGAACCGTGTCCGTACAGCCGGAATCGGATCGCGCGGCGGATTCGACGCGTTCGACCATCGCGAAAAATCCGTTGCGGCGCGTCGGGCTCAGGTGCGATTCCAATCCCAGTTTTTTAAAAATCGATTCAACGTCCGTATCGCGGATTTCCCGTTTCGTCCTGCCCGATAAAATAATGCGCAGAACGGCGATCAAACCGCGGACGATGTGGGCGTCGCTGTCCCCGTCGAACGTCAGCACGTCGCCGTCGATTTTGATTTTCAGCCACACCCGGCTCATACAGCCTTCGACTTTGTTTTGATCGTTTTTGTCGGCTTCGTTCAGCGCGGGCATATCCCTGCCCAATTCGATCAGATAGGCGTACCGATCTTCCCAGTTGTCCAAAAAAGAAAAATTTTCAATCAGTTCCGCCGTATCCATTTTACATAGCCTTTCGTTTGCCGGAAAAATCCGCTTTTATATTTACCCCTTGCCGCGCCAAAGCGCCAGATAAAAAATTTCCCCGTCCGCGGCGGCGGGCGGGGAAAGCGGCGGCAAACGAAAGTCAGGCTTCCAAAATGCCCAGACGTTGCGCCGTCACGACGGCTTTCGTTCTGTTTTCGACGTGCAAATGGCGCAACAAAGCGTTGATGTGCAGTTTGACGGTCGCTTCGGATACGTTCATTTCATAGGCGATCTGTTTGTTCGACAAACCGTTGCCGAGATGTTGCAACACTTCGCTTTGGCGGTAGGTCAGATTCTTGCCGTCGGGCAAAGCGTGCGACAAAATCCGGCTTTCGCCCGATTTGCGCGGACGCGCCGCCAACCCTTTCAATACGGCGGGCGGAACATAGGTGTTGCCGTCCATAATCAAACGCAACGCGTTGATGATCAGCGAATCCGACGATAATTTCGTGACGTATCCGACCGCCCCTAACCCGAACGCGTCCAAAATGTCGCGCTGTTCTTCGCTTTCCCCCAGCATGACAACGCGCGCATCGGCAAAGGCGGTTTTCAGCGTTTTAAAATCATCGCGCCACTGTTCGCCCAGAATATCGCGGTCGATGAATATCAAATCGAATTTTTCATTCGCGTCCGCCAAAGCCCTCACGGCGTTCATGTCGGTTACTTCACGCAAATCCGTCGCGGATTCAAAGCGTTGCAGCTGGCGGCTGAATCCTTCGCGAAACAAGGTGTGACTGTCGGCTAAAAGTATTTTCATGTCGTTCCCCTTTCGTTAAGTGTTTTTTACTTGCGACTATAACGATAGGACGAAACAACGGGCGCGCCTAGTTGGCAAAACGCCTTAAAGCCAAAGGGTTAATCCTTTCGATAAATGCGGTTTTTCGGATTTTTTATTGCGGCGGCAGGGAAAATTCGCTGTCGTCGCAAATCAAATGAAACGGCGCGCCGTGCGGAACGGTGTACAGCTTTAATCCGAACAACAGCATAAAACAGCGCATCACCGCGCTGTGGGCGGACACGCCGATAACGGTTCGGTCGCTTTCGCACGCGATTTTTCGCATGGCGGTCAATACTCGCCGCTGAATGTCGCGTTTTGATTCGCCGCCCGGAAAACGCGCGTCCATGTCGCTTTCCTCTAAACTTTGCCACGCGGGGGCGATGTCCGGAAAAGCGGCTAGGATTTCGGCTTTGGTCTTGCCTTCCGCCGCGCCGAACCGCCCTTCTTTCAATCCGTCTTCCGTCGTCAAAGGCACATGCAGTAAATCGGCGACGGCGCGTCCCGTTTCAACGGCGCGTTTCAGCGGAGAGGAATAAACGATTTCTATGCCGCTGTTTTCCAATCCCCGCGCCAAAGCCCGCGCCTGACCGCGTCCCGTTTCGTTCAGCGGATAGTCATACCCCTGTCCCTGCCAGCGACCCGTCAGGTTCATATCCGTCTGCCCGTGGCGAAAAATGTAAAAATCTTTTTTCAACGCAAAATCACCGAATCGATCGAAAAACGGTTAAAACCAGCTTTCGCCGCCCTTTTCCCGTTTCAGAAAATCAAACCATTCGGCGACCTGTTCGCCCTGCGGATTCGACAGGATAAAATCGACGCTCAACGCTTTGTTTTCCGCCGAATCGTCGTTTTTCAGCGGAATTTCAGCCAGCTCGACGTCCAAAACGTAATCATAGCGCACGGATCCGTCCACCACCCACATCGCCCGCGTGTTCATCAGTTCGTGTTCGATCGCTTCGTGGACGACGGCGGGATTGATTTTCCCCGACGGATTGTAGTTCAGCACGTCGCGCAAAGCGATTTTAACGCGTTCGGGCTTGTTCGCGAACCGGTCGGAACGCGCCATTTCCCCGATGACGCGGTACGACAGCAGGATATAGTCCTGATCCAACGCGCCCGCCCCCTTTTTCAACCGTAAATAAGTCATGTAGTCGGCGACGTCTTCGCGGCGCAACTGCGCGTCGGATTTCAAAATGACATCGCGGCGCGCGTCAATCGTCGCGGATTGACACGCCGTCAGAAACAATGACAAAACGGCAAAGACAAAAAACGCTTTTTTCATCGTTTCCCTTTCCCGAACGGGCGTCAGAACGTGCCGCCGTTATATCCCCAATGCGAACCGGGGACTGACGAAAATTCGATATAGACGCGGGCGGGCGTGACTTTCAGCCGATCTTCCGCCATTTCGGTCAGCACTTTGGACAGCTGCGGAATTTCGTTGTCGGACAGGTTGACGCTTTTCAGTTCCATGTACACGGTCGGCAAAGTCGTCATGCCCATCGCCATGTGTTCGTTCGGACACACGTTCACCATCACATAGCTTTCGGGCTTGCCCAAAGCTTCGGCGACAACGCGCGTGGCGTGGTTCATCAAAGCCAGCGTCGTCGTTTTTTCCAAATCGATATTCGTTTTCAAAATCAGCAAAGGCATTGCTTCAGATCCTTTTCTTTTGATCGGCGAAAGAAGGCGTCGCCGCCCCCTTTCGCCGACGATTCGTTATTCCGCGGCGTTGTCGGGCGCGGTCGGTTTGCGGCGGCGGTTGTAGCGGCGGCGGGGCTTTTTCTGCCCGTTCGCGTTTTCGCTGTCGTTTCCCGCGGTTTCAGCAGAAACTTCCGGTGTCGGATTTTCACCGCGTTCCCCGTTGTTTTCCGAAACGGTCGCGTTTTCACCGTCGCTGTCGCCGCGGCGGCGGTTGCCGCGAAAACGGCGGTTGCGGCGCGGAAAACGGTTGCGGCGGCGGTTGTTTTCGCCGTTTTCGTCCTCGTCCTGACGATCCGCCTCTCCGTCTTCGGTTTTTTGAACGGTTTTCAATCCTTCTTCAAACATTTCATCGGCTTGAATGACCTCGGGTTCGTCCGATTCCGCCGGTTCGGAGGATTCGGAAGGGGTTTCCGACGCCTGTTCCGCGGGTTCGCGGTTTCCTCTGTTGCGGCGGTGACGGCGGCGGCGTTCGCGCGGCTGACGCTGTTCGTCGCTTTCTTCCGTCTTGATTTCCGTTTCTGTTTCGGCGGCGGGCAAAACGACGGGGTCGGAATCGACGCGGACAACGCGTTCCATGCGGTAATCCGTCGGAAATTGCAGGGAATCGTCGGCTTCCAGATAAATGCGGACGTTGTAGGCGTTTTCGATTTTATGCAGATCGTCGCGTTTGCGGTTCAAAACGTACAAAGCCGTCGCGGGCGGAACGGTCATGTGCAGTTCGCTGAAACGGCGTTTCATGCTTTCTTCTTCCAAAACGTGCAAAGTGTGAATCGATACGGATTCCGTCGATCGAATCATGCCTTTGCCGCGGCAGTACGGGCATTGCGAATAACTGGTTTCGATAAAGCTGGAATGCAGACGCTGGCGTGACAGCTCCATCAGTCCGAAACCCGTGATGCGCCCCATCTGGACGCGCGCGCGGTCGCGTTTCAGCGCGTCTTTCATGCGGCGTTCGACGGCGTGGTTGTTGCGCGATTCCTCCATATCGATAAAATCGATGACGACCAACCCCGCCATATCGCGCAAACGCAGCTGGCGCGCGATTTCGTCGGCGGCTTCCAAATTGGTTTTCAGGGCGGTTTCCTCGATGTTGCGTTCTTTTGTCGCACGCCCCGAATTGACATCGATCGCGACCAACGCTTCGGTCTGATCCATGACCAGATAAGCCCCCGATTTCAGCTGAACGATGTTGCTGTGCAGGGATTCCAACTGCGATTCAACCTGATAGCGGAAAAACAAGGGGGTGGATTCGTCCTTGTACAGCTTGATTTTTTTGGCGTGGCTGGGCGTCAGGATTTTCATGAAATCACGCGCCATCTTATATTCCGCTTCGCCTTCGATCAAAACTTCTTCGATATCGCGGGTGTACATGTCGCGCAGGGCGCGCTTGATCAGGTTGCCTTCTTCGTGAATCAGTTCGGGCGCGGACGATTCCATCGTTTTGTCGCGGATTTGAACCCATGTTTTGATCAGATAATCGTAATCGCGCTTGATTTCCAGACTGGTGCGTTCTTTGCCCGCGGTGCGGACGATGACGGACATTCCGGTCGGCAGAGGCAGTTTGGAAACGATGCCTTTCAGGCGTTTTCTGTCAGCGGCGTTGGTGATTTTGCGCGATACGCCGCCGCCGCGCGCGTTGTTCGGCATCAAAACGCAGTAGCGTCCCGCCAAAGACAGATACGTCGTCAGCGCCGCGCCTTTGTTGCCGCGTTCTTCCTTGATCACCTGAACCAGCAAAACCTGTCCGCGGTGAATGACCTCTTGGATTTTGTATTTTTTGATCTGGCGGTAGCGGTTGCGGTTGATGACTTCGTCGTTTTCGTTTTCACTGACGGTTTCGACGATTCGTTCGGCGCCGTCTTCGCCGTCGGCGTCTTCGGCGGCGGTTTCGGGATCCTGCGTCCGTTCGGCGGTCGCGCGTTGGGCGTCGTCATCTTCGTCGTCGTCGCGCATCATGGATTCTTTCAGCGCTTCGCGGTCGGCGACGGGGATTTGATAATAGTCGGGGTGGATTTCGTTAAACGCCAGAAAACCGTGGCGGTTTCCGCCGTAATCAACGAAAGCCGCCTGCAAAGACGGTTCGACGCGCGCGACTTTCGCCAGATAGATGTTGCCTTTGATTTGCTTTTTGGTGGAAGTTTCGATGTCCAGTTCGTCCAGTCGGGTTCCGTCAACGATAACCACCCGCATTTCTTCGGAATGGGTGGCGTCTATCAGCATTCTTTTGGTCATAAGTGTTAAAACTCCGTGCCGCAAAGCCCGTCGGTAGGGGGCGCGGCATAATGTAGGTTACGGATGCGGACGGATCAACGCGGGCGCGTTTCGCCCGTTTCGTCATATTCGGATTTGAAATCAAAGTTCCCACCGACGGTGTCTTTCCCGAATAACCCATTGACCGTTCCGCAAAGAAATTTTTGTGGAAGCTGTTTGCTTAATCACCTTAAAGCCGCCGGAAATCCGCGTTCCGTTTGAAAACGCCCGCGAAAAGGGACGGCGATAAAAAAAATCGTTTCAGCGCGCATAGAATAACCATCTATTAACCAAAGAACAATCATATTTTAATATGGTTTGTCGGATTTTTTCGTTTTTGACAGGAAGAAAGTTCTAAAAATGACAGTTTTCCGCCATTTTCGCGTTCTGATCGCCGGATTTGCCCTTGTTCTTTTATGGGGCGGCGCGGCGTCGGGCGCGATTGTGCGCGATATCCGGCTGGGGGCGCAAAGCGGTTCGAACGCGCGTGTCGTCATTGATTTGGACGAAAAGGTTGATTTCAAAATCTTTCCGTTGAAAAATCCTGACCGCATCGTCGTCGACCTGCCGGCATCGGCTTTTTCCGTCAATGAAAAAAACATCGCGCGCAAGGATTACGTCAACGGCGTGCGGCTGGGGAAAACGCCGAACGGCGACGCCAGAATCGTTTTGGAATTGGATCGCGGCGCCGTCATTAAACGGTCGTTTTCGCTCGCTCCGCAAAGCGGATTCCAATGGAGGTTGGTCGTCGATTTGGAATTGCTGGCGAAAACGGACGGGTTGAAGCAGGTGACCCCCGAATGGTACGACAACTCCGTCACGCCGGAAAAAAAATCGGTTCCGGCCAAAGCGGACAAACCGAAAAACAAGCCGCTGATCGTTCTGGATCCCGGACACGGCGGCAAAGATCCCGGCGCGATCGGCGTTTCGGGCGTGTATGAAAAGCATCTGACGCTGGCGATGGCGAAACAGTTGCGCGCTCTGCTGGAAGAAACGGGCGCCTACCGCGTCAAGCTGACGCGTGAAACCGACGTGTTCATCGCGTTGTACGCCCGCCGTCGTTTCGCGCGTTCGGTCAACGCGGATTTGTTTGTTTCCATTCACGCGGACAGCATCAAAAAACCGCAAACGCGCGGATTGTCCGTGTACACCCTGTCCGAAAAGGCGTCTGACAAAGAGGCTGAAAAACTGGCGGAATCCGAAAACAAAGTCGATTTGATCGCAGGCATCGACCTGTCGAACGAAACGCAGGAAGTCACCGATATCCTGATTGATTTGGCGCGTCGCGAAACGAACAACCATTCGTCTTATTTCGCCGAAAAACTGATGGACGAAATCCGCAAAGAAATCACCGTTTTGCCAAATTCCCACCGTTTTGCGGGATTCGCCGTTTTGAAATCTCCCGACGTGCCGTCCGTTTTGATTGAAATGGGCTATCTGTCGAACAAGGACGAGGAACGTCTGTTGCGTCAGGCTTCCTATCGCGAAAAGCTGGCGCGGGCGACCGTGCGCGCGATTCGCGGTTATTTCGCCGAACGGCACAAAGCGAATTTCAACTGATGTTTCGAATGAATATTAGCATGGACAAACGGTGCGGCGCGGGATAAACTGCGGACGGATTTATCTTTGAAATACGGATAGAAACGATGTCGAAACTTTTTTCAATGCTTGTCAGCTACGCCCTGTTTTTGGCGATTTTGGGGCTGATTATCCTTCTGCTGATTTTTTCGCATTACGGAAAAAGCGTTGACGACTACCGCCGGCTGGCGACGTACGAGCCGCCGATTACCAGTCGTCTGTACGCCTCCGACGGGCGTTTGCTGGCGGAATACGCGACGGAAAAGCGCGTTTTCGTTCCTTACGACGCCATTCCGAAACAGTTGGTGCAGGCGTTTATGTCCGCCGAAGACAAAAAGTTCTTTTCCCATGGCGGGGTGGATTTCGTCGGCATCGTCCGCGCCGTTTTTCAAAATATCCGCAACGCTGGGTCGGGACGGCGCATGATCGGCGCGTCCACCATCACGCAACAGGTCGCCAAAAACTTTCTGCTGACGAACGAGGCGTCTTTTGAACGCAAAATAAAAGAAGCCATTCTCGCCGTGCGCATCGAGCGCGCTTTTTCCAAAGAATACATTATGGAATTGTATTTGAACCAGATTTATCTGGGGCATTATTCCTACGGCGTCGCGGCGGCGGCTTTAAACTATTTCAACAAAGCGCTGGACGAACTGACCGTCGCCGAAAGCGCGTTTCTGGCGGCGTTGCCCAAGGGACCCAACAACTACGACCCCGACAAACGCTATGACGAAGCCGTCGCCCGCAGAAACTGGGTGCTTTCCCGCATGGCGGAGGACGGCTACATTTCCGAAGAACAAGCGACGGCGGCGATGGCGGAACCGATCGTTCTGGCTTCGCGTCCCAAAGGCGAAACCGTCGCGGAAGGCGAATATTTCGCCGAAGAAGTGCGCCGCCAGCTGATAGCCGCTTACGGTGAAAACGCGATGTATCAGGGCGGATTGGCGGTGCGGACGACGGTTGATCCCGATATGCAGAAATACGCGACGCAGGCGTTTCGAAACGGTTTGATTTTGTACGATCAGCGTCACGGTTTCCGCGAACCGATCGCTCGAGTCGATTTGTCCGAAGAAGAATGGCTGGACGTTCTGCTGTCCGTGCAAACGCCGAATTACGCTCCCGATCACTGGATTCCCGCCGTCGTTCTGGCGGTCGACGCCGAAAAGGCGGATATCGGGCTGAAAGACGGATCGACGGGGACGATTCCCTTGTCCGAACTGAAATGGGCGCGCAAGAATATGCCCGATCAAACGCTGGGATCCGAAATCACCGCCGCGAATCAGGTTCTGGCGGTCGGCGACGTCGTTTGGGCGGAACGCGTCACGCGCGACGCCAGACGTCAGAAATATCCGGAAAACACTTACGCTTTGCGCCAGATTCCCGATGTCGAAGGTGCAATGGTCGTTCTCGATCCCCATACGGGACGCGTTTTGGCGATGGTCGGCGGCTATTCGTTCAAACGGTCGCAATTCAACCGCGCCGTTCAAGCCAAACGTCAGCCCGGTTCCAGTTTCAAACCGTTCGTCTATCTTGCCGCTTTGGACGAAGGCTTTACGCCTTCCACGCTGGTTTTGGACGCGCCGTTCGTGATGGAACAGGGCAACGGCATGGGAAAATGGCGTCCCAAAAACGTTTCCAAGCGTTTTTACGGACCGACCACTTTGCGTATGGGAATCGAAAAATCGCGTAACCTGATTACAATCCGTCTGGCGCGCGCCATCGGTATCGGCAAGGTCGTCGAATACGCTAAAAAGTTCGGCATTTCGGACGATTTGCCCGAACAGATGTCCGTCGCGATCGGGTCGGGCGAAACGACGGTTTTGAAACTGGCGACGGCTTACGGCATGCTGGTCAACGGCGGCAAGAAAATCAGTCCGATTCTGATCGACCGTATTCAGGACAGGACGGGGGCGACCGTCTACAATTCGGACGCCCGCCCGTGCGAAGGCTGTCGATCCGATTTCGGTTGGAACGGCGAAACCGCGCCGCAGATCCCCGATATTCGCGAACAGATCGAAGATCCGCGCAGCGCGTATCAGATTATCAATATCATGACGGGCGTTCTGCAACCGGGCGGCAGTGCGTCGGGACTGCGCCGTTTGGGACGCACGTTTGCGGCGAAAACGGGAACGTCGAACAATTCGCTGGACGCGTGGTTCGTCGGCGTGACGCCCGATTTGGTCATAGCGACGTTTGTCGGGTTCGACGATCCGCGAACGCTCGGGAAACACGATTTCGGCGGAACAATCGCGTCGCCTATTTTCAAACAATTCGTCGATACCGCTTTGAAGGACGAACCGCGCATTCCGTTCCGCGTTCCCGCCGGAATCCGCTTTATGCGCGTTGACCACAGAACGGGAAAACCCGCCAAACCCAAAGACCGCGACGTCGTTTTGGAAGCGTTCAAGGTCGGCGAAGACTGGCAGGGCAAAGTCAAAGGCTATATCGACGGATCCGACTCCGAAACGCCCGCGCGTCCGGCGTCGCCCGACCGTTCGGCGGCTGAAAACGCCGACGGCGACACCGCCGCGCAAACCGAGGAACCTGACGACAATATCCCCGGAATCGGCGGCATTTTCTAAACCTGCAAGGATACAAACATGAAAGCTGAATTACAGTCCATCATCAATGACATCGAGCAGTCGCTGGCACTGCTGAGGAGGCATCTTTGACTGGGACAACGCGCTTAACAGACTGGACGAAATCAATTCACTGACCGCCGACGCGGATTTGTGGAACGATCCGCAACGCGCGCAGTCTTTACTGGCTGAACGCAACCGGCTGGAAGAATCGATCAACACCTATTCCAAACAGGAACGGGATTTGAAGGATACGATCGAACTGATTGAACTGGCGGAAGCCGAGGACGATCAGTCCGTTATTGACGAAAGCAGGGAAACGCTGGAAAATCTGCGCCGCCATGTGCAAAAAAGCGAACTGGAAGCCCTGCTGTGCGGCGAAGCCGACGCCAACGACACGTTTTTGGAACTGCACGCGGGCGCGGGCGGCACCGAAGCGCAGGACTGGACGGACATTCTGTTGCGTATGTACACCCGCTGGGCTGAAAAGCACGGCTATAAGGTGGAACTGCTGGAACAAAGCGACGGCGAAGAGGCGGGCATCAAATCCGCCGTCGTCAAAATCAGCGGTCACAACGCGTTCGGCTGGCTGAAAACGGAAAGCGGCGTGCATCG
>OQVS01000561.1_pt1 | contig 25562 bp, 28 predicted proteins | sample 1691601 | NCBI WGS metagenome assembly OQVS01 (sample SAMN03418268, study PRJEB22391) | human gut metagenome | biome: human-gut; feature: organic feature; material: feces | host: Homo sapiens | place: Tanzania | collected 2013-01
GCGAGAAAAGTAGCGAGAGCGTGCCTGAAAGGGTACTCCCATATCGCCATATAGATATAGATGTATTCGGCAAATCAGAATTTACGATATAAAACTCATCTAAGCTGATGTAATCTCTTAAAAATATCTGGCAGTTTTGCCTCTATAGTCTTTTTATTTTTCTCATGCAAATATACTGGGTTTAAATTCTGTTTATTATATGCCATGTGCGTATCTTTTGTTTCTTCAATCAATACAGATGTAAAAAATCTTTCCCAGCTAAAAAACTCCCTGCTATCTACATAACTACTTGTATCAGATAACATTGCTGTCTTCCACAAGCAAAGTTCCCAAATCAGAATCATTCTTTTCAAATGAGCCGTAAATTCTATAGAATTCATGATAAACAGATTCCAATTTCCCATACTTGCCAGAACTTTTAATACCATATATTTCTGTTACACTATACGGCAGTGCTTCCAACCCTTCACGGGTAACAATCACAAAATAATTGTCCCCCTTTTGAACCTCTCTGGCAAAATCCTTGCTTGAAACGAATCTATTACCTTCATCCACAAAGACAATACTATCCTTGATATATGCCAACTGTTCCTGCCATGTACTTCCTTCAACCACTCTGCATCTACAAGCACAGCTTATGTTAACACCACTATCATCGCCATTCAATACTTGTTCTCGTATCATATCCACCAGAGTAGTTTTGCCAGTGGCACTATCGCCTTGTATAATTGTAATATTTCGTTTTATATCAAATTCGTACTTCAAATATCTATTTTGTACAATCACATGATATATGCCACGCATTTTACACAAACCTTCCTGCTATAGGAACAAGCTCCTTCATACTATGAACAACTTCATTGGTATTTAATATATTAATATTAAATTTACCCTCACCAAAATTCATTAAATGTCTCAGGTTTACAGTAATATCCTTTTCCTCTGCAATTTTCAATAGCCACTTAGCGCAGTTATCACCACAATTAGAAGCATTAAATATTTTTTCTGGAATTTTATCAATCAAAATAAGTGTTTTTACACCACCAGATAAGCTAGTAGGTGGAATAATTCCCAAAACTGGACTATCAATAGCTCCGCTGCTTAATACCAAGGAATTATCCACATCAGCAATCATAGCTTTGACCTGTTCATCCTCCAGCCACTGTCTATCATACATATTCTTGAAATAAACAGAAGTATTATATATCATTCCCTGCATATCGCCATAAAATATATTCAGCATATTGCATTCTCCAAATCTAATGTCAGCCTAGCCACATACTATCCTTTTCAGATTTCACGATAAAATTCTCAAAATACGCCTTCAAAAATTTATTCCTGAAACAAACTATAACATCCTGGCTGGATTTCTCTATCCGAACAGATATTTACCTTTATACCCAGATCCTTATACAGCCTCTCAAAGGCATCTCCTACCTTTAGCTCCCTAGCAGCTTCTGGATGAATATGAAGTTCATACCCATCAGCACCATGCTTGCGGGCCTCAATTCTACGAATATCCCGGCACACATTAATAGCCAAAGCCTCTGTAGACAGAATTCTGCCAGTACCCTGACAAACAGGACAATACCGATAGAGAAGATTATCTATATTATGCCGAGTCTTTTTGCGGGTAATCTCCACCAGCCCCAAAGCAGTAATATCCACCACATGAGTTTTGGTTCTATCCTGCTGAGCCAGCTGCCTCAAAAGCTGCAAAAGAGCCTTATTATGCTCCTCTTTTTCCATATCAATGAAATCCACCAGCACAATACCGCCAATATCCCGCAGCCGCAGCTGGTGCATAATTTCCACCGCCGCCTCCTTGTTCAAAGCAAAAGCCGTTTCGCCCAAGCTGATATTTCCCACAAAGCTGCCAGTATTAACATCAATAACCGTCATAGCCTCAGTTTTGTCTATAACCAAAAATCCCCCAGAAGCCAAGGGAACCTGACGATTGCCTGCACTGACCGCTTCAGCTTCGATTTCATAATATTCAAATATATTACTGCCCTTGTACAGCTTCAGCCTATCAGCCCACTCCGGCGCCATTCCCTGCAGTAAATCCTTAACCCGGCCATAGACAATCTCATCATCAATTACCATTTGTTCAACATCCTCGTTAAACAAATCCCGCACAATGCGAATAACCAAATCCACATCCCGATACAAAAGACCTGTGCCCTTCATCAGCTTGGACTTAGCCTCAACAGACTGCCAAACTTTAATAAGATAGCGAATATCCCGCTGGATACATTCCTTAGACTGCCCCATAGCTGCGGTGCGAATAATCACACCCATATCCTCTGGGCAAGCCTCTCGTACAATATCATAAAGACGGTGGCGCTCCTGCTCTGAGTCAATGCGATGGGAAGTACCTATATAAGCCGACCGAGGCATCAGCACCACGTTCCGCCCAGGAATAGTCAAATGCATAGTCGCCCTAGGCCCCTTGGTACCCACCTCATCCTTGGTAATCTGCACCGGCAGCACCTGACCGATATGAATGGTCTTTCTAGGACTCCCAACTCCATCTACCTCTGCCTTGCCATCCCCTATATAGAGAAAAGCATTTTTACTCTGGCCAATATCCACAAAGGCCGCCTGCATACCAGGCAGCACATTCTGCACGATACCCTTGTAGATATTTCCCACCAAATGGCTATGCCTTGGCCGTTCCAGCTCCAAGGAGGTTAATCTATTATTCTCTTTTACAGCAATGCGGGTTTCCTCCGGCATAACATTGACTATAATTGATTTCATATCCAGCTCCTGATTTTAATTTTGCCAGCCCCTTGATTAAACCAAATCTATTAAGGCTTTCCCCTGTCCCTTCATGGAAATTCTCTTAATCAAAACCTTTGGCTCATCCACTGGCAAATTGTATTCGGCCTGCAACAGCTTAAGAATCTCTCCCGGCTTTACACTGCCGCTTTGGGTAATGGCAATATCCATATACAGCTTGAGCAAATCTCCAGCCATAGACAGCTTAACAGGCTTCAACATATACTGTTTGGTTTCAATCATCTTGTTTGTCTTAGGAGTCACGCGATGAACCATAGCCTCTGAAGCTTTATTATAAGCCTCTACAGCCTGCACTGCCTCCTGCCAATCTCCTGTCAAAGGCACATACAGCTCATACTCTGCCTCCTGCACCTCTGCCATTAGGGCCTTGTGCTTTTTGCCCTTACAAGGCTTTGGCTCTGGTACTTCCTTTAAGCGAAGCAGCTTTACCCCTGGTGGCAAAGCCTTGCTAAGACGATCGAATACCTCTGGCTGGCACAGTGGCTTGGTCAGCTCAAAATCCATATACTCTGCATCGCTAATAACCCCCAAGGACAAAGCAGATGCAAAGGCAATCTTGATATGAGGATTAAATCCCTCTGAATAGGCTGCTGGCAGCTTGGCACGGCGAATAGCCCGCTCCATAACCCCAGCATAATCAAGGTGGGAAATATAACGGATTTCCTCACCCTTGGTAATTTCAGCCCGATATTTATACATTTTCCCGCCTCCAATCTACAATCTTGGCCTTTAGAGATGGGCAGACACCACAGGCAGAGCATTTGCCACGACGGCAATCCTCTGTCAGCTGCACCTTAATAGCCTTGCCATACTCCCGCAGTAAAAATTCCTTGCTCACACCTGGAGTTGTATGCTCCCAAGGCAGCTTTTCCTCTGGTTCTCTAGCTCTCTCATTGTAAAGATGCAAATCTATACCACATTTAGCAAAGGCCTCATGCCATACATCATTTTTGAACAAATCATTCCAACCATCAAATTTGGCCCCATCCTTCCAGGCCTGATAAATAACCTGAGCGATTTTTCTATCACCTCTGGCAATGGCTCCCTCCAGCACACTAACTCTGGCATCATGATAGTTGAACTTTACAGCCCGCTCAGTAATGCTATCCTTCAACAAGCGCTGACGACGGTGAAATTCAACTTCTGGCAGCTGGCCATACCACTGGAAAGGCGTATGAGGCTTTGGTACAAAGCAGGATACACTAATGGTTACAGTTACACCCCAACGGCCTGTAACCTCCTTGTACTTTCTAGCTACCTTCTCCGCCAGCTTGGCAATCCCCACAATATCTTCGTCAGTTTCTGTAGGCAGTCCCATCATAAAATACAGCTTTACCTGCTTCCAGCCCTGACGGAAAGCCGCCTCTGTAGCAGCCATAAGGTTTTCCTCAGTAACGCCCTTGTTGATAACATCCCGCAGTCTCTGAGTACCAGCCTCTGGTGCAAAGGTAAGACCACTCTTACGCACCTGCTGCATTTTGTGAGCCAAATCAATGGAAAAACTATCTATACGCAAAGATGGCAGAGAAAAGCTTACCTTTTCATCCTTGAAATCACTAAACAAATCATCTACCAGCTCCCCTAGACAGGAATAATCTGCAGAACTAAGGGAAGTCAAAGACATTTCGTTGTAGCCAGTGGAATCAATCAGCTTGCGAGCCAGCTCCCGCAGTTTATCCTTGCTTCTCTCCCGTACTGGTCGATAGGAAGTACCCGCCTGACAGAAACGACAGCCTCTGGTACAGCCACGGAACAACTCAAGCATAATTCGGTCATGAACAATATCAATATATGGCAGCACAGGCTTCTCCACGAATCTTACGCTATCCATATCCTTTATCAATCGCTTATATATAATAGGCTTAGCCTCTGAGCAGGCTGGCTCTATATCAGCAAAAAGCCCCTGCTGATTGTAGGTTACATTATAGAGAGATGGCACATAAATACCATCCAGAACAGCCAAGCGCTTCAACAGTCCCTGTCGCCCCTCTGGCTTGCCAGCCTCCTGCCAGCTGCGGAATACATCCACAGTTTCGCAGATAAGTTCCTCTCCTTCGCCTACAATAAAGAAATCGAAGAAATCTGCTATAGGCTCTGTATTATAAACGCATGGGCCGCCTCCTACAATAAAGGGATCATTTTCCCCTCGGTCCTTGCTCCAAATAGGAATTCCAGCCAAATCCAGCATATTCAGCACATTGGAATAAATCATCTCATATTGCAGGGAAAAACCTAGGAAATCAAATTCCTTAATAGCATGGAAGCTCTCCAAGGAAAACAGAGGAATCTGCCTCTGCCGCATGATTTCTTCCATATCAATCCAAGGGGCATATACCCGCTCACAGGCAGTATCCTCTCTGGCATTCAAAACCTCATAAAGGATTTTAAGCCCAAGATTGGACATACCTACCTCATATACATCAGGCAGGGCCAAAGCAAAATGGCAAGGGGTGCTTTCCCAATCCTTATGAACAGCATTTAACTCATGACCGGTATATCTGGCAGGCTTCTCCACAGCCTGCAGGATTTCTGGTTCCAATTTAATAATCAATTAATTCTAACCTCACTCATACATTTCTATTTCATCTAAAATTGCAATTTTTGATTGCGCATATATATATTCATTAGAATAGCCACCGCCATAATGTTGGTAGTCAAGGCGCTGACACCATAGCTCATAAATGGCAATGGAATACCTGTTACTGGCATAATGCCCGCGGTCATACCCACATTAACCAGCACATGGAAAGCCAGCATGGAGGTAATACCTACTGCCAGGAGCGTACCAAAGGAATCCTGAGCCTGACGAGCAATCTGAACTCCTCGCCACAATACTACCAGATACAAGAGAAGCAAAATTACAGCTCCTACAAAGCCCCACTCCTCACCTACTACAGCAAATATAAAGTCTGTATGATTCTCTGGTAAAAAGTTGAGCTGGCTCTGAGTCCCCTCAAAAAGTCCCTTGCCAAAGAGCATACCAGATCCTATAGCAATTTTGGACTGAATAATATGGTAGCCAGAGCCTAGAGGATCTACATTAGGATCCATAAAAACCATGATACGCATTTTCTGATAATCCTTAAGAAAATGCCATAATATGGGCATACAGGCTATACCTGTACCAAAAATTCCTGCTAGCAGCTTCAAATTGATACCACAGGTAAATACCATGCCGAAAAAGATAGCCATAAATACTAAAGATGTTCCCAAATCAGGCTGTTTCATAACCAGGAGAAAGGGGACTCCCACATAAGCCGCCACCGGCAGCAAATCCGACAAGGTATTCAGCTTCCCTACTCGCTCCTGCAGCATAGTAGCCAGAGAAATAATCATAATAATCTTAGAAAACTCCGATGGCTGCAAAGTAATAGGGCCAATCTGTATCCAGCGCTGGGCACCCAAAGCTGACTGTCCCACAAACATAACTGCTAGAAGCATTACAAGATTAAATATATACATTTTTTGTCCATAGCGCTGTAGCATTTTGTAATCAAAATTCATAAAAAATACTGCCAAGCCTACATTAATAATTGCAAAGATTCCCTGGCGCTGCACAAACCAATATCGTTCCTCGCTGGGATTATTAATATGAGTTGCACTGCCAATAATAATCAAGCTAATTATTACAATAGCTGACACAGCCAGCAAAAGCTTTACATCTATTTTTCGCAACAGCTTTTTATCAAAAATCAAGGCCAATCCCTCCTAGCCAAAAACTTTTCAATTAACCTTATTATGATAGCATGTAGGAGCAAAATTGACAATAAAAAAGGACTGTCCAGAGAGAAAATTGTGAAGTCTACTCCTCAGCCAGCCCAATAGCCAGCCTAGGAAAGTCTCTACAAAATCCTGAACAGTCCTCCAAATACGCTTATTCTGCTTTCCACAATCCATGAAGATTGCAATATTCATATACAGCAACTACCTTGCTGCCCTCTGTCAGAACAAATTCGGCCACTGGCTTGGTTTCAGGCTTCAGATATTTAATCTGATAGCCATCCTCAGTCTCCAGCACAATCCACTGAATGTAATGTGCCTCCAGCATAGGATGCTCTACAGAACCTACTACTACCTTTACCTGATTGCCATTCTGCTCAACCACAGGTACATGTTTCTCATGAGCACCATCACTGGTTCCAGGCTGCAGCTGCGCCATTACATCCCCGCAACAGGACACAGGTGCACCAGAATCCTCCAGCTTCACAATAATGTTACCACAATGACTACATCTGTAAAATTTCAATTCCATAACAAACACCCCTTTCCTAAAATTGTTCATATGGAATATTAATAACCCATAACTATATTATATAATAATAACAATTAAATGCAACCCATTCGTAATACTATTTGTTTATGATAGAAAAAATAACTAAATATGAAATTTATCATATCCATTTGACTTTCCTACCTCTATTATTTTCATCTTGCCTTTCATATTAGAGTTTGCATTTAATCCGCAATCTGACCTAATTAACTGGCAACAATCTTTATACCAACATACCCCCATTTTTTCACCACGTATTAACCAGCCATCCTTATCTGTTAACTCGGTAGTTATTGATTTAAGCACCCTTTCCGTAGAATACCTTTTAAAACCCTTTAAATACTGTAAAGTGGCATTATCATCAATATTTTCTATAGCAATTCTGTGTTTATCGAAATTATCTAATATAACTTGTCTAATATGAATCTTATCTTTTCTTTTACAGTTAGTCCATTCTATCAATCTATCAAAACAAAATATAGATTCTTCAAAACAAGTAATATCCATCAAAATAATATGTTCTGGATTTTTTTCGCTATTTCGCACAGCTCGATATAATTATTCATAATATCCATATTGTCAAATACTGTATCAAAAGCAATATAATACATATTATCTTTGTCATCGGCTACACTTCTTACTGCTTCCAAAAGCTGCTGATTGTTATATTTACTTTCTACAATCAAAGCATTTCCCCAGCAATATTGATTTATCAATTGCCAATAATGATAGCCTGCTTTACTATCTTCTGTCCAAAGATATTTCATAGCTTAAATTCCTTTTCGATAGTTATATGATTATCGGCCTTATGTAAAACTGTGAAACTGTCCTGAGATAAATTCAATCCATCACAATTTCTCAAAAAAAGCAAATATTGATTGGATTTATCGAAATTGATATGTGCTTTTATTTTATCATCAATCAAAATATCTCCATTGTCTATAACAACAAAGGAATTCTTGACTTTCCCTAGTTCTGAAACAAAATTATCAGTCTTATAATTAAAAAGCACTATTTTGTTAAATTCTTTAGTTAAGCGCAGATCAGAAAACAGATTGTATAGATACGTTTTACCAGTAGCACTATAACCTCGCACTAAGGTAATACGAGCAGAAAATTTAAGATCGTATGAAAATGGTGCTGCCTGAAATTTTATCTCCTTGTATATTAGTCTATCTTTCACTTGCATACTTTTTCCACCACCATTCTTCATATCCCTTGCTTCCAACCACCCTATCCTTATCATTAAAAATAATTATCAGATTGTCTGGAATAATAAACCTCTCAGGTTTTTTCATGGCAATATGCACTCCATCTATGCCAAATAAAACTTCTAAGGCATTGCCACCACATTCATCCGCACAAACTATTTTATCCCTATTTTTCAGCGCATTGAGAACTGTTTTGCATCCACTGGACAAATCTCGAATCGTCCCCAATCCATATTCTGTTTCAATTCTCATTCCAGGCTTTAATACAGCATTGTCTATTTGCTTGATAATCTTTATGTCTTCATCTGTAAATTCCATATTGGCAGTATATAAATTAAAGTATAAATCATTCATTTTTATGTAATCTGATGAATTAATATCATCCGTGTAAATAAAAACCATCAAAATATCCTTTCTTATAATATTTTTACTTTGACAGCAACACAATCTATGAAATTATTATATCATTTTGACACTTATCTGTCTTGATTTTAATAATAATATATGTACTAAAAATAGCACCTGCAACAGCAAAGTGCTCTATAAATTTAATACTTATTCTGCTTTTTGAACAGTTACCGGCAATAATACTTTCTCTCCTGCAAAACCGCCTCTTGCTTCAAGCTTTAAATCTGACAAATTTTTATTCTTGGGAATATCAAATGGTATCTTAGTCGATACAGTCATATCTGGATTTATCTTTTTCAAGAAAGAATCCATTTTTCCACCATTTTCCATTGCCAATGCTGTCTGTGCTTCTGTACTATGACTATATTCAACACCATCTGCAGTCACTAATTTGAAAGAATTAGCATCTACTGTAATAGCATCTTTTTGACCATTTGAAACAACAACAGATACGATAACAAATTTGCCTTGTGCCTGCTCACTGTGGAACTGCCCGCCAATAACGTCACGTTCTTCTATATCATAAATTGCAATTCCTACATTTGAAGATACAACACCTTTAACCTTGCCTACGCCTTCAACATCACAAGTGTACTCAGGAACCTGCTTTTCTGCCTTTTCCGGAGTTTTTGAATTAGATGTTTTTCCGGCATCTGGTCCAATACATGCACCAACTACTGCCAAGAGAATAAATACGATAAATACTCCAAGACACCCCATTTTAATTTTTCCCATTGATATACCTCCCTTAAATAACTGTAATATATAAGAATTATAACACAATCGTCCCCCCCTACAAGACATTTTCCCGAAAATCAATAAAATTTCAAGTTACAACAATTATATTACTTTAGATAGCAATCTCCGATGCAAAGATAATATTCAAGCGAATGTAACGACGACTCGGCTTATTGACAATTAAACATTTTTTAGTAAAAATATAAATATAATTGAACATATACCTATCCTATACTAATAAATCACACATTTTATACAATCAATGAATCTTGAAAAATCATTACAAAAAAAATCTCCATAAGCCAGATTTTCTAGCTTATGGAGATTATTTATAAACAAATATTTAGTGTCTCTTAGTACGGAGCAGAGCCCAGATAAGGTTCTTGATATCCTTATCCTTGTCGATCTTAACCTGTACAGCACGGGCATTGCCGATGATGTTGAAGTTCTCAACCAGGAAGCAGTAAACCAGGATACCCAGAGATACCAGACCAGCGCTGACGATAATCTCGCCGATGCCTGGGAAGTAGGAACCACTTTCATACATGGAAGTGAATACACAGTTCAGACGGTTGAAAATAACGCCCAAAACAGTGAGCCATGCATAGGTCAGCAGGCCGCCTCTGGTTTTTCTCAACGGACTAATAATAATGCAGATAGGAATGATGATACCAAAGAGCATCTCCAAGCAATACATATTGCTCTGGAGAGTTCCCTGGAATACATACCCCCACAAATCCATAGAGAACAGATCATAAATCTTCATCAGAAGATATACCAGCATGATGCGGGCACCTACACGAGTCAGCTTCAGCATAATCTCATGAGGAATCTCATGACCATAAGCGGTTCTTGCCAAGGTAGTTTCTACGCAAACCATAGCAGATCCTACAAAGAAGGAGGACATGAGGAAGTAGATTGGCAGGAACTGGCTCCACCACAGTGGGAACATCTTCTCCTTCATAATCAGGAACAAACCACCCAGAGAGGACTGATGGAGTACAGGGAATACCAAACCAATTACTACCAGAACAGGCAGAATCTTGAGAATATGTCTATGAAGCTTCTTTACCAGAACGCGCTCCGTAATAATCTCAAAGAACTCCAAGCTCAAAATAGTGGTGTACATGGAAATGCACCAGAATACCTCAAACAATACGGAGGTATAGCCCCAGGATACAAAAGGACGCCAGAAGTTAAACCACTGACCAATATCCAGGAACAGACCAGCCATTACCAGAATATAACCCAGCAGAGAGGTCAGCAAAGCACCACGGGCTACAACCTCACACTGCTTATAACGGAACATATGCACAAGCAAGGCTGTGGAATAACCACCACCGGCCAAGGCAACACCGCACATTACGTCAAAGGCAATCCACATACCCCAAGGGGTTTCATCAGTCAAATTAGTTACAAACTGAAAGCCAGTTAAAAGTCTCAACAGTACAGTAGCTGCCATGAGAGCAACAAGGCCAGTCAGAACGAATCGGGTTGGAGTTATGGTAAAGTCCCAGCCCAAAATTCTAAAACATTTATATACCTTTACCTTCATGCTTAGTCCTCCTTATCCTTGTTCTCATCATCCTGATCTTTTTTGTTTTTCTCTACACGATGATTGTAATAAGTAAGACCAGCCAGGAACAAAGCCCAGCCAGCAGCAAAGAAAGGAACCTTGGACAGATAGCTCTTACTGTAGTTGGTAACAGGAGTGTCACTAACCTGCTTGAAGCCCAGCTCCTCAAAAGGTACATCAGAGATATACAGCCACTCAGAACCGCCTACCTCATGCTCACCATAAACATGATTTACATAGCGGCTATCAGAAGCAATGATCTCATGAGCCTTCTTTATCAGTTCATCTCTATCACCGGAAATCAAAGCGCCGGTTGTGCAGGCAGATACACAGGCAGGTGCATCACCCTTGCTCAAGCGGGACTCACACATCTGGCATTTTGCCACCTGTGGGAACTGCTCATTCCACTGATACTTTGGAATAGAATATGGGCAGGCTACCATGCAATAACGACAACCTACACACAAATCAGGATAATAAACAACTGCACCAGTCTTTTCATCCTTCTGAATCGCTTTGGAAAAACAAGCAGATGCGCAGGCAGGCTCCAAGCAATGGAGGCACTGCTTCTTGACAAATCTCAAATCATTATTGGCAGTATGAAATTCCTGAATAACAGTCCAGCGATTGTCATCCAATTCCAAATGTCCATCCTTAATATTGCGAGGCTTAGCCTTGAAATCCAGACCATTATACATTTTGCAGGCTACACTACAGCCCTCGCAGCCGATACATTTTGTTATATCTACTAAAACAGCCATTATTTCACCTCTTTCAATCAAAACAACCGATCATGACGGTTTACAAAGGACGTATGCAGGTACTTTTCAGCCTTCTCGCTGAGAGGCTTACCGTAGAATTCCTTATAAATCGACTGAATTTCAGTGTTATCATGACTGCAGCGCTTAGCAGAGCTGGTATCCTCCTTGTAAATGGCCGCAATACGCTTCTGCTTAATATCAGGCACAGAGGATTTTGGCTGACCGCCGCCGCCAATGCAGCCACCTGGACAAGCCATAAATTCGATAAACTGCCACTTGCTGCCATGCTCCTTGATGCCATTCAGTAACTGACGAGCATTTTCCAAGCCATGACATACAGCGATATTCACTGTACCCACACCTGGAATAGTTGCATTGGCTTCCTTTACAGCCTTCATGCCGCGAACTGGCTGCCAGGAAAACAAATCAGCTGGTGGATTAGAGCCTGTTGCCAAATAATAAGCAGTACGAACAGCTGCCTCGGTAACACCGCCGGTAGCACCGAAAATTTTGCCTGCACCAGTAGATTCGCCCAATACGGAATCATATTCGCTTTCAGCTACAGTATTCAGGTCAATGCCCTTGTGCTTCAGCAGAACTGCCAGCTCTCTGGTAGTCAATACATAATCCATATCCCGCTGGTCATCAACCTGCAGCTCCTCACGGCCTACCTCAAACTTCTTGGCGGTACAAGGCATAATAGAAACATTAATAATGTTCTCTGGCTTAATGCCCTTCTTCTCTGCATAGAAGGATTTGATGGTAGCACCCATCATATTCTGGGGAGATTTACAGGTGGACAGATTGTGCATAAGCTCTGGATAGAAATACTCACAGTATTTAACCCAGCCAGGGCAGCAGGAGGTAAGATGTGGGATTTCATCCTTGGCCTTGGTAAGTCTGTGTACAAACTCAGAGGCCTCCTCCATAATGGTAAGGTCAGCGGAGAAGCAGGTATCAAATACTGCATCAAAGCCTGCAGCCTTCAAGGCGCCAGCCATCTTCTTGCCTACGCTGGCACCAGGCTCCATGCCAAATTCCTCACCCAGAGAAACCTTGGTAGCTGGTGCTGTCTGTACCACAACATGCTTGCTATCATCATCAATAGCTGCCAATACATCCTGAATATTACGCTTTTCAGTAATAGCACCGGAAGGACAGGCAATTGTGCACTGACCGCAGCCTACGCAGGCCACCTCATTTTTCAATGGCAATGGGTAATTGCCATAGACGCCCATAACATTCTTACAGGCCTCTACACACTGACCACACAGAATACACTTCTCATCATCTCTCTCGATAGATGGGTTATCCTGGCTAATGGCCACACGGCCCTTCAGGTTTACAGGGAAATCGCCTTTTCCCTGATACTGATCAGGTATCCATCCCTGTGCTCCTGATGGATCACCCTTGCAGCCGGCTGCCATTACGCCAAAGCCGACTACGCCAGACCCAGCCACAACCTTTAAAAACTTGCGCCGAGATATTTTGTTAGTCATACAAACTCTCCTTATTTTTCGCCTAACACAATAATATAAAAACACACAATAATTTACATTTATTATTTTACCACTATTGAATAATTATAAAAAATATTTCATATTTATGGAATTATTAAAAAAATATATACCACAATGAATCTGTAAATTATTTGTAATGTTCAACATAAAGACATGATGATATACACCACAACGAGTATATCATCATGTCTCCATCATCAAATAACTAAATACGGCAAATACCGTATCCAATATATATTACCCCTAAAATGAAATTTTGTCCAGAATTCCTGTTAAATAAGCAATGGTAATGCCGTAATTGGTCATAGGTACAGCCTCGGCCCTTGCTTTTTCTATCCTGGTCATAATAAACTGCCGATTAAACATACAGCCGCCACATTGAATAATCAGATCATAGGCTGACAAATTTTCAGGAAAATCGGTACCGCTAACCACATCCACCTGCAGCTTGGCCCCAAAACGCTTCCGCAGAAGGGCTGGAATCTTCACGCGGCCAATATCCTCCTGCAGAGGAGCATGAGTACAACATTCCGCAATCAACACCTTGGAATTTTCTGTCAAGCTGTCTATATGCTTTGCTCCCTCAATGTAGTAGGCCAAATCCCCCTTATAGGCTGCAAAAAGTACAGAAAAGGAGGTTAAACGGCTTTCTGCTGGTTTATGCTCATAAACATATTTAAAAACCTGAGAATCTGTAATTATCAGCTTGGGAGCTGTCTTTAGCTGGTACAGGGCCTGCTGGTATTTATCTGCTGTAGCACTGATAACAAGGCATTTTCTATCCAAAAGCTCTCTAATAGTCTGAACCTGGGGCAAAATCAGCCGCCGCTTGGGAGCCTGAATATCCTGGGGCATTACCAACAGCACCACATCATCCTCAGCCACCAGCCGCCCAGTAATATATTCTGTGTCAAAATCCTCTGGCATTAGGCTGGCCAGAGCCATACGCAGCTCATCTATATTACCGGCATGACTGCAATCTGCCACCACAGCTTTTATCTTGCTGTCCTTCAATCTCTCTGCCAATCTGGCCTGCAAATCAGCCACCGCTTCTTTATTGTCAGAAAAATCATTTATCAGACAAAGCACAGGAATATTTTTCTGCCGGAACCTAGCCAGCAGCTGCAGCTCAGAAGCAAAATCCTGTCTGCCATCTGCCGGGAAAACAATAATGGCCATATCTGCCTTGTCCATAGCCAGCTGGGTTTTTTCCAGCCGCTGAGCACCTAAAGCCGTATTGTCCTCCAGGCCTGCCGTATCCATAAGGACACAAGGCCCCAGAGGATTGATTTCCATAGCCTTGTACACCACATCTGTAGTGGTACCTGCCACATCAGAAACAATGGAGGTGCTCTGACCAGTAATAATATTCAACAGGGATGACTTGCCGCTATTGGTTTTGCCAAAAATGCCAATATGCAGACGATTGGCATTGGGTACTTCATTTAATTCTGCCATAATTAGAACCTGAAATCTCTCTTGCCGCCACTAATATCAGCAATATGCTCAGCAGCAATCCTTCTTACCTTCTCATTTGGAATCTTCTGCAATTCCTCATTAATCATGGCCATGCCCTTTACCTTGGTTTCCTCACTGGCATAATCCTCCAGATATTCCTTCAAGGTCATCAGAGCATTTGGATGACAGCAATTCAGAATCTGCTTGCTCTTGCACAGAGACATAAATCTGTCACCAGTGCGTCCCTCACGGTAGCAGGCTGTACAGAAGCTTGGTACATAACCCAAATCTATCAACCAGCTGATTACCTGATCCAGAGTTCTTCTATCACTAACATCAAACTGAGCAGAGTTATCATCCTCTGGCTCCTCCTCCACATAACCGCCTACGCTGGTACGGGAGCCGCCGCTTATCTGGGAAATACCAAATTCCAAAGCCTTTTCCCGCACAGCCTTGCCCTCGCGAGTAGAAATAATCATACCAGTATATGGAACAGCCACGCGAATCAAAGCAATAATCTTCTCGAACATTTCATCGCTGATACCATTGTCAAAAGCATCTGGATCAATATCATCTGCTTTCTTGACACGAGGTACACTAATGGTATGTGGGCCTACACCATGAACAGCCTCAAGATGCTCAGCATGCATCAACAGACCAGCAAATTCATAACGGTACATCTGCAGACCGAAAAGCACGCCCAGACCTATATCATCAATACCGCCAGCCTGTGCTCTATCCATAGCCTCAGTATGATAAGCATAATCATGCTTTGGTCCAGTTGGATGCAGCTTTTCATAGCCTTCCTTGTTATAGGTTTCCTGGAACAGGATATATGTACCAATACCTGCTTCATGAAGCTTTCTGTAGTTCTCCACAGTGGTAGCAGCAATATTTACATTAACACGGCGGATAGCACCGTTCTTATGCTTAATATTGTAAATAGTGTTGATGGATTCCAGCACATATTCAATAGGATTGTTTACAGGGTCCTCTCCCAGCTCAATAGCCAGACGCTTGTGGCCCATATCCTGCAAGGCAATAACTTCCTTGCGAATCTCATCCTGAGTCAGCTTCTTGCGGCTGATGTGCTTATTCTTGGCATGATAAGGGCAATACAGACAGCCGTTGACACAATAATTGGAAAGATACAATGGGGCAAACAGCACAATACGATTGCCGTAGTAATCCTCCTTAATCTGACGAGCCAAATCATAGATTTCCTGCAGCTTGGCCTCATTGTCACAGGCCAAAAGTACGGAAGCCTCACGATGGGTAAGTCCCTTGCCCAGCTTAGCCTTGGCAATAATCTTATCCACAACATCCATATTGTCCTTGTTTTCGTCAGCATATTTCAGGGTTGCCTGAATTTCCTCGTCAGAGATAAACTCCTCTGCCTTCATGGATTTTACATCATACATTTTACTCTCTCCTATGGTCTGTAATCTCCGCGATCGCAGACTACCGTATAACCGGTACTTTCTACACGATTTTTTAAACAGTTGATACACTCAGCTGCTTCTTCTCCAGTACAGATTTTGGCATCATATAATGCGTATTTTTTCCGCACTGATTTTGGGGACAGATTTGGCATTACCACATTAGCGCCTGCCCGCAGCCCCTTTTCTCTGCCTATAGGATCAATGGTTCCCAAGGCTGTGGTAGCTGGCAAAAGTACACGGGGCAGTAATAGCCTTATTATGGACAGCAGGGTTACTGTCATTTCCACAGTTCCCCCAAGCTTTTGGCCAAAGGGTGTTTCATGCTGAGGGATAAATGGCCCTATGCCTACCATATGAGGCTTTAAGTCCCTGAGAAACTGCAAATCCTCATACAGAGTATCCACAGTCTGCCCCGGGGAGCCTACCATAAATCCTGCTCCCACCTGATAGCCTATATCCCTAAGCGTATATAAGCACTCCTTGCGATGCTGCAAGGACATTTCTGCAGGATGCAGCTGGCTATAATGAGCTTCATTGGCAGCTTCATGCCGCAACAGGTATCTATCAGCACCAGCTTGGAAATACTGCTGGTAGCTTTCAGGGCTTTTTTCCCCAATGGAAAGGGTTATAGCACAGTCAGGATACTGTTCCTTAATACCGCGAATAATATGACACATTCTAGCATCTGTGAAATATTCGTCCTCTCCCCCTTGAAGCACAAAGGTGCGAAAGCCTAGTCTGTAGCCCTCCTGACAGCAGGCTAGAATTTCTTCCTCCGTAAGGCGATAGCGTTCAGCCAGCTTGTTGCCTCGGCGGATACCGCAATAATAGCAGTTATTTTTGCAGTAATTGGTAAATTCAATAAGTCCCCGAATAAAAACAGCCTGACCATAAATCTCCTGCCTTACTGCTGCCGCTCTCTGCCCTAGAAGCTCTCTTTCATTTCCCTCCAGCAAATACTGAAGCTCAGCTTTCGTGATATTCTTTTTTCTTTCAATATCAGCAACAACAGAAATAACATCATCTCCTAGAATAGCTATCATTTATACACATACATAAATAATATTACTTTTGCTAATTGAAAGCAATACATACGCCGCAAATTTATCCAAAAAATTATATTAGGTATAATACAACGGACTGTGTTATAATAAGAGCCGTTAGATATTTTGATTTGCGAAAGGAGAAATATTATGTTTAGTGGAATTGGTGTTACCGAGCTGATTCTTATCTTGGTTATCGCATTGGTAGTATTTGGCCCTGGCAAGCTGCCAGATGTAGGCAGAGCATTGGGCAAGAGTATCAGAGAGTTCCGCAATGCAGAGAAAAACATCGTTGAGAATGTTACTGTAGAAGAGGAAAAGAAGTCCACTGATAATACAGACAAAAAGGCATAATAAGATGGCAGATACTTCAAATGACCAGCATCCACTGCCTACAGAAAGCCACCAGCCCCTGCAGCAGGATGTCAGTGAGGATATGACCATATTGGGACATCTGACAGAGCTGCGCAAACGTATTTTGTACAGCCTGCTGGCAGTAGCCATAGGTGCTGCTGCAGCTTATAATTTTCTGGATGAGATTATGGCCTTTCTTTTGGAGCCAGCTGGCAAGCTTTATTATATGCAGCCTGCCGAGGCTTTCTTTGTCTATGTAAAGGTAACTATTTTCTCAGGCTTTTTATTTGCCTTGCCTATTATCTTTTATCAGGCCTGGGCCTTTCTTCTCCCAGCCCTCACCATGCGGGAAAGATTGCTGCTGTCCATACTGGTGCCAGTTTCTGTACTGTTGTTTGTGGCAGGCCTGCTATTTTCCTTTAAATTGGTATTGCCGCTAGCCATGAATTTCTTCCTGGGCATGGGCAGTGCTGACTTCCAGCCATTTTTGTCTGCTGGAAGCTATTTTGACTTCATTATCACCTTTGTGCTTCCCTTTGGAATGCTCTTTGAAATGCCACTGATTATGATGATTTTGGCATGGCTGGGGATTATTACCTCAGATATGCTGGCGGCCAAATTCCGCATTGTCATCCTTGTATGCTTTGTTATTGGCGCCCTGCTTACCCCGCCGGATATTATCAGTCAGTGCATGATGGCCATTCCTATGCTTATGCTTTATGGTGTGGGCTATTTAGTAGTAAAATACATATTGCACAAATAAAAAACTGTCGCAGCTGCGACAGTCTTTTTTTGCGCTTATTTAGTCTACAGGACGAATGCCGGTTTTGCCAGTGAATTTGTGATAATCTCCTCCATTATGGCGATTTATCAGCTCAGCAAAAACCTCCTCTGGCTTGATATTGTGATAAGCCAGCAATACCAGACAGTGATACCAAAGATCTCCCATCTCGTAAATAATTTCTTCCTTGTTAAGATTCTTGGAGGCAATAACTGTCTCTACAGCTTCCTCTCCCACCTTTTTCAGAATCTTATCCTGACCCTTTTCAAAAAGGTAATTGGTATAAGAGCCTTCCTTTGGATTTAACTGACGATCCTTAATAACATCGTACAGCTCGTTAAGAATACCAGCCAAGGCATATTTATCTGGCTCAGGCTGATCTACCACAGCCAGAGCCTTGTCATTTGGCATCAGCCGGCGACCGCTAAAGCAGGAATAGGTTCCTGTGTGACAGGCACCAGAACCCTGCTGATGGACGATAACCAGAATAGTATCCCCATCACAGTCATAGTACATATCCTTAACCTGCTGCATATTGCCGGAGGTTGCGCCCTTGTTCCACAGCTCCTGACGGCTGCGGCTCCAGAACCAGGTAGTGCCTGTTTCCAGAGTTTTCTCCAGAGACTCCTTGTTCATATAGGCCAGCATCAAAACCTGGCCATTTTCCTCCTGCACCACTGCCGGTACAAGACCTTTTTCATCGAATTTAATCATTGAAATATCCAGCATCAGAATCTAACCTCCACTCCTCTGGATTTAAGATATTCCTTTACCTGACGCACTGTATACTGACCATAATGGAAAACAGAGGCTGCCAAAACCGCATCTGCCTTGCCCTCTGTCAGCACATCATAAAAATGCTCCATAGTACCTGCACCGCCAGAAGCAATAACAGGTACATTTACAGCCTCTGATACAGCTCTGGTAAGAGGTATATCATAACCATCCTTAGTACCATCAGCATCCATGCTAGTCAGCAGAATTTCTCCTGCCCCCAGCTCTGTTGCTTTTTTTACCCATTCAATAACATCCAGGCCGGTAGGTGTTCTACCGCCATTAACATAAACCTCCCAGCTGTTTTCCCCATTGCGGCGGGCATCTACAGCCAGAACAATACATTGACGGCCAAATTTCTCCGCACCTTGACGAATCAGGTCAGGATTTTTTACGGCAGCTGTATTAACAGAGGTTTTATCCGCGCCTGCCTTTAGCATTTTCCGCATATCCTCAGTAGTACGGATACCGCCACCAATGGTAAAGGGAATAAATACCTGAGAGGCACAGTCCCTTGCTACCTGTACAATGGTATCACGCTGCTCATTGGAGGCTGTAATATCCAAAAATACCAGCTCGTCACAGCGCTCCAAATCATAGCGGTGAGCCAGCTCTACTGGATCACCTGCATCCCGCAGCCCTACAAAATTGGTTCCCTTAACTACCCGGCCATTTTTCACGTCCAGGCAGGGAATAATACGCTTGGTATACATTACTGTGCCTCCTCTACTAAGGCAATTGCCTCCTGAAGCTTCAGACTGCCAGTATAAATGGATTTGCCCACAATCACACCCTCAATGCCATCCTTTTCATATGGCAGCAGGGCCTTAATGTCCTCCAGAGATTTCACACCACCGGAGGCCACCACCTTAACACCGCTTTCTCTAGCCAATTTGGCTGTGGCTTCTACATTTACCCCTGACAAGGTGCCATCTCTGGAAATATCTGTGTAAATAATGGTTTTTACCCCGGCTGCCGCCATTTTTTTGGCCAGCTCTACTACCTCCACATTGCCAGATACACCCCAGCCATCTACAGCCACAATGCCATCCTTGGCGTCAATGCCTACTACGATACGATCACCGTATTTATCACAGGCTTCCTTTACCAGCTCAGGATTTTGGACTGCCACAGAGCCAAGAATTACTCTCCTTACCCCCAAGGCCAATACCTCATCAATATTCTCCATAGTCCGGATGCCGCCGCCCAGCTCTACAGGAATATCCACACTGGCAATAATTCTTTTAATCACTTCAAGGTTCTGGGATTTGCCAGCCAAGGCCCCATCCAAATCCACCAGATGCAGGAATTTTCCACCCTGCTGCTGCCATTTTACAGCCATATCCTCTGGTTTATCACTGAATACTGTTTCCTGAGCAAAATCTCCTTTGAACAAGCGGACACATTTGCCACCACGAATATCTATTGCAGGAAAAATTACCATATTTTACTCTCCCATCAGAAGCCAATAATTTACATTTCAATAAAGTTTTTCAAAACCTGCAGTCCCACATCACCGGATTTTTCGGGATGGAACTGGGTTGCCATTACATTATCCTTGGCCACAGCAGCAGTCAGCTTTTCGCCATATTCCGTAGTGGCTGTAATAATACTTGCATCCTCTGGTACACAATGATAGCTGTGTACAAAATAAAAATATGGATGCTCTCCCAAATGGGCAAATAAAGGATGGTCTGGCTGGCTAAAGGTTACAGAATTCCAGCCCATATGAGGCACCTTCAAGCCAGGTGCCTGAATCCTGCGCACCATACCCTTGAAAATTCCCAAGCCCTTGGCCCCTGGAGATTCCTCACTGCCCTCAAAGAGAATCTGCTCACCTATGCAGATTCCCAGCAAAGGCGTACCCTTGGCAATACATTCCCTAATAGTTGGAATCAACCCGGTTGCTTCCAGATTGCTCATGCATTCCCCGAAATCGCCAACCCCCGGCAATACCAGCTTATCTGCTTTGGCAATCAATTCCTTATCACCAGTAATTACTACATCTGTGGCAAACTGCATTAATGCCTTTTCTACACTAAACAGATTGCCTACTCCATAATCTATAACTGCAATCATCTTTTTTCTCCTATTACAGCAAGCCCTTGGTGGAAGGAATCTCATTGGCTGTTTCCTGATTAATGGCTACAGCCTGATGCAATGCTCTGCCCAGTGCCTTGAAAATCGCCTCCACCTTATGATGGGAATTGGTGCCATACATAATCTTCACATGGAGGGTAATGCCTGCATTAAAGGCAAAGGCCCGCAGAAATTCCTCTGTCAGCTCTGTATCGTATTGACCAATCATAGGCGCCATATCTCCACCAGCATCATAAACCAGATATGGCCGGCCACTTATGTCCAGAGATACCATAGCCAGAGTTTCATCCATAGGCAGGAAGAATGTGCCATAACGGGTAATCCCTCGCTTATCACCTAGGGCTTTGCTTACAGCCTGGCCCAGAGCAATACCGATATCCTCTACGGTATGATGACCATCTACCTGAATATCTCCATCACAATTTACCACTAAATCAAATCTGCCGTGAGCACCAAAAAGATTCAGCATATGGTCAAAAAAGCCAATACCTGTAGTGATATCGGTTCTGCCCTTGCCATCCAAATCAATTGTTAGATCCACAGATGTTTCCTTGGTTTCACGAATAATATTACTGCTTCTACGCTGCTCCACAGCTGCCACCACCTTACAAATTACTGATTTGCTTCCGCAAAGCTTTTTATAGCGTCAAAGACCTGATCATTTTCCTGTCTGGTACCCATGGAAATTCTCAGGCAGTTTTCCAGTCCAGGAGCAGAACCAAAGCTGCGGACACCAATCCCTGCCTGAACTAATTCCTCGTTAAGCTGTACAGCCTTCTCATATTTTACCAAGATAAAATTGGTCTGAGATGGGTATACCTTGAAGCCTGGCAGAGAAGCATACAGCTCTGACATACGGTTTCTCTCAGCAATCATCTGCTGAATTCTTGGCACATATTCATCCCGCATCTGGAAAACAGTATCTGCTGTTACCAATGTCAGCACATCCATATGATATGGCATAAAGGTTTTAGCCACCATAGCAATAACCTCGGCATCACCTAAAAGATAACCACAGCGAATAGCTGCCAAACCATAGGCCTTGGAGAATGTTCTGGCTACTAACATCTTAGGATATTTCTTTAAAAGAGATGCAGCAGACTGACCATAAAACTCCACATAGGCCTCGTCAATCAGCAGGGCACAGCTGGTATGCTGGGCAATGTTTTCTATATCCTCCAAAGGCAAGGCATTGCCAGTTGGATTGTTAGGATTGCAAACCACAGCCAAAGATGCCTTGGAATCATTTACCTTCTGGATAAACTCCCGCACATTTAGGCTATAATCCTCTTTATTCAGCTCTACTACCACAGACCGGGCCTCGGCAGCCTTGGCATATATATGATACATAGAGAAGGATGGCTGTGGATAGACCACAGTCAGATTCCTGCCGCCAAAGGCAAAAAATAGCTTCTCAATGATTTCACTAGAGCCATTGCCAATAAGGACATTTTCCTTTTGCAGTCCATAATTATCAGCAATGGACTCCATGAGCTGTTCCAAATCCTCATTAGGATAACGGTTAAAGGCGACACGGCTTAAGCGGCCCATCACTCTGTCCTCCACCATAGGCGGCAGGTTCATGCCACATTCATTGGCATTTACCTTAACCTTCCACTCTCTTTCCACTACATCATAGGAGGGCATATCCCCTAATTTGCTTCTATATCTAAGTTTTTTTACTCTGGTCATTCTATCCCTACTCTCTATACTAGTAGTTTTGTAACGGCATCAAAGCTTTCTTAGCTTTACAGCGTTGGCATGAGCCTGCAAGCCCTCTGCTTCCGCCAAGCGAATTACATCATCGCTGACAGCATCCAGCTGTTCCTGAGTATAGGAAATAATGCTGGTGCGCTTCATAAAGGTTTCTACATTAAGAACAGAATAATATCTGGCTGTACCACCAGTAGGCAGTACATGATTTGGCCCTGCAAAATAATCTCCTAAAGGCTCTGGAGAATATGCTCCCAGGAATACAGCACCAGCATGACGAATATATGGCAGCAGCTGGAATGGCTGCTCAGTCAGTACCTCCATATGCTCTGGGGCAGAAACATTAGCCAGCTCCACAGCCTGCATAATATCCTCTGTTATAATAATCATACCATTCCTGTCCAGTGAGGCTCTGGTAATTTCTTCTCTTGGCAATACCTTCAGCTGCTTCTCTGCCTCCACAGCTACCTTTTCAGCCAGCTCAGGGCTATCGGTAATTACAATACTGGAGGCCAGCATATCATGTTCAGCCTGACTTAGCATATCCGCTGCAGTATAAGCAGGATCTGCGGTCTTATCTGCCACAATGAGAATTTCACTAGGGCCAGCCAGCATATCAATATCGCAGTGGCCATAAACAGCCTTTTTGGCCAGGGTAACAAAAATATTGCCTGGGCCAGTAATCTTATCTACTCTAGGAATGGTTTCCGTACCAAAGGCCATAGCAGCAATAGCCTGAGCACCGCCGATTTTAAATATTTTGGACACACCGGCTTCCTTAGCAGCTACCAATACATATGGATTAATTTTGCCATTCTTTGGTGGCACCATCATAATAATTTCTTTTACACCGGCTACTACGGCTGGCATGGCATTCATGATTACAGAGGAAGGATAAGCTGCTGTACCTCCTGGTACATAGATACCAACTCTGTCCAAAGGTATTACAGACTGGCCTAGAATAGAACCCTTATCACGATAAGTCATCCAGGAATTAGGCTTCTGCTCCTGATGATAACGGCGCACATTCTCTGCAGCCTTGCGGAGGGAATCTACAACTGCTGGATCTGCCTCCTGATAGGCTGCCTCGTATTCAGCCTCAGTAACTACAAATTCCTCTGGCGTAAATTCAGTTCTATCAATCAGCTTGGTATATTTAATAACTGCCTCGTCACCATCACGGCGTACATCTCCAACGATTTTATCTACAATTTCAGCTGCGGTGAGATCTGCACCAAAAAGCTTCTTGTTGGCCTCCCGAATGCGAGGATTCAATTCAACCTGATCAAAGGCTGGCTTCTTCAATAATTTTTCTACAGCCTCCAGGCCCATATCCTTTACATTGATAATTCTCATTTTTTCTCCTCCTCTGCCATAGCCAAAATCTGCTTCAAATCCTCAGTAAGCTGGTTGATTCTATCAAATTTTAGTTTAAAACTAACTCTATTGCAAATCAATCTTGCTGTAGCATCCATTATATAGGCAATTTCCTCCAGATTGTTTTCCTTCAAGGTGGTACCAGTTTCTACTATATCCACAATGCTCTCTGATAAGCCTACAATAGGCCCCAGCTCAATGGAGCCATTCAACTTGATATATTCCATCTGCATACCCTTGCTGTTAAAAAACTTCTCTGCAATATGAGGGAATTTAGTGGCCACTCTAGTATGGGCATAATCTGTCAGCTTTTCCCGCTTGCAGGCCTTGTTTACAGCCATCATCAAATGACAGCGGCCGAAGCCCAAATCCAACAGCTCGTAAACATCCATACCGGACTCAGTTAAAACATCCTTGCCAATGATACCAATATCAGCTGCACCGTATTCCACATAGGTTGGTACATCTGCTGTCTTACTGATGATAAATCTGATTTTCTTTTCCTCATTAGTAATAACCAGCTTGCGAGATTTTTCACTAAGATCCTGAGCTGTATAGCCTGCCTTGGCCAGCAGATCAGCGGAAATGCCAAACAGTTTTCCCTTAGGCAGGGCAATTGTAATGTAGTCCATATTATCAGAAGTCATGGGTACGCCTCCATTATAAGTAGCTTTTACTCTTTACTCTATTAAAGTACTAACGAATAATATACTAACACAGTGTGTTCCATTAGTCAATACTTTGTTGAAATTAATGATAATGCCAAAATACAATTCAGTCAAGTTATAAGTGAACTTAATAAAGTTCGTAGCTCAAATTACCATATAGACAGCAAAAAAGGCACCAGATAAATCTGATGCCTTTATTTACGAAATGGCGGAGCAGAGAGGATTCGAACCTCCGCAGCCTTGCGACTCTAACGATTTAGCAAACCGTCCTCTTCAGCCTCTTGAGTACTGCTCCGCATAAATGGCAGGGGCAGTAAGACTTGAACTCACAACCTACGGTTTTGGAGACCGTTGCTCTACCAATTGAGCTATACCCCTATAATATGGGGCGATCGGTGGGGATCGAACCCACGCGTGCTGGAGCCACAATCCAGTGTGTTAACCACTTCACCACGACCGCCATATTGAGCTTCTATAAACCATAGCCTATAGAAGCTATGAACCGGCGACTTCTTATCCTCCCAGGCCGTCTCCAGCCAAGTACTTTCAGCGTTTATGTGCTT
>OQVS01000564.1_pt1 | contig 25487 bp, 16 predicted proteins | sample 1691601 | NCBI WGS metagenome assembly OQVS01 (sample SAMN03418268, study PRJEB22391) | human gut metagenome | biome: human-gut; feature: organic feature; material: feces | host: Homo sapiens | place: Tanzania | collected 2013-01
TATTACCGATCATGGTGTAATGGGCGGTTGCGTAAAATTTTATCATGCTTGCAAAGATGCCGGTATTAAGCCCTTAATTGGTTGTGAAATTTATGTGGCGCCGCGCACTCGCTTCGATCGTGAAGGCGATTTGGACAAACATTATTTCCACTTAACTCTTATTGCTAAAGATCGTGAAGGTTATTCCAATTTATGCCAGATCGTTTCCGAAGCTTATTTGCATGGTTTTTATTATAAGCCTAGGGCCGATCATGAGCTTTTGGAAAAACACTCCAAAGGATTAGTTGCTCTAACTGGTTGTTTGCGCGGCGAAGTAAATGATGCACTTTTAAATGATGATTATGAATTGGCCAGCCAACGTTTGGCTTTTTTGAAAAAGTGTTTCGGCCCGGATGATCTTTTTGTGGAGCTTATGAACCATGGCATAGAAGAGCAACAAAAGACCAATCCTTTACTTATTAAGCTGGCCAAAGAACATGGCTTAAAAGTAGTAGCTACTAACGACGCTCACTTTTTGAATAAAGAAGATACCGATGTACAAGATATTTTAATTTGCGTTGGCTCGGGAAAATTGTTGGATGATGCTAGGCGCCTCCATTCTTGCCCTGAGTGCTATTTAAAAACGCGTGAAGAGATGTTGGAAGCTTTCTCTTTTTGTCCTGAGGCTGTCGACAATACTCTATTGGTGGCCGAGCGTTGCAATTTTGAGATGGACTTCAGCACTACCTATTTACCTAAATTCCCTGTGCCTGAAGGTACCAACAGTACCGATTATCTTAAAGAACTCTGCCGTAAGGGATTGTTAGAGCGTTTTGGTACGCTTACTCCTGAACAAAAATATTTAGATCGTTTGAAGACTGAATTGGACGTTATTATAGGCAAGGGCTTCCCCGACTATTTCTTGTTGGTGTGGGACTTTATTAACTGGTCACGCGAACATGGCATTCCTGTAGGCCCTGGACGCGGCTCGGCTGCTGGTTCTTTGGTGGCTTATTTAATAGGCATTACTCAATTAGATCCTCTTAAATATGACTTACTTTTCGAGCGTTTCTTAAATCCTGAACGAACCGAACTTCCCGATATTGACACCGACTTTTGTGTAGATCGGCGTGGTGAAGTAATCCAATATTGTCGCGAACGCTACGGCGAAGATCGCGTCTCTCAAATTGCTACTTACGGACGTATGAAAGCCAAAAATGCCATTCGCGACGTGGGACGCGTTATGGATGTACCTTTGGCCGATGTGGGCAAGCTTTGCAAAGCTGTGCCTGACGAAATGAAGATAACTATTAAAGATGCTTTCAAAAATCCCGATTTTGAAAAACTTTATGAGAGCAGTGAAGTTAACCGACGCCTTGTCGATGATGCCATACGTTGCGAAGGTATGGCTCGCAATACCGGTATGCATGCGGCCGGCGTTATTATTTCTAGCCGTCCTCTGGGCCAATTGGTGCCTTTGCAAAAAAACGGCGATGATGTTGTTGTGCAATATGATATGAACGACTCTGCAGAAGTCGGCATGGTAAAAATGGACTTCTTGGGATTGCGCAACCTTACTGTTATCAACAATTGTTTAAAAATTATCGAATACTCTCGCGGTATAAAAGTAGACATCAACCACGATGTAGACTATGAAGACCAAAAAGTATACGCTTTGCTTTCGGCTGCTGATACTAATGGTGTTTTTCAGCTTGAATCTGATGGCATGAAACGCTACTTAAAGCAATTAAAACCAGATCGCTTTACTGATATTGTAGCTTTCTTGGCTCTTTATCGTCCCGGCCCCATTAAAGGTGGTGTGGTCGATGATTTTATTGCCAGACGTCACGGACGCGGTGGCGGAGTCGTTTATCCCCACCCCAAGCTCGAACCTATTTTGGCTGACACTTACGGCTTCTTCTTATATCAAGAGCAAGTGATGCTTACAGCGACAACTTTGGCCGGATATACCATGGCTAAAGCTGACAAGTTGCGTAAAGCTATGGGTAAGAAGAAAAAAGATGTTATGGCCGAGCACCACATCTACTTTGTGGAAGGAGCCAAGGAGCGTGGCGTAGACGAACAATGTGCCGAAAATATTTTCGATACCATGGCCAAATTCGCTGAATATGGCTTTAACAAGTCGCACTCAGCCGCTTACGCTATGGTCACTTTCCAAACAGCTTGGCTTAAAACTTACTATCGCCCCGAGTATATGGCTGCCTTAATGACCAGCGTCATGAATGATATTAAGAAAGTGTCTTTTTTCATTCATGAGTGTCGTGATTCTGGTTTGGAAGTATTGGGGCCGGACGTCAATGAATCATTGGCTGGTTTCTCTGTTTCCAAAGGAGCTGTGCGCTGGGGGATGGCCGCTTTGCGTGGTGTAGGTCTCAATGCTGTAAATTTAATCGTTAAAGAAAGAGAAGAGCATGGCCCTTACAAAAGCTTAATCGATTTTTGCTCTCGTCTCGATCCCCGCTATATCAATAAAAAAGTGTGGGAAGGGCTTATCAAGTCTGGTGCCTTCGATCTTTTTGGAGTCAATCGAGCCACTTTGCTCAGCAATTTAGAGCATATCTCTGAATATATGAAAATGTGCCAACGCGAAGCGGCCAATGCTCAAGTGGGCCTTTTCGGCGATGAACCTGGAGGAGGCGGCCAAGACGATATCCGTTGCATAATTCATACTAACGAGGACGAATTTGCTCGCCGTGAATTGCTAGATTTTGAGAAAGATATGTTGGGTGTTTATCTTTCCGGATCTCCTTTAGAAGATTATGTAGAAGTACTGAAAGAAAATACTACTTGCACAATCGATCAGCTTGGCTCTATGGTCGGTCGCAATGTAAAAGTGGGCGGGTTAGTGACTGCTTGTCGCATAGTTATTACCAAGCGCAAAGATAAAATGGCTTTTATTACTATGCAAGATTTTACAGGCACAGTAGAATTTTCTCTTAAGCCGCGTGATTTTGAAGCCAATATCGAAAAGTGTGGCGAGGGTCAAGTTATTATTGTACGCGGTACTGTAGAAGTGGATCACGGCTTTAATCCTGCTCCTCCGGTCGTTTTTGACGAAACGGACGATGACGAAAAAGATGATGACGAAGGTGAAACTTTAGCTGTCGAAGAGGCAGAGCCAGAGGAAGAAAAATATCGCATTAATGCCATAGAAGTAAGTGATGTCAATTTTATTATGGCTTCTGGCAATAAAGTACAAAACGACTTCGATGATTCTGTAGTAAAAAGCTTAAAAGGTCTTAATGTGGCTTTGCCCGGTTCCGCTCGTCGTTTGGTAGCCGATTTTAAAGAAATTTTGCTGCGCCATAAAGGCGATCGTCCTGTATTTGTACACGTACGCGGTCCCGAAGATACTACTGTGATACGTTTGCACCGAGATTACTGCGTAGATGATAGCAGCGAGTTGCGTTTTGAACTCAGTAGACTTTTAGGTGAAGGTTGCTGCTATTAGTTTAAGTTGGCAAATACTGTTTGTGCGGAATTGAGCTTTCAACTATGGAGAAACAACAGAAAAAAGCTAAAAGTTGCTTAAGTTTGGCTAAAAAAAGTGAAATACTAGCTTTTTACGAGTATATTTTGTTTGATTGGTCTAATTTCAAGTGCTAAACTAGATTAGCTTATTGGCAATTTTTCTTTATTTTTAGTTTCATCGGCTCGTTTTTAAGAGTCGGTTAGCTAGGAGCTATATTTTTTAGATGAACAATAATAGTGTAGATTTCGCCACTTATTTGAAGAACTATCCAGATTCCGAAGGTATGTTCGGTCCCTTTGGTGGATCCTACTTGCCCGAGCAATTAGTCCCGGCTTTCAAAGAGATCACCGAAGCCTATCAGACTATTTGCCATTCTTCTAAGTTCGTTACCGAATTGCGTCGTATTCGCCGCGAGTTCCAAGGACGTCCCACTCCTGTTTACCATTGCGAGCGTCTTTCCAACTTACTCGGTCATACTCAGATCTACTTAAAGCGCGAAGATTTGAACCACACTGGCGCTCACAAGCTCAACCATTGTATGGGTGAAGGCTTATTGGCCAAGTTTATGGGCAAGAAGAAGCTCATTGCCGAAACTGGTGCCGGCCAGCATGGTGTAGCTTTGGCTACTGCCGCCGCCTATTTTGGCTTAGAGTGCGATATCTATATGGGCGAAGTCGACATTAAAAAACAAGCTCCTAACGTATCGCGTATGCGCTTACTCGGTGCCAGAGTTATTCCGGCCACTCATGGCCTGAAAACTTTGAAAGAAGCTGTAGATGCTGCTTTTGAAGCTTATCTTAAAGAGTACGAGACCGCCATCTATTGTATCGGTTCTGCTGTTGGCCCTCATCCTTTCCCTATGATTGTGCGCGATTTCCAAATGGTAGTTGGTGTAGAAGCTCGCGAGCAATTTATAGATATGATGGGCTTCTTGCCCGATGCCGTAGTCGCTTGCGTAGGCGGCGGCAGCAATTCTCTGGGCTTATTTACGGCTTTCCTCAACGATCCCGTTAAAATTTACGGTGTCGAGCCTTTAGGTCGCGGTGAAAAGATGGGCGATCACGCTGCCAGTATCACTTATGGTACCCCTGGTGTCATGCACGGTTTCAATAGCTTAATGCTTAAAGATAAAGACGGCGAGCCGGCTCCTGTCTACTCTGTAGCTTCTGGCTTAGATTATCCTTCTGTAGGCCCCGAGCACGCTTTCTTGCATAGCTTAGGCCGTGTATGTTACGACAAAGTAACTGATAAAGAAGCTTTAGAGGCCTTCTACAATCTCTCCAGATACGAAGGTATTATTCCCGCTTTGGAGAGCTCTCATGCGTTGGCTTATGCTATGAAGTTGGCCCGTAATCAGGCTCACGGCTCTATTTTGGTCAATCTTTCCGGTCGCGGCGACAAAGATATGGATTACATTATCGAGCATTACGGCTATGGCGAAGATTATCTGATTAAGCCTTAGTCTGTCCATATTTTTTGCTTTAAATTTAAGCCACAGCTCGGCAGAAAACTTTTTCTTTTTATTTTAGCGCTCTGTCTGCTGTGGTTTTATTTTGTCTTTTGGGGGGTTTTAGTTAAGCGAAAAATAAGCGCTGAAGGAATTGCTTGTATGGAGCGAACTTAAACAAAGTCATGATGGATCCAATCTTCATAATGAATTCCCAGAATCAGCGCATGTTGGAAAACACTCAGCGTTCCAGTGATGGTTTGCGTACCAACATGATGCGCGAGCGCAAAGAAAAGGCTGGCGTGCGCAAGAGCCATTATATTGATGATACTGCCGAATTTAGCTCCGATTTGTCCGATATGGGCGAAGATATGCTCGGTGGTATGGACGATTTAGTTGGTGGTGGAGGAGGAGGCGGGGGAGCTGCCCTTTTCCGCAAAATGTGGGAAGAAGACATAGAGGAAGAGGATAAAAAAGCCGCTTTGCGTTCGGCTGACACTCTTCTTGACGAAGGCCAAAGCACTTGCCTTATCGATTCAAAGGTGGAAAGCTCAGCTGAAAATGCTCATTTGGGCGAATTGCCAGAGCCGGAAAAGTTAGAAGAAGAGGCAGCAGAAAAGCCCGTCGAACCTTTGGAGGACAGAGCTGCTCCTGCTCCCAAAGCGCCTGAACGCGACAATTTGGGTGTCGATGCTGTTATCGATTTAGAAGGCCAACGTGAAGTCGCTTTATCTGAAGCTATGGCTCGAGAAGCTCAAGAGGAGCAAGCAAAAGAAGAGGCTTCTGTTGTTGCAAGTCAAGCTACCTCTTCAGCTGAGCCAGAAGTGCAAGCGGAACATCCTGATAGAGTTGTCAAAGTTACGGTTGGCACTCAGGAGGCGTCTCTTCCAGCTGCCGAAGATGTCGATTTATCTCAATCAAAGGCAGAAACAAAAAAAACACAACCTGAGGCCAAACATGGTAGCAGTTTTATATCGTCCCTTTTAGACAATTCTGAAGGCTTTATCTTTCATGAAGCTGTACCTGAAGTGGTGGAATTGTCTGGCCGCACTTCTAAAAGTAAGCGTGAAGCTGAAGCTCTTAAAGTGCCCCACGAGTTAGAAAAGGTGCTCGACCAATTGATCGTGTGCCAAGCTGCACCAGAAGCTGCCGAATCTTTGCGTTTGTTGCTTAGTCGTTTTGGCAAAGGTGTGCTTGACGCTTGTATGCGTGACGGTTTGAAAGTGAAGTTGCTGCCCCATCAAGAGCTCAAGGCCGCTGTCTGTGCAGCCGATTCTTCTTTACAAGGACGCGAAATAGGCCATGGAGCCTATATAGCTAAAGAGCGTCTCTGTCTTATTGCCTCAGAGCTATTTTCCGGATCTGGTGTAGAAAATTCGGTTTACGGATTCCATCCCGCGCTTTATTATTTTGGTATGGCTTGGGATCATGCTCTTGGTGAAGGCAATTTTGCCAGTTTGCAATCGCCGGTTATTAAGGCTAATGCTCAAGCTTGCCAGACCGGTTTAGAAGGCCATTGCGCTCCGGACCCGATGTCTTGCGCCGATCCTGTCAATTATTTTGCTCAGGCGGTAGAGGCCTATTTCTCTGCCAATGACTGTAGCGAAACTTTCTGGAGTCGTGAAGATCTTTATGATTTCGATCGGCTGATGTATGACTATTTAGAATATTTGCACCTTAAAAGTGGCAAGCAAGCTTAAATGTTTTTGAGCTGAAGCCCTTCGTCTTTTTTTATAGAGAGTTAAAATAGATAGGGTAGAGTTGTCTCTTTTTGATAACGAAAGTTGCAAATTTATGAAAGGTTTATGAGCTGTGGATTATGTTTTGTATCCTTTAGTCATGGCTCGTGACGGACGCAAGTTGGGGGAATTCCCTTTAGGCACCGTGAGCTTCGATAGTGAAAATGGCATAAAAGTTGATTGTCCCGATGTGGGCTTAAACCGGCGCTTGACCGAATATTTTAATACTCCGCGCCGAGTAAGACGCAAGCTGGGCTCTGCTGAAAGTGTCTTTACTTATGCCTGGGAAGAATTGGAGCCGGGCACAGAAGAATATTTCCAAGAATCGATTTCTAGACTCCATTGCCTAGGTTTTGTGCCTAAGCTTTTTACCGCCTAGTGTATTTTTACTACAAAGTTAAAAGCCGCAGTTTCAACTAAAAATTTAGTCGACTGCGGCTTTTTGTATGAATTGATATAGCTTGTTTCTCTTAGTTGGGTAAGAACTTGTCGGCTGCAGCTTTGCCTATACCTGCTCCGAGTATGATACCTACTAATAAGCCGTACCAGGCGTGTACAAGCATCCAAGAAGCGTAGCCAAAAGTGATAGCACCTACAATTACAATAATAGGCATTACAAAAGTATAAATTTTGCTCTGCTGTTCGAGACATTCTTTGTGATAAACTTTGATCACTCCATCTATCGGTCGCTCTACTCCGGTAGAACGAATTAAAGTTTTGCCACAGCGAGCACAGGGGACTTGTTCCACATCGGATCCACAGTCCAAACAGTAAAGCGGCTTGCCGCTAAAAGTGAGCTTTTCTGGCTTGTAAACGAAATCCAGACCGATTTGTTTGCCACACTTACTGCATTTAAATGGCTTTTTACAACCGCATTTCGGACAGGTGCCTATGCCTTTTGTCTCCACCATATTGCCGCATTCTGCACAAGGATAATTTGCCATAAAAACACACCGCCTCTAAAATTTACCAACAAAATACTCACCTATAGGTTGCGAGATTTTGGTGCTCAAATCCTGCTAGGAGGAAGAGTGCCGCTGAGGCGGCGAAAAATGTTGCCTCCGGTAGCTAAAATAAAAATTGCCCGAAACAAAAGGCGTGAAATCTCCTTTCACACTTTAAAATACACTACAGAAGCGGAGTAAAAATGAAAAAAATAACTAAATATTTAGTCATTTTGGCTGCAATTATCATGGGATTGGGGTGCATGAAAAGTGCTCAAGCTCAAATTATTCTCACAACTGGCGAATACAGAGTAGTCGTTGTTGATAAAGCTGAGCAGCGCTTAGGTATTGCTGAACTTGAAGCCAACCCCAATCGCCGTCAAAATTGGGTTTATGTTAAGTACAACACTGAACTTATGAAGCGTGTCAATCCCAATCCCGATGATGGAGAATTTCGCTATGAAAAGGTGCCTTGGATCGAATTTTTTAATGACATAAAGAAAGGCTCGCTCATCACTGTGCATGGTGGACGTGATTGGGATAGATCGATAGACGCCAAAAAAATTTGGTACAAGAACTAGTCAACTTTAACTTCCGCTTGTGCGGCGTTGCAAGCGGACTGTCAGAACCATCTCTTCCGGAGGAGCGTCCGTAGGATCGGAAGTTAAAGCGACTTTTTCACGTATTTCCTCGACGCTGTGCCATTCACCTACACCCACACCCGGGCAGCGTTTGGCCGCTAAACGCCAAGTTTTTGGTGAAAATACTACTTCCGGCCAAAATGGCCAGGTGCGACACTGTATGGGACGTGAGTTCCTTACCATACATCCTGTGGGAGCTTGAGCATTTTTTTCGTCGCGCTCTAACAATACGCAATCAAAGCCATATTTGCATTCGACTTCTTTGACATAGAATTTCCTTTTATAGCGACAAACTACAGAATGCAAAAATTCTTTCCAGTCCATTTGCAATTCTTTGGCCATGGCTTTGGCTTCTTTGTCTGTGCATTGTACTATTCCAGAAGGGCCGGAACAGCAACGCCCACAGCGTTGGCAAGTAAAACGCAACCCTTTAGGGGCATACCATTCCTGGCCAGATTCTGGCAAAAATTCCAAATCGTCTCTGCTCATATTTTTTTTATTCTAACTCCCCAGAAGCTTAGTTCCGTTAAAAAGATACATCCTCCAGTAACAAAAAGCGCGAAGGGGTGTCATTTTGGGCTGGGTTATTATCAAACACTATACCGATATTGTAATTGTCGCCCACTTTATAAGCTGCCAAACCAGAAGCAAAGTTGCCTGGAGCAATATTGTCAGCTACTAAACGAGCTTCTTCTGAGCCGTCAGGCTGATACCACACTTGACTGGTACCGCTAAATCTTTCGTCTGGAGTTTTTGAAGACAAAAGGAAGAGCAAACCTTTATCTTGTACGTAGTAAATATCGGTCAGAACAAAAGGCTCGTTGAGTGAACTGTCCAAGCCTGGCTTTAAGTTAGTTTTTAAGACTTCAAAATTGATTTTTTTCTTGCGCTCAATAATTTGGTTGAGTGAAGCTTTATAAATAATTACGCTTTCATCTTTATTGACCGGTTGGGAAAGAGCAAAGTAAAGAGCGTCGTCGATAGGATTGCAAGCTATACCTTCAACTTTTAAACGCTGCTGAGCATTTTCGCCAAAATATCCTGTATTGCGCCAAGCCATCTCCGGATCGTAGTTGTTGGCCGCCGAGTTATCAGTGAAACGTTCGCCGCGCAACTCATAATAATGGAGTACGCCTCTAGCCCAGAGGTAGCGCACATTATTGTTGACATGGTGGTGACTACCTACAACGAAAAATTTTCCGTCTTCAAGGTTGCACAAACCGGTGTAGCGCGGCTGAGGGAAAGTGCGGGGCACTTCCAGACGACGAAAACGTCGCCCTTCGGTATCGAAAATGTGCATTTGTTGACTATTTTCATCGCATACTAAAATACGGTTGCGACTAATAAAAGATAAAGCACTGGGACGGAAATCTTTCAATACGCCATCATCTCCGCGCATATCAAATATGGGAGCGGCCGCGTCAGTGTACTCCGAATCTGAGTTGGCTGAGGCGGAATTATCAACAGTAGAGGAAGAAGTTTCAGTAATTTCTGCTTTTTGAGTCTCTTGCTCGGGGGCTGCTTCTGTAGCTTGATAGACGGTGACGCTGCCGCCGGTTTCGCTATTTTCCGCTTGAGCTGGAGAGAGCGAAGCACCTGTACAAAGTAAAGCTAAAGCTCCAACAATAGATAAATACTTTTTGCAATTAAAAGCAGTCATATCTTTCCACCTCTTGAAGGCTGACGTATTTTATACTAACTAATTAGGCTTAAGTTTCTTGTCCTTTTGGCTCTGGCCCTTCTTTTGGAAAGCTTAGACGCTTAACATAGCCCATTCTATAGGCTATTTTTTATGTCTGCTTGTTCCAGACGGGAGGTTAATATTAATAAAAAACAAAAGGTTATTAAAAATAGACAGGGTCTAAGTTGCCGGAGGTACGCGTTTTGGGTTTTGATATGGATTTCTTGGTCTCAACGGCAGATCCGCGTCCCACTCCGGAAGAATTAAAAGAAAAAGTGGCTGCTATTTCTCCTCATATCGAAATTACCGAAGGAGGAGCTAGAGGGGCTTTATGGAGCGCTGAATATATCAATCCAGAAACTCTGGTCTCGTTTGAATTTACTTGCAAAACGCCCAGTCCCGGAGTTATCAATTTCAGCGCCTACGAAACCGGCTTGAGTGTCAGTGTTCCTTGTGTTTGCCCTACTTTTATCGCTCGTGAAAGCATGCCCATTCTGGCTCAATTTGCCAAACAGACTAAATACTGGATCTATACTCCCAACGGTCAGGTAATTGAAAAGCCAGACGGAGCTCAGTTGCAAGTCCTGTGGAATGAGCAAAATAAGCGCACTATTCATCGCATGTCTATGGGTGACGATGAATTACCTCACTATTTCCCTATGGAGCAAATGGATGCCATGTGGCGTTACGCCAATGCCCGCTCTCAGTTGACTAAGCGCTACGAAGGACGCGGAATTTATGTGCCGCGTATCGTTTTAATGCGCAATAAATTGTCTCGTCAACAAATATTTCGCTCGATTTTCTGGACAGAGATGGAGCCTACTGTGTTGCCGGATATTGACGCAGTAGTTTTGAGCAAGCCAGGACGTCTTATTTTTGGACGTTTTCCAGCTGGAGAGCCGGAAAATGTTGTGGTTCGCTTTAGTCAAATAGAAGATATTGTAGGGCCTTATATAAAAACGGCCGTTCGTCCTTTTGAGCATAGAATTATTGAAGATACCGCTCCATTCCGTTTGCAAATTTTGCGTCGTTTGCTGGAGTTGTTGCCGGCCAAACATCGCAATTTTGAGACTGTCAATCCTGAAGAAGTTATTGATGTTCAGGTTTAGTTTGAACTGATGGACTCTGAATAAGTATCTATCAATATTATTTTATTGAGCAACGAAAAGTGTGCGCCGTTTTTGGCTAGTATCGGAATGGGGCTAGGGGGCTCTTTTTGTAAATTTATTGCCATAAAAAAAGAACCAATCAGCCCCTAATGGCTGACCGGCTCTCTATCCGCTGTATGGTCGAGGCGAGAGGATTTGAACCTCCGACCTCAACGTCCCGAACGTTGCGCGCTGCCAGGCTGCGCTACGCCTCGACATAACTATGCTTGGGCTATTATATCCATATTTTGCGGCTTGTCAATGCTCGAGAAATGTATAGACAAAAGGGGAGCACAATTTCTACAAGCCGCAAAATAACGGGTTACTTTGTCGCTTCGGGTTTGTTGTGAGCGTTGCTATACATGCCTAAAGCTTGCATGTAGAGAGTTAACAAACTTTCTTGCTCTTCTCTCTCTTGAGGCTCAAGTTTGCGCAAGCTAATAATGCGACGCAAAACTTTAACATCGAATCCTTCGATTTTAGCTTCGGCGTATACATCTTTGATATCTTGAGCTATGCCGGCTTTCTCTTCTTCCAAAGCTTCAATACGCTCGACAATGGCTTCAAGTTTGGCATCTGGTTCCATTTTTGTTCCTCCAAAAGCGTTTCAATTCGTTTAAGTTGCCGGGGCATTATAACAAAAAAGCTAATTAGAAACCAGTTTTTTTAAGTGGCTCGGCTTGAAGAATCAGCTAAAGAACAGGCGGGAGTTTTTCTAAACTTGACTTTACTATCTTATTGTTGTATTATATCATGCGCGATAGAGGGTCAAAATCCCCTCGTGGGGCTGTTAAGCCCCCGCGAGATCGGTCTTTAAGCCGATCAGTTTGGGTTGAGTATTGATAAGACTCGGAACAAGTTTTGCTTGAAAAGTTCTATAAAAGGGGATAGCTAAGGAGCTTACGCACTGGCGAAGTGTCGGTGTGCGCTCTTTTTGTTCTTTCTTTGCGTAGGAATAAGCTAAAACTGCTGCCATCGGCAACCTTGTGGCGTAGCAATTTTGCTTTGCTGCAGTTGGTCGAGGAAGCGGTCTGTTCCCACAACATATTCAGCTAAGACGCCGTATATGGTCTGCCATTGTAAGCAGAAAAATAGGGCGCAAAGAATTCGTATATTTGTACATAGATGGGGCATCATCTATTTAGAGAGAACTTGTGCAGTCTGCTTAGTGGAAGCAAAGTTCGTTTGTATCTAAGAATCCTCTACCTTTGGGCATGGGGAATATGTCAGCTAATTGCGCAGAGGAGGATCTTCTCGAATGTCGTTTCTTCGACACAAGAACGAGGCCACAGGGCGTATATCTTTCCAAAAAATTCCGCCGGTTATGGAGCTCCCTTACTTAATTGAGCTCCAGCGCTCGTCTTACAGCCGCTTTTTACAAAAAGGTATGGACGATACCTTTAAAGATATATCTCCAATCGAGGACTTTACCGGCAACTTAGTGCTGGAATTCCTTGAGCATAAATTAGACGAACCGCCCCAATCGGTTGAAACGTGCCGTGACAAAGATGCCACTTACGCCTATCCTTTAAAAGTTAAAGTTCGCTTAACTACCAAAGAAAATGGCGAAGTACGCGAAGCCAGGGAACAAGAGATTTTTATTGGCGATTTCCCTGCCATGACCGAGCAAGGAACGTTCATTATCAACGGCGCCGAGCGTGTTATCGTTAGTCAGTTGGTACGTTCTCCGGGTATCTACTATCAGCATCACGAAGATCCTAATACCGGCCATTCCACTTGGTCTGCCGTAGTTATTCCTAACCGCGGCGCTTGGATGGAATTTGAAACCGACACTGCCGGTATCATTTATGTGCGCATCGATAAGGCCCGCAAGTTGCCCGCTACCGTGTTGCTGCGCGCTTTAGAGTACGAGAGTGATGACGATATCAGAGCCCTCTTTAATGGCGAGCCTTTGCTCGAGAATACTCTCGCCAAAGATTCTGTAGAGACCGTTGAAGACGCTCTGTTAGAAATTTACAAAAAACAGCGTCCCGGCGAGCAGCCCTCTCAAGAGAGTGCCCGTACGTTGTTGAACAATTTATTCTTCGAGCGCAAACGCTACGATTTAGCCAGAGTAGGTAGCTATCGTTTGGCTCGCAAATTAGGACGCAAAATTGTTTGTACCCATTGTGGTGCTTACAACATGCCCGATAAAGAAGATTGCTGCGAGTGTGGCAAACACTTGGAGTATCCTTCCATCCTTAGTAAAGATGATGTCGTCGCTGCCATTCGTTACGTATTGGCCTTAATGAAGGCTGATGCTTATCGCCGTCAGGATGAGAAAGAGCCCACCGTCTCTTTGGACGAGGGTCTCCATCTCTATGTTGAAAATGGCGTTATGAAGCTCAAAGCTGACAGTGAAGATAGCTTTGATGTCTTGGTAAAACATGACGATATTGACCACTTGGGCAATCGTCGTATTCGTGGCGTAGGCGAACTGCTTCAAAATCAGTTCCGCGTCGGTTTACTTCGTTTAGAGCGCGTAGTGCGTGAGCGCATGTCCGTGCAAGATGTGGAGACTATTACTCCTCAGTTGCTTATCAACACTCGCCCCGTAACCGCTGCTATCAAAGAATTCTTCGGATCTTCCCAGCTCTCCCAGTTTATGGATCAAACCAACATGCTGGCCGAGCTTACTCACAAACGTCGTCTGTCAGCTTTGGGCCCTGGCGGTCTCTCTCGTGAACGCGCCGGCTTCGAAGTCCGTGATGTACACGACTCTCACTATGGCCGTATTTGTCCTATTGAAACTCCTGAAGGTCCCAACATCGGTTTGATCGGCTCCTTGGCTACTTATGGCCGAGTCAATTCCTTCGGTTTCATTGAAGCTCCTTACCGCAAAGTCAACTTGGTTCTCTCTGCCGATGTTACCAATCCCAGCACCGGCGCTGTTTTCCACAGCGGAGACATTATTGAACGCCGCGATTATGACGAGTTGTTAGCTCAAGACGTTAAGGTTCCCGTGCGTGTACACGTTACCGACGAGATTCAATACCAAGACGCCGATGTAGAAGACGAATATGTAATTTGTCAGGCCAATACTCGCCTCGACGAGCGCAGCAATATCATTGACGACCGTGTAGTAGTTCGTCGCAAACGCGGTAAGAAAGAGACTACGGTTGTTGCTCGTGAAGAAGTCGACTTCATGGACGTAACTCCTAAGCAAATCGTCTCTGTAGCTACGGCTTTGATTCCCTTCTTGGAGCACGACGACGCCAACCGAGCCCTCATGGGTGCTAACATGCAGCGCCAAGCTGTACCTTTGCTCTCTCCTCAGGCTCCTATCGTAGGTACCGGTATGGAATACAGAGCTGCTACCGACTCTGGCGCTTTGGTTGTTTCCAAACACAAAGGCTATGTCAGCGCAGTATCCGCTACTGCCGTCACGGTCACCGATGAACTTGGTCAAGAGCACGTCTACCATTTGCGCAAGTTTAAGCGCTCCAACGCTGGTACTTGCATTAACCAGCGTCCTGCCGTGAGCTTGGGACAGCGCGTTGATGTGCGCAGCGTTTTGGCTGATGGCGCCTCTTCCGTAAACGGAGAGTTGGCTTTGGGTCGTAACGTTTTGGTAGCATTTATGCCTTGGGAAGGCTACAACTACGAAGACGCTATTTTGCTTAGCGAAGAAGTGGCCCGCGACGACGTATTCACCTCTATTCACATTGAAGAGCATGAGTGCGAAGCCCGCGACACCAAGCTCGGTGCCGAGGAAATTACTCGCGATATTCCCAGCGTAGGCGAAGACGCTCTTAAAGATCTCGACGAAAACGGTATCGTCCGTATCGGTGCCGAGGTCAACACCGAAGACATCTTGGTCGGTAAAGTCACTCCTAAAGGTGAGACTGAACTTACTGCCGAGGAGCGCTTGCTCCGAGCTATTTTCGGCGAAAAAGCCCGCGACGTGCGTGATACTTCCCTCAAAGTGCCTCACGGCCAAAAGGGTAAAGTTATCGACGTTAAGGTCTTTAACCGCGATGACGAAGAAAATGGCGGCAAGAAGTCTACCGATCTTAAGCCCGGTGTCAATAAGTTAGTGCGCGTTTATGTCGCTCAGAAGCGTAAAATTATGCAAGGCGACAAGATGGCCGGACGTCACGGTAACAAGGGTGTAGTCTCTCGCGTTATGCCTATCGAGGATATGCCTTATTTGCCCGATGGCACTCCCGTTCAGATCGTTCTGAACCCCTTGGGTGTACCTTCTCGTATGAACATCGGTCAGATTTTGGAGACTCACTTGGGCTTGGCTATGGCCATGCTTTCCGATCCCGGTAAGCCTCGCTTCCGTGTGGAAGTCCCCGTTTTCGACTCCGCTTCCGAAGAGGAGCTTCGTTATGTGATGAACACCGCCAATTTGCAAGCTGACTTGCAGCGCAAAGGTGTTTATCTCAATACCGAAGAGTTGGTTTACGTCTTAGATGAGCCCAGCCGCATTTCTCGTTTGCAAGAGTTCATCAAGAATAAGACCAAGCTTATCTACACTACTCAAGAGCTCAAGAAGATTATCGATGAGACTCCTGAAAATCAATTAGCTGCTGCTATCATCAAAGAATTGCGCGGTTACGACGTTGATATCAACGAAGTAAATCAAGTTTTGCGTGAGCGCAGCTTGGAAGACCGTTTGGGCGAAGTCCTTATCGGTCACCGTAAACACTACAGCTTAGAGCAAATTCGCGAAATCGCGGCTTATATCGAGCTCTATCGCAGACACGTTGTCGTAGATGGCAAGACCGTTCTTTACGATGGACGTACTGGTGAGCCCTACGATGGTCGCGTCACTGTCGGTCAGATCTACATGCTCAAGTTGGCCCACTTGGTGGATGACAAGATTCACGCTCGTTCCACCGGCCCTTACAGCTTGATTACTCAGCAGCCTTTGGGTGGTAAAGCCCAGTTCGGCGGTCAGCGCTTCGGTGAAATGGAAGTCTGGGCCCTCGAAGCTTACGGTGCTGCTTATACCCTCCAAGAGCTTCTCACTGTTAAGTCCGACGATGTTTTGGGTCGTGTCAAGACTTACGAAGCCATTGTTAAGGGTGAAAATGTTCTCGAACCCGGCGTTCCTGAGTCCTTCAAAGTACTCATCAAGGAATTGCAGAGTTTGGCCCTGGATGTTAAGATTCTGGGCTCCAACGGACGTGAGATTGAGATCCGCTCGGTGGAAGAACAAGAGCAAGTGCACAGCAGTGGATCGCACGAAATCTTTGGTATGTCCGATAATGCTCTGGCTTAAATCTAAGGTTTCTTAGGTTAAAAGCTCTTACTGCGGTTGGCAGAAGAAAAAGGTTGCAATAGAGCCTATCTTCTGCCGCCCACCAGGAGGACTCAAGTTAATATGGATGTCAATAATTTTGAGGCTATGCAAATAGGTCTTGCCTCTCCCGAACAGATTCGCAAATGGTCGTTCGGCGAAGTCAAGAAGCCCGAAACTATTAACTATAGAACTCTCAAACCTGAGCGCGATGGACTTTTCTGCGAGCGCATTTTTGGTCCGGTTAAAGACTGGGAATGCCATTGCGGTAAGTATAAGCGTGTACGTCACAAAGGTTTGATTTGCGATAAGTGCGGTGTGGAAATTACCCGCGCTAAAGTGCGCCGTGAGCGTATGGGCCACATCAATTTGGCCTCTCCCGTGACGCATATTTGGTATTTTAAGGGCGTGCCTTCTCGCATAGGCTTGCTCCTCGAGCTTTCTCCCCGCAACTTAGAGAAAGTTATCTATTTCAGCAGCTATATTGTGATCGATCCCGGCGATCCGGAAATTGGTCTCAAAAAATATCAGCTCCTTTCCGAGCAAGAATACCGCGAGCTCAAAGAAAAGTATCCTTATGGTAACTTCCGCGCCGGTATGGGTGCCGAGGCTATTCAAGAACTTCTCAAAGAGATCGATTTAGATAAACTTTACGAAGAACTGCGCACTGATATTGTAGAGCAGAGTGGACAGCGCAAAGCCAAAGCTATCAAGCGTTTGGAAGTTGTTGAAGCTTTCCGCAAATCTGGCAACCGTCCTGAATGGATGGTCTTGACGGTTATTCCCGTTATTCCCCCCGATTTGCGCCCCATGGTGCAGCTCGATGGCGCCCGTTTTGCTACTTCCGACTTGAACGACTTATACCGTCGCGTTATCAACCGTAATAACCGTTTGCGTCGTTTGCAAGATTTGGGAGCTCCCGACATTATCGTTAAAAACGAAAAGCGCATGCTTCAGGAAGCTGTCGATGCTCTGATCGACAACGGCCGTCGTGGTCGTCCCGTCACCGGCCCTAACAGCCGTCCTTTGAAGAGCTTGTCCGACATGCTCAAAGGTAAGCAAGGACGTTTCCGTCAGAACTTGCTCGGTAAGCGTGTAGACTACTCCGGCCGTTCCGTAATTGTAGTTGGCCCGAAGTTGAAGTTGCACCAGTGCGGTTTGCCTAAAGAAATGGCTTTGGAGCTCTTCAAGCCCTTTGTCATGAAAAACTTGGTTGACAATGGCAAAGCTCTCAATATCAAAGCCGCCAAACGCATGGTCGAAAAAGCTCGTGCTGAAGTTTGGGACGCTTTGGAAGAGGTTATTGTAGACCATCCCGTTTTGCTCAACCGTGCTCCAACGCTGCACCGCTTAGGTATCCAAGCTTTCGAGCCCGTGTTGGTAGAAGGTAAGGCCTTACAGCTCCATCCTTTGGTATGTACTCCTTACAACGCCGACTTCGACGGTGACCAGATGGCTGTTCACCTTCCTTTGTCTGCCGGCGCTCAGGCTGAAGCTCGCATTCTCATGTTGTCCGCGCACAACATTCTGTTGCCCGCTTACGGCTCTCCCGCTACTGTACCTACCCAAGACATGGTATTGGGTATGTACTACCTCACCATTGAAAAGCACGACTCCAAAGGTGAAGGTAAGTGCTTCAGCTCCGTCAACGAAGCCATTTTGGCTTACGAATCTGGCGTAGTTGAAATTCAGGCTCCTATTTTTGTCAGTCTGTTTAATGAACGTGTTTCCACTACTGTGGGTCGTTTGCTCATGTGGGGTGCCGTTCCTGACAATATTCGCGAAGATTCCATCTTGCCCGGCGACGGTCGCAAATTAGGTAAAGGTCGTATGGTCTTTGCCGAATTTAACCATCCTTTTGGCAAGAAAGATATCGTTGCTCTGGTAAAACGTACTCACTCTGCTCATGGCAACACTAAGACAGCTGCTTTCCTTGATAACCTCAAGGCTTTGGGTTACAAGTTTGCCACCCGCTCTGGTACGTCTATCAGTGTACACGACATTAAGATTCCTCCTGAAAAAGGTCGTATTTTGGCTCACGCCGATGAAAAGGTTGCCGTGGCCGATCGCTTCTTAGCTAGAGGCTTCTTGACCGAAAACGAACATTATTTGCAGCTCAACAAGATTTGGGCTGACGCTACAGAGGAAGTCGGTTCAGCGATGATGCGTCACTTAGATCGCTTGAACCCGGTGTTTATGATGGCAACCTCTGGTGCTCGTGGTAACCCATCTCAGGTAAAACAGCTGGCCGGTATGCGCGGTTTGATGGCTGACCCGACTGGTAAGATCATCCCGATGCCTATTCGCGCCAACTTGCGTGAAGGTTTGACCGTATTGGAATACTTCATTGGTACTCACGGTGCTCGTAAAGGTTTGGCCGACACTGCGTTGCGTACGGCCGACTCCGGTTACTTGACTCGCCGCTTGATCGATGTCTCTCAAGACATTATCGTGCGCGAGGCCGATTGCGGTACCAGCCATGGTATTTTGGTCGAGCCTGCTGTCAATGGCAACGATGTTAAGATGCGCTTAGCTGAGCGTCTTACTGGTCGCTATGCTGCTCAGGATCTCGATTATGAAGACAAGAGCGGCAAGCCTTGCCATATTAGCTCCGGCGATTTGATTGAAGAGGAACAAGCTGCCGACATCGAGCGTTGGCTCTCTCGCGATGCTGACGCTAGCGGTTTCATTAAGCCCAATCCGGAGGATCGCCACACTTGGTATCGTCCTGGCTTCAGAATCCGCTCTGTCATGACTTGCCACGCCGAACATGGTGTATGCGCTAAGTGCTATGGCCGCAACTTGGCTACTGGTAAGCCCGTTGAAATCGGTGAGACTGTCGGTATTGTAGCTGCTCAGTCTATTGGTGAGCCTGGTACTCAGTTGACTTTGCGTACCTTCCACACCGGTGGTGTAGCTCAGGAAGACATCGTACAAGGTTTGCCTCGTGTTGAAGAACTCTTCGAAGCTCGCAAACCTAAGAACTTGGGCTTCTTGGCCGAGATTAGTGGTGTAGTCACACTCGGTGAAGAAAAAGGTCAGCAAAAGGTCACTATTACTCGTCGTCGTGCCGATGGCAGTGTTGAAGACGAGTTCGATATGTTGGTACCTCACAATGCCAGACTCAACGTTACCGAAGGCGACACCGTCGTCGCTGGTGATGTGATTGTCGACGGCTTCATGAACCCCCATGACATTCTGCGCATTAAGGGCTTGGAGCACGTACAGCGCTATATCGTAGATCAGGTACAAACCGTATACCGCGATCAAGGTGTAGACATCAGCGACAAGCACGTAGAAGTTATCGTTCGTCAGATGCTGCGTAAAGTACGTATCACCGACGCTGGCGATACCAACATGCTGCCTGGCAGTTTGCAAGACGTACTCTATGTCGAGAGCCAGAACAATATGGTTCGCGCCGAAAACGATAAGCTTATTGCCGAATTTGGTGAAGCTGGTGCTGCCGACAAGCTTAGAGCTTTCGCTACCTTTGAGCCTGTGCTCTTAGGTGTTACTAAAGCTTCCTTGGCTACCGACTCCTTCTTGTCTGCTGCTTCCTTCCAAGAGACCACTAAAGTTCTCACGGAAGCTGCTATCAATGGTAAGGTTGACCACTTGCGCGGCCTGAAGGAAAACGTCATTATCGGTAAGTTGATCCCCGCCGGTACCGGTATGGATCAATATCGCCAGGTAAAGATTGGTTTGCACGGTGCTAAGGTCTATGAGGAGACTAAGCACGAAGAGCCTTCGGTCTTCGATAGCTCGCTTGCTCCCGAAGACAGCTTGGCTGTAAGTTTAGGCAGCAGTTCCTTTAATTTCTAGATTGAAAACCGAAAGACTGAGTCGGGGAGCTTAAATATCCCCGGTTGCTGTCTGCCGGTATTCACACTGGAGGCGGGTCGTTCTTGTTCTGTGTATGAGGGCGAGCCCGCCTTTTTGGTACTTTGCTCACTTGAGCTGGAGCAGGTTTTTTGCTGTTATTTGCTAAAGTGAGGAGTGAATAAGTAAGGTAACGGAGTTGGGAGAAAAGTATGCTCCCAAGCTCTCGTTGGGAGGATTTTCTTTTGGACGAGGTTTTCAGTAGCGCAGCCTTACAGCAAGTTAAGGGGGCGGCTCGCAGGCGTTTGCAGCGTTGTATGAAACGCGATGTGGCCGGTGAACAGGCTTCTGTAACAGAGCAAGATTGGATTGATGCTTTAGCTCGTGAGATATTTAAAACTAAGAAGTTAAATGATAGTACACGCCAGAAGGCTCTCAGCCAATTGATTCAAGTTTCTCCCGGCGGAATTTTAGCTATGGCTTGGCTTTGTGAAAATGCCGGGGAAACTATCATGGTCGATAAGATTATCAGTTTTGCCTGTGAACTTATCAATCCCGAGACAGAAGTAAACTTTGCCAGAGAAGCTTCGCTTGAGCCTTTGAAAAAAGAGGAAAGCTTGTATTGTGGTAAAGCCCTGGTAAGCAAGCCGGAATTGAGTAACAACGACAGAGTTTGTTTATTCATTTGTCTCTTGGTCAGTGACTATCTTTCCAAAGAGGGACGTTTGGCCCTGATAGAGCAGTCTTTAGGAATACGTGGTTTTACTGCCGATAACAAACTTACTATTTGCCAATGGGCTTTGGGGCTTGATGTCGAAAAAAGCGTTTCCAGCGGTTTCTTGAAGCAGCCGGTCTATGCTCCCAACTTCTTAGCTAGAAAAGCTGTTACGTGCTTAGCTAAGGCCACAGAAAATGCTCCTAAGGTTCTCCGTCACATCGTAGAGAATATCTCCTACTGGAGCGACGATATAATGCCTCTTTTGCATGGCGTTCTGGATTTAATGTCTCTTATGGATCCTGAAGAACGTATCGATTTGCAAAATCAAAAGTTTAAAGTACAATGTACGGCGCTTTACGATCTTTGCCGTAATTATGGTGACGCTAGTGTACGCCGTCGCGCTTATGCTTTGGCTGCCGAAACAGAGAGTGATGAATTCTTGCGCAGTGCTTTGCATGATGACGATTTAGGTGTGCGCAATTGGGCTTTGGCTTATTTTAACAAAAGACGCTGACCATAGTGGGTTTTCCCGAACTCGCAAACATTTTTAAGCAGCGGCCCGGGGCCGCCTATTCCTTTGAGGAGGGTTGTTTACAACATGTTGAAAGTCGGTATTTTGCGCGGTCGTGAGGATAGTTTTCCTGATGGCGTATTGGCAGAAATAAATCGCCGCAACTGTGGTGTACAGGCTGAATATATTCACTTAGGTGGTACCAGCTGTGGTGAAAAGTGCCCTTACGGCGCTATTTTGGATCGTATTTCCCACGAAGTACCTTACTATCAAGTTTATTTGAAGCAAGCCTCTTTGCAAGGCACCTACGTTGTCAATAATCCTTTCTGGATGAATGTTGATGATAAATTCTTTGGCTACTCTTTAGCCAAGCGTTTGGGGATCCCCGTACCCAAAACTGTTGTACTGCCCAACTTAGCTTATACTGCCGACATTACGGCTGGTTCTTTGCGCAACATGTGGCCTATCGATTGGGACGCTCGTTTAGCGGAAGTTGGTTTACCTTGCATTATGAAGCCGGCTTTTGGTGGCGGCTGGAAGAGCGTTTATAAAATTTATAGCAAAGAAGACGCTATCAAAGCTTACAACGAATCTGGTAGCCTGACTATGACTTTGCAGGAGTTCATTGCTTGGGAAGATTATATTCGTTGTTTAAGCATCGGTCGTACCAACGCTAGAGCTATTCGTTATATCCCTCGTCCTATGGGCCAGGGCGAATATGTCCAAGATCAGGGAGTGCTTGATCCTGCCGATTTAGCTAAAGCTGAAGAGTATACTATTAAGTTTAACAGTGCCATAGGTTATGATATGAATGCCTTGGAGTTCGCTGTTAAAGATCACGTGCTCTACGCTATAGATATTACCAATTATGTTTGTGACTTCGATTATCGCTCTTTAAGAGACGCTCACTTCCCTTGGGCTGTCAATAAAATGGCCGATTTGCTTATCGAAAAAGCTAAAGCTGGAGCTCGCAACGATATTACGGCCAATTGGCAAAACATTTAGTTGAGCAAAGCTTAAGAAGAAAAAAATAAGTAGCTAAAAAGATGCCCTTTTCTCCGAGCAAAATCGGCCCAAAGGGCATTTTTTATGCAAATAATATAGCCATATTTGTATAACACATTAAATGGTTTGCGAGAATCTTAAGATGGTTTGCGAGAATTGTTCTTTTCTCTCGATTATATAGTAGTATTGCGGAAAAATGCATGATAATTGCATATCTTCAATTGTTTGTACAAATTGAGTGGACATTACCGCGCCATAAAGACATGGACTTGATGGTATTTTATACAAAAAAAAGAGCTGCGTACTTACCACAATTGCAATGTATGTGGTAAACACGCCGCTCTTTATACTATATAGCTAATTTTACTAAATTAGTGACCGTTAAATACTCTGGACCAACCCATCATAGCTCTGTCGAAAGCCATAGCGCGGTTGTTGGCAGCTTGCTGAATAATATCGAAAATGGAAGCCTGAGTATCGGAAAGGATCTTCATCAACTCGGCCAGCCATTTCTGACGGTCGGCTTGCATTTGGGTGAGGATAGAGAGAGCGGCTTCGCGATCTTGTTCCATCTTCTGGAGACGCTCAGCGCGAGCTGCAGCACTTTCTGTTTCACCGGCTCCGCCATCTTCGGGGGGAACTTCACCAGCAGCACCGCCATTGCCACCGTCTACGGGAGGAGGAGTACCAGCGCCGCCATCATCGGTAGGAACGCTTCCGCCAATGGTATTGCCTTGGTCATCCATCAAAATGAAACCGTATTCGTCAGTTTGCGGCTCTTTGGGGGCGGCAGCTTCTTCGGTTGTGCCAGCAGTACCGGCCTGAGCAGCGCCAACTTCGGGCTCTTCGGCGCTTTCAAAAGTATCGCCGATCTCTTCTTCAAACTGATTTTGGGCAGCACCTATATGAGTAGCGTTCTCTTCAGCATTCTGAGCAAAAGAAACGCCTTCGGAGAGCTGAACGTTGTCGGCTGCAGCAGTGTTGTGAGCTTCGCTCTGAGGAGCAACGTCGTTTTTACGGGTTACTTGGCTTTGGCCGCCAACTTGCTGCATATTGCGAGTAGCGTTGGCTTGCGAATATGTATTGGTATTGATTCCGATAGGGGCAACCATTTATATAGGCCTCCTTACAAGGCTAAAGGCCAGAACGTTCTGGCTAAAATGCAATTATTTTCCCTAGTATTATAAATGGTTAGCCCCTTTAAAAAAAGGCTGTCTTGTTGCTTATTTGTGAAATTTAGTTCAGGAAAATTAACATAATTTTTTCTGAGAATTTTTGTTCCAGATAATTTGTCTAGAGCTAGGCAAATAGTTTTCTTGGTAGTCTAGCTATAATCGGGACGGGCAGCCTAGTAGAGTAAATTTATTTAATTTGGCTAAATTGTCTAGGTTAGGCTGCCGTTGCCGATTGTAAGTATTTTCTATCCTGCATTAAGGAAGATCTTTTGCCAACTCTTTTGGTAATCGTCTTCCGATTTTTTGCGCCTGAGCATAACTTCTCGCCAAATGCGTCGCAACTCCGTTTGCAAGTCGGCCCAAATAGCTTGCCTTTTAGCTTCATGCAACAACTTCTCTGCTTTAATACGGTCGTAAATTACTTCTAAGCGTTGCTTTTCTTGTTGCTCTTTTTCTTCTCTGAGCGCTTGCTCTTCGGCTTGGGTGGGCGGTTCATCAGCAGGTGCCTTTTTAGCTTCTGCTTTTGAACGAGTAGAAGAGGAGCTTTCAACAGTAATAGAACTGACAGTGTTTTTTGTATTATCTATATTTGTTGATTCTGTCGTATTGTGGATTGCTTCTGGCTGGTAATAAGCTGTCCCCAATGGCTCCGCTACTGGCTCGCTCTGTTCGGTTTGTTCTGTTTGTAATATCCCAGTCTGTGGATTACCAACTTGTGAGCTGTCAGTTTGGGATATTTCGGTTTGCGATGTATTATTTGGCGAACCACCCATTTGTGTGGCAATAGATGACGCTGATCCAAGAGCTGTCCCAAGTGGCCAGGCGGTATAGAAATCTTCTTGAAAGAGCAAGGCTGGAGCTGCTTCCGAACTAAAGGCGCAATTTGTTGAAGTTGCGGCTGAATAGCTATTGGGACGACTGCGGCATTTGGGCTCGCGTTCTTCTGCAGGTAGAGGCTCTAGCTCAGCATGAATTTGAGTTTGATCTTGAGATTTGCCTTGTGTCCGATTTTGAGCTTGGCTTGAGGTGTTGTCTACAGTTTGATTCTCTTGGTTTAGTAAATTGGTAGACAGAGCAGTTGCTGCAGATAGCGTTGCTGAAGTATCAAGTTGCTGTGACTCACTTTGTGTATCTCTAGATAAGAGCACAGAGTCTTTGTCGTTTGCCGCCTCCAAGGGCGGAGGAGCTAAATTTTGATGTTGCGGCGGCAGTGCCGATAAACTAACTGAAAGGCTATCTAAAGGACGGTTAGAAATAAGCATTTATATATCCCCCCTTGGTTTCATAAAGTAGCTTGATTTACTATTTGCTGTATATGCTTAAAATTAAAAGTAGAGTAATCAACAACTATCGGTCGAGTAAAATGCGATAACCTTAAGATTTTATATAATCGCACCATTTATTAAACATTTTGTCTTGAGTTTTGGCACGATTGACAGTCACTTCTTGTTGAATTTCAAAAATTTTGGTCTGAGTATCACTGGCAATTTTCCAACGCTCCATAGCACTTTTTTGTGCTTGAGCATCGATAGAAGCGTAGATCGTCTGGGCATTCTGATAGTCAGCAGCCATCATTTGCATATTGTGAGCTTTCTGGCTTTGCCCACAAAACATTCCGAAGAGGTTAGTGCCTAAACTTGCTATATCCATATTTGTGTCCCCCGCTTTACTTTTTGTTGTGGCCGGATTTTTTTTATCAATTTCGGCCTTTTCTATGCTTGCAGTGTATCGGACTATTATTACAAATTTCTCGGCAATAACTTTGCCATTTATTTATCGCTTTATTACAAAAATAATACGCCTTGCATGACAAGAGCTTTACTATGACTAAAGAAGGAGATGGAAATCGTTCTGATGCTATTCCTATTACTAGTGAGATGATACAAAAGTATGGTAGGTATTTTAAGGGGGTGAATTTATGATTGATGGCAAAGTTATT
>OQVS01000565.1_pt1 | contig 25477 bp, 19 predicted proteins | sample 1691601 | NCBI WGS metagenome assembly OQVS01 (sample SAMN03418268, study PRJEB22391) | human gut metagenome | biome: human-gut; feature: organic feature; material: feces | host: Homo sapiens | place: Tanzania | collected 2013-01
AGAACTCGTTGCGTCAAGATCAGTGACAAGGAGCTGGGACAAAAATGTCCTCTTTGCAGAAACGGGCAGTTTGTAATTGCCCATGCAGTGTCCATGCGAAGCGTTTCACTTGCTGGTCTGTTTTGACGGCTCTGGCCGTGGTACTGTAGTTGTCCATTGCGTCCAAGGTGTTTTAAAAAGTTCAGAGATAGAGACCTTGTCGATGGTTGCTTAGGACCGGCACAGAAGATTGTTTGCCCCTCGCCCCTGTCGTAAGAAGAGCTCGCCGCGGACCCTCTATGGGTCTCTCCGTCTATACAAAACAAACATCGGACAAACATGGTCGCGTATCAAGGTGGTGATTTGGCGAAGCACAAAATGACGTTTATGCAGAATACAAGGCTATAAAGATAAAAAAAACGCACAAAATATGATTTTTGCTTAATTTTATCGTGAGGTATGGAAAAGATATTGTATCTTTGCAGAGCCGCTACAAGTGACATGCCATAGGCTGAGTTGCAGGAGCGGCGACAGATAGAGGTTGCGCTATGATCGGACTAAGTAGTAGCAAGACCTACAAACCTTGGTGTACAACTTATAAAATTAATTCAAAAAACTACCACAATGATTGAAAAAGTAAGACAAGAAAGAAGAAAAATCGCCTCCATGTCTTGGCTATTGGCTAGCTTGCTTTGCTTGGGTTTGGGCTCGTGCCAACACGACAAAGCCACGGTTGCGGACTATGGAGACAAAGTTTTACCTCCAAAAGACATCAATTCCCCTGTCAGAACTAAAGAAGCGCGCCACTTCTATCTGTATTCTGAAGGACCGGGAAACGGGAAAATCACCAATTATGACAGTTTCGATATGATGGCTATTTATACATACAATGACGAAGGCTATTTGACCCGATATTTAAATGTTGGCGAATCCCATAATACTACAGATTATGAGAAATACGAATACGATTTTTCAGATAAAGATTTTTCCTATGAATATATTGAATACATGGGGCGCAGCGAAAAAATGGTTTATAACAAAAAGGGACAACTTGTCAAACGCTATGACGGGGAGACTAACCGATTGCTCAATGTGTACAAGTATAATGAAAAGGGACAAATTGTTTCAAAAATAGAATATGAAAATGACGATGATGTCATTTGGATCGAGAAATGCAAATATATTTATGATGGTAATATCACGAAGAGCATAACCACATGCAATGAAGATTACAAGGAAGTGAAGAGGGAGGAACTTATAACAAAATATGACACAAACGGGAATGTGATAGAAGAAATCAGATATACATACGGTGATAGCAAGATAGATACAACGATAACAAAATACGAAAATGGCGGAAAAAAGGAGACAACCTATATGAATAGCAACAAAAAACGTGAAATTCTATACAACTCAAGGGATGACGTAATAGAGGAATACGTTTATTTAAGATTTGGGGTGCTCAAGGTCTTGACAAGAAGAGAGTATGACCAATACGGGAATCCCACATTGGAATACAGGACCAGCACATCGCCAGATGGGGAGGTCGATTATGATGTTACCACGTACGACTATATCTATTCTGATGGAACGAAGTTTTCTGCCAGAGAAGCGTTCCCGGAATTGTTTATAAAATAAAGCAGGCGGGTTGTTGGCGAGTTCATGCAAAAATGGTGGGACACGCAGCAACCACGCGTAGATTAGTATAGCAAGAGCGGGCTGTCATCGGGAAAACCGACCACAGCCCGTTCTTGCTTAACAGGGTTTGCTTTCGTGCGCAGGCACGATAAAGTGGCAAGCACGAATAAAACTGCAGACGCTACACCAGCAGCAGGCGCCCCACCTGGAAGACCAGGGCACTGACCACCCAAGCCAGGAGCGTCGTATAGCCAGCGGCAAAGAGGGCCCAGCGCCAGGATCCTGTCTCGCCCTTGATGGCGGCCACAGTCGCTATGCAGGGGAAATAGAGCAGGACGAAGAGCAGGAAGCAATAGGCCGTAAGCGTCGTGATGGGTCCCGCCTCGTCGTAGCTGAGGCCGTGCTGGCGGGCCACGTCGTGCTGGAGTTCGGATCGGAACGCGCGACTATCGTTGCTGTAGAGCACGCCCATCGTGGAGGCCACCACCTCCTTGGCACCCACACCAGCGACGAGGCCGATGTCGAGTTTCCAGTTGAAGCCCTGCGGGGTAAAGACCGGCTCTACGGCATGGCCTATCTGTCCGATGTAACTCTGCTCCTGTTGCGCCTCCTCGCCGAGCTGCTCGTTGTGGGGGAAGTAGCCGAGGGCCCAGACGATGATGGTGGCGCAGAGGATGATGCCACCCATCTTCTTGAGATACTGGCGTCCCTTCTCCCAGGTGTGGCGTCCGACGGCCTTCCACGTCGGGAATCGGTAGGGCGGCAGCTCCATGACGAAGGGCGTGTCCTCGCCCTTGAAGACGAAGGAGGTGAAAATCTTGCTCATCACGACGGCCAGCAGCATGCCCAGGAGATAGAGCGACATCATGACCAGGGGCTGCTGGTGGGGACGAAAGAAGGCGACGATGACCATCACATAGACAGGGATGCGGGCCTCGCAACTCATCAGCGGCACGAGGAACATCGTGACGAGGCGCGAACGGCGGCTCTCGACGGTGCGCGTGGCCATGATGGCGGGGACATTGCAGCCGAAGCCCATGATGAGCGGAATGAAGGACTTGCCGTGTAGCCCCATCTTGTGCATGAGCTTATCCATGATGAAAGCAGCACGCGCCATGTAGCCGCAGTCCTCCATAAACGAGATGAAGAAGTAGAGGATGAGAATCTGAGGAAGGAAGACGATGACGGCTCCCACACCCCCGATAATGCCATCGACGAGCAGGTCGCGGACGGGCCCATCGGGAAGGGCACTGCCGGCGAGATCGCCAATCCAGGCCACACCAGCCTCCATCCACTCCATCGGATACTGGCCGATGAGGAACGTGGAGGAGAACATGACCAGCAGCAGGAGGAAGAAGATGGGGAAACCGATATACTTGTTGGTGAGGAGGTGGTCGATGACGTGGGTGGTCTGATAGGTGTCCTTCTTTGTGCCCGTCTCGTAACCCGCCTCCTTGAGGGCGCCGTGAATAAAACCGTACTTCGCGTCCATGATGGCCGTCTCGCTGTCCTCGCCCGTCTCCTCCTTGACACGGGCGGCGGCATGATCGCGATGGGCGAAGATTTCCTTGGCGTCGGGCATGGTGGCAACATACTCCTCCACCTCCTTGTCGTGCTCCAGGAGTTTGATGGCGAGGTAGCGGGTGGAATAGCGCTGGCGCAGGTCGATCTCCTGCTTGAGATGCTCCTGCATGTCGCGAATGCCGTTCTCGATCTCGTGACCGTGGTTGATGTGGATATGGCGTGAGTCGGGATGGTCGCCCTCCATGCTCTCGTGGAGGCTGATGACGGTATGGAAGAGTTCCTCCACACCGCGTCCCGAGGTGAAGACCGTGGGCACCATCGGCACGCCGAAGAGGCGGGAGAGCTGTTTCACGCTGAAGGCGTCGCCCCGCTCCTCGGCCTCGTCGTACATATTGAGCGCACAGACCATAGGGATGTGCATGTCGATGAGCTGGGTGGTGAGGTAGAGGTTGCGCTCGAGGTTGCTGGTGTCGATGACGTTGATGACGAGGTCGGGTGTATGGTCGATGAGCTGCTTGCGGACGTAGAGTTCCTCGGGCGAATAGGCCGAGAGGGAGTAGGTGCCGGGGAGATCGACCAGCTCGATATGGTAGCCCTCATACTCGGCGAAGCCCGTCTTCGCATCGACCGTGACGCCACTGTAGTTGCCCACGCGCTCATGGGCTCCGGAGGCGAAATTGAAGAGCGAGGTCTTGCCGCAGTTGGGATTGCCGACCAGGGCCACGTTGATGTGGCGCCGCTTCTCCATCGCCGCGTGCTCCAGTTGCTGGGGCGTGAGCGGCTTGTCGAAGGGTGAGCAGGCGTCGGCCTCGATGGGTGAAAGCGGCTCGCCCTGGTCCTGGCGTTCCAGTCGGCGGGCCTCCTCCAGCGAGATGACCTCGATGAGGTCGGCCTCACTGTGGCGCAGGCTGACCTCGTAGCCCATCACCTTGTATTTCACGGGGTCCTTGAGCGGCGCGTTGAGCAACACGTCCACCTCCTTACCCTTGATGAATCCCATCTCGATAATACGCTTGCGGAAGCCACCATGGCCGCTGACGCGGACGATGACGCCCTTCTCTCCTGTCTTGAGTTCTGATAGTTTCATCTTGTCTGTTCTATCTTTGATCGCTTTCTAAACTGCAAAGGTATAAAAAAAGCTCGTAACACATGGTACGAGCTTTCTTTCATATCACAAAATACCCACTTATGGGGATGTCTGACTACTTAGAGACCACGGCCGTGGCAGTGCTTGAACTTCTTGCCGCTGCCACAGGGGCACGGGTCGTTCGGGCGCGGCATCTTCTCGGCACGGTAGGGCGTGTGGTTGGTCTGCTGCGCCGTCTCGCGGGTGTCGTGGCTGGCGGCAGCCTGCTGGGCCTGGCGTGCCTCCTCGAGCTCACGCTCGGCGTCGAGATCCTGCTTCTGCTCAATATACTGCTGGCTGTGCTCCTCCTCCTGGGCCTCCTGCACCTGCTCAGCAGGCTGCATCTCGGGGATCTGGCCGCGCATGAGGACGCTCGCCGTACGGTTGTTCATATCGTCGATCATGTTGTCCCAGAGCTTGACGCTCTCCAACTTGAAGATCAGCAGCGGGTCTTTCTGCTCGTAGCTGGCGTTCTGGACCGAGTGGCGGAGCTCGTCGAGCAGGCGGAGGTTCTCCTTCCAGTCGTCGTCGATGATGTGGAGGAGGATGACCTTCTCAAACTGCTTGACGACCGACTTGCCCTCGGTGTCATAGGCCTCCTTGAGGTTGCAGGGGATGTTATAGACGCGCTTGCCGTCGGTGATGGGAACCATGATACGCTCATAGAGGGCACCCGACTCCTCATAGACCTGCTTGATGATAGGCCAGGCGACGGTCTGGATGCGCTCAGTCTTGCGCTGGAACGACTCCATGGCAGCCTCGAAGGCACGCTCCTCCAAGGCCTCCAGTTTGCCGCTGGCGAGTTCCTGCTCGCTGAAGGGACACTCCATGGCGAGCACCTTGAGGAAGCCCTCCTGGCAACCCTCGTAGTCGTTGTTGGAGATGATGCTGACCACGCGGTCCCAGATGACGTTGCTGATGTCCATACCGATACGCTCTCCCATGAGGGCGTGGCGGCGCTTCTCGTAGATGACCGTGCGCTGCTTGTTCATCACGTCGTCATACTCCAGGAGGCGCTTACGGATACCGAAGTTGTTCTCCTCGACCTTCTTCTGGGCGCGCTCGATGCTGCTGGAGATCATAGAGCTCTCGATACGCTCGCCCTCCTCGAAACCGAGCTTGTCCATCACCTTGGCGATACGCTCCGAACCGAAGAGGCGCATGAGCTTATCCTCCAGCGAGACGTAGAAGACGGACGAACCGGGGTCTCCCTGACGGCCGGCACGACCACGCAACTGGCGGTCCACGCGGCGCGACTCATGGCGCTCGGTACCGATGATGGCGAGACCACCAGCAGCCTTGACCTCGGGGCTGAGCTTGATATCGGTACCACGACCGGCCATGTTGGTTGCGATGGTCACGGCACCCAGGGCACGCTCCTCCGTCTTGATGAGGTGCTGGGCCTCCTGGCCCACGAGGGAGCGGTCGCTGCCCTTGGCCTTGTCCTCGGCGTCCTTGATGAGCTTCTGCTGGTGGCGGCTGGCGGAGAGTTTGTCGGTATAGGCCTTGTCGTCGGAGCAGACGAAGACAGTACCCATAGTGCTCTTACCCGCCTCGGCCACGATGTTGGCCTCCAGCTGGTGCTTCTTGGCGTTGAGCACCTGGTGGGGGATGTGGCGCATGTCGAGCATCTTGCTCAGCAACTCAGAGATCTCGACCGACGTCGTACCGACGAGGCAGGGACGGCCAGAGACACGCATCTCCTCGACCTCCTCGATGACGGCGGCATACTTCTCGCGGGCCGTCTTATAGACGCGGTCGTCCATATCCTTGCGGATGACGGGGCGGTTGGTGGGGATCTCGACGACGTCGAGCTTGTAGATGTCCCAGAACTCACCGGCCTCGGTAGAAGCCGTACCGGTCATACCCGAGAGTTTGTGGTACATACGGAAATAGTTCTGCAGGGTGATGGTGGCGAAGGTCTGCGTGGCAGCCTCGACCTTGACGTGCTCCTTGGCCTCGACAGCCTGGTGGAGACCGTCGCTCCAGCGGCGACCCTCCATGACGCGGCCCGTCTGCTCATCGACGATCTTGACCTCGCCATCGACGATGATGTACTCGTCGTCCTTGGAGAACATCGTATAGGCCTTCAGCAACTGCTGCAGCGTGTGGACACGCTCGCTCTGCACGCCGTAGTAGGCCATCAACTCATCCTTCTTATCGACGTAGGCCTGCTCGTCGATCTTGTGGTCGTCCTTCTCCTTCTCCAGCTGCGAGAGCTCGGTGGTGATGTCGGGCAAGACAAAGAGCTTGTCGTCATTGACCTGGGCAGCGAGCCAAGCGGCACCCTTGTCGGTGAGGTCGCAGGAGTTGAGTTTCTCGTCGGCCACGAAGTAGAGGGGCTCCACAGCCTTGGGCATCTCGCGGTTGTTGTTGGCCATGTAGTACTCCTCGGTCTTGAGCATGCCGCTCTTGATGCCGTCCTCGGAGAGGAACTTGATGAGGGCCTTGTTCTTCGGCAGGGCCTTGTAGGAGCGGTAGAGCGAGAGGAAGCCCTCCTCGAGGATCTGAGCCTTCTGCTTGGCGTCGGTCTCGGCGAGGCCCTGGGCGATCTTGCGGCGGGCCTCAGAAAGATACTCCGTGGCCTGCTTGCGCTGCACCTCATAGAGCTTCTGTACCAGGGGTTGGTACTCCTCATACATCTGGTCGTCGCCCTTGGGCGTAGGACCGCTGATGATAAGCGGCGTACGGGCGTCGTCGATCAAGACGGAGTCCACCTCATCGACGATGGCGTAGTTGTGCTGGCGCTGCACGAGGTCGGCGGGCGACATGGCCATGTTGTCGCGGAGGTAGTCGAAGCCAAACTCGTTGTTGGTACCAAAGGTGATATCGGCCTGGTAGGCGCGGCGGCGCTCCTCACTGTTGGGTTGGTGCTTGTCGATGCAATCGACAGAGAGACCGTTGAACTCATAGAGCGGGCCCATCCACTCGGAGTCGCGCTTGGCGAGGTAGTCGTTGACGGTGACGACGTGGACACCATTGCCCGTGAGGGCGTTGAGGAAGACGGGGAGCGTGGCGACGAGGGTCTTACCCTCACCCGTGGCCATCTCAGCGATCTTGCCCTGATGGAGCACCTCACCACCGAAGATCTGGACGTCGTAGTGGACCATCTCCCACTTCAGGTCGTTGCCACCGGCGGTCCAGTGGTTGTGATAGATGGCCTTGTCACCGTCGATGGTGACGAAGTCCTTGGTCGGGTCGGCAGCGAGCTCGCGGTCGAAGTCGGTGGCCGTGACGATGGTCTCCTCATTCTCGGCGAAGCGGCGGGCCGTATCCTTGACGATGCTAAAGGCCACCGGCATCACCTCGTTGAGGGCCTCCTCATAGCGGTCGAGGGCCTCCTTCTCCAGTTTGTCGATCTGGTTGAAGATAGACTCGCGCTGGTCGATGGGCGTATCCTCGATGGTGGACTTGAGACGGGCGATCTCCTCGCGCTGCTGCTTGGCTGCGTCGCGCACCTGCTGGCGGATCTCCTGCGTCTTGGCGCGGAGCTCGTCGTTGCTCAGGGCCTTGACAGCGGGGTAAGCGGCCTTGACCTTCTCCACGAGGGGGCGGATGGTCTTCATATCGCGCGAGGCTTTGTCGCCGAAGATGGACTTTAGAAACTTATTGATATTCATTTTGTTGCTTTGTTTTCTGATTCTTTTTTGTTGTGAATGATACTCGTTGGGGTGGACTTGTCGCTCCGCCCCAGAGGTCGCACCAGGAAGCTTCTCTCCTACTCTCTGTGACGAGGAGCATCTGCCTGTGGCGCTGCATGATGGGAAAAAAGAATCAGAGACTGGGGGCGCGGATCTGAATGGCGGTGGTGAGGGCGGGCGACAACCGGCTCGCCTCGTCTCTATCTGCCACCGACAATCCACAGGCCACGCGGCCTGCCGGACCTTCGCTATCCACCTGGGCCACCCACGGGGCATGGGCTGGCTCCTGGTCGTCGCGCTGCTCCACGCTCTTGATGGCACGGATGAAAGAGAGGATCTCGGCCTCCTTGCCCTGGAAGGCACTATGGCGGCAGAGTTTCTCCAGCGCCACATCGCCACCACGCGCGGCTTTGAGCGCAGACTGGTATGCCTGTGCCTCAAGACCCGTGGCTGTCAGGACAACGAGCAGGGCGGTGATATAGCGGTTCATCATCTTATCCATTTTCTCTCTGAGGATGGGCCACGCCGACTGTACGCCTCCTGAGGAGGGGGTGGATGGCACAATTGCATAGCAAAATGAGTGCCACAACGACCATAGCGGGTGGGTAATATTGGAAAACTCTGCCAAAAAGGCCGAAAACGATCATCACGGCCCATATTGTCCACCATCGGTCGGCCTCGTGGCGGATCGTGCGTCGCGTCGCGCGGTAGGCCATGAGGAGGGGAAGGGGATTGAATATGAGGATCAGGAGATTGAGGCTGACGCAGGGGTGCTGGGAGAAGATCATCATCGTGAGGATCAGTCCGACACAACCCGCGGGGACCATCAGCAGGAGGTCCCAGGCCCAGAAGATTCTTTGCTTTCTCCACTCGACGGCCCAGACGATCAGCGAGAGCACGAGCAGTCCAAGGGCCAAGGCCATGGGGGTGAGAGAGGAGGCGGGAGTGGCCTCGTCTCGCACTACGCGGATCACGTCACGGGTCTCTCTGACAAGGGGTTTGCCGCGATAGGTGGCACGGGCAAAGTCGGAGCGCAGGTGGTCGGGGAGAAACTGCTGCTGGTCCTTGGTAGTGGCACCGTCGGCCTTGACGCCAAGGAGGATGTCTTCGCCAGCTTGCGTCCACGGCGTCTGTGCGTTCCACTCGTGGATCATCGTGCGAAAGGAGTCGTCGCCAGCGGGGCGCGCTGCGGGATAGCTCACCTGGCCATGGAGATGGCTGACGAGCAGGTCGCGAGCGCGGGTGGTGCAGTTGTCGTAGAAGTAGTTGTAGCGATAGACGACGTTCTCGGGCCGCATATTGACCTGCAAGGCGCTGAAAATGGCTTCCTTGTCGGCATTGTCGAGGTCGAGAACTTGCTCGCAGACAGCGCGCTTCTCGTATTCGTACTGGGCGCAAAAGAGCTCAAAGGGCACCACGCCCAACTGGTAGTCGGTGAGACCGAGGATAAAGCGCAGGACGAAATAGGGCGCGTCGGGGGTGAAGACGCCGTAGTTGATGGCTACATCCATCCCACCCCGCTGCTTGTCGTGCCAGCGGACGGCGGTGTGGCCATACTGCGACCAGGTCTCCGTGCCGGGTTCACAGGTCAGCAGACTCACCTCTACGGAGTCCATAGGATGACCCGTAGCGGAAAGCAGCGACAACAACATGCCGAGGATGGATATATAGAGCCGTCTCAAACGAAGCTTGATTTCAATTATTGTGCAAAGGTAATAAGAAAATATAGGATGGCAAAAGAATGAACCAACTATTTCCAGCGCAAACGAGAATTGCGCTGGGCCTTCCGGCTATCAAACCCAGGGTTCTTCAGAAAAATCACAAGACGGCAAGCAAAGAACGCTTGCTACGACTGGCAAGCAAGCAAAGGCTATCTGATCCTGATGCAGACCTCGCCACAATAGTCGTCATTGGCTTTGCGGACGAGGCCGTAGCAGGTGGCGCGCCGACTGGCGATCAGCTGCTCGTAGAGCTGGGGCTGCGAAGCGATCAGGCCACGGAGCAGGCCGTCGGAGGACTGGACGAGGATGGTGGCATCATGCTGCGGGTCGGCCTTGGCATAGCCGACAAAGAGGCCCAGTTGTTCGTCCTCCACCTCGTAGGTTTGGGAGAGCGCATAGTGGAGGTAGTGGGGCTTGCAGAGGATGGTGTCGCCCTCGCAATAGCGTGCTGCCTCGTCAAGGGTAATCGGCGCGTCGAGGGGCGTGGGGGCAACGTAGGGCTGGCGCTTTCGCATGGCCTTGGTGCGGCGGATAATCCACAGGTTGACGGCGGCAACGAGGAGAATGGCGAGAATAAGAAGTAGGTCGGTCATAAGGATTGGAAAACGGCCGCCCCACCCCGGAGATCGGAGAAAGGCGGCCGAACAAAAATGAAAAAAGACTATTTTTCGATCAAGATACGAGCGTCAACCGCCGTCACATTGTCACCCTCGGCGAGCAGCGGGTTGAGGTCCATCTCCTTGATCTCCGTAGCATGGCGGAGCAAGGTGGAGAGACGGACGATGATCTCAGCATAGCGCTGCTGGTTGATACCCTTCTGGCCACGCGTGCCCTGAAGGATCTTGTAGCCACGGAGCGAACGGATCATCGACTCGGCCTCGGGCATGGTCAGCGGAGCCAGGCCGCTCGCCACGTCCTTGAGGGCCTCGACGAAGATGCCACCCAGACCGCAGAGCACGATATGGCCGAAACGGTCCTCGTACTTCGCACCGATGAAGAGCTCCATACCCGAGATCATCTTCTGGATCATCACGGAGTTGGCGTCCTTGATCTGCATCATGCGGTCGAACTCAGAAGCCAGGTGCTCCTTCGAGCGGATATTGAGCGTCACACCACCGACGTCGCTCTTGTGGACGGGGCCCACGACCTTGGCCACGATGGGATAGCCCATCTTCTCGGCCTCGGCGATCAGCTCCTCCTTGTCGGCGGAGACGAACTCGGGCACCATGGGGATGCCAGCGCAGGTGAGCAGCTCGCGCACCTTCTGCGGGGCGATATAGCCGTTCTCCTTGATGCCGTCGATGACACGACGGATGCCAGCCACATCGACTCCCTCCAGCGCCATCTCCTGCTTGGCAGGCTTCGGCGTGTTACGCACCTGGGCCAAGGCCGTGGCCAGCGTCACCTCGTCGGCGAAGTTGACATGACCCTTGCTCAAGAACTCTGCCACCTCGGGGCCAGCGGTGTTGAGACAGGGCAGGATCGGGAAGATCGGCTTGCTACACTCGCGGATCTTCTTGTCAAGCATAGCGTAGGCCTCATAGAGTTCCACCAGGCCCGGGGAACCGAAGATGACGAAGATGGCGTCGGCCTCGGGGAAGTCCTTCTCGCAAGCGTCGATAGCGGTGCCGAGATTCTCGGGCGTACCCGTGGCAAGGATATCTATGGGGTTGTGAACGGAAGAACCCGGCAGGAGGTTGGCCTTCAGACGATCGGCACCCTCACCCTCGTAGGCGGGGATGTTCATGCCGCCCTTGGAGAGAGCGTCGGTCAGCATCACGCCCGGACCACCAGCATGGGTGACGATGGCGAAGTTGTCGAGTTTCGGATGAGCCACCTCGCGGAGCTTGGAGTCCTCCTCCAGCACCCAGAAGATGCAACCCACGGTCGTCAGTTCCTCACGGCCATAGCAGCGTACGATACCGGCCTTGCGGAAGAGCGCATCGACGGCAGAGTCGCTGGACGCGATGGCTCCCGTATGGGAAGAGGCGGCACGCGAACCGCTGGCCGAACTGCCGGCCTTGACGGCGGCGATGCGGCAGCCCTTGCTGATGAGGTTGCTGGCGTGGAGCAGGAACTTGTCGGGGTTGGAGATGTTCTCGATATAAAGGAGCTTGATGCGGGAGTCGTGCTCGGGATCGAAGTGCTCGTCCATATACTGGAGCACGTCCTCGATGCCGATCTGCTTGCCGTTGCCGATACTCCATACGGAGTTGAACTGCAGACCCTTCTGGACGGCAGACTCCAGGATAAAGACGGCCGTGGCGCCCGAACCGCTGATGAAGTCGGCTCCCTTGGGGCTGAGCACGGGCACGGGCTTGGTGAAGACGCCGTGGTAGTGGTTGGTCATCACGCCGATGCAGTTGGGGCCGATGAGCGAAGCGCCATACTTCTCGCAGGTGTCGAGCACCTGCTGCTCCAGGACGGCTCCCTCCTTGGTCTCCTCACCGAAGCCAGCAGAAATTATAATGAACGCGCGTACATTTTTTTCTTTGGCCAAATATTCGACGTAGCCGGGGCAGAACTTCGCCGCCACGACAAGGATGGCCATATCCGTGGGAGGCAACTCCTCGGGATTGTGATACACCTTGATGCCCTGCACCTCATCCTCCTTGGGATTGATGATACGGAACGTACCCTGATAGTTGCCTTGCAACAGGTTGCGCACGATGGCGCCACCTGGCTTGTGCACATTGTTGGAGCCGCCGACTACGACGATGCTCTCTGGTTTCAATAATTGCTGGTTAATCATGAATAATGATTCAGTTAAAAGATTTGTGGCAAAGGTAATCATTTCCTTTGAGAACTACAAATATTTCGCGGCTTTTTATGACCCAGCCTTGGTTCGGGATGATCTCGGGACGCGTTCGGGACGGAGGAGAGGACGGAAGGAAGAAGAAAAAGCAGGACGAAGGGAGGGCAGCTACGAATCTTGCAGTATGCAAAAAATGAGGACTATCATGGGGGACAGCGGCAGGATAATTTGCCTGCCAAAACGACGGGCGCAGCTCCCCTATCGGATATAATCAGAACGGAAGAGGGGGTTGTTGGATGGCAAAATGTAAACTTGCAATCTGTAAGGAAGAGGGCGTTTTGCAAAGTGTAGTTAGCAAAATGGTGCATTTTTCTCCCTATTCCTTTGCAGCATTGTATATTTCTTCGTACCTTTGCAAGCGGTAAAACCCGCATGATTCATGGGGGTCTGTCAGGCCACTGTCGTCAACGACTTAAAAATAGCTATATTATATTGTTATGATTTTCACACTGTTAATAACCGTACTCCTGACGGGCATCGTCCTGGTGGTGGCAGCCTATGCCATTGCCAAGCTGATCGGCCCGCGGAGCTACAATCCGGTGAAGGGTGAGCCTTTCGAGTGTGGTATTCCGACCTATGGCAGTTCATGGGTGCCAATGCACGTGGGATACTATCTGTTCGCCATCCTCTTCCTCATGTTTGATGTGGAGACCGTATTCCTCTACCCCTGGGCCACCGTTTTCGGCCAGCTGTCGGGTGAATATGGCGGCGCCATGCTCTTCTCCATCGGATTCTTCATGTTGGTATTAGTCTTTGGCCTGGCCTACGCCTGGCGGAAAGGAGCATTGGAATGGAAATAAGAAAGCCCAAAATCAAGTCCATCCCCTACGAGGAATTCAAGGACAACGAGACGCTGGAGAAGCTGGCGCAGGAGCTCAACGAGGGTGGCACCAACGTCATCGTCGGCTCCCTCGACCAAGCCATCAACTGGGGCCGCAGCAACTCGCTGTGGTCGCTGACCTTCGGCACAAGCTGCTGCGGCATTGAGTTTATGGCCGTAGGCTGCGCGCGCTACGACTTCGCACGCTTCGGTTTCGAGGTGACGCGCAACTCGCCGCGCCAGGCCGACCTCATCATGTGTGCTGGCACCATCACCAACAAGATGGCCCCGGTCTTCAAGCGCCTCTACGACGAGATAGCCGAACCGAAATATGTCGTGGCCGTGGGTGGCTGCGCCATCTCGGGCGGACCGTTCAAGAAGAGCTACAGCGTAGTGAGGGGCATCGACGAGCTCGTGCCCGTGGATGTCTATATCCCCGGCTGCCCCCCGCGCCCCGAGGCCATCCTCTACGGCATGATGCAGCTGCAGCGCAAGGTGAAGGTGGAGAAATTCTTCGGTGGAGCCAACCACAAGATGACCCGCGAGGAGCGCGAGCGCTCCATGGAGCAGGGCGGCCTCCACGGACTGAGCAACCAAAACCTCATCGCCGCCGAGAAGCACGGACGCCGCGCGCCGATCATCGTCACGGACGTGCCACAGGACTTCGACCCGAAGAAGGGTCTGGAGGAGTAATACAACCTAAGCTGACAGTAAGATGAAACTGGAAAACATTGAACTCACATTCGACAACTTCTCCCGCGAGATGGAGAAGCTGTACAAAGAGAAGCATTTCGACTATCTTGTCACCATCGTCGGCGAAGACTTCGGCGAGGAGGGGCTGGGTTGTATCTATATTCTCGAAAATACGCAGAGCCACGCCCGCTGCTCCACGAAGGTCATCGCCAAGCAGATCGGCGAGGACTACGTGATTCCCTCGGTGCTGAAGCTGTGGCACGCTGCCGACCTGCTGGAGCGAGAGGTCTATGACTTCCTCGGCATCAAGTTTCTCGGCCACCCCGACATGCGCCGCCTCTTCATGCGCAACGACTTCCAGGGATGGCCGCTCCGCAAGGACTTCGACATGAGCCCGGAGGCCAACCGCTTCCCCGAGACCGACGAGCCGGCAGAGGACTGGACGACGGAGTGGAACCTCGACCGCGACGGCAAACTCGTGGCCACGCGCCGCCCGCTGATGGACGAGGACGACTTCGTGATGAACTTCGGACCGAACCACCCGTCCACCCACGGTGTGCTCCGACTGGAGACCATCGTCAGCGGCGAGACCATCAAGCACGTCTATCCCCACCTCGGCTATATCCACCGCGGCATGGAGAAGATGGCCGAGAGCATGACCTATCCGCAGACGCTCGGCTTCACCGACCGTCTCAACTACCTCTGCGCCATGATGCACCGCCACGCCCTCGTCGGCGTGATCGAGGAGGCCATGGGCGTGGAACTGAGCGACCGCATCCACTACGTCCGCACCATCATGGACGAGCTGCAGCGCATCAACAACCACCTGCTCTTCCTCGGCACCTGCGCCCAGGACCTGAGCGCGCTGACGGCCTTCCTCTACTGCATGAGAGACCGCGAGCACCTGCTCAACGTCATGGAGGAGACCACGGGAGGCCGACTCATCCAGGGCTACTACCGCATCGGCGGTCTCCAGGACGATATCGACCCCAACTTCGTGAGCAACGTGAAGGCTTTCTGCAAGTACTTCCGACCGATGATACAGGAGTATCTCGACGTCTTCGGCGACAACGTCATCACCCACAAGCGTCTGGAGAACTGCGGCCCGATGAGCCTGGAGGACTCCATCAACTACGCCCTCACGGGACCGGCCGGACGCGCCGCGGGATGGCACAACGACGTGCGCAAGAACCATCCCTACGACCTCTACGGCCAGGTGGACTTCAAGGAAATCACCCTCACGGGCGCCGACTCCATGTCGCGCTATATGATCCACATCAACGAGATGTACGAGAGCCTCCACATCATCGAGCAGCTCATCGACAACATCCCCGAGGGTGAGTACTACATCAAGCAGAAGCCCATCATCAAGGTGCCCGAGGGCCAGTGGTGGTTCTCCGTCGAGGGAGGAGCCGGCGAGTTTGGCGTCTATCTCGACAGCCGTGGCGACAAGAGCCCCTACCGCCTCAAGATGAGACCGATGGGACTGACGCTGGCGGGCGCCTTCGACAAGATGCTGCGCGGACAGAAGATCGCCGACCTCGTGGCGACGGGAGCCTCTATCGACTTCGTGATCCCCGATCTCGACCGATAAGCCGTAGAAAGACAAGTAGAATGACAAGTAAAACATGAAGTGATGTTTGATTTTAGTATCGTTACGAATTGGTTCGACACGCTGCTCCGCCAGACGTGTGGGCTAAGCGACTTCTGGGCCATACTGATAGAATGCGTGCTCGTGGGCGTCATCGTCCTCACGGCCTACGCCCTCATCTGTATCGTCCTGATATTCATGGAGCGCAAGGTGTGCGCCTACTTCCAGTGCCGCGTCGGCCCGATGCGCGTGGGCCCGTGGGGCATCTTCCAGGTCTTCGCCGACGTGGTGAAGATGCTCATCAAGGAGATCTTCTCCGTCGATCGCGCCGACAAGCTGCTCTACTATCTCGCCCCCATCCTCGTGATGGTGGCCTCGGTGGGCACCTTCTCCTTCCTGCCGTTCAACAAGGGCATGGAGGTGCTCGACTTCAATGTGGGCGTCTTCATGATCACCGCCGTCTCGTCGCTGGGCGTGATAGGCATCTTCATGGCCGGATGGGCCTCCAACAACAAGTACTCGGTCGTTTCGGCCATGCGTGGCGCCGTGCAGCTCATCTCCTACGAGATGTCGCTGGGCCTCTGCTACATCACGGCCGTGGTCTTTCTCGGCACGATGCAGATGAGCGGCATCGTCGAGGCACAGACCGGACCGTGGAACTGGCTCATCATCCAGGGACATGTGCCGGCCTGCGTGGCCTTCCTCGTGTTCCTCATCGCCGGCAACGCCGAGGCCAACCGTGGTCCCTTCGACCTGGCCGAGGCCGAGAGCGAGCTGACCGCAGGCTACCATACGGAGTATAGCGGTATGGGATTCGGCTTCTACTATCTGGCCGAGTATCTCAACCTCTTTGTCATCGCCGGACTGGCAGCCGGAGTCTTCCTCGGAGGATGGGCGCCGCTGAACATCGGCATCGAGGCCTTCGACAACCTGATGAACCTCATCCCGGGCTTCGTCTGGTTCTTTGGTAAGACCTTTTTCCTTGTGTTTATCCTGATGTGGATCCGCTGGACGTTCCCGCGCCTGCGCATCGACCAGATCTTGAAGTTGGAGTGGAAGTACCTGATGCCGCTGATGCTGCTCACGCTCGTCGTGGCGGCCGTCTGCGTGGCCTTTGGACTGACGCTCTAAGGACAAAGAACAAAACACCTGTAATAGCGTAAAGAAAGAAAATGGAAGATAAGAAAGAAACCTATTTCGGTGAGATTGGCGGCGCGCTCAAGACCCTCGCCACGGGACTGAAGACGACCATGAAGGAGTACTTCACACCCAAGAGCACGGAGCAGTACCCCGAGAACCGAAAGACCACGCTCCACGTCTCCAAGCGCCACCGTGGCCGCCTCGTCTTCGAACGCGACGAGAATGGCAACCACAAGTGTGTGGCCTGCACGATGTGTGAGAAGGCATGTCCCAACGGCACCATCACCATCACCCACGAGATGGTGGAGAATCCCGAGACGGGCAAGAAGAAGCGACAGCTCATCGACTACCAGTACGATCTGGGAGAGTGTATGTTCTGCCAGCTCTGCGTCAACGCCTGCAACTTCGGCGCCATCAAGTTTACCAACGACTTCGAAAACGCCGTCTTCGACCGCCAGAAGCTCGTGCTCCACCTCGACAAGGAGGACTACAAGGGCGGCAGCCTGCCCAACCTCATCGACGGCGGCGCCGACTGGCAAGTGGGCACGTTTAACACCAAAACCAAATAGCGTCCGATTATGGCAAGAACTATAATTTTCTTTATCCTCGCCGCAGTCATCCTGGCCTCTGCCGTGTTCTGCGTCTCGACGAAGCGCATCATGCGCGCAGCGACAGCCCTGCTGTTCGTGCTCTTTGGCGTGGCCGGGCTCTATTTCGTGCTCGACTACACGTTTCTCGGTGCTGCCCAGATCAGCATCTATGCCGGTGGCATCACGATGATGTATATCTTCGCCATCCAGCTGGTGTCGAAGCGCACCCTCCAGGGTCTCTCGGAGCGCTGGCTGGGCAAGAAGACCATCCTCGCCGCCGCCGTCTCGCTGGTGGGACTGGCCACGGTGGGAACGGTGCTGCTGAAGAACCAGTTTATCACCCAGGCCGTCGATCTGTCCAAGGAGCTGCCCGTCAGCGACCTGGGCAACGCCCTGATGTCTGCCGAGAAGTATGGCTATGTGCTCCCCTTCGAGTTCATCTCCCTCTTCCTCCTGGCGTGCATCATCGGTGGTCTGGTAATTCTCAACTCATATAAGAAAAAGGAGGAGTCGAAATGATTAGCATAGACTATTTCTTCATCCTTAGCGGGCTGCTGTTCTTCATCGGCGTCTTCGGATTTATCACCCGCCGCAACCTCGTAGCGATGCTCATCTCCGTGGAGCTGGTGCTCAACGCCGTGGACCTCAACTTCGCCGCCTTCAACCGCCTGCTGTTCCCCGCAGGACAGGAGGGCATGATCTTCACGCTCTTCTCCATCGGCGTCTCGGCAGCGGAGAGTGCGGTGGCCCTGGCTATTATCATCAATGTTTACCGTCATTTCCACAGCGACCAGGTGAACAGTATTGAGAATATGAAACTCTAATCTCCCAGAAAGTTATGTACAGTTACGCATTTTTGATACTTCTCCTGCCGTTCCTCAGCTTCCTCTTGCTGGGACTGCTGGGAATGAAGATGCCCAAGAAGGTAGCCGGCTACATCGGCACCGCCCTGATGCTGGTGGTGGTCTGCCTCTGCTACTACACGGCATATCAGTACTTTTTCGGCGTGGGCCGCGAGGCTTCCGGCCTCTACCCGACGGTGACGGCCTTCAACCTCACGTGGCTCGACTTCGGCAAGTCGCCCATCTTCGGCATCGACCTGCTCTTCAAGATCGGCTTCCGCCTCACGCCTATCTCGACGATGATGCTCCTGGTCATCACCACGGTCTCCCTGATGGTCCATATCTACTCGTTTGGCTACATGGCCGAGCGCGATGAGAACTACCAGGTAGAGGGCTACGAGAAGGGCTTCCAGCGCTTCTACGCCTTCCTCTCGCTCTTCACGATGTCGATGCTCGGCCTCGTGGTGGCCACCAACATCTTCCAGATGTATCTCTTCTGGGAGCTGGTGGGTGTCTGCTCCTACATGCTCATCGGTTTCTACTATCCGAAGCACGCAGCCGTCCACGCCTCCAAGAAGGCGTTCATCGTCACCCGCTTCGCCGACCTGTTCTTCCTGTTTGGTATCTTGATCTATAGCTACTATGCCGGAACGTTCAACTACGACCTCGGCGTGATGCCCGAACTGGCCAACAACCTCACCCACATGCAGCAGACGGCCTCGTGGCTCATCCCCACGGCGCTCTTCCTGATGTTCATCGGTGGTGCGGGCAAGAGTGCGATGTTCCCGCTCCACATCTGGTTGCCGGACGCCATGGAAGGCCCGACGCCGGTCTCGGCGCTGATCCATGCCGCCACGATGGTCGTGGCCGGCGTCTATCAGGTGGCCAGCCTCTTCCCCATCTACGTGAAGTTTGGCGCCGTCGAGCAGCTCCACTGGATCGCCTACATCGCTGCCTTCACGGCCTTCTACGCCGCTGCCGTGGCCTGTGCGCAGGCCGACATCAAGCGCGGACTGGCCTTCTCCACGATCTCCCAGATCGCCTACATGCTCGTGGCCCTGGGTGTCTGCTTCGCCCTCGACAACCATCATGGTGGCCTGGGCTACATGGCAGCCATGTTCCATCTCTTCACCCACGCCATGTTCAAGGCGTTGCTCTTCCTCTGCTCCGGTGCTATCATCGTGATCGTGGGCAGCAACTTCTACCAGTATATGGGTGGGCTGCGCAAGTATATGCCTATCACCAATGTGTGCTTCCTCATCGGCTGCCTCGCCATCGCGGGCATTCCGCCCTTCAGCGGTTTCTTCTCCAAGGACGAGATCATCGCCGCCTGCTTCCAGTTCTCCCCGTTCCTGGGCTGGTTCATGACGGTAGTGGCCGGTATGACGGCGTTCTACATGTTCCGCCTCTACTACCTCATCTTCTGGGGTAAGAGCTACTACGAGGCCGATCCCGACCACCGTCGCCGCCCGCAGGAGGTGCCCTTCGTGATGTGGGGTCCGCTGGTGTTCCTCGCCATCATCTCCGTCTTCGCCGGTCTGATACCCTTCGGCCACTTCGTGAGCGCCACGGGTGAGAGCTACGACATCCACATCGACTGGAGCGTGGCCACGACGAGTATCGTCGCCGCCGTCATCGGCATCAGCCTCGCCACGTGGATGTACGCTGGCAAAGAGTGGCCCGTCGCCGACAAGCTGGAGCGCACCTTCCCCAAGCTCCACAAGGCTGCCCTCCACCGCTTCTACATCGACGACGCATGGCAGTATTTCACCCACAAGATCGTCTTCCGCTGCTTCTCCCGTCCCATCGCCTGGTTCGACCGTCACGTCGTGGACAATACGTTCAACTTCCTGGCCTGGGGCACCAATGAGGCTGCCGAGAGCATCCGCCCCTGGCAGAGTGGCGACGTCCGCGGCTATGCCACCTGGTTCATCTCCGGCGCCGTGGCCCTGCTGTTGGCCCTCCTCTTACTGTTGTAGCATTGATAACTAAAATGGAATAACAAGAAAATGAGTATATTAACATTATTCGTTGTAATCCCCATCCTGATGCTCTTGGGCCTCTGGCTGTCCAAGAACCTCAATCAGGTGCGTGGCGTGATGGTTGTCGGTGCTACCGCCCTGCTGGCGTTGTCCATCTGGCTGACTGTCTATTTCATCGACCAGCGCGCCAGCGGCAATACTGCCAACATGCTGCTCACCTATAGCGTCACGTGGTTCGAACCGCTCAAGATCGCCTATAGCGTCGGCGTGGATGGCATCTCCGTGGTGATGATCCTCCTCTCTGCGATCATCGTCTTCACGGGCACCTTCGCCTCCTGGCAGCTGAAGCCGCTCACCAAGGAGTACTTCCTTTGGTTCGTGCTGCTGAGCATTGGTGTGTTCGGCTTCTTCATCTCCACCGACATGTTCACGATGTTCATGTTCTACGAGGTCGCCCTCATCCCGATGTACTTGCTCATCGGTGTCTGGGGTACGGGCCCGAAGGAGTATTCGGCCATGAAACTGACCCTGATGCTCATGGGTGGTTCCGCCCTGCTCATCCTCGGCATCCTCGGCATCTACTTCTTCAGTGGTGCGCAGACGATGAACGTGGCTGACCTGGCTCAGCTCCACGCCATGCCGAAGTCCATCCAGAACATCTTCTTCCCGTTTGTCTTTATCGGTTTCGGTGTGCTGGGAGCGCTCTTCCCCTTCCACACATGGAGCCCTGACGGTCACGCCTCGGCGCCGACCGCCGTCTCCATGCTCCATGCTGGCGTGCTGATGAAGCTCGGTGGCTACGGCTGCCTGCGCATCGCGATGTTCCTCATGCCCGACGCCCTGGAGCTCTGGTGTCCTGTCTTCCTCGTGCTCACGACCATCTCCGTGGTCTATGGCGCGCTCTCGGCCTGTGTGCAGACCGACCTGAAGTACATCAACGCCTACTCCTCCGTCTCCCACTGTGGCATGGTGCTCTTCGCCCTGCTCATGTGTACGCAGACCGCCATCACGGGTGCCATCCTCCAGATGCTCTCCCACGGTCTGATGACGGCCCTCTTCTTCGCCGTCATCGGTATGACCTACCACCGTGCCGGCACGCGCGACGTCCGCTACCTTGGCGGTCTGATGAAGGTGATTCCCTTCCTCGCCGTCTCCTATGTCGTGGCGGGTCTCGCCAACCTCGGTCTCCCGGGCTTCTCGGGCTTCGTTGCCGAGATGACGATCTTCGTGGGATCCTTCGAGAATGCGGGCACCTTCCACCGTGTGGCCACCCTCGTGGCCTGTACGTCCATCGTCACGACGGCGGTCTATATCCTTCGCGTGGTGGGCAAGATCCTCTATCAGAAGATCCCCAACCAGAAGTTCTATGAGCTCCACGACGCCACCTGGGACGAGCGCTTCGCCATCGGCGGACTGATCTTCTGCGTGGCCGGACTGGGTCTGTTCCCGCTGGTGTTCCAGAACATCATCTCCGACGCCATCACGCCCATCTTCGACCACATCCACACCTACGTCCCGATGCTGGGCAATCTGTAATCAACCGTATCAAGAAGTAAGAAAGAAATGAATTACAGTCAGTTTCTCTATATGATTCCCGAGGCCGCCCTGACGGCCGCCTTGGTGATACTTTTCGTTGCCGACTTCTGTTCCGCAAAGGACGGAAAGCGCAGTTGGTTCAATCCGCTGGCCTCCCTCCTGTTGGCACTGGTTACGGTCGTATGCTGCTACACCACCACCGCTGGCGAGGCCTCGGCCTTCGGCGGCATGTATCAAGCCAATGCCGGAGTGACGGTCGTCAAGACGATCCTCGCCCTGGGTACGTTCATCGTTGTCCTGATGAGCAAGGCCTGGATCACGAGGGAGGAGAGCCGCGTCCGCGAGGGCGAGTTCTATATGCTCACGGTGAGCACCCTGCTGGGTATGTTCATGATGATGAGCGCCGGCCACTTCCTCCTGTTCTTCCTCGGCCTGGAGATGGCCTCCGTGCCTTTGGCCACGATGGTGGCCTTCGACCTCCACCGCAACGACAGCGCCGAGGCAGCAGCGAAGTTCATCCTCACCGCGACGTTCTCCAGCGGCGTGATGCTCTTCGGCATCAGCTTCCTCTACGGCATGTGCGGCACGCTCTACTTCGACGACGTGGCCCTGCAGATCACGCGCCAGGGCTGCACGCCGTTGCTGCTCATGGGACTGGTCTTCTTCTTCAGCGGACTGGGCTTCAAGATTTCTCTCGTGCCCTTCCACTTCTGGACCGCCGACACCTACCAGGGTGCGCCGACCACCGTCACGGGCTACCTGAGCGTCATCTCCAAGGGCGCGGCAGCCTTCACGCTTCTCTCCATCCTCTACCATGTCTTTGGCACGATGATCATGTACTGGCAGGTACTGGTGATGATCGTGGTGGTGCTCTCCATCACCATCGCCAACCTCTTCGCCATCCGACAGGATGAGCTCAAGCGGTTCATGGCCTTCAGCTCCATCTCCCAGGCTGGCTACATCATGCTGGCTGCCGTGGGCACGAGCTGGCAGATGAGTGCCTCCGCCCTCGCCTACTACGTCCTCATCTACGTGGTGGCCAACATGGCGGTCTTCACCATCATCTCCGTGGTGGAGCAAAACAATGGTGGCAAGACGCAGATCAGCGACTACGACGGTTTCTACACCACCAATCCGAAGCTGAGCTTCCTCATGACGCTCGCCCTCTTCTCTCTGGGCGGCATTCCCCCGTTTGCGGGCATGTTCTCGAAGTTCTTCATCTTCATGGCTGGTGTCAAGGGCCACGATGTCTCCACCACGATGGGCGCTTGGGCCTACGCCGTGGTCTTCATCGCCCTGGTCAATACCGTCATCTCGCTCTACTACTATCTGAAGATTGTCAAGGCAATGTACATCCGCAAGAGCGACCACCCGCTCCCGACTTTCCAGAGCGACGGCAACACAAAGTTTGCCTTAGCCATCTGCACCGTCGGCGTAGTGCTCTTCGGTATCTGCAGCGCCATCTTCAACACGATTTTCGACCTGATGTAGCATAGCGTCTCATCAGAGCGACAATACCCCCTGCCTCCGCTCCGCGTGGAAGGCAGGGGGATTTTCTTTGCTGACAGGGTGACCATCATTCGTTTCTCATTTTTCCACTCATATTTGGAGGGGCAAAATTTGGTCGTAAAGGAAAAAAGCCCTACCTTTGTCATTCGTTAGTAAAAATGAAGAGACGCCCATGAAGCATATTTTACTCATCATGCCGACACTGCTCTTGGCCCTGGCTTTCGCTTCCTGCCACCGTGGGGAGCAACAGACTCTGCGCAGCGCGCTGCAAATGGCATACGCCGACCCAGACAGTGCGCTGACGATGCTACACACCATCGACCGTCATGCGCTCCCACCCGCGGAGAAGGCATACTACGCCCTGACCTATTATCTTGCGCAAAACAAGAGTGGCCTCGACGTAGCCAACGACTCGCTCATCCGCATCGCCTACAACTACTATGCAAAGCTCCCCAAGGACAGCCTTTACGGAAGGTGCATGTACTACATGGGGGTGTATTATTCCTTGAACGACAGTCTGGAGCGTGCAAGCTATTGCCTCAAGGAGGCAGCACAGGCTGCGAAAGTGCAAAAAGACACGGCTACGCTATGTCTGGTTTGGTGCAAAAACTCATGGGTGGCGCGCAAGTCCAATGCTCCATTGGGGCTGAAATACGCCAGTCAGGCCTTGGCATTATATCGCAAGTACAGTCAGGCCACACCGTTGAACACGATCTACTATATTCTTTTGAAAGGAGAGTGCGAAACGCTTTGCGGCAAAAGCCAAGAGGCCCTCTATGGTTGCAAGGAGGCAGAACGACTGGCTCTCTCATTGGGCGACTCCGCCACATTGTCTAACGTCTATCATGATATGGGCTATTTTGCCACTGGTGCCCACGACGCAAAGGCGGTCTATTATGCCCGTCTGGCTCGCGACTACTCCTCCATATCCAACATAGAGAAGACATTATCCCTTGCTGGTGCCTATTGCGAATCAGGGCAATACGCAGCATGCCTCAGCTTGCTGGACACGCTCCATGTGACCAATAACGCTCAACGCTATACGGCCTATTATTGTCGCCATTTTGCCACATTGGGCAAACACGACTATGCGGCAGCCAAGACCAGCGCCGACTCTGCCTACCACTACATCGAGACGATGTTTGACGAGGAGCTTCAAGAGAAGACGGCCTATTTCGAGAAGTTGATGAAAGAAAAAGCAGAAAAGGCGCGGGCCGAAATGAAAGCAAGGGCGTTGAGGTTTGTCATCTTCTTTATGTGCTTTTTATGTGTGGGCGCCATGGCCTTCGTCTCCACCATCTACAGAAACCATAAGCGCAAGATGGCTGCCAGGCTGAAGGAAGAAGAGGAAAAAGGCAAGATGATGGTGGAAAACGAAAGAAAGCGCACAGAAAGGCTCTTGGCCGAAGAGGATGCGAAGATGAGGAGCATGAGCGCAATGCATGCCAAGACAGAGAAGCAACACAAAGAAGAGCAAAGGCTCAAAGACGTAAAGATCTCGACCCTGATGGATATCTTCCTCAGTAAACTCGACTTCATGCAGAAACTCGAGAAAGAGAAGGACAAGAAGGAAACACGCATCAAACTGACTGATCATGACAAAGCAAACATGCAAATGCTTCTCGAAGCCATCGACAAAGATTTTTTAGCCAGGCTCTCGAAAGCGTTTCCACAACTATCAGAACGAGACAAGGAATTACTCATCTTGTTGCGCTTCAATTTTTCAACCAACATCTTGGCAAGGATCATGTGTGTCAGCGAAACCTCAGTCAAACAAAACTTGTATCTACTCAAGAAAAAAATGGGCTTGGGAAAAGAGGATGACTCTGTTCGAAAATTCATACAGAAGTTTTAGGACAAAACATCTTCAAAACGAGAAGAACGCCACTGAGATCGAAGAGGACAAACACCTCTTTGACTCGGAGGTTCTTCTAAAATCGCCTCCACCACTTTTTCCTCGATTTCTGGGCCTCTATGAGCCTTTTTCTTCAGGGCACTTTTCTTCTTTTAGACCTTTTGAAGAAGTCTAATTCCACGAAGAAACAAATAACCATCTATTTTTCAAGTCATTACAACCATTCACTCACTACAAAACCATTAGACCTCAAATATTTGAAGGCTATAGAAGAAATGCTTAATTTTGCAAGCGTAACCAACGTATTACAAAAAATGAAGAAAAGCCCCCCCAGATGGAGCGGCTTGCAAAACAATCCATTGGATTCTAACATAGAAAAAATAATATAAACAACCAAAAATGTTTGTCATGAAGATTTTAAACACTTTACTTTTCGTCATGTTTGCCCTGTCGGCAAACGCAGCGGACGGGACTG